>OBIY01000134.1_pt1 | contig 31485 bp, 31 predicted proteins | sample 1519841 | NCBI WGS metagenome assembly OBIY01 (sample SAMN03019774, study PRJEB22545) | beach sand metagenome | biome: beach; feature: sea beach; material: beach sand | place: USA: Municipal Pensacola Beach, FL | collected 2010-07-30 | depth 30-40 cm m
GTCTGGTCAACGACTTCATGGTGGGGCGGGGATCGACATGGGTCGCTCCCCACCGGGAAGGGGCGGGGCCGCGGGGTGGGCGGCGACTCAATAATCCCGTTCGCGGGGCAGGAAGGTGGGAGCCTCCTTTTTCTGCCCGGCTTGCAGGGCACGGCGGTAGTTCTTGCCGCGCATCAGTTTGAACTGCAGTTTGCTTTCGATATCGAACGCCTGGGCTTCGGGCACGGTCCAGGTTTGCTGGAACAGGGCCTTGCCGGCGCTGATGCCGTCCGGGGAGCGGGCCTTGATGGCCTCAGCCAGTTTTTCGGCTTCCTCCAGCGGGGTGGCGGATACCCGGGTGACCAGGTTCATGGCCTTGGCTTCGTCGCCATTGAACAGCCGCCCTGTCATGGTCAATTCCTTGGCCACGTCCATGGGCACCAGTTCGCGTAGTGTCACGGTACCGGTCATGTCTGGGATCAGCCCCCACTTGATTTCCATGATCGACATCTCGCAATCCGGCGTGGCCATGCGGAAGTCTGCGGCGAGGGCAATCTGCATGCCGCCGCCGTAGCAATAGCCGTGCAGTACAGCGATAACCGGTACCGGCAGCTCTCGCCAGCACCAGCACACTTCCTGGAACAGGTTGGTTTTCTTGATGCCGTATTTGGTGAAACCCTTGATCAGCTTCAGGGGCTGCTTCATGACGGTGCCGAAATCGAGCCCGGCGCAAAACGCCTTGCCGTCACCCTGCAAAATGACGACACGAATGTCGCGGTCCTTGCGGACGGCCTTCGAGGCTTCAATCAGCCCTTCCATCATGTCGAAATCCAGGCCGTTGTATTTGTCTGCACGGCTCAGAGTGACGTAGGCGATGCTGTTTTTCTTTTCCAGAGTGACACGTTTCTTGAAGGTTTGGGTCATGAGTTAATCCTCTGGGTCCGACGCCTGATATTCGGCGTCGGACACACTTCTGTTAGCCCAGTTTTTCTTTGAGCAGTGCATTCAGTTGTTGCGGATTCGCCTTGCCCTGTGTGGCTTTCATGGCCTGGCCTACGAAGAAACCGATTTTTTTCTTTTTCTTCGCGTCATCCGAGCTGCGGTAGTCTTCTACCTGAGGTGCGTTATTGGCGATGATGTCGTCGACGATTTTTTCCAGTTCGCCGCTGTCGCTCATCTGTTTCAGGCCTTTGGCTTCGATGACCGCATCCGGGTCACCTTCACCTGCCCAGCATGCTTCAAATACTTGTTTGGCAATTTTGGAGCTGATGGTGCCGTCTTTCAGGCGGGCAATCAGCTGGCCCAGCTGGTCAGCGGACACGGGGCTGTCGTTGATGGTTTTTTCTTCCGCGTTCAGTTTGGCGGCCAGTTCACCCATCACCCAGTTGGCGGCCAGCTTGGCATCGCCGCCGGCCTTGGCTGCCACTTCAAAAAAGGCGGCGGTGGCCAAATCACCGGAGAGTAGATCGGCGTCATACTCGGACAGCTGGTAGTCGGCGAGGAAACGAGCCTTGCGGGTGTCCGGCAGCTCCGGCATGGACGCTTTCAGGGCGTCCAGGTCTGCGTCGGTGATTTCTACCGGGAGCAGGTCCGGGCAGGGGAAGTAGCGGTAATCGTTGGCGTCTTCCTTGCTGCGCATGGAGCGGGCGGTATGGGTATCGCCGTTGTACAGGCGGGTTTCCTGGACAATCTCGCCACCGTCTTCCAGCACATCAATCTGGCGTTCTACTTCCAGCTTGATCGCGCGTTCCATAAAACGGAACGAGTTCAGGTTTTTGGTTTCGGTGCGAGTGCCCAGTGCGTCGCCAGGGCGGCGGATGGACACGTTCACGTCGAAACGCATGTTGCCCTGAGACATGTCGCCATCGCAGATGCCAATGGAGGTGACGATGGCGTGCAGCTTGCGGGCAAAGGCCACGGCTTCTTCTGCGTTGCGCATATCCGGTTCGGTGACCACTTCAATCAGCGGTGTGCCAGCACGGTTCAGGTCGATTCCGGTCATGCCATGGAAGTCTTCATGCAGGGACTTGCCCGCATCTTCTTCCAGGTGCGCATGGTGAATGCGCACGATTTTTTTCTCGCCGCTTTCCAGCTGAATCTCCACTTCGCCGGCACCTACAACAGGTTTGTCCAGCTGTGTGGTCTGGTAGCCTTTTGGCAGATCCGGATAAAAATAATTTTTCCGTTCGAACACGCTGTGCCGGCAGATGTCGGCATTGATGGCTAGGCCGAACAGCGCCGCCTTGCGTACTGCTTCGCGGTTGACCACTGGCAGGGTGCCAGGCATGCCCAGATCCACCAGTGAGGCCTGGGTGTTGGGCTCAGCACCGGTGGACAGTTTGCTGCCGGAAAACAATTTGCTGGTGGTATTGAGCTGGACGTGAATTTCCAGACCGATCACGACTTCCCAACTCATTTTGCACCTCCCAGTACCGGCGCCTGTTTGTGCCAGTCAGTGGCTTGCTGATATTTGTGGGCCACGTTGAGAATCTGCCCTTCACGGAAATAATTGCCGATGACCTGGGTGCCAGTGGGCAGACCCTTGATGAAGCCGGTGGGCATGGACAGGGCGGGCAGACCGGCCAGGTTTACGCCGATGGTGAAGACGTCTGCCATGTACATGCTGACCGGGTCATCTTTCTTGTCGCCCAGCTTGAAGGCGGTCTCCGGGGCGGTGGGGCCCATCAGTACATCTACCTTTTCAAAGGCGCGGGCAAAGTCGTCGCGAATCAGACGGCGCACTTGCTGGGCGCGACGGTAGTAGGCGTCGTAGTAGCCTGCAGAGAGGGCGTACGTACCCACCAGGATGCGGCGCTTCACTTCATCACCGAAACCTTCGGAGCGAGAGCGCTTGTAGAGGTCTTCCAGATCCTGCGGGTCGTCGCAGCGGTGCCCGAAGCGCACACCGTCGAAGCGGCTCAGGTTGGAGCTGGCTTCGGCCGGGGCAATCACATAATAGGCCGGTACCGACAGCTTGATGCTGGGCAGGGACACCGAGACCACCTTGGCGCCGAGTTTTTCCAGTTCACGGATCGCCTCGCGGCTGTTGTCGGCAATGGCGCCATCCAGGGTGTCGGGGAAGAACTCTTCAGGTACGCCGATGGTCAGGCCACGGATGTCGTCGTTGAGTGCGCCCAGGTAATCGTCCACCTTTTCATTGAGGCTGGTAGAGTCCCGGTGATCGTGGCCGGCCATGGCCTGCAACATCAGGGCACAGTCTGCGGCACTGAGGCCCATGGGGCCGGCCTGGTCGAGGCTGGAGGCGAAGGCGATCATGCCCCAGCGGGAGACGCGGCCATAGGTGGGCTTGAGGCCGGTAATGCCGTTCAGGGCTGCCGGCTGGCGGATGGAGCCGCCGGTGTCGGTGCCGGTAGCGGCAGGGGCGAGGCGGGCCCCCAGGCAGGCGGCCGCGCCACCCGAGGGGCCCCCGGGGACCCGCTCCCGGTCCCAGGGGTTTTTCACCGGGCCGTAGTAGCTGGTTTCGTTGGACGAGCCCATGGCGAATTCGTCCATGTTGGTCTTGCCCAGCATCACGGCGCCTTCCGCTGCCATCTTTTCCACGACGGTGGCGGTGTAGGGGGCAATAAAGGTGTCCAGCATCTTCGAACCGCAGCTGGTGCGCACGCCCTCGGTGCAGAAGATGTCCTTGTGGGCGATGGGCAGGCCGGTGAGCAAGCCTCCCTTGCCTGCGGCCAGAGCCGCATCGGCGGCATCGGCCTGGGCCAGGGCCTGTTGTTCGGTCACGGTGACGAAGCTGTTGATGTCCGCGTCAAACTGCTGGATGCGCCCGAGGAAATGCTCGGTGAGCTCCCGGGAGGAGAACTCTCCGGCGGCCAGTCCGGCCTTGAGTTCGGTCAGTGTCTTGGTATGCATGGCGTCGCTCATAGCTTGTTTGCTGCCTTACTCGCTTATTCGATAACCCGTGGGACCAGGAAGCAGCCGTCTTCGGCGGCGGGGGCGATGTCCATGGCCTTGTCACGCACATTGGGCTCGCTCACGGTGTCGTCGCGCAGGGGCTGGGTGACATCCAGCGGGTGGGCCATGGGCGCCACGTCAGTTACGTCGGCCTGCTGCAGCTGGTCTACCATCGCGAGGATGTCATTCAGGCGGTTGGACAGGGCATCGGTGTCTGCCGGGTCCACTTTCAGGCGTGCCAGGTGAGCTACCTGAGCCACCACCTTGGAATCAATGGCCATGCTTGTCTCCATGGAGTGATCTGCCCACTGGTTACGGGCGGGGTATCGGGCGCCTGTCAGTGGGGTCGGAAAGCCGCAAAAAGTACCATAGACCGCCGGTCCGGGGCCACTGTCCGCCGGGGCATGGCGCCGCTGTGGTCGCATGGGTTTGCTTGCCCAAAGGGCCTGCCGTTGCTAGAGTTGCGCACATCTTGTAGATGCGCGGCTTTTTTCCCTGCCGGCATCATTTTTCGCGAAAATTCAGGAAATTGGCCAGGATGTCGATGATCAAGCGTATTCGGGGGATGTTCTCCACCGATCTCTCCATTGATTTGGGGACCGCTAATACCCTTATTTACGTACGTGGCCGCGGTATCGTGCTGGATGAGCCCTCTGTGGTGGCTATCCGTCATCATGGTGCCCAGAAGAGCGTGGCTGCCGTGGGCGCTGACGCCAAGCGCATGCTTGGTCGTACCCCCGGCAACATTACTGCCATCCGGCCCATGAAAGACGGCGTGATCGCCGATTTCGACGTGACCGAAAAAATGCTCCAGTACTTCATCAAGAAGGTGCATGACACCGGCTTTTTCCCGCCGGCGCCCCGTGTACTGGTGTGTGTGCCTTGCAAGTCTACCCAGGTGGAGCGTCGCGCCATTCAGGATTCTGCCTATGGGGCGGGTGCCCGTGATGTGTACCTGATTGAAGAGCCCATGGCGGCTGCCATTGGTGCCGGGTTGCCGGTGGAAGAGGCGCGTGGCTCCATGGTGGTGGATATCGGTGGCGGCACCACAGAGATCGCCCTGATTTCCCTGAACGGGGTGGTGTACTCCGAGTCCGTACGCATTGGTGGTGACCGCTTTGATGAAGCGATTGTGGCCTTTGTGCGTAAGGAATACGGCTCGCTGATCGGTGAATCTACCGCCGAGCGCATCAAGCACGAGATCGGTACCGCCTACCCGGGTGGCGAGATCCGTGAAATCGATGTGCGTGGCCGTAACCTGGCTGAGGGTGTGCCGCGGAGCTTTACCCTGAACTCTGAAGAAATTCTGGAAGCGCTGAAAGAGCCGCTGGCCTCCATCGTCAACGCGGTGAAGAATGCCCTGGAAGCCTCTCCGCCAGAATTGGCCTCTGATATTGCTGAGCGAGGCCTGGTGATCACCGGTGGTGGTGCGCTGCTGCGTGATATTGATCGTCTGCTGTCTGAAGAAACCGGCCTGCCGGTCATCATTGCCGATGATCCGCTGACCTGTGTGGCTCGAGGCGGCGGCAAGGCGCTGGAGCTGATGGACAGCCAGGGCTTTGACATGTTGGCCATGGGCTGATGACGGCTTCGGCCAACCCTCTATACCGTCTGGTTGCTGCGCTGGTTCTGTCTGTCATTGTGATTGTGCTGGACCAGCGTACGCCGTGGGCGGAACCGGTGCGTCATGTGCTGGGATATCTTACCGCCCCCGTTCATTACATTGCCCACTTCCCGGTGGACTCTGGTCAGTGGCTTTCAGAGCAGGCGCAGAGCCGTTCCTCGCTCATGGAAGAAAACCAGCGCCTGCAGCGACAATCCCTGATTCTTGAGCAGAAGGTGCAGCGTCTGGCTGTGCTGGAGGCCGAGAATGTGCGCCTGCGCGAGCTGCTTAACTCGTCCGCGGACCTGGATGCCAATGTGCTGGTGGCAGAAATTATTGGCGTGGACCCGGATCCCAACAGGCAGGAACTGGTGATTAACAAGGGCACCGTTTCCGATGTTTACCGTGGCCAGGCAGTGCTGGATGCGCAAGGGCTGATCGGGCAAGTGGTTGATGCGGGCCCGCTGAGTTCCCGGGTGCTGTTACTCACTGATGCCAGTCATGCCATGAGTGTGCAGGTTAATCGCAATGGCGTCCGCGCGGTGCTGGCCGGAAACGGGCAAACCGGGTTGCGGCTGCTGTACGTGCCGGATACTGCAGACATTGAAGTTGGCGATTTGCTGGTCAGTACGGGGCTTGGACAGCGTTACCCGCGAGGTTACCCGGTGGGAACCGTTACCACGGTCCGGCATCAGTCGGGTGCGCCTTATGCGGAAATCACGGCTCTGCCAACTGCCCGAATCGACAGGGCCAGTCATGTGCTATTGGTGCAGCCCTCGGATGCGCCTGCGCGTCCGTTGATGGGGGAGAACGCCAATGCGCAGTGATCGTCCATCCGGCACTGGGGTGATCATTGTGTCCCTGCTGATCGCCGCGCTGCTGGAGGTGGTGCCGTTCCCGGAGGCCATTAATTGGATCCGGCCAGAATGGATGCTCTTGGTTCTGGTCTACTGGGTCCTGGCATTGCCCCGTCGTATCGGTGTGTTGTGGGGTTTTGGCGTGGGTCTCTACTATGATGTGCTGGTTGGTGCCACGCTGGGTCAGTGGGGGCTGGCTTTTGCCCTTGGAGCCTATGTGATGCTGGCGGCCTACAAGCGTATGCGCGTATTTACCTCACTCCAGCAGTGCGCGGTAGTGTTTCTTCTGATTGGTACGGTCAGCCTGTTGGCCTATTCGGTACAGGAATCTGTCGGTCGCACCAGCTACCCTCCTTATACTATTTTGTATGCCTCTTTCACCAGCGCCTTGTTCTGGCGCCCGGTCTGTGCGGTACTGCGCTGGGTTCAATTGCGTTTTCTAGTACGCTGAAACCCCGGGTGGATGATGAGCGGTAGATCTCCTGTGCCATGCAGGGGATAGCGCTGGTGTTCACTGTTAACGATTTATCTTTAGCCACTATTCGAATCTATGATTCTTTATCTCGCTTCCGGGTCGCCGCGTCGTGCGGAATTGCTGCAGCAGATTGCAGCGCCGTTTTCGGTGTTAAAGCCGCCAGGGATTGATGAAACCCCGCTGCTCGCCGAGCCTCCACTGGACTACGTGCTGCGTATGGCGAAGCAAAAGGCCCTTGCTGGTGAACGGCAGCGGCAACGGGATGGCTCTCCCACAGGATGGGTGTTGGGGGCGGACACGTCTGTGGTGCTGGAGGGGAGTATTCTTGGCAAACCTCGAGATCCGGCTCATTCTCTTAGCATGCTTAAGTCGCTAAACGGGCGAACCCACCAGGTAATTTCTGCGGTAGCCCTGTTGAGTGGTGGGCAAGTGCGTCAGGCGCATTCGATTACGACGGTAACCTTCCGCTTCATGGAAGATGCCCGGCTGGCAGCCTATGTGGCGACCGGTGAGGGCGCCGACAAGGCCGGTGGTTATGGTATCCAGGGTTTGGGCGGGGCGATGGTGGCATCTTTGTCTGGTAGTTACAGCGGGGTCGTTGGGTTGCCGTTGGAAGCACTGGTATCTTTGATGGATGAGACGGGGCTGGAGTACTGGCAAACGAATGAAGATGGCTAACCGCACTGAACATCGCCATTCCCGCTGGCGACGGGTTCTACCGCTGCTCTGGTGGTCGCTGGCCGCATGTCTGTTATTGATGGCCTGCTACGTCGTGGTCGCGCGCCAGCTGATGCTGTTGGTGCCGGATTATCGCGGCAAGCTGGAAGCCTTGTTCGAGGACAGGATCCAGTCGCCGCTGGAAATCGCCGAGCTGGAAGGCCATATGGATGGCCTGACGCCACAGTTCAGGGTGCGTCAGTTACGTCTTCCTGCCCCGGAAGGTGAAGCACCTCTTGAGCTGGATGAAGTTGTCCTGAATGTGGATGTGATCCGGTCACTTATTCATCAGGATCTGGCACTCGAGTCGCTGCATATCGATGGTGTTGCGCTGAATCTGGTGAGAGATGCGGACGGGAAAATTCGCCTGCGTGGTCTGGATGCGCTTGCCGGGGAAGACAGCGACGCGCCGCCGCTTGAACGTATCCTGAGGTTGTTTTACCGACAGCAGTTGTTATCGATTACCAACGCGCGACTTTCTCTGGATTGGCCCGGCCTGCCACCTCTGGCGGCGTCCTCGATGGAAGCAACCCTTATTAACGACGGTGATGACCACCTGTTGTCTGTCACCCTTGAGGCTCGTGACCGCCCACTGAGTGTAGATGCCCGTCTGCATTTACATGAGGACGCCTACACTCTGAAAGAAATCAATGCAGATGTTTACTTGCGCATTCGTGGGCAGCGCATGCATGAGTGGCTGCCTGATTCTCTTGACTGGCCTGTGCAAATTGCTGCGTTTGACGGTGATATGGAGCTTTGGGGAAGTATTGCTGACGGAAGGCCTGAGAGTGCCCGGTTAGCGCTGGGAATCCCCTCCCTGGTGTTCGAGCAAGATAGTCAGCGGTGGCCGCTGGAGGCTGTTTCCCTGGATGTTGGTCTAAAGCGCGAAGGTGATCAGACGACTTTGTCCCTCGGTAATGTGTCCGCGCAGTCTCCCGCGGGGCAACTTTTGTTCGGGGATGTGGGGCTGAAATGGCGTGCGTCTGGCGAAACTCATCAATGGCAGTTACGGACCGGTGATCTGCCGGTACGTGCGATCAACCAACAGTTTCTCAAATGGCCTTTTGCCCTTCCTGACAATATTGCCCGCTGGCAGAAACAGTTGGCGAGTCTGGCGCCACAGGGAGTTATCGATGGTGTGTATCTGAATGGCGAGGGGCGCCATGTGGAGCGCTTTCAGGCTCGCTTTACGGCGCTGGGCAGTCAGGCGGATGACAAGATTCCAGGTGTCTCACGGTTGAGCGGCTGGATATCGGGAAGCCCGGAAGGCGGGCTGGCACACCTTTACAGCGACAATCTCTCACTGACGTTGCCACGGCTTTACGCTCACCCTCTGCAGGGACAGTTGACTGGTGTAGTTGGTTGGGAAAAAAACGACAAGGCGTTGATTTTGCGTTCAGGTCGTCTGCGAGCCGTAAACCCCGATGCCCACGGCGAGGCCATGTTTACAACCGTGATTGTGCCTGGCCAGATACCGCAACTGCGGTTAACCGCGGACATTTATGAGGGTGCTGGTTCCCGTGCCAGCCACTACATACCGTTAAAGCGTATTCCTGAGGGATTATCCCGTTGGCTTTCTCAGGCGATCCAGGGCGGGTCGTTACAGCATGGCAAACTTTTATACCACGGGCCGGTAAAAATTGATCGGGAACGACAGCAGGATCGCACCTTCCAGATGCGGTTTCAGGTCACTGATGCGCAATTGTCTTTTCTGCCGAACTGGCCCAGTGCCTCGGGCGTTGAAGCCGATGTCAGGATTAATGGTCGTGAGGTGCGTGGTGTTGCTCGCAAAGGAACCTTACTCAACAGTGTGTTGAGTGATGTGTACGTGGATGTTCCTCCTTTTGAGACGGCCAAGGGCCCGCGTCTGGTGGTGTCTGGTAAGGTCGAGGGGCCGGTATCAGACCTGGATACGCTGTTTCAGACGACGCCGTTGAAGAAATCATTACCGGATGAATTGCTGGATTGGCGCCTCAAGAGCGGTCAGATGCAAGGCCGGTTGCTGCTGGATTTCCCTTTCCAGAAAGGCAGTGGCTCCCCGACCGTGGTGGTTGATGCGGCAGTAAGGGATGGCCGTGTGCAAAATGTGCCGCGTAACCTGATGCTGGAAAAAGTCCAGGCGCCGGTGTATTTCCACCTTCGTGACGGTATTCAGGTGCCGGATTTCCAGGCTCAGCTGCTGGATAGCACCGTGGCCGGGCACTGGCTCACACGTGGAAGTCGCAGTCTGATGGAGGCGAGCGCCACCCTCAAGGCATCGGCGTTGCGCGAGTGGCTGGGTTTTCCCTGGTTAGCCCCGGTCAGTGGAAAGGTGCCGGTGGAGCTGGCAATACAGGTTCCCTGGCAGGGTAGTGCCTTTTCGTTGAAGGCGTCCTCCAGCATGAAAGGGGTGAGGGTGGATGCACCTGCGCCGCTTGGTAAACAGACGGAACAACGTGTCCCTTTCACTGTATCGATAGAGCCTCGGGGCCAGGCCCAGCAATTGACGCTGGGTTATGGCGATGAAATCCGTGGCCGTTTCCGGTTGGGAGGCGAACTTGCAGGTGACGTCTTGTTGGGCGGGGGGCATCTGCAGGTGCCAGCCATGGGGATAAACGTTCGTGGCGCCCTGCATAAAGCCTCAGTCAGTCCCTGGCTGGATTTCATTGGTGATCAAATGGCCCCTGCGTTCAAGTCACAGGAGCAGGGGGCGGGTTCGTCAACCGCGGGGTTACTGAACAGCATCAAGGTGCAAATCGGTGAGCTGGACCTGTTCGGCGTTGCGGTCCCCGGTGCAGCTCTTTCAGTGTTGCCCAGGGATTCGGGCTGGGATCTCGCCCTGAGTAGTGAGGCAGTGGCAGGCTCAATGCATATTCCTGATGGTTTCTCAATAAGGGGGGAGCGGCCCATGTCGTTGTCTGTCTCCCGCGTCAATCTGACACTGCCTGAAAGTGCAGGCCTGGAAGAAGGTGCTCCATTCTCTCCCTATCAGTTGCCAACACTGGATGCGAGATTAAATAACCTGACGATCAACGGTGAAGATTTTGGTCAGTGGCGCGGTAATGTCCGACCAATTTCCCAAGGCGTAAGAATTTCGGACCTGGATGGTCAGTGGCGCTTTACCCGCGTTGAGGGTTCCCTCGACTGGACGGCGCAGGGTGACAGTGACGGAGCGGCGCAATACACCCGATTCAATGGTGTTCTCAGCTCCGACAAGCTGGGACGATCCCTGAGAGCCTGGGGTCTGCCGGAGATGATCGAGTCTGAGGATGCCCGGGCCAAAGGGGTGCTGGGCTGGAATGACTGGCCGTTGAACCCTGATTATTTGGCAATGGATGGTCAAACGCGCATTGATATTGGTGAGTGCCGTATTCCGCAGACGGACGCCAAAACATCGTTTCTCCGGGTGCTGGGGATTTTGAACATTGGCACGATTCAACGCCGTTTGCGGCTGGATTTTTCTGATTTGTACAAGAAGGGTTTGAGCTGCGACAGCATCAGTGGGGATTTCCGCATTGAGGGGCCGTCTGTCTCCACAACCAATCTGGCGATCAAGTCACCGTCCGCGATCATTGAAGTTCAGGGTAACGTGGATCTTGAAAAGGAAACCCTTAATCATCAAATGGAAGTGACGCTGCCGCTGTCCAGTAACCTTTATGCGGGGTGTCTTGCGGGGCCTGCGGCCTGTGCCGGCATTTTTGTGGTCGAACGTATTTGGGGGGACGAACTGGATCGAACGGCTACCATGGAATATGCCGTGACCGGCACCTGGTCTGAGCCCAAAGTGGAAGAAACCGAAGGAATGTTCGAATGACGCAGCTAATTTCTGTTGCGGCCATCCAGATGACCAGCGGCCAGCAACTGTCCGGTAATCTTGAGGCGGCTTCCGCGCTGCTGGAGCAGGCCGCGAACGGCGGTGCGCAGCTGGCGGTGCTGCCTGAAAATTTTGCTGTCTACGGCGGCGATTATCGTGCCACTGCCGGGCAGTTTGAGCAGTTGAAGGGCTGGCTCTGTGAGCAGGCCAAGCGTTTCAATATGGCCATTATTGGTGGCAGTGTTCCGGCGATGCGGCGCCCTGACGGCAGTGTCGTGGCGGCACCGAGAGTGCGCACACGGGCACTGGCAGTCTCTGCCGAGGGGCAGTGTCTGGCCGCTTATGACAAGCTGCATCTGTTTGATGCTCAGGTTAATGATGCGCAGGGTCGTTACTGCGAATCCGATGTCTTTGAGCCCGGCACCGAGGTGGTTACCGTGCCGCTTGCCGGACTGACCGTGGGATTGGCGATCTGCTACGACCTGCGTTTCCCTTCCCTGGCACAGCGGCTGGCCCATGCCGGGGCGGACTTGATTGTCTATCCTTCCGCATTTACTGCTGTGACCGGGGCTGCGCACTGGTCGCTGTTGTTGCGGGCGACGGCGGTACAGACTGGGTGCTATGTGCTGGGCGCAAACCAGTGCGGCGAACACGGGCCCCGGCGTGGCAGCTACGGCCACTCCATGCTGGTCAACCCCGGGGGCGAGGTGGTCGCGAGCCTGGAGAATGTGCCCGCTGCCCTTGTGGCAGGTCTTGACCTTGCTACCATGAATGAACTTCGCCAGCGTATGCCGGTGCAAACGCATCAACGATTTCACATAGAAGGTCCTTATGAACGATAGCCTGTCCATTGCCGAGTCCATCCTGCTGGCCCCTGCCGATTTGCAGACCGGTCAGCTGGAAGCCCTGCTGAACGGCAAGCTGACGGGGCAGGCGGATTATGCGGATATCTATTTCCAGCACAGTCGCCACGAGGCCTGGGTATTGGAAGACGGTATTGTTCGTGATGCCAGTTTTAATACTGAGCGGGGCGCAGGGGTACGTATCGTTCAGGGCGACAAGACCGGCTTTGCCTACAGTGATGACATCACCCTGCAGGCGTTGCAGCAGGCCAGTGGTGCCGCCCGGGCGATTACCCGTCAGGGGCAGGACCGCAGCGTGCAGCTCAGCCGCCGAGGGGCCCCTTTACGCTATGCGGCACTGGATCCGTTGCTGGCCTGGCCGGCAGAAGAAAAAGTGGCGCTACTACAGCGTCTGGACGCGTTAGCACGATCCCTGGACCCGGCGATTGTCGAGGTCACCGCCAGTCTGAGCGCGGTGCAGGATGTGATCATGGTGGTGGCCAGTGATGGCACCCTGGCGGCCGATGTCCGTCCCTTGATCCGCTGTAATGTCAGTGTGATTGCCGAGCGCAACGGACGTCGTGAGCGAGGCAGCGCAGGGGGAGGCGGGCGTGTCAGTTACGACTGGCTGCTACAGGAAAACCGCTTTGAGACCTGGGCCAGGGAAGCGGTCCGCGGGGCTTTGTTGAATCTTGAAGCCCAGCCGGGGCCGGCGGGCACCATGCCTGTGGTGCTGGGCCCTGGCTGGCCCGGGGTCTTGCTGCATGAAGCGGTTGGGCACGGGTTGGAGGGGGACTTTAACCGCAAGGGTACCTCCATGTTTGCCAAAAAAATGGGGCAGCAGGTGGCATCACCGCTGTGTACCGTGGTGGATGACGGCACCATGCTGGATCGTCGTGGCTCCCTGACGGTGGACGATGAAGGAACCCCCTCCGCCTGCAATACCCTGATTGAAAACGGCAAACTGGTCGGTTACATGCAAGACAAGACCAATGCACGGCTGATGGGGGTGTCACCGACCGGGAATGGGCGCCGGGAATCCTATGCCCACTTGCCCATGCCACGCATGACCAACACCTACATGCTGCCGGGAGAAACTCACCCGGAAGAAATCGTAGCGAGCCTGGATCGGGGCATCTATGCCGTTAATTTCGGCGGTGGGCAAGTGGATATTACCTCTGGTCGTTTCGTGTTTTCGACTACCGAGGCGTACCTGGTAGAAAAAGGCAAGATTGTGTGTCCGGTCAAGGGAGCCACCTTGATCGGCAGTGGTGCGGAAGTCATGGGGCGCATTTCCATGGTCGGTAACGACCTGGCCCTGGATTCCGGCATTGGGGTATGTGGCAAGGATGGCCAGTCTGTCCCGGTGGGTGTAGGCCAGCCTACGCTGCGGGTGGACGCCCTGACGGTGGGAGGAACCGCCTGATGTCTCAGGTGATTGATATTCTGTCGCGTATGCGCCTGTTTACCGGCCTCAGCGAAGAGGAATTACGGCTTCTGGAAAAACTGGTATTCGTCAACCGCGTACCGGTTGGCGAAACGGTCTGCCGGGAGGGTGACCGCAGTGATTTTGTCTGCTTTGTGGTACGGGGTTGCCTGGATATCGTTAAGCAGAATGTGGAAGGTGGCGAAGTAGTGATCGCCCATCTGCGCCCCGGTGATTCCATGGGTGAAATGGCGCTGGTGGATCATGAGCCTCGTTCGGCCACGGTCAGGGCTGCCGAAGACGCCACGCTGATTGTGCTCACCCGAAAGGGCCTGGATCAACTCCGGCGCCGCAGCCCCAACGCCGTTAGCTTGGTGATGGAGAACATTGCCAAGCTACTCTGTGTCCACCTGCGCCGGACGTCCTCCCAGTTGGCCCAGTTCAAATTACCGGTTGGTTGAACCGGTCTTTACAGGAACCCTTATGCGAAACCTTGGCGTAGTCGTACTGGCCCTGGGGCTGGCGGCTTGCGACCCCGGGCCTATGCCTGCCGATGTGAAGCTGCCCGATGGGGCGGTCTATGACGGTGAAATTCAAGATAATCTTTTCCACGGATACGGCGAACTGCGCTGGCCTGATGGCCGCCGTTACGAGGGGGAGTTCCGCGCTGGCTTGATGACCGGTCAAGGTCGACTTGAGTTACAGGATGGTTGTGTCATGGAGGGCGCTTTTGTCGAAGGGGTGCTGCATGGTGAGGGAAGCCTGATTTGCGGTGATGAGCATTTTCAGGGCACCTTCCGGGAAGGCGAGCTTGTTGCCGGGGTGATGACCTTTGGGGAAGAGGATTCCTATCAGGGCGAGTTTCAGGACTTCCTGCCCCATGGTGACGGGCTGTGGGTAACTGAGGAAGGGGAGCAATACGAGGGGCGCTACTCTGAGGGTGAGATTACCGAGGGTACCTATCGTAACGAGGAAGGTTATCAGTATAGCGGCCCATTTCTTGACTTTGATTTTCACGGGCAAGGTGAGTTGACCCGCCCGGATGGCGTCATCATTCGTGCCGGGTTTGAGTACGGACAAGCCGAAGGTCCGGGTGTCAGGGTGATTCCGGGTGAGGCTGGTGCCCAGCCGACGCTGGAGAATGGGTACTTCGTGCGGGGCAAATATTACCTTAGTGAGAAGGCATATCGGCAACGCCGGCAGCAACAGGCAGCAGGTATGGAGGCTCGTCTGTATACCGAATCCAGTCGCTTGCAGTCAGCCTTGTCTTCATTGGCGCCACAGCGTCCCGGTGTCCGGGATGTTTACTTCCTGGCGGTGGGGGGGGACGGTACGGAAGGAGTCTTCCAGCGAGAAGTCGGTTGGGTCTCTTCCCGGCTCAGTTCTGTGCTCGACCTGAAGCGCCGGCAGATTCTGCTGGTAAATGGAGGCAGCGATGAATTGCCTTTGGCGACACGGACCAGTGTGCGGGAAAGTCTTAACGCCCTGGATGCGTTGATGGATCCAGCGGAAGACTTGCTGTTAATCCATTTTGTCAGTCACGGGGCCGTAAATGGTGATCTGGTTCTTGATACCCATAACCTTCGGCTTAACAACCTGGCAGTCGATGACGCAAAGAACTGGTTGAACAGTTTGGCGGTTAAACACCAGTGGGTGGTTGTTTCAGCCTGTTATTCCGGGCACTGGGTGGACGCGTTGGCGGCGCCTGAGAGAGTCGTGTTCTCGTCTGCAGCAACAGACCGTACGTCTTTTGGGTGCGGTGATGATTCTGAGCGCACCTGGTTTAGCAAGGCGCTGTATGGAGAGGGAATGAGTGCCGGCGTGAATGATCCGGATGCCTGGTTCTCGGCGGCGCAGGCGAAAGTATCGCGGATGGAAGAAGAGCAGGGGTTTGACGAGCATGAGCGCTCATTACCCCAGAAGGCGGTTGGTCACAGCTTCCTGGGCTGGTGGCAAAGTCTCGAAACGCCAGCATTGCACAAGCCCTGACGGTGCGCCCGGCAGGTGCTGGAGGGCACTTCTGCACGGGCGGCTGTAGGGCTCGGTTCAAAACAGGGGCACGGTTTTGTCCAGCTGATTCAGGTAATTCATCAGCTTGCGGCGTTCGCGTTTGAACTTCTCTTTTTCTCCCGGGCTGGCATTGGCCGGGTCGGCGAGGCGAGCCTTGAGCGCATTGCGGGTCAGGTTGCGCATTTGCTGGCGATCCCCATGGGGAAAGAAGTCCAGAATTTGCTGCACGGTGGCATCTGCTTCACGGGGTTGTTCGCAGCCAACGATCTGCTCTACCCAATTGGTGAGCCGTTGCTGGCGGAACGGATCCTGAAGCGCCTCCAGTGCTTGTACAATCTGTTCGCTGTTGGATTCCCGGACCAGACGACCGATGTACAGCGAATGTCGGCGGCGGGCTTCGTTGCTGGTGATGCGGCGGGCTTCTTCAAGACCTTTTTTGAGGCCGTCGCTCAGGGGCAGGCGATCCAGTTCGGTCTGCTTGAGCGCCATCAGCGACTGCCCGAGCTCCTGCAGGGCCAGGTCATCCCGTTTCTGCTCGGATTTGCTGGTGTACGGGTCGTCGTTATACTCGGTCATCTGACTTCACTTGAATTAATGGGTAAGGGAAGCGCTATTTTATGTCTGATTCCTCCGCAACGACAGCGGCACTCGACATGGCACAACTTCAGCAGGCGCAGGATACCGCTGCCTGGGTGCTGGAAGAGGGAAAACGGCTGGGGCTGGACGGGGTTGAGGTGAATGTCAGCCTCAGTCAGGGCTTTTCGGTCAACGTGCGGCAGGGCGAGGTGGAAACGGTCGAGTTTCACCGCGACAGAGGCGTTTCTGTCACCGTGTTCCAGGGGTTGTGCAAGGGACATGCGAGCAGCTCGGACGACAATCGCGACAGCCTGCGTGACACCCTGAAAGCGGCCTCTGCCATTGCGCGCTACACCGAAGCTGACAAGCATGCGGGGCTGGCGCCGGCGGACCAACTGGCCCGTGATATTCCTGAACTGGACCTGTATCACCCATGGGAGATGGACACTGGCAGAGCGATCGACGAAGCCATGGCGTGCGAAAAGGTGGCCCGTGACGATAGCCGTATCGTCAATTCGGAAGGTGCCTCCATTAACAGCGGTGCCAGCCTGCGCGTGTTCGCAACCTCGGAAGGTTTCCTGCACGGCTATCGCGGCACCCACCACAGCCGCGTATGCAGCGTGGTCGCGGAAGACGATGACGGAATGCAACGGGATTACTGGTACGACGGTGGGCGTATTGGCGAGAAGCTGGCGGATGCTGAAACCGTAGGACAGATGTCCCGGGAGCGGGCACTGTCACGCCTGGGGGCGGTGATTCCGGAAACCGGTGAATTGCCTGTCATTTTTGCCCCGGAAGTGGCATCGGGCTTGCTTGGCCATCTGGTGTCCGGAATCAGTGGTGGCGCCATTTATCGTCGCAGCTCTTTTTTGCAAGACAGCCTTGGCAAGGCGGTGCTGCCTGCGGGCTTTACCCTCAGTGAACACCCGCACCTGCCTGCAGGCAATGCGTCGTCGCCCTTCGATGGTGACGGTTTGCCTACCGGCGAGCAGGCCTTTGTGGAAGACGGCATCCTGACCTCCTTTGCCTTGAGTCTGTATGCCAGTCGACGTCTTGGCATGTCTCCGACCGGCAATGGCGGTGGTGTTCGCAACTTGCGCGTCACCGATACTGGAGAGTCTCTGGAAGCGTTGATGGCCCGAGTGCCCAAAGGGATCTTGATCACCGAGGTCATGGGGCAAGGGGTGAATATGGTGACGGGGGATTACTCTCGCGGTGCCAGTGGCTTCCTGTTCGAGAATGGGCGGATTACTTCACCGGTACAGGAATTCACCATTGCCGGTCATCTGGCGGAGATGCTACGTGGCATCCAGGGTAGCGGCACCGATGTGGATTATCGCGGCAACATCGCCTGTGGTTCTCTGCTGCTGTCGCCCATGAAAATTGCAGGACGATAATAACTTTCCATTGGAGGGAAAAAGCATGTCAGAAATGAATCCTTATCAACAACCGACCAGCGATGTGGCGGTACCGCCACAGGCTGCAGAGCTGGTTATCGGTACGGCCCAAAAAGTGTCTATGGGCGATGCCATGAGCTGGTTTGGCCAGGGTAAGGCGATGCTGGCGGGCAACTGGGGGGTAATGATTGGCGCATTGGTGGTGCTCATGCTGCTGAATGTGGCTGTGCAGTTCGTCCCCTTTATCGGTGGGTTGGCGGCCATGTTTTTGATGACGCTGCTGTATGCCGGGCTGGTTAAAATGTTCTACCGGCTGGATAACGAAGGCAGTGTGGAGTTTGCTGACCTTTTTGCCGGATTCTCAGAAAAAACCGGTCCATTGGTGATCCTGGCGTTGTTGCAGTTGGCGGTCTACGTGGGCATTTTCATCGTAGCGATGGTGCTGCTGTTTTTGAGCATCGGTTTTGATGTGAGCATGCTTAATGCCATGGAGGCAGGAAGAGTACCGGATGTGGGTATTGGTGGGGGCGCCATCGCATTGGCAGGTCTGATCATGTTCTTGTTTCTGATGGCGTCTGGCTGTCTTTTCTACTTCAGTATCCCGCTGGTCTTCCTTGGCAATATGGGCCCGGGTGAAGCGCTGGGGCTTAGTTTTAAAGCCTGCCTGACGAATCTGCTCCCGCTGATTCTCTATGGCATTGTGGCGACGGTGTTGGTGATGGTGGCAACGATTCCGCTTTTTCTTGGGTTGCTGCTTGCTGGCCCGTTGTTGGCGGGTGCGTATTACGCATCATTCAAACAGGTATTTACGGAATAATTCGTGCCACGCCAACACAAAAGCCGAAAGGAGCCCCTTTCGGCTTTTGTGTTTGAGCGGCTAGCTGCGCTTGACAGGAAGGCAATACCTAAAATAGTTCTCGTGATTTAGAAGAACGGAAACGCCTTCCAGAGTGGATGAAAGACTCGGGAGGCTCCGTTCACACCAACAAATTGGCATACAGCACGGTAGCCAGGCCCAGGAAGGCCATGAAGCCAACAATATCGGTGATAGTGGTGAGGACTACAGATCCGGCCAGGGCCGGGTCGATACCCATTTTTTTCATGATCATGGGCAGCAGTGCACCGGCACAGGCGGCCATGATCAGGTTGATCACCATGGCCACGCTGATCACGATGCCGATGCTTACGTCACTGAACCACAACCCGGCGGTAATGCCAATCACGGTAGCCCACAACAACCCATTGATGGCGCCAACAGATAGCTCCTTGAATAGCAGATAGCGGGTGTTGTTGGACTGAATCTGTCCCAGTGCCATGGCGCGAATCACCAGCGTCAGCGTCTGGCTGCCGGCGATGCCGCCCATACTGGCGACGATCGGCATCAGGATAGCGAGGGCCACCACCTTTTCCAGCGTCGCCTCGAACAGGCCGATCACGGCAGAGGCAGCCAACGCGGTCAGCAGGTTGATACCCAGCCACAGCGCTCTGCGGCGGGCGGTTTGCCAAACCGAGCCGAACGTATCCTCGTCATCGTCCAGACCCGCCATACTCATTAAGGAGTGGTCGGCTTCTTCCATGATTACGTCTACTACGTCATCAATGGTGATACGGCCTACCAGCATGCCTTCGTCGTCGATGACAGGGGCTGTCACCAAGTCGTGGCGCTCAAAGATCTTGGCGACGTCATGGGCAGGCAGGGTGGCCGGGATCGACTGAATATCGGTGATCATGGCTTCGCGCACAGTAGTGCCCGGATCGCTGATCAGCACCTTGGTGAGAGGCAACAGCCCAATGAACTGGTTTTTCCGGTTGACTACGGCCAGGTTATCAGTGGTGCGAGGGATATCGCCTCGCAAACGTAGATAGCGCTGAACCACTTCAAAAGTGATCTCCGGTCTCACGGTGATCACATCGGTGTTCATCAGGCCCCCGGCGGTATCCACCGGGTAGCTCATCACGTGCTCCAGCCGCTCGCGGTTTTGTTCGTCGAGGCTGGCCATCACCTGACTGGTGACATGATCAGGTAGTTCTTGCAGTAAATCAGCGAGGTCGTCGGTATCCAGTTCTTCAACCAGCGACACCAGCTCATCGGTGCTGAGGTTGCGCAATAGCTCAACCCGGACCTCTTCGCCCAGATACTGCAGGACTTCGGTTTCCTGTTCCTTGCTGAGCAGCTGCCAGAGAATTTCCCGCTCTCGTGGAGGGGAAGACTCAATCAAGTGGGCGGCTTCAGCGCCGGGCAGGTTGTTGATCAGCTGCCGGACCTGCGTATAGGTCCCGCTGGCCAGTGCGCGGTTGATGGCTTTGAGATGTTGCTGGCTGCGGCTGCTGTCGGCGGGCATGGAAATCAGTTAACAGTTAACAGTGAAGAGTTAACAGCGAAAACAAAGCGTGCTGCTGCTTGGCTGGGATGACCACACAGTAACAGTCCTTCAGAGTCTGTGGTACTTGATTTTTCAACTGTTCACTATTCACGGTTAACTGTTTTTCACTCTCCTTCGTCGAACATCCTTGCAAACAGGTCTTCCAGTTCTGCCATGGCTGCGTCTTCGTCATCGCCTTCGACTTGGAAGGTGACCTGGCTGCCTTTGGCGGCGCCGAGCATAAGAAGCCCCATAATGCTTTTTGCATCAATGCGGTTGCCCTTGTGAAGGACGTGGATAGCACTGTCATAGCGTGAGGCCACGCTGACCACCTTGGCAGCAGCGCGGGCGTGCAGGCCAAGTTTGTTGATCACATCCAGGGACTGTTCGATCATTCAGCTGGATCCCAGTTCGCGGTGCCGGACCTGCAAGGTGATACCTTGCTCGCGTAGACGAGCAGCCAGCTGCTCGGTTATGTAGACGGAACGGTGCTGGCCACCTGTACAACCGATCGCGACTGTGACGTAACTCCGATCGCTGTGGGCAAAGGCGGTCAGCCATCTCTGTACAAAAGTGGCGATGTCATCCAGCAGGTCGTGGCTGATATCGTGCTTTTGCAAAAAATCGATTACCCCCTGGTCGCGTCCGGTAAGAGGGCGCAGATCCGGATGCCAATGTGGATTGGGAAGAATGCGCACGTCGAAGACAAAATCAGCATCTGTGGGAAGACCATTCTTGAAACCGAAGGATTCGATTTGCAGCGAGAGGGCGTTGCGCCGCTGAGCGACACGTTCACGGATCAGGTTCCTGAGGCTGTGCACTTCGTGATTACTGCTGTCGATAACCAGATCAGCCCGTTGGCGAATATTGGCCAGAAGGTCTTTCTCGTGAGCGATGGCATCTTCCAGTGAGCGTTGGTCAGTCGCCAGCGGATGGCGCCGCCGGGTGGCACTGAATCGCTTCAGCAGGGTGTTGTCATCAGCATCAAGGTAGATGATTTCGCTGGTGATTTGTTGCTGTTTCAGCGCGTCAAGAATGTTGTCGAAGGCCAGCAATTGGCCTGGAAGGTTGCGTGCGTCTATGCCAACAGCGACATGACCGATGGCAGTTTCGCCCTCGCTAAGTTGTTGGGCCAGGGTCGGTAGCATGCCGACAGGAAGATTGTCGACACAGTAATAACCCTGATCCTCCAGCGCCTGGATGGCTGTGGATTTGCCAGACCCGGATCGTCCGCTAATGATGGTCAGTTTCATGATCGGGATGCACGCAGAGAATTTGTATTATGGCCTGGTTTTCGAGAGTTCACTCGTTACGAAGCCAACCGCAATTCAGCTTCGGATTCCACGGCAGTCAGGAACAGCTTGTGATCGTCTGAACTGACCCGCAATTCGTTCCGGTAGCTGTCGTCATTGAAAAGGCTGGCAAGGTGGCTCAGCGTTTTCAGGTGTTGCTCAGGGTTTTCCTGGGGAACGAGCAACACAAACACCAAGTCAACGGGGCGTCCGTCAACGGCATCAAAATCGATGGGGGTGTCCAGCTTCAGTAATAGTCCGATGGCTTGTTCGCAATTGCCAAGCCGGCAGTGGGGGATGGCGATGCCTTCCCCGATGCCGGTGGAGCCCAGCTTTTCCCGGGCTACCAGCGCATCGAAGACCTCCTGCTCCTTGAGGCCGTCACAGCCGGCCGCAGCCAGCTGTGCCACCTGATCCAGCAGCTGTTTCTTGCTGCTGGCCTGCACCCCGTTGTGGGTGCGTGCTTCGGTTAGAAGTTCGCGAACTCGCATAATGGTCGTTTCGGGTTAGTGGCCGTGTTTGTGATTAACGGCCTTTTCCTTGTGTTTGAGAATCTGGCGATCGAGCTTGTCGGTCAACTTGTCGATGGCCGCATACATATCATCGGCTTCAGCGGTGGCGAACAGATCTGCCCCGGAGATGTGGATAGTAGATTCTGCCTTGTGGGTCTTGGGCTCCGGGGAAAGAATCACCTGAACGCTGGTGATCTGGTCGAAATGGCGCTCCAGGCGGGAGAACTTGTCGCCTACGTAGGTGCGCAAAGCATCGGTAACTTCCAGGTGATGACCGCTGATATTTATTTGCATGGCTGGCTCCTTTACCTGCTTGTGGGCCGTCCCAGGCACCTACACCAAACGCTTGCGGGCGCTGGAAGACGGTATTCTCATCGCCTCACGATACTTGGCGACGGTCCGGCGCGCCACGTTGATTCCCTGCTCGTTCAGCAAGCTGGCTAGCTTGTTGTCGCTGAGTGGCTTGCGAGGGTTCTCTGCGGCGACCAGCTTCTTAATAATGGCACGAATAGCGGTGGAGGAACACTCACCACCACCATCTGTTCCCACGTGACTCGAAAAGAAATATTTCAGCTCAAAGACGCCGCGGGGTGTGGTCATGTATTTCTGATTGGTGACCCGACTGATGGTTGATTCATGCATCTCGACGGCATCGGCGATATCGGCCAGTACCAGTGGCTTCATGGCCTCTTCACCATAATCGAAGAAATCCTGCTGGACCTCGACAATCCGCGTGGCGACTTTCAACAGGGTGTCATGGCGGCTTTGCAGGCTCTTGATGAACCATTTGGCTTCCTGAACGCAGTTTTTCAGGTATTGGCCATCTTCACCGCTGGTTTTACGGGCAATGGCGGCATATTGCTGCTGTAGATTGACCTTGGGCAGGATGTCGTCATTCAGGCTGACCTGCCAGCGCCCGTGGTGCTGGCGGACGATGACATCCGGCACCGCATAATCGACTTGGCTCTCTCCAATTTGCTCGCCTGGCGCCGGGTCAAGGGTGCGGATCAGCGAGAGGGCATCAAGCAGTTCCTGTTCGGAGAGCTGTAGAACCTTGCGAAGCGCGGCATAGTCGTGCTTTTCCAATAGTTCAAGGTGGTCCAGAAGCGCCAGCGCAAAAGGCAGGAAAGGCGTGTCGGATTCCAGCTGGCGCAGTTGTACACCGAGGCAGTCTGCCAGGTTAATGCTGGCGACGCCGACCGGATCGAATTGCTGCAGGCGATGCTGAACGGCCAGTACCTCGTCGGCTTCGATGTGGGCATCCTCTGGCAGCCCTTCCTGGACATTCATCATGGTGACGATGTCGTCGATGCTCACGGTCATGTAGCCGCGATCGTCCAGAGATTCAATGATGGTGATGGCGATGAGTCGGTCCACATCGCTCATGGGGGTCAGGTTGAGCTGCCAGTGCAGGTGGTCATGCAGATTGCCGGACACGGTGTGCCGTTGCTGCCAGTCATCGGCGTCATCAGGGATTGACGCGGTGGCACTGCTCTGGCCGGAGTAGACGTCATCCCACTCAGTGTCGACACCGGGTTCGCCGTCGACAAATTCTTCCAGGGCGTCATCACGCTCTGCGTCCATCTCCTGACGATCTTCGTCATGCTCAGGCAGGGCGTCGTCGCCAAAGTCGTCGGCCAGTTCCAGCAGCGGGTTGCTTTCAACCGCTTGCTGGATCTCCTGCCGGAGATCCAGCGTGGACAGCTGCAGCAGGCGAATCGCCTGCTGCAACTGAGGTGTCATGGTCAGCTGTTGGCCGATTTGTAGTTGTAGTGTGGGCTTCATACTGCTCGGATTGGTGTGATCCCCAAAAACCCGAGAATAACAGCTTCAAACTTGTTCTAGCAATAATTGTGCCAGTGGTTCTTGTGTGGTAGGAGTCTGAAGCGTTAACAGTGAACGGTGAACCGTTGATGTTGCGCGGGCGGGTTTGCTGATTTTTTCGGGCTTTGATGGCCGCGGCCGGGGTCCTGGTTCGGCTTCTGGCGTTCGGAAACCCCGGGACTATTCCGCGCCGTTGTTCACTGTTAACTGCTCACTCGCCCTGGCTGTTACAGCCTAAAGTCTGCCCCCAGATACACATCCCGCACCTGCTGGTTCGAGAGGATGGTGTCGGCGTCACCGGATGCGATGATGTGGCCAGCGCTGACAATGTAGGCGGTGTCGCAAATGTCGAGGGTCTCACGCACGTTGTGGTCGGTGATGAGTACGCCAATACCACGTTCTTTCAGGTGCCGGATGATGCCCTTGATGTCGTTCACGGAGATTGGGTCGACGCCGGCGAAGGGTTCGTCCAGGAGGATGAAGTCCGGGTCGGTGGCCAGACCGCGGGCGATTTCGGCACGGCGACGTTCACCGCCTGACAGGCTCATGCCCAGCGAATCGCGAATATGCGTAATGTGGAATTCCTTGAGCAGGTTTTCCATCCGTTCGTGGCGCTCCTGTTTGCTTAGCTCTTTGCGGGTTTCCAGAATGGCCATGATGTTTTCCGCGACCGTCAAGCGACGGAAGATGCTCGCTTCCTGGGGCAGGTAGCCGATACCGCGTTTGGCGCGGCCGTGCATGGGGAGGTGGGTGATGTCTCCGTCATTGATCTCGATGCGCCCTGCGTCGGCTTCTACGAGGCCGACAATCATGTAAAAGCAGGTGGTCTTGCCTGCTCCGTTGGGGCCCAGCAAACCAACGATCTGTCCGGCTTCCACGTCCAGGGATACGTCCTCGATGACCCGGCGGCCCTTGTAGCTTTTGGCCAGGTGATGAGCGCGCAAATGTGTCATTGAGATTCAGTCTCCGTTGCGGGGGCATCGGCCTCGTCATTCTGGTCCGGCTGGTTTCCCGGTACTTGGTTTTCTGCGGGTATCACCAGTCGTACGCGCTGGTCGCCTTTACTGCTGGCATCCACACGTTTTGAATCAAGGCTGTATTCGACCTTGGCGCCTTCGAAGGTGTTGCCCTGGTGTTCAATAAAGGCGTTGCCAGTCAACACCAGGCGGCGACCCTTTATGTCGTAGACCAGATTGTTGGCATGGGCGGACAGGGTTTTGCCTTCTGAGAGACGCACAGGGTTACCGCTGGCCTCGACCCGCACCAGCTCACCATTGCGGGTAAACAGGCGCATCTCTTCTGCCAGCATCTTGCGTTGTCCTTGCAATAGTTCTACGTCGCCGCGGTACAGTCCTGTGCCGGCGTCCTGTTCAAAGCGCCCGCTATCGGCGGTGACAGAAATGGGCTCTTCTGCCGGAGCTGCCAGAACCAGTGAGGCAGCGTGTAAAAACAGGCTGCCCATAACCAGGCTACGAAGCCGGGGCATCGAATTCACTCTTTACTCCTTGCTCAAGGGACAGGATGCCCTTGTCCAGGTCCGCTTCCAGGGCTCCGGCCCGGGTCTGGCCGTTCTCGAAGCGCAGGTCCACATCGCCTGGCGAGGTGGCTATATTCTGTTCGCTGTTGAAGCGGAGTTGCTGTGTGTCCAGTTCGATCTTCTGCTGCGGATTGCGAGCCTGTACATCGCCATCAAAAATGATGAGGTTGCCATTATTTTGCACTGTGCCGCTGGCGCTGGTGATCGTCCAGCTGCCTTTCTCGTTGCTCATTTTCAGTGCCGGGCTGTTCATCTCGGTAAGCGGGTTGTGATCGTACTGCACCAGATCGTCAGCTGTCAGGTGATACTGCAGCGTGCCATCCTTTTCGCTAAAAGCCCTGGCGGTTACGCCTGTGGCCAGAATGGCTGGCGCAGTCTCCACAGCCAGGTCTTGCCCGGGAAGCGAGTCGTCCCATTCATGCAGCGTCATCAGCATCACCAGTCCAAGCAGAAGGATGCCGGTGGCGCTAAGTAGCCCCTGACGTTTCATTGGCTATCTCGCTGCTGCAGGATGGCATCACAGATTTCGCGTACAGCGCCTTCGCCGCCGCGGCGCTGGGTGTGATGTTGTGCGGCCTGAAGCGCGCAAGGGTGGGCGTTGGCAGGGGCAAAACCGAGTCGGGCCCATTCCAGAGCGCTGACATCCGGTTCGTCGTCTCCGGCGTAACCGGTTTCAGAGGAGTCAATGCCCAGCTCTTTTGCCAGGGCTTGCAGCGCAACGCCCTTGTCTTCCCTTCCCTGGATAACATGCTCAATACCCAGGTCGGCGGCCCGTTTTGCTACCATTGGGCTGTTGCGGCCGGTGATGATGGCCAGGGTGACGCCGCTGGCGGCCAGTTTCTTGAGGCCATGTCCATCCAGCGTATTGAAGACTTTCAGTGCTTCACCTTCTGGCGTGAAATAGATCCGGCCGTCGGTCATGACGCCATCGACGTCAAAGGCCATAAGACGCAGGTTTTGTGCGTCAATGGAAGAAATCTGCATTACACCACCCCTGCTCGAAGCAGATCCTGCATGTTAAAGGCCCCCAGGGGTCTGCGCTGATCATCGCAGACAACCAGGCCGTTGATCTTGCGGCTTTCCATGATCTGCAGTGCTTCAGCGGCGAGATGGCCGGGTTCAATTGTGATCGGGTCGGTAATCATCACCTCGGCAATCGTGGCGCTACGAATGTCGATGTCCCTGTCCAGCATGCGGCGCAGGTCGCCGTCGGTAAAAATGCCGGCGAGGCGCCCGTCCGGATCAGTGATGGCCGTCATGCCAAGCCCCTTGCGAGTCATTTCCAGCAAGGCTTCAGTCAGTGCGGTAGTGGAGTCAACTTCAGGGAGGTCTTCACCGGAATGCATGATGTCGTCCACTTTGAGTAATAGTCTGCGGCCCAGGCTCCCACCGGGATGACTGAGTGCAAAATCCTCTGCGGTGAAGCCGCGCGCCTCAAGCAAGGCAATGGCCAGGGCATCTCCCATGGCCAGTGCGGCGGTAGTCGAGGAGGTGGGCGCCAGATTATGCGGGCAGGCCTCTTCGGCTACTGCGACAGTAAGATGTACATCAGACAGTTGCGCCAGAGCCGACTGGGGTCTGCCCGTCATGCCAATCAATTGTGTGCCCTTGCGTTTGATGACAGGCAGGATGGCCAGAACCTCGGCAGTTTCGCCAGAATTGGACAAGGCCAGAACCACATCGTCCTGGGTGATCATGCCCAGATCGCCGTGGGAGGCTTCACCGGGGTGAACAAAGAAAGCCGGGGTGCCAGTGCTGGCCAGGGTGGCCGCCAGTTTGCTGCCCACGTGGCCACTTTTCCCCATGCCCGTCACGATGACCCTGCCGCGGGCTTCAAGCATCAGGTCGCAGGCGCGAACAAAGTTGTTGTCGAGGCTGTCCCTCAGGGCATCGACGGCGCGGGCTTCGATATTCAGTACCCGCTGGCCGACAGCAATGTGGTCGTGGCTCATGCAATCTCCTTGGTTGCGGCGATTATACATGCTGCAACGAGTTGATCGGAAATCTGTTTCTTTTGGAACTGCTGGGTGAGTTTCGACTCCAAACAAGCATGGAGGGTTCTGGACAGCGCGGCCGGAACACCGTAAAACCGCCCGACTGTCACAGGGAGTTTACTATGCAATTGCGTCACTATTACCGAACAGGTCTGGCACTGGTCTTGATGATGTTGGCGGTGCTGGGGCGTGCCGAAGCGGATCCTCGCCAAGTAGTAGAGGAGGCTGTCGAGCGCATGACGTCCCGCATTGAGGCTGAGCGTGCCCAGCTGGAGGCCAATCCGGACAAGGCTCGGCAGCTGGTTCGCGAAGAGCTGGCGGATCTGGTGGATTTCAAGCGTATCACCCGGATGGTGATGGGGGATTACTTTGGGCCTTCCTCCAAGGAGCAGAAATACCGGTTCCTGGACGTGTTCAAGAACAGCCTGATCAATACCTATGCCTCAGGCATTACGTTGTATGACGGCCAGCAGATTACAACCCTGCCCATGGAAGAGGGTGATCGTCGTGGCGATTACGCAAGGGTACGTATGGAAATCCGGACCAACTCGGGCAAGACCGTACCGATCTACTACACTTTGTTTCTGCGCGATGGCCAATGGAGGGTGATCAATGTGTACGTGAATGGCCTGGATTTGGCGGATACCTTCAAGAGCCAGTTCACCCAGGGCATGCAGCAGTACAATGATATCGACAAGGTGATCGATAACTGGTCGGCGGATGCCAATATCGACACCGGCCTGAAAGACAAGCCCAAGAGCTGACTCCGGCCGTGCCGTGGCAAGCTCGCCGCGGCTCGCGTATTATTGCGCCTTTGACAGGAGCGGGTTTCATCCCGCTCCTGTGCCGTTTGGGGCCATTGCGCCCGGGAAAAGGAGCAATCATGAATCCGGAAGAGGTAAAAGCGCTGGTGGAAGCCGGTTTCGACGGTGCCGATGTGGCCGTGGAAGGTGGCGGTGACCGTTTCCAGATTCGCGTGGTGTCCGATGCCTTCGAGGGTCTGATGCCGGTGAAGAAGCAGCAGCTGGTGTACGCCACCATTAATGCGCAAATCCAGAGTAATACCATCCACGCGGTGCAGATCATCACCTTTACCCCTGCCGAGTGGGAAAAAGCCCAGAAGATGGGGCTGGCCTGAGTCAGCCCATGGGCCCTTCAAGACACGTCTAGAGACCGTTCATGGATAAATTGATCATCACTGGCGGCCGCCGCCTTGACGGCGAGATCCGGATTTCCGGCGCCAAGAATGCCGCCCTGCCGATTCTGGCTGCCACCCTGCTGGCCGATGAGCCGGTCACCGTGGGCAACCTGCCTCACTTGCAGGATGTCACCACCCTGATCGAGTTGCTCGGTCGTATGGGGGTCGAAGTGGTGATCGATGACCGCATGCACGTGGAGGTGAATGCCAGCACCATCAAGGAACTGGTGGCACCCTATGAGCTGGTGAAAACCATGCGGGCCTCGATTCTGGTGCTGGGGCCGATGGTGGCGCATTTCGGCAAGGCCACGGTGTCCCTGCCCGGGGGCTGTGCCATTGGCTCCCGTCCGGTGGATATTCACCTCAGCGGTCTGGAGGCCATGGGGGCCGAGATCGAGGTGACCAATGGCTATGTTCACGCCAGCGTGGACGGTCGCCTGCAGGGTGCGAGAATTGTCATGGATACCGTGACAGTGACGGGCACCGAAAACCTGATGATGGCCGCCGCGCTGGCGGAAGGCACCACCTATCTGGAAAACGCGGCTCGCGAACCGGAGGTGGTGGATCTGGCCAATTTCATCAACGCCATGGGTGGCAAAATCTCCGGTGCCGGAACCGATACCATCACCATTGAAGGGGTCGAGCGCCTCGGCGGTTGCCACCACCAGGTGGTGGCGGACCGAATCGAAACCGGGACCTACCTGATTGCAGCGGCCATCACGGGCGGACGTATCAAGACCAAGGATACGGTGCCCGGGATTCTGGACGCGGTGCTACAAAAGCTGAAAGAGGCGGGCGCCACCATTACCACTGGTGACGACTGGATCGAGCTGGATATGGAAGGGCGCCGCCCCAAGGCGGTGTCCCTGCGCACCGCACCGTACCCGGCGATGCCCACTGACATGCAGGCCCAGTTCATGGCCCTGAACCTGATTGCCGAGGGAACCGGTACCATTGTCGAGACGGTGTTTGAAAACCGCTTCATGCACGTGCAGGAAATGAACCGCATGGGCGCCGACATCGAAGTACAAGGCAATACCGCCATCTGCCGGGGTGTCGAGCAGCTCACGGGCGCACCGGTGATGGCCACTGACCTGCGAGCATCGGCATCGCTGGTGATTGCGGCGCTGGCGGCAGAAGGGGAAACCATCGTAGATCGCATCTACCACATTGATCGTGGCTACGAGTGTATTGAAGAGAAACTGCAATCGCTGGGCGCGGTGATTCGCCGTGTGCCCCGATAACGGAAGCCTCATGACCAAACCGTTGACCATTGCCCTTTCCAAGGGCCGCATTCTCAAGGAAACCCTGCCGCTGTTGAAGGCGGCAGGTATTGAGCTGCTGGAAGATCCCTCTGCGTCACGCAAACTGATCTTCGACACCACCCGTGATGACGTGAAGATCATCATTATCCGCGCCACCGACGTACCGCCCTATGTGCAGCACGGTGCCGCCGATATCGGCGTGGCTGGTAAAGATGTCCTGATGGAGCATGGCGCGGACGGTGTGTTCGAGCCGCTGGATCTGAATATCGCGCGTTGCAAGTTGATGGTCGCCGCCCTCAACGATGCCCCGGAAGTGGGGAGCCGCCTGCGTGTCGCCACCAAGTTCGTCAATGTGGCCAAGGCGTATTTTGCCGAGCAGGGCAAGCAGGCCGAAGTGATCAAACTGTACGGCGCCATGGAACTGGCGCCATTGGTGGGGCTGGCGGACCGTATCGTGGATATCGTTGATACGGGGAATACCCTGCGAGCCAACGGTCTGGAACCTACCGAGCTGATTGCGCATATCTCTACCCGGGTGATCGTCAACCGCGCCAGCATGAAGACCCGGCATGCGGATATCCAGGCGATCCTGGACAAGCTGGAAGCGGCAGTCGCCTCGCGCAAAGAGTAGTCGCGCAAAGACGAAAAGCGTTTATTACCGCAGAGGCCACAGGGCAAAACCCTTTTTGCATCGAGTGGGCGAAAGGTTCTGCTGATCCTGCTGATAGAAAATTCCCGGTTTTTCCCTCAGTGAATTCTGTGTCCTCTGTGGTAAAACTGGACTTTGATTTTGACTCTTACGGTACCCAAACATGGAAACCACCTGGCTCAACACTCAAGACGCTGACTTCGATGCCCAGCTGGCGGCCCTGACCGCCTGGTCCGAGGAGCGCGATGCGGAAGTGGCCGAGCGGGTTCAGGGCATCCTGCGGGATGTGGCCAAACGCGGTGATGCTGCGTTGGTGGAGTACACCGCCCGGTTTGATCGTCGCGAGGTCAGTGCCGCCGCAGATCTGGTGGTGGGTGAGGACCAGCTGCAGGCCGCCCTGGCGCGGATTCCGACAGAACAGCGTGAGGCGCTGGAAGCGGCAGCGGCACGGGTGCGCAGCTATCACGAAAAGCAGAAACAGGATTCCTGGTCTTACCGTGAGGCCGATGGCACCTTGCTTGGCCAGCAGGTGACGCCGCTGGACCGTGCAGGGATCTATGTGCCCGGTGGCAAGGCGGCCTATCCCAGCTCGGTGTTGATGAATGCCTTGCCCGCCAAGGTGGCGGGCGTGAATGAGATTATCATGGTATCTCCGGCACCGGGGGGCGAGCTCAACGATATGGTGCTGGCGGCGGCGGCCATCGCCGGGGTAGACCGGTTTATTTCGGTGGGGGGCGCCCAGGCGGTGGCGGCACTGGCCTACGGCACGGACACCGTGCCGGCGGTGGACAAGATTGTCGGCCCCGGCAATATCTACGTGGCGGAAGCCAAGCGCCAGGTGTTCGGCAAGGTAGGCATCGACATGATCGCCGGCCCGTCGGAAATTCTGGTGGTGTGTGACGGCAAAACCGATCCGGACTGGATTGCCATGGACCTGTTTTCCCAGGCGGAACACGATGAGGAGGCTCAGGCGATCCTTTTGTGCCCGGACGCGGATTACCTCAAGCAGGTCGCTGACGCTATGGAAACACTGGCCCAGACGCTGGAGCGTGAGGCCATCATCCGGACCTCCATGAAAAACCGGGGGGCGCTGATTCAGGTGAAAGATCTGGATGAGGCCATCGACATTGCCAATGTGATTGCCTCCGAACACCTGGAGCTATCCATCGATGACGCGGAAGCGTGGGCGAAAAAAATCCGCCACGCGGGAGCCATTTTCCTGGGGCGTCATACCCCTGAGGCAGCTGCGCTTCTGGAAATC
>OBIY01000136.1_pt1 | contig 31444 bp, 31 predicted proteins | sample 1519841 | NCBI WGS metagenome assembly OBIY01 (sample SAMN03019774, study PRJEB22545) | beach sand metagenome | biome: beach; feature: sea beach; material: beach sand | place: USA: Municipal Pensacola Beach, FL | collected 2010-07-30 | depth 30-40 cm m
CACCACCGATTTTCCCGCCGACTTCACGGCTGAATGGGTTCGGGTTGTGATGCATTGGTAGCCATCAGGTTACCAATTGGATGCCGCCGTGTCGCAAAGGTTACGTGAAGGAAGAAAACCCATTGCCAGCACCCGTCATCCGGGGCTAACCGGTATCGCCAATCTCGATCGAACCATCTCTCCAGGACGAACAATGAGGGAGCGAGCGGGAAAGACTGAAAAGCAGGGTTATTTGGGGGTATCGCGGCTTTCCGGGAATAGGCTGAGCGCACGCCTGTGCGCAGGAGCGTCGGTTATTCGCTCCTACGGCCAGCAGGGAGCAGTCAATCGGGCTTTTCCACAACTGCTCGATGAGCCTATTTTTTCAGGCTCTGGCCAAAATCCAGCATGCGGTTCAGCGGCACCATGGCTTTTTCGGCCAGCACCGGGTCCACAAAGATCTCCTGGCCCATACCATTATCGTCTTCCAGCACCGCTACCATGTTTTGCAAGCCATTCATGGCCATCCATGGGCAGTGGGCACAGCTTCGGCAGGTGGCACCGGAACCCGCGGTAGGAGCTTCCAGGAAGGTTTTCTCGGGGGCCAGCTGCTGCATCTTGTAGAAGATACCTTTGTCGGTGGCCACGATGAAGGCATCGTTATCCATCTCGCAGGCCGCCTTGATCAGCTGCGAGGTGGAACCTACCACATCGGCAATCTCTACCACCGACGCGGGTGATTCGGGATGCACCAGCACCGCCGCATCCGGGTAGGCTTTTTTCAGGTCCAGAACGCCCTGGGCCTTGAACTCTTCATGGACGATGCAGGCTCCGTCCCAGCACAACACGTCAGCACCCGCCTTGTCGCGCACATAGCTGCCCAGATGCTTGTCTGGCGCCCACAGGATTTTCTCGCCGTTACGGTCCAGATGCTCGATCAGCTCGACGGCGATAGAAGACGTTACCACCCAGTCTGCCCGGGCTTTCACCGCCGCAGAAGTGTTGGCATACACCACCACGGTACGATCCGGGTGCTGGTCGCAAAAGTCAGAGAATTCCTGTTCCGGACAGCCGATATCCAGCGAGCAGGTGGCTTCCAGGGTCGGCATGAAGACGCGTTTTTCGGGGCTGAGGATCTTGGCGGTTTCGCCCATGAACTTCACGCCGGCCACAATCAACGTGGACGCCGGATGATCCTTGCCGAAGCGGGCCATTTCCAGGGAATCGGAGACACAACCACCGGTTTCTTCTGCCAGCGACTGGATTTCCGGGTCGGTGTAATAGTGCGCCACCAGCACAGCATCGCGCTCACGCAACAATGTCTTGATACGTTCACGATACGCCAAACGCTGCTCTTCACTGAGCGTGTCGTCCTGCACCACCTTTGCCAGGTGGGCTTGTACCAGTGCCTGTGCCTCTGCAGTCATCGGCCTCACCGCCCGGGGTTTTCCCCTGATATCAATAACTTAGCGAAATGACCCAAATTTGAGGCGGGAATCATACCACATTGTGGCCGCAACGGTGCTGACGGAAAGATGCGCCCGTTACCGAATGCCCCTTATATTCATAAAAATGCGCTCGAAGAGAGCGCATTTCAATGGTTAACCACGATACAGGAACACTCAGCGGCCTCGCCATTGCGGCCCCACTGCCACAAGGTGGACGGTACTGATGGCTCGCTCCAGAAATGCACCTTCGCAATAACAGAAATAGTACTCCCACATGCGAATAAAGCGTTCATCGAATCCCAGCGCCCGAATGTCCGGCAAAGCCGCAAGGAAGCGTTCCCGCCAATGATGCAGAGTGCGGGCATAATCCATACCTATATCCGCCAGTTCCGTTGTCACCAGGGACGTTTGCCGGGTGAGGTGATGCTGCATTACTGACACGCTGGGAAGAAATCCTCCGGGGAAAATATACCGCTTGATGAAGTCTACCTGGCGCCTGGCATGATCAAAACGCTGATCAGGGACGGTGATGGCTTGCAGCAGCATTTTGCCATCCGGCTTAAGGCGTTCGCCCAGCATCCGGAAATAGCCCGGCAGGTACTCAGCGCCCACCGCTTCAATCATTTCCACCGAGACCACACGATCGTATTGCCCCTCCAGCTCGCGATAATCCTGCTCCAACACAGTAATACGATCTGCAAGCCCCGCGCTGGCCACCTGTTCACGGGCATAACGAGCCTGCTCACGGGAAATGGTAGTGGTCGTTACCCGGACACCATGGTGACGGGCCGCGTGTATCGCCAGCCCTCCCCAGCCTGTACCGACTTCCAGTACTTCCATGCCCGGCTGTAGTTCAAGCCGCTGACAGATCCGTTCCATTTTGTACTCCGAAGCATCCTCAAGGGGAGTCTCCGGGGAGGGGAATATGGCGCTGGAGTACATCATGGTACGGTCGAGAAACAGCGCAAAAAAATCGTTACCCAAATCATAATGAGCAGCAATATTCCGACGCGAACCCTGCAGCGAATTGCGGTTGTGGCGATGCAACAAGGCCAAAGCGGGTTTCGATAACCTTGCAAGGCCTCCTTCAAATGATTGCATGGCGTCGATGTTAGCAGCGAAATAGCGAACGACTCTCACCAGGTCAGGGCTATCCCAGCACTTTTCCATAAAGGCCTCTGCGGCCCCCAGAGCTCCTCCGCTCATCATCATGGAATAAGTACGCCAATCGTTGAGCACGATCACCCCCCCATCGGGTCCGGTGCCGCGCTGCCCAACATGAACGGTGTTGCCATCCGGCTCCTCGATGCGAAGCCAACCAAAGGGGAGACTGTTTAGCCGTTGCAACACCAGCCTGCGAGCAACACCAGACAACCCTGACACGCCCTGCCGAGATGATGTGAGAGGATGATTTACCTTTTCACTGGTCTGCATTTTTTCTCCTTTTCCTTTGTTCCCTTTGCACCTGTCAACCCTGCAATCCTGGAAAGACATTCAACTTTCAGTATCAGTTTTTGTCAGGGTGAGAATAAAACACAGCCCCTTTGCGCCAAAGACGCAAGGCCTGCCAGTAGATGCCCCGCACGGTTGCGATCCCACGAGGTCCAAAGCGCCAGATAACACGGTTCATTTCACCGGGCGCGGCATTGGCCAGCGCCAGGTCGAGACCGGCAGTAAAGACTGTCTGACCAGCATCTTTATCCTCCAAGATTATTCTCAGTGAAGGTAAGGTCACGTGAAGACGCCAGTGATACTGAAGCTCCATGGGTAAAAAAGGTGACACATGAAAATCTTTTGAGTGATCGGCCTGAAGGCTACCGTCCTCGCAATGCTTTAACCTTGCCGCATAGAAATGCCGTTCATTCCACGGGGTGTTCTGGACCTCGGCCAGGAGACTATCTGGTTGCTCTTCCCCCTCGGCGAAATGCAGATACAGGACAAGAGGGTTGAACAGGGAACCAAAGGTTCGCCACTGCCCAAGCATAATGATCCGCCCGCTACCCCAATCGAGCCCCTGTTCCTTAACTTTTTCTTTTACCTTGTCGGCAAGAGGGCGATCACTGGGATCCACAAAATCTGAGTCCCGATAAACGACAGGGCGCCAGCGCCGTCCCCATAGCCAATGACGCGAAAGTAGCGAAGGAATGTCCGCAATATCACACCACACCAACCACATCGGATACGCGAACGCGTGAACAAACGGCTGGTGACGGCGATGCCAGACCTTACCACTGGCAATGGCATGGCGAATCACAGTGGACCACCACTGCCTGTTATACCCTTCACTACATTGAGAGCCGATACCACACCGTCCTCATGAAAACCGTTTCTGCACCAGGCTCCCGCATACCAGGTGCGGTTATGGCCATTGCCTTTCAGAAGAACATCTCTGGCTTTTTCAGTATCTGGCGTGAATAGAGGATGGGCAAAATGCCGGGTTGCCAGTATCCGGTCAGGGTCAATGCGGTCAGTGGCATTCAGGGTGACACAGAAGGTTTCCGGCGCATCGATTCCCTGGAGAATGTTCATGTTGTAGGTGACCTGGACCCGCTGCTGTGGGGTATCATCAAGCAAGGCATTCCAGCTCGACCAGACTCGCTGACGTTTGGGCAGCAACCGGATATCGGTGTGCAGGACCACTTCATTACCCTGATACTCCAGCACCGGCAGAGCGGCTTGCTCACGGTCATCAGGATCAGCCAGGAGCGGTAAAATCTGATCACTGTGACAAGCAAAAACAATCTGGTCGAATACTTTGATCTCGCCGCCCGTATGTACCCTCACCTCCTGATCGTTACGCTCTACGCGAGTCACCGGGCTCGAGACATGAAGGCGTGCCTGGATGTTTTTCGCCAGGCGAGCTACGTACTCGCTTGAACCACCTGGCACTACATACCATTGCGGTCGATCCTTCAGTGCCAACAACCCATGATGATCAAAAAAACGAATAAAGAAGCGAGCAGGAAACGCTTCCATCTGCGATAACGAGCAGGACCAGATAGCCCCGCCCATGGCCAATACATAATCTCGCCGGAAACGTTCACTATAGCCGTGACGGTCAAGATATTCTCCCAGGGGCATATCAGCCCCAGGATCATTTAACAAGCTAGGAGCTTCCCGGTTGAAACGCAGGATCTCGGCGACAAAACGCCAGTGGGCGGGACTCAGCCAATTTCGTTTACGGGCAAACACTCCTCCCAGCCCATCCCCGCAGTACTCCAGTCCATTGTGCTGATCGCTGACAGCAAAGCCCATCGAGGTGGGTTGACCTTGTAGTGCCAGCGCCTGCAACAGTCTTTCAAAATTCGGGTAGGTGCGGTCGTTGAAAACGATGAACCCCATATCAATGGAATACTGCCCATGAGGCCTTGAGACCGGGACAGTACAGGTATGACCACCCAATTCCTCTCCTGCCTCGAACAATTCCACGTCATGGTTCTTCGACAGATACCAGGCAGCAGTAAGTCCGCTGATCCCCCCTCCGACAACTGCAATGCGTTGCTTCACTGTTGCGCACTCCCTTGCTCGTCATACATTTTTTTTGCGTTCTTGAACGCCTCGGTAACCGCTTCACGGACGCCCTGATGGGGCACAATGGGCGCAGGGTACTCCCCTGCCAGAAGAGGTTGTTTCCAGGGTTCGTGGATAGTCTTGTTGTCGAGATGCTTCAGCTCAGGCACCCAACGGGCGATAAATTCCCCTTGCGGGTCAAACCGCTGACTCTGCCGGATAGGGTTGAACACACGAAAGTACGGCACGGCATCGGTGCCTGAGGAAGCACTCCACTGCCAACCGCCGTTGTTGGCCGCAATATCCCCATCGATCAGATGTGTCATAAAAAATGCTTCCCCACGACGCCAGTCAAGCCACAGATGTTTGCTCAAAAACATGGCCGTCACCATACGCAAACGGTTATGCATCCATCCCGTCGCCACCAATTGACGCATGGCGGCATCAACCAGGGGATAACCGGTTCTGCCTTCACACCAGGCGTCAAAAAGATCATCGTCATCACGCCATTGCAGCCATTCGGTTTCGCGTCGGAACGCGCCGCCATAACTAAGCCTGGGAAACTGGGCAATGATCTGGCGATAGAAGTCTCGCCAGGCCAGTTCACCTATCCAGCATGCTGCACCTTCACGCGCACCGGCATCTGCCATCGCTTCACGAGCAGCCTGATAACAACTCGCCACGGACAAGGTGCCGGCGGAAAGCGCTGCCGATAACCCGCTTGTTGCCGACAACGCGGGAAAGTCACGCTGTTTTTGGTAGCGGGCCAGTTGGTGGGAGACGAAACGATCAAGCTGTTCACGGGCTGACTGCTCACCGGGCCGCCATTGTTCTGTGAGCGATGGTGACACCTGCAGTCTACCAAGGGCGCGCTCTACCGCCGCCCGCCCGGGGAAATCCGTTGGGTGACTGACGCCTTCTACGTCCACCAATGCAGGCGCCTCGAAATGGGTATCCAGCCATGCATCCCAGCGGCGTTTGTAGGCGCCAAAAACCGTATAGGGCGTACCCTTTCCCGTCCTCAGAGCTCTTGGCGGGACCAGCACACCATCATCGACTCCACTGATGGTCACTCCCAACTCAGCCATGGCACTGGCAACAGCTTCGTCACGGCGTCGTTCATTCAGAGGATATTCGCGGCTACAAAAGATCTGCCGCACCTCCTTGTCACGTACTTGCCGGGTCAATAGCGAAGGAACAGCCTCAAATGTAGCTGCATCAACCACGTCCAGCGGGACACCCAACGCTGCCAGTTGTTCGCCAAGTTCAAGAAGACTATGCAGGACATACCAGCGACGTAGCGGCGCCACCTGATGACTTTCCCATTGTTTTTCGCAGAGAAAATAAACTGCGCTGACTGGCCCATCGGCGCACAGCGCCTGCTGTAAGGGGCGGTGCGCGTGAACGCGAAGATCGTTACGAAACCAGACAAGATTCATGCAAAACGCTCCGTCTGGCGATGATTCATCCCGTCGCCCAACGTCGGCAACTGGCTTGCAAGCTGGCCACGTAAACCGTTCAAGATCATCGTCTCTGGCATCAACCTGCTAGCGAGCGGGCCCCAGGCGGCAGCGGGAAAAGGGAGCGGTTCCGATGGTAACCATTTATCGCGTTGTGCCGCGGTAGGCATGGCATCCACGACCCACAACACCCCACAACCCTCTCGGGCCATAACTTGTTGAGTCAATGCCTCCACTGCAACCGGTTGAGACAGACACCACAGGGGTGACGACATCACCATAGCCAACTCCAGTGCGTCGAGGGGATTCCCCAAGGGCACCACCATCCAGCCCGGCTCACGCCTACCCGGCATCAGCGACAAGGCGCGTGCGGACCACTTCTGTGTCAGCACACTATCAAACAAAGCCCGTTGAACCGCCATAGGTGCCGATGCAGCCAGCTGTTGCCGCACAGGGTCTGTCAGATGTGAGATAACCGCATCGTGTCCATAATCACGAAGCAAGCGGTTCAGGCATTGTTCAACACGGCGCCCATTCAAGCCCTGCAGGGCTGCGAGCACCTCACGGTGAGCGGCTTGCCAGACATTGCTTCTGCTGCCGTCAACCTTGCCGGCTGGAATGACCTCAGACCAAAAAGCATGATCCTGACTGTCGATGAGATCCCTGACCTGACGTATCGGCACGCCCTTGTTTAGCCACTGCACAATGGTCTGGATCTTCTCCACCTGAGCCGCGTTGTAACGGCGATGTCCTTTTGCGGTGCGTTCGGGCTCTATCAGCCCATATCGACGCTCCCAGGCTCGCAAGGTGACCGCATTGACACCACATAGCTCACTGACTCCCTGAATGGTCAGGGGCGGCTTGGGCATGGACTCAGCTGCAGTCATACCCGATTCCTCAATCCCAGCGCATCCGGGTAAGGGGTCAGATATCGCTGGGCATTAACGTAGGGGAGGTGCACTTTACGCAACGCACCACGCAATAGCGTCATAGGCACCACCAGAGGCACCTCTTCACGCAAATAGGCCTGAATCTGATCGTTGATATGGGTGCGATCTTCCTGGCTTAGATCCTCGCGCAGAAAACCGGTCAGGTGCTGAAGTGTGTTGACATGAGCACCACGGGAAACCTGTTTTTTCATCGCCAGCATCACCCCATCGATATACTCCTCGGCAATGGCCTCCAGAGATCCACTTTTCAGATCTGCCAGCAAAGGGCCGAGGCGGCGGTAAGTTTTCTGACAATGTGCAAGTAACTGGAATTTGTGGCGGCTGTGAAACTCGATCAGTCCCTTGGGAGTAAGGCCGGCTTCCACCATCTGACACCAGTCATCATAGAGAAAAACCCGCTCGATAAAGTTCTCACGCAAGGCATCATCATTCAAACGTCCCGCTTCTTCCAGCGGCATCAGGGGGTATTCCCGCTTCAGCGCAGCAGCAAACAACCCCTCACCGTCGCGATGCAAGACATTACCCTCAGGTGTGTAGTGCCGAATCCGTTCCATTCCGCAACTGGGCGACTTGGCCGTGAGAATAAACCCTCTCAGTGATGACAGTTCGGGCACCGAACGTTGAATGAAGTCGTTCATTAACGGCGTTACGTCACGCTTGCCGTCGGTGGTTTCCATGCGTACCACACCGCCCTCTTCGGTCAAATGCATGGCTTTACGCGGAGCGCTCATGCCCGCCCCCATCTCTGGACAGAGCGAGCGGAAAGTAAAATAGCGGGAAAGCACATCAGTGCAGTACCGCGAGCGTTTGTGCCCCTTGTCATGGCGGACTTCCATGCCCAGTAGGCAAGCGCTGATACCCACGGGAATCTTGGCATTGTGTGTCATAGCTAAACCTGTACATTTGGCCTATTTTGTACAAGTTTAGCCCGGACCCCAGTCAAGGGTTCGTGAAGAAACGTCATCACCCGGCCAAAGAGCGGTAACACGGGTGCAATCACTGCCATGCAGGCTTATACTTTATTCATTACTGACCATATGGACAGCATTATGCGTATTCTGGTTTGTGGTGGACGGGATTTTCGTGACGCTGCCTTGGTGCAACGCAGCCTGCAGCGACTGCAGCGCCACAATCTTCTCAGCCTGCTGATTCACGGTGACGCCAGCGGCGCGGACCAACTCGCCAGCCAATGGGCTTACCAAGTGGGCATTGACCAGGTGAGCTATCCGGCAAACTGGACCGCTCATGGCCGCGCTGCCGGCCCCATGCGGAACCGCCGCATGCTGCAACATGGACGCCCCCAGGCCATTCTGGCCTTTGCTGGGGGCCGAGGCACTTCCGATATGATCCGTATTGCTGAGCAGGCGGCGTTGCCGGTGTGGCAGCCCTGCGAGGAAGAGGACATTCCCTGGCTGGAGCCAAATGCGATGATGGCACGCTGACAGGCACGGGGAACGAGCGACGGGCATGCGGGCTTAGGCGCAGCGGGCACTAACCCGGAACAAAAAAAGGCTGCCTGAAAGGCAGCCTTTTTGAAGATGGTGGGTCGTGCTGGATTCGAACCAGCGACCAATTGGTTAAAAGCCAACTGCTCTACCAACTGAGCTAACGACCCGCTCCCGAAGGAGGCGCAAATAATACGGATTTATTTCTGGCTGACAAGGGGGTAAGCGAATTTTTTTCCGCTTTACTGATAGTTTGTTGGATCTTTAACCAGTGCCTCGTCGAAACCCTGCTTGCGCAAGCGGCAGCTGTCGCATTTGCCACAGGCATTGCCGTTTTCGTCAGCCTGGTAACAGGATACCGTGAGCCCGTAATCCAGCCCCAAGGCCGTGCCCGCCTGAATGATTTGCGCCTTGCTCAAGTGCATCAGCGGCGTTTCGATAGTCACCGGGCGCCCCTCTACTCCCGCCTTGGTCGCCAGACCCGCCATAGACCTATGTGCCGGCCCGCACCCCGCCATAGCCTGAAAAGCCTCGATAAAAGCTGGCCGACAATCCGGGTAGCCGGAGTAATCGACGGCATTCACGCCGATATAAATGGCCTCGGCATCCACCACCTCCGCCAACCCCAGCGCCAGTGACAGGAATACCGTATTGCGGGCCGGCACATAGGTGACGGGAATGCCGTCCCCCCCCTCTTCAGGCACCTCAATGGAGTGGTCAGTCAACGCAGAACCACCGATATTGCCCATCCCCAGCTCAATGACCCGGTGACTGACAGCCCCGAGGGCCGCCGAGACACGTTTAGCGGCATCCAGCTCGGAGCGGGTCCGCTGACCGTAATCAAAGGCAATGGTATAGCACTGGTAGCCCCGATCCCTCGCCATGGCCAGGCAAGTGGCAGAATCCAGACCGCCGGATAACAACACCACGGCTTTTTTCATTACGGTCTCCTCATCCCGGGCTCAACGGCCGCGGGCGTCATTCCAAAGCAATTTATGAAGCTGTAGCTGAAAGCGTACCGGCAACCGGTCGGCAACGATCCAGTCAGCCAGCTCTCCCGGGGCCAGGGTGCCCTGGACGGGAGAAAACAATACGTCGCTGACGCGCTTGTGCAACTGATGCTGGTCCAGCATAAACCTTGCCCAGTCGTAGTCCCGGCGGTCAGCGAGTACAAACTTCACCTGATGATTGGGGCGCAAATGGGGAATATTCTCCAGGCGGTTATTATGCTGCTCGCCCGACCCTGGCGCCTTGAGATCCATGACCACGGACACCCTCTCATCCACCCCGGCAATATCCATGGCGCCACCGGTCTCCAGGCTCACTTCATAACCCTGATCGCACAGGGCGGTGAGCAAAGGCAGACAGTTGGGCTGCGCCAACGGTTCCCCGCCAGTCACCGTGACACAGCCAGCGCCGTGGCGGGCAACCTCTGCAAGGATCGCTTCCAGCGTCCATTTCTCACCGCCGGAGAACGCATATTCGGTATCACACCAGACACAGCGCTGCGGGCAGCCGGTCAGGCGCACGAATACCGTTGGCCGACCGACGGTACGGGCCTCGCCCTGAAGGGAATGAAAGATTTCGGTAAGACGGAGCTCCACAGCCTCTCCTGACCAACGCGACCCGCCACGGGAATGTGGCGGGGCCTGAGCGGAAATGCCGCGGATTCTATCACCTTTACCGGGGAATGTGCCCGGCTAGCGCTTGATCAGCTGCCTAACTGGTCCAACAAGGACTTGGCCTTGCCAGCTTCAGAGGCATCCGGGTACTGCTTGATCAGCTTGTGCAGGTTGATCTTGGCTTCAGACACCTTGCCATCACGGGCCTGCATGGTGGCCAATGCATAAAGACTGGTGGGCGCCTTGCTGTGATCCGGGTAATCGTCGACGACGGCCTGGAACTGTGCCATGGCCTTGTCGTTCTGGGGGGTTTTCTGATTGCTGTAAACCTGCCCTAACCAGAAATGGGCATGAGCACGAAACTGACCATTGGGAAAGTCGTTCAGGTAGCCTTCGAAGGCCTTGGCTGCAGCATCAAAATCGCGGCGCACCAGGTTGTCCTTGGCAGCCTTGTAGGCCGCACGGTCCGCTTCAGGGTCGACATTGCCCTCGGCCTGCTCATCCGGCTGTTCGGTCTTACCCTGCTCAGCCAGTGTGTTGATTCGGGTATCCAGATCCAGATAACGCTCACGTTCAGCGTCTTTCATGATTTGCAGCTCATGGCGCAACTCTTCAATCTGGCCATTCAGCTGCTGGATCTGTTCTTCAAACTGCTGCTGTTGCTGCATCAACACCATCAAACCGTCTTGGCTTATCGTGGTGGATACACCTGCCGTAGAGGAAGGGGAAGCAGCAGGCGCCTGCTGTCTGGGCAGACTTCGATCTTCTACCGCCAGCGGCCCGGTACCCTGTGCATGCGCACAGAGTACCAGGGAGCTGAACAAGGCGCCTGCGAACAGGCGCTTTGAGTTCACTACCTTCATCGCTTACGGAGTACCGGCGGTGTAGTTGATTTCTACGCGACGGTTCTTCGCCCAATCCATTTCGGAGTGGCCAGAAGCAGCCGGCTTCTCTTCACCGTAGGACACGACGTCGATCTGGGAAGAAGAAACACCTTGAACGCGCAGGAACTTCTCTACCGCCTGGGAACGACGCTCGGACAGAGCAACGTTGTACTCACGGGTACCGCGCTCGTCAGCGTGACCTTCCAGACGCACTTTGGCGTTGGAATTGTTCTTCAGGTAGGTAGCGTGAGCACGCAGGGTTTCGAAAGCCGCAGCCGGAACGGTGTTGCTGTCGAACGCGAAGTAGATCACGCGGGTATCCGTGGTGCCATCGTAGTTGGACGGATGGTTGTAGAAGTTGTCAGCGGTCAGCGGAATGCTGCTGGTATCCGGTTTGACAGGCGTGGCCGGCTCTACCGGGGTTACCGGAGAGGTGTCGGTCGGCTCAGGTGCAGTAGTAGCGGAAGAATCATCTTCTGCCGGGGTGCTGGAACACGCTGCCAGAACAGCTGCCAACATCAGGGCAAACAGCGGATTGAGAAATGAACGCATGCGAAAAGCTCCTATTAATTTCCTAGTTTGGACTCCGAGAACAAGAAGAACACCAGATGACTCCTTGAACATCTGGCGAGCTTCTATCAGAGGAACGGCGACCATGCCGGCTCTCTGACTTCCCCTTCCTTCGAGGGCAGCTCAACTTTTACCCTGCCATCGATGGATACGGCTTGCAGAACCCCGGTTCCCCCATCTTGCGTCCCGTAAATTACCATACTTCCATTGGGTGCAACACTGGGAGACTCATCCATGTCTGTGCGGGTAACGATGTTGAACGTTCCCCGCTGGAGGTCCTGCACACCGACATTGAAACTTCCATTTCGTCGGTGCACATAAACAAGATAACGCCCATCCGGGGTCACGTCAGAGCGCGCATTATAGGCACCCTGGAACGAAACACGCCGGACCGACTTATCATTTATGTTCAGTTTGTAGATCTGCGGCCCCCCCGAACGGCTGGAGGTAAAGACCAGACTCTTGCCGTCAGGCAGCCAACGCGGCTCTGTATCAATGCCGTAATGCTGGGTCAGACGTGTCAGCGCCTTGGTATTGAGATCGAGCATGTAAATTTCCGGGTTTCCGTCACGGGACAGGGTCAACGCGAGCTTCTGGCCATCCGGTGACCAGTCAGGCGCACCATTAATGCCCTTGAAGCTGGACACCTTTTCACGCTGCGTGGTGGCAAGCTCGTGAACGTAAATTGAGGGCAACCCCTGATTTTCAAAGGACACGTAGGCCACCTTTCGACCGTCCGGCGACCAGGTAGGACTCATGATCGGCTCCTTGCTGCGCAGAATCGTGGTGACACGATGTCCGTCGGCATCTGCATACTGGAGCTGATAGGGGTTCTTGCCGTCATTCCGGTTATAGGTGACGTAAAGAATCTTGGTTGAGAACGCCCCGGGAATACCTGTTAGCTGTTCATAGATACGATCACTGATGGCATGGGCAACATCACGAAGCTGTGAGGCAGGAGGACGATACGACTCTTCCAGCAGTTTTACCTGGCGGGACACATCAAACAGGGCATATTTGACTTCGTAGCCGCCACTTTCCAGCGCCTTCATGCTACCAGCAACGACGTACTCCATACCCAACACGCGAAAATCCCGATAGATCATCTCGCTCTCATTGCTGGGCCGGCTGAGCATGTCTTCCGCGGGCAGCGGCTTGAACTGACCACTGCGGTGCAGGTCTGCCTGGACAATCTGCGACACATCTTCTGGCGCGCCCTGCGCACCGGCAAAGGGCACCACCGCAATCGGTACGGCATCCACCCGGCCCTCGGTCACACGAATCAACAGCTCAGCAGAGGCCGCACTTGCCCACAGCATAACCAGTATGACCATAAAAGCCTGAGTACTGCGATGCTTCATCAACTTCATTGCGCCACCTTCGGATCAAATTCCATTACCAGCGATCGAAACTGCTTGTTGAACATGGGCCCATCCGGGACCGGCAAGGGGCTGGACAGCTTCACTGCGTTCATCACCGACTCGTCAAAGTCCGGGTAACCGCTGCTCTCCACCACAGACACGTTAATCACCTCACCACCGGGGATCATTTGTATACGCACCCGTGTGGTAATGTCATCACGGTTACGGTAGTTGCCCGGTATTCGCCACCGCTGCCCGACATGGGCAGAGATCGCATCCGTGTAGCTGGCCACCTCAACATCAGACTGATCGGCATTGCTGGCCTGCTCCTTGTTCTCATCAGCGCCGGCTTCGACCTCTTTTTCCATCGCAAGTTCTTCGTCCGCCAACATTTCTTCAATGCTGGGTTCATCTATTTTCGGCGCCTCCGGTTTAGGCGCCGGTTTTTTCTCCGGCACCTTATCCTGTTTCGGGGCTGGCGCCGGTTTTGGAGCCGGTTTGGGTTTCGGCTTGGGCTCAGGCTCAGGCTCAGGCTTGGGCTTGGGCTTGGGCTTGGGCTTGGGCTCCGCTTTGGGTTTCGGCTCTGGCTTGGGGGCCGGTTTTTTTTCCGGCGTAGGCTTCGCCACTGGAGGCGTCTTCTGCTTCGACGTCTCCACCATGGTCGCTTTCACATGGGGGGGGACCACCGGCGCCTTGTGCAGAGTCGGATCCGTGCTCCAGCTAAACACCAGCAGCCCAAACACCACAAGGTGAATGAACAGGGTAAAGGCAAGCGCAACCTTACGATCACTCATTGCGCCCCTGCGGCTCTGTGACCAGGCCAAGCTGTGTGATCCCCGCCTCCTGCAGGGCGCCCATCAACGACACCACCCGGGCATAGGGCACATTGCTGTCACCTTCCACCAGAAACAGCGTAGAGGGCTTGTGCTTGTGAATCCGCAGCACATGGCCCTTTACCGTTTCCAGAGTAGCGGATTTCTGGCTTTCGCCATCGCTCCCCACATCAATGTAGTAGCTGCCGTCTGCAGTGACCGAAATAATCACAGGCTCATTCTTGGTGGTATCCAGCGGCTCACTGTTGCTGTCTGGCAGGTCAACGTTGATGCCCTGGGTCATCATTGGCGCCGTCGCCATGAAAATCACCAGCAACACCAACATAACATCGATGTAGGGCACCACATTCATTTCGGCCACCAACTTGCGCGGCACCCGAACCTTTACGCCACTCATGGCTTAGGCCTCGCGTCCGTGAGCCTGGCGGTGCAGTACCGAGGAGAACTCTTCCGCAAACATCTCGTTCTCGGTAAGCAAGGCATCGCTCTGGGCGGAAAAGCGGTTATAGGCCATGACAGCAGGAATCGCGGCAAACAGACCAATGGCGGTCGCAATCAAGGCTTCCGCAATGCCCGGCGCCACCACACTCAGCGTCGCCTGTTTCACATTGGCCAGGGCCATAAAGGAATTCATGATGCCCCACACGGTCCCGAACAGACCGACATAGGGGCTGGTTGACCCCACTGTCGCGAGGAAGGGCAAATGCTTGGTAAGACGGGTATGCTCGCGCTGCAAGGCCACCCGCATGGCGCGCTGGCTGCCATCCATGACCGCACCCGCCCCTTTGGTGGATTTGGACAGACGCACAAACTCCTGGAACCCGGCGCGGAAAATGGCCTCGGTACCGGAGTCAGGATTGGGATCTTTGCGGCTCTGGGTATACAGGGATGCGAGATCGTCACTGGACCAGAACTTTTCTTCAAACGCACGGCCCGCCTTATGAGCACGCCCCAGCACCCGGTACCGTCCGACAATCATGTACCAGGAAGTCAGCGACGCCAGAATCAGGAGCGCCATCACCAGCTGCACCACGATCGTGGCGTTACTGATCAGACTGACCACGGACATACTGGATGCCTCAACCATTGATCCCTTCTCCTTCGTTGGCCGCGTTGAACTTGTTATACAGCGCCGCCGGAATACCGGTCGGCTTCATTGAATCCGCCGCCACACAGGCCACCTTGATATCGGCCTGGCAGAGCAATTCGTTATTCCGGCTCACCTGCTGTTCAAACAACAGGGTCGCCTTGCCCAGCTTTTTCAGTCGGGCGCTGACCTCCAGGGCATCGTCGATTCGAGCCGGCTTGCGGTACTGCACGTTGGCCGAATGCACCACAAACTGGAAATTCTCGTCGGCGAGGGCATAGTGTTGATAGCCCAGCGTGCGCAAATATTCCGTCCGCGCCCGCTCCATGAACTTCAGATAATTCACGTAATAGACGATACCGCCGGCGTCAGTGTCCTCGATGTAGACGCGCACCGGCAGGGTAAATTCCCCGTTTTCCTGTATTTTTTCAATCATTAAACAAATCCCCGTCGCGACGGGGGGCCGCCAGGCCGAAATGCCGCCAGGCATGACTGGTAACAGCGCGGCCCCGGGAGGTTCGCTGGATAAAACCCTGCTGAATCAGATAGGGCTCCACCACTTCTTCCAGGGTTCCGGCATCCTCATTCAGGGCGGCAGCCAGTGATTCCAGGCCGACCGGGCCGCCATCAAATTTGTGCATGATCATGTCGAGCAGGCGACGATCGGTACCATCAAGCCCGCAGCTGTCGACTTCCAGCATATCCAGCGCCCGCTGGGCCATCACCTCGGTAATGCAGCCATCACCTTTCACCTGGGCATAGTCTCGCACCCGGCGCAGCAGACGGTTGGCAATCCGCGGCGTGCCACGGGAACGCCGTGCCACTTCCAGTGCCCCCGCCGCATCAATAGGAATCGCCAGAATCTCGCAGGCTCTTTGCACAATCCCTGCCAGATCCTCCACACCATAGAATTCCAGTCGCTGAACAATCCCGAAGCGATCGCGGAGCGGCGCCGTCAGCAACCCGGCACGGGTGGTCGCCCCAACCAGGGTAAAAGGAGGCAAATCCAGCTTGATGGAGCGGGCAGCCGGGCCTTCACCAATCATGATATCCAGCTGGTAGTCTTCCATCGCCGGATAGAGGATCTCTTCGACGACCGGGGAAAGGCGATGAATTTCGTCGACGAACAGGACGTCGCCTTCCTCCAGATTGGTCAGAATGGCCGCCAGATCACCGGCTTTCTCAAGCACCGGACCGGAGGTGGATTTGAGCTCGCAGCCCATTTCCCGGGCAATAATATGGGCAAGAGTGGTCTTGCCCAGACCGGGCGGACCGAAGATAAGGGTGTGATCCAGCGCTTCCTGGCGGCCGCGAGCCGCATCGATGAAGATTTCCATCCGCTCACGAACCTTGGCCTGGCCATGGTAGTCCGCAAGGCTGGCCGGGCGAATCGCCCGATCCTGCTGGTCTTCCTGACTGCCGACACTGCCGGCAGTAATCAGTCGTTCGTTATCCATGCTCGCGGTGGATCCGCCTCAACCAGATGAGTTGTGTGGGCAAGGCCCTTAAACAGCTAGCGTAACGCAGCAGGCCACCCGGCGGCTATTGGTATCATCACAATTGTGCAAGGAGGGATTGCCGGTCGTTTGGTAAAAAGGAACCTCAACGCGCCAGGCTTTTCAGCGCAAGGCGAATCAGTTGTTCGCTGCTGGCGCCCTCTTCTGCCACCTTGCCCACCGCCGCCGCGGCATCCTTGTTGCGATAGCCCAAGGCTTCCAGCGCAGCAACGGCATCACTGCGGGCATCATCCGGGGCGTTAATGGCGACTCTGCCGGGCAGATTGGCCGGCGCACCGTCAATCTTGTCCAGCCGGTCGCTCATTTCGATGACCAGCCGCTCCGCGGTTTTCTTGCCGATACCGGGCACCTTCACCAACGTGGTGCTGTCCTGATCATGAATACACTGAGCCAACCGGTCCGCTTCGATACCGGAGAGGATCGCCAGCCCCATTTTCGGCCCCACCCCGTTCACCTTGATCAATGCCCGGAACAGCTCCCGTTCATAACGGCTGGAAAAGCCATACAGCAACTGGGCATCTTCCCGCACCACGAAGTGGGTATGCAGCGTCAGCGGTTGCCCCACCTCTGGCAGGTCATAAAACACGGTCATGGGGGCTTCGATTTCATAACCGACCCCGTTCACGTCCAGCAGCAGCTGCGGAGGGCGCTTTTCCAGCAGGGTGCCACGCAATTGTCCAATCATGCTGAATCCTTAATGACCGTGTTGTTGATGTTGGTGCAGTGAATTACCGGATACGGCGGTTGCGCACCGCCGTGGCGCCCGCCATTCTCGCCAGCGAGACACGCATGTGGGCATGACACAGTGCAATCGCCAATGCATCGGCGGCATCTTCCTGGGGGCGTTTATCCAACCCCAGCAAATGACGCACCATCTCCCCGACCTGAATCTTTTCCGCACTCCCTTTGCCCACCACTGCCTGCTTGACCTGGCGGGCCGAATATTCAAATACCGGAATTGACGCCTGCATCACTGCCGCAATGGCCGCACCCCGCGCCTGGCCCAGCTTGAGCGCCGAATCCGCATTGCGGGCCATGAAGACCTTCTCGATACTCACTTCCGCAGGGCCATATTCTTTTACCACCTGGTCAATGCCGGCAAAGATTTCTCCCAGCCTGGGAGGCATTTCCTTATGGGAAGTCGAGATAGTGCCAAACGCCACCGCCCGGGACCGATTACCCACATGCTCCACCAGCCCATAGCCGGTGTGGCGCGAACCGGGGTCGATACCGAGAATCAATGCCATAACTGTCTGACCACAAATAGAAAATCTGCGTCAGTTGTACCGAAAGACTGTCCAAATGTCCAGTTAGCCAGAGAGGCGCTTCACGCAGCACGCCAGCCCACGTCGCTTCCAGGCAAGCTTCTACAACAAAGCCATAGGGAGCCCACCCTACTCCCCCCAAAAAACAAAACCCCGGATAAATCCGGGGTTTTGCTTTTCCTGGAAGCTCATCGCTCGCAGCTATTCTTCTTGTGCCGGCCAACTGGCGTTGGTGTAGACGTTCTGGACATCGTCCAGGTCTTCCAGCATGTCGATCATCTTCTGGACCGTTTCCGCGGTGTCCGTATCCATTTCGGTTTCGGTGGACGCATGCATGGTCACTTCAGCGTCGGCAAACTCCAGCTCTGCCGCACGCAAGGCATCCACCACTTCACCGAACTGTTTGTCCGGCGAGGTAATGACCAGGAAACCGCCGCCGTCGATCTCTTCCACGTCCTCGGCTCCGGCTTCGAGCGCCACTTCCATGAGTCTTTCTTCGTCGACACTGTCCGGCTCGAAGTAGATCTCACCGCGCTTGGTGAACAGGAAAGCCACAGAACCACTGGTGCCCAGATTGCCGGCGAACTTGGTGAAGGCATGACGGACTTCCGCCACGGTGCGGTTCACGTTATCGGTCATGGTTTCTACCAACACCGCAACACCACCCTTGCCGTAGCCTTCATAGGTGATTTCGTCCATGTTGCCGCCGTCGTCACCACCGGCGCCACGCTTGATGGCACGGTCGATGGTGTCACGGGTCATGTTGGCACCCAGCGCCTTGTCCATGGCGGCCCGCAGCCGCGGGTTGTCCGCCGGCTCACCGCCACCCATCTTGGCGGCGACGGTCAGCTCACGAATCAGCTTGGTAAAAATCTTGCCGCGCTTGGCGTCCTGAGCCGCTTTGCGGTGTTTGATATTGGCCCATTTACTGTGTCCTGCCATATTTCCTCCGCTTGCGCGCCGTCACCCAACACGCAGCACGGGCGTGTCAGCGTGCCGCGTAGAACGTGTCAGCGTAACTTCAGTCTTCTTCTTTACGTACCTGTACGCCCACTTCCCGCAGTTGCTTGTTGTCCACCGGGGACGGGGCATTGGTCATCATGCAGGCTGCGGTCTGGGTTTTCGGGAAAGCAATAACATCACGGATGGAATCGCAACCGGTCATCAACATGACCATGCGATCCAGACCGAACGCCAGACCGCCATGGGGCGGCGCACCATACTTCAGGCCATCCAGCAGGAAGCCGAATTTTTCATCCGCTTCTTCATCAGAGATGCCCAATGCTTCAAACACCGCACGCTGCATGGCCGGGTTGTGGATACGGATGGACCGGAAGGCGAGTGGGCCCCGCCAGCTCGGTGCCGTTGAGGACCATGTCGTAGGCACGGGACAAGGCGCCTTCCGGATTGCTCTTCAGCTCTTCCGGGCTGCAGCTGGGCATGGTGAACGGATGATGCAGGGCATGGAACTGGCCGTCTTCCTCTTCAAACATGGGGAAGTCCACCACCCACAGCGGGGCCCACTCGCCTTCCACCAGATTCAGGTCGTGACCTACCTTGACCCGCAGGGCGCCCAGCGCCTCATTCACGATCTTCGCCTTGTCTGCCCCGAAGAAGATCAGGTCGCCCGTCTCGGCGCCGGTGCGCTCGAGAATGCCCTGAATGGCCTCATCGGTGAGGAACTTGAGGATCGGGGACTGCAGGCCTTCCGCGCCAGCGGCAAGATCATTGACCTTGATGTAGGCGAGCCCCTTGGCGCCGTAGATGCTGACGTACTTGGTGTAGCCGTCGATATCCTTGCGGGACAGGCTGCAACCGCCCGGGACTTTCATGGCTGCCACACGCCCTTTGGGGTCGTTGGCCGGACCGGAGAACACTTTGAAATCCACACCGGCCAGCAAATCGGCAATGTCGATCAGCTCCAGCGGAATACGCAGGTCTGGCTTGTCGGAGCCAAAGCGGCGCATCGCTTCAGAGAACGGCATGCGCGGGAAGTCCGGCAGCTCGACCTGCAGCAACTCCTTGAACAGGCTGCGCACCATGGTTTCGGTGATCCCCATGATGTCCTCTTCTTCAACAAAAGAGGCTTCCAGGTCGATCTGGGTGAATTCCGGCTGACGGTCAGCACGCAGGTCTTCATCCCGGAAACACTTGGCAATCTGGTAGTAACGATCGAAACCGGCCACCATCAGCAACTGCTTGAACAGCTGGGGCGATTGCGGCAGCGCAAAGAAGCTGCCGGCATGGGTCCGGCTGGGCACCAGATAATCACGGGCCCCTTCCGGGGTCGCACGGGTCAGGATCGGGGTTTCCACATCCATGAAGCCCTGGCCTTCCAGGAAAGCGCGGACCGCGTGAGTCAGGCGCGAGCGGAACTGGAAGTTACGCAGCTGCTCGGGGCGACGCAGGTCCATGTAGCGATACTTGAGCCGCACTTCCTCACCGGCACCACCGTGCTCATCCAGCTCGAACGGCGGGGTGGCCGCTTCGTTAAGGATCGTCAGGGCCTTGCCCAGCACCTCGATATCCCCGGTGGCCATCTTGCTGTTACGCACGGCTTCATCACGCATACGCACCCGGCCAGTCACTTTCACCACGTATTCGCTGCGTACCTTGTCGGCCAGTGCGAAGGCGTCCACGGTGTCCGGGTCGAACACCACCTGCACCAGGCCATCACGGTCACGCAGGTCGAGGAAGATCACCCCGCCATGGTCACGACGGCGGTGTACCCAACCGCACAGCTCAACAGTTTCTCCGTCGTGGGACGCTCTTAAATCACCGCAATAATGGCTACGCATGCTCTCTGTCCGTTCGTATTTCTGAGTGTACGACCCGCAGCCAGACAACCTGTCTGCAGCCCCGGCACCGGGTCATAGAAAAAAGGCGCCACAGTATAGCGATTCCACCCGCTGCGAGCCATGCCGCCGGCGCAATGCACACCAAACCGCCTCTCAAGCCGTAAAATTTTGCTGAAACCCGCGAAAAATAGTGGTTTCAGCGCTTGTGAACTGGATTTTCCTGACTTATAAAAGATGCGAACCACATCAGTGACCCTCTGAGTTGGCAAAGTCGTGTGCTGCTCACCGCACCGCTTCCAGCACGCAGTCCAGGGGCGAACCTGATCAGGGAAGCATCACCGGTGCCCAACCAGAAGGCATCATCACAACTCAGGAAGACACCAAAAAGGGGTAAGCTATCCATGGCTGCAAAGAAGAAAACCGCTGCCAAAGCCGCCAGCACCACTGCTGCGCGCAAAGTAAAGACTGTCACCGAACCGATGAACAAAACCCAGATCGTTAACCAGATCGCCGACACCACCGGCCTGACCAAGAAAGACGTCAATGCCGTGTTTGATGAGCTGGGCGTGATCATCGAAGGACACATCAAAAAGCGTGGCGCCGGCCAGTTCACCCTGCCGGGCCTGATGAAAATCGTGACCCAGAAGAAGCCCGCTACCAAGGCTCGCAAGGGCATCAACCCCTTCACTGGCGAAGAGACCACCTTCGCGGCCAAGCCGGCCCGTACCATGGTCAAGATCCGTCCGCTGAAGAAACTGAAAGACATGGCCTCCTGATGGCCCGCCGCCGGGCTCTGCCCGGCGGCATCTTCCCTTCGCTCCCCTCGCTCTGCGGCTGCACTGGCCCAAGGCAATCTCCACCCTCTATAATGCGCCCCCAACCGGACAGGGTGCCGACGTTGCGCTCATGCGCCTCCGCCCTTCATCAGCCTTTCCCGTGAGCGGATTCCAAGGAGCCTGCAATGGCAGAACGTAAAGACAAGAAGAAGATCATCGGCGAGCCGATGACCGATGAACAGATCAAGGTATTTCTCGATTTTCCTGCTGAAGAGGGGGTAAACCCTGATTTTCACGTACTGGAAAAGGCCTACCGGGCCCTGCGGGTTGAAGATTTCGAGCGTTTCATTGCTTTCTTCCAGGCACAAGGCCGTGATATCAACAGCCGGGATCCGGAAAACCGCACCCTCTTGACTGTCATTTCCCAACACCCCCGCTGTGAAGACTATGCCGACGTTCTCCGCAAGGCGGGCGGCACAGCCTGATTTAGCATCCGCCACCCGGCCCCCCGGGTGGCCCCCCCCCAGATACAAAACCCAACTGGAATACATACCGGGTAGAACTTGTTCACCGCCCCGCCCCATGGCATTGTTAGGTAATAGGGGCCCAGCGATATACCTTTCGCCCAATAAACAACAACAACAAGAGCCGTACTACTCATGGCAGCTACTTCCCAACCCTTCTGGCGCAGCCTGTGCCTGATTGTGCTTTGTGCTATCAGTCTGCAAGCCCATGCCGCCCGTGACGACGATTCCGACGATGAAATGGATGAAGTGACACCGGAAGAACTGCAAATGCAGGAAATCCCGGTGGACGAACGCATCTTTCTCGAAAAATGGAACGAAGTCCCCTACAAAAAGAGCTTCTTTACCTACACAGACGAGCAGATTCGCGAGAAGTGGACGCACCTGATGCGGGGCCTGAAAGTGCCCTATCCGTCTGCCGCCTACATGAAGAAGAACTTCGAGAAATACCCCTTCATGAAAGATGGGATTGTAGACTGGAACGGGGACTACCAGGTTCTGGAAACCCGCAGTCTGCAAGTATGGCGTCTGTTCTTTGCCGGTGATTTTCAGAAGGCCCGGGAAGAAGGGCTGAAACTCGGCCCGATGGGCGAAATCCCAGCGCTGTTCTCACAGCTCATGTACGCCATCTATCTGACCGACCGGCAAAGCATCAAGTATATGATGCTGCAAGACGTCGCTAACCGAGCGGAAATCTATTTTGACGTGATGGCCGAAGCAGAAAATGACCCTGAGGTCGCTCCCATTGTTGCCTCGGTCAAGCTGGGTTACGCCTATGCCATTGCACGGATCGCCGAAGAGTCCCCGGTTCCGATCGTGGTGGCCCGCCGCTACATTGGCAAAATCAAGAATAGCGCTGAAGAAATTGTCGAGATCATGCCTGAACAGCCTCTGGCTCATGCATTCCGGGCCGGGGTGGATGCTGGCATCATGCGCAGGGTAGGCAAGTTCACCGGTCGCATGACCTATGGCGCCCGAACCACCACCGTTGAAGAGTCTTTTTCCGACGCCCTTCGACTGGCTCCGGATATCCCGATCGTCAATTATGAGTACGCCAACGCGCTGATCTACATGAACCGCAAACGTGACCTTAATGAAGCGATCAGCTATCTCGAAAAAGCCATGAAAATCCGCCCTGAGTTCTCCATGGATGCTCTGGATGTGATGTACTCTTACAAGCGTTTGCAGGAAGTTCGCCTGTATGCGCTGAACTTCCGCAGCTTCCGCAAGTTCGAAAAACTGCGCCGCAAGTTCAGCAAGAAAACGGACCGAAACCTGACCAGCGTACTCAGTGAACCGCTGACAATGGATATGCTCAATAACCCGGAAAACTATGTGCTTCCGGAACGTAATTAATGTCCGTTTATGAAGACAAGGTCTTCCCGGTACTGCTGGACTGGGCCACCCGTCCACTGTACCGGAACCGCCAGCACCTGATTCGCCAGGCCCGTGGCAAGGTGCTGGAACTGGGCGTCGGCACCGGCGCCAATTTCCCGCTCTACTCCGATCTCGCAAGCGAAATACACGGCATTGAACCCGCCGAGGCCCTGCTGGAACTGGCGGCTGATACCGCGCGCCAGTGCAATCAACCTGAACGCTTTCACCTTCGGGTCGCTGGCGCAGAGCAACTGCCCTACGACGACAACAGCTTTGACAGCGTCATCGCCTGCCTGGTGTTCTGCACAATACCGGACCCGGATACTGCCGCCCGCGAAGCCTTCCGGGTACTCAAACCGGGCGGCACCCTGCTGACTCTGGAACACGTCCGCAACGAAAAGCGCTGGGTCCAACGCCTGCAAGGGGCCATGAACCCCGCGTGGAAGCATCTTGCCTGTGGCTGCCAGCTTACCCGGGATACCTCGGCAACGCTGCGACAAGCCGGCTTTCGGTTGCATCAGGCAACGCATCATCAGCACCCTAAACTGCCGCCCTTTGCCGCCCAGTTGCTGGAAGGCGCAATGCTCAAGCCCTGAGGCCCCTACCTGCCAGTGAAAGCAGTACAGCCTGGTTGAATATCTTCCTTTTACCAGCAGAAGGTCCTCGTCCCCCTTGACGCAGGCACCCATCCAGCGAGGCAAACTGCCACATCCCTTTGCGGGTATTTACCTCTACAATAGCGCCATGACTAACCGTCCCCCATTGCTGAACTGGCGACTGCGCCTGATCTGGCTGCGCAGCCTGCTGGTGCTGGCCATTACCCTTGCCCTGATTTTGCTACAAAGTCTGGGGCATAGTGGCTATCACATTCCCGAATTGGGTTGGTTGGCCGCCTTGCTGCTGCCGAGTCTGGTGACCCTTTGCACCTGGCGGCTGCTGCCCCGCCATCATGGCGCTCTTCTTACCCTGGAACTGGCCCTGGACACCCTGTTATTCGCCGGGCTAATACAGAATTTCGGCGGGGCAGGTAACCCTCTCGCGTTTTACCTGCTGGTCCCTGCACTGCTCGCGTCCCTGACTTTACCTCTTCGCGGAGCCCTGACCGTGGCATCACTGGCTCTGGCTGGCTATCTGGTCACCATGAACTGGTATCACATGCCCGCCAGCGATACCCCATTGCATGCCTTGAGCCATCAACTCAGCGGGCTTCATGGTGTCGGCATGGCAGCTATTTTTATTGCCATGCTGGTGATGCTGACCCTGCTGGGACAAGTGATTCAACGGTTGATGCAGGACCAACAGCGTCAACAGGAACAAGCGCTCGATCTGGCAGGCCGACGGGAACACATGTACCAGATTGCCGCAACACTGGCAGATCAAGCCCATGAACTGAACACACCGCTTGGAACCCTGGTCATGCTGGCCGACAACCTGCGTCATTCCCCGGCACTTCCAGACAGTCTCCACCAGGAGGTTCAGCAAATGGAGCAACTGGCCCGCCAAGTGGCCAGCAGACTCAAGCGCGGCAGTGGCGAACACACCCTTGCCAACCAGCCATTGAGTGCTCTGCTGGAACACCTGCGACAGCATCTACGCCATCTTGCCCCCACCCTGACACTGGAAATGGATCTGCAGGAAGATCCGCTTCTGGCAAACGCCGAGGGCTGGTTTCGGGTGCTCAGCAATCTGGGCTATAACGCCATGGATGCCGGCGCCAGCCGCTGGATTATCAGCAGCTTTGGCGACGAGCAGTCTCACGGTCTACAGATCAGCGATGATGGCCCAGCCCATCAGGACTCGGAACGCGAAGGGCTGGGCATGGGAATGATCCTGGTGACTACCACACTGGAGCAGATGGGGGCCAGCCTGGACCTGGAGTTTGGCGCACAATGGACACAGGCGCGCATTCGTTGGCCCCGCGCCCGCCAGGAGAACAGAGAATGACTCACTTGCTGCTGGTAGAAGATGACGAGTTGCTCGCCGAACAGACCCGCCAGGCACTCAGTCGACACGGCGTGCATGTCACCGTCACCCATGACGCAGGCACCACACTCGTGCAGCTTCAACAGCTGGCCCGGCTTGATGCCGCTGTCCTGGATCAGAATCTGGGTCCAGACAATGGCCTGGATCTGATCTCCCCAATCCTCGAACGTTTCCCACAATGCCGCGTCTTGTTACTCACCGGCTATGGCAGCATCGCCGCCGCTGTGGCAGCCACCCATCGAGGCGCACACAATTACCTGACCAAACCGGCAACCCCCGCGGATATCCTCGACGCCCTCGCCGCCGACCCTGCCAGCCTGTCACCCGCACTGCCGCAAACGCCCCCGTCACTGCAGCGCCTCGAGTGGGAGCATATTCAGCGTACCCTGGAGGCCCACGACGGCAATATTTCCCGTGCCGCCGACGCACTGGGTATTCATCGCCGCACCCTCCAGCGACGCCTTAAAAAACGCCCCAGCGCCAGCGAATACCAACGGGAGAAAGGTCAGCAGAGAGACGCCGAACCAGAAGAGTAAGGCGCGCTAGACCGCAAACAGATCGCAGACAAACCGTTCTCGTCCCAGCCCGCTTCGCTTACACTGTCTGCCAATGACTGACAGGGATATTCGATTGAAGCGTGCGCTGGTGCCAGGCTGGACAGCCATGGTGTTGCTATGCCTCCCGCTGGCCGTATTGGCAGCCCGGGGAGAGCCGGTTTTGCATATTACCGGCAATGCCGACAAGCCCGTGATCGATAACATTCGCGCCCTGATCGACCTGTCCCGCTATCCCTGCCAGCCTCCTCCCGCCCAGTACGGATTGATTCGCCGTCAGGTCCTTGGCAACGCCACCGAAGCGCTACAAGCCATGGGTTACTACGATAGCACCCTTGCCTTGAGCGCCGATGTGCAGAGTGACAGCTGCACACACGCCACCCTTGATGTTCAGACAGGTCCGCCTGTCATTCTCAAGCGGGCAGACATTCGCATCAGTGGAGAAGCTGCTGCAGACCCCGCCTTCCAGCAACTGATCGAACAGAGCCGGTTACGCTTGGATGAACGACTTGAACATGAGCAGTACACCAGGCTAAAAAAAGCGTTGCAGCAGAACCTCATCAACCGTGGCTATCTGGAAGGACGCCTCACCCGAAACATCTTGAAGGTCGACACCCAATCGCGCCATGCCTACATTGAACTTGAGGTGCACAGTGGCCCCCGCTATCGCTTTGGTGAAGTGACCTTGACCGGCAGTAGCCTGAACGACGACCTGGTCCGTGCCTATGTGCGTTTCCAGGAAGGCAGCCCGTACGATAGCAAACAAGTCCTGCAAACCCAGCAAGGCTTACTGGGTGCCGGATACTTCAGTGCTGCACGGATCGAGAAAGGCCAACCCGACCAGGAAACGCATCGTATCCCAATCAGCATCAATGTCACCGACAATAACCGCTGGTCATTGCTGACCGGCCTGGGATTCAGCACCGACACGGGACCAAGAGTCCGGCTTGGGATAGAAAACCGTCGAGTGAACCGGTTCGGCCACCGTTTCCGTGCTGAAACTGAACTCTCAGAAGTCCAGCAGGGGGCCGGGGCCAGCTATCAGATCCCACTCAGCGACCCTCTGCGTGAGCGCCTTGATCTACATACCAGTTATGTCAACGAAGATACCGACAGCAACGCCAACGAACGCTGGAGCACGGGCGCGGACTATATCCGCGAACTGGACAACAAGTGGGTCAGCACAGTCTCTCTGGAGTACCTGCGCGAAACCTGGCAAGTCGCGGATGAAGTGGACCAGGCCGAACTGCTGATTCCGGGCTACCAGCTTAGCCGGATTAAAGCCAATGACCCGATCTATCCCACCTTTGGCTGGCGCCTCAATGGCAAAATCCGCTTTGCCCACGAGGGGCTGTCCTCCACGGCATCCTTCATGCAATTCGCGCCCAGCGGAAAACTGCTATTCCCCTTTGCCGGAGGCAGAGTACTGATCCGCGGTGAGCTGGGGTACACCGAAGTTACCGACGTCACCGAGTTGCCCGCCTCCATCCGTTTCTTTGCCGGTGGCGATTCCAGCGTGCGAGGCTTCGCTTACGAATCGCTGGGGCCCGAGGACGAAAGTGGCGACGTGATTGGTGGTCGCCATCTCGCCACAGGTTCACTGGAAGTAGATCACCCCATTACCGAACGCTGGCATCTTGCCGCCTTTACCGATGCCGGCAACGCCTTTAATACGATCAATGAGTTCGAACCCCGCCACAGTGCCGGCCTGGGGGTTCGCTGGCGCTCTCCGCTTGGCCCCATCCGGCTGGATATTGCCCGAGCCATTGATGAACACCGTGATTGGCGGATACATCTGAGCATGGGGCCTGACTTGTGATAGCACGAAGCCTGCAGTTCCTGCTCCGGTCACTGCTGTTATTGCTATTGGTGCTGGCCACAATACTCTGGCTGTTGCTGGGCACCAGTACAGGAAACCAATGGCTGTTTGAGCAAGCCAGGCAGTGGATTCCAGGCGAACTCACCCTGGAGCACTGGGAAGGAAATCTGCTCGACTCGGTAGCTCTAGAAGGGCTTCATTACCGCAACGGCACGCTGAATATTCAGCTGGACCAGGGGCGTGTGGCCCTGATTCCACGCAGTCTCACACAGGGCTGGCTGGATCTGGAGTATCTGAGACTTGGGTCGTTACTGATCAGCACAGAGGCGAGCGAACCTTCTGATACAGCCCCGTCAATAACGTTGCCAGACAGCCTATCCCTGCCGTTTGGTGTGCGTATTGAAACCCTGGATGCCAAGGAAATACGGCTCAACAACACCCGAATTGTTGGCGATGTACATGGCCGTCGACTGGTAGCCTGGCGGCGGTTTCAGATCGCACACCTGAACACCACCACCGTCGCCGATACCCGTCTCACTTTGTCTGGCCAGGGTTCCTTGACCGGCCCAATCACTGTTGACGCCAACGTCGACTGGACACTGCCACTCCCGCCTTCTGAGACCCTGACAGCCCAGCAGGCCAGCGGCCAACTGCAAGTAAAAGGTCCTATCGACACACTGCAGATCAACCATCAATTGCAACATCCCGTCACCGTGAAAAGTGAAGGCACCATCGAATGGCAGCAAGACCAACCACGGCTGGCACTATTGCACCAATGGCCGGCCCAACCGCTGCCGCTGAACCAAACACCTGTACTAACACTCACCGAGGGAACCACTCATAGTTGTCGTACCGAGGGAACCCTCTACACCCGAGGTCTTCTCGACACCCTGCAGCTCGACGCAAAAACCGGGCTAATCCGGGACAAGCTGGCCGTGGCCATCAACATGACCGGCTCACGGATTGATGACGGTCTGTCACTGGAAAACCTGACCCTCACGCAAGGCAAGCAGACTCTTCAGGCCAATGGTCAACTGCTTTATGGCCCCCTGCGCTGGGACGTGAACCTACAGGGCAACCTGAATCCGGAAATTCTGTCCCCCGAGCTACCCGGACAACTTACTATTAATGGCAACAGCAAGGGCCGTTACGACAACAATGAGTGGGTGCTGTCCCCCAGCCATCTCAAGGTAAACGGGCAACTGCGACGGCAACCGCTCTCTGTGCAGGCGGAACTCTACAGCCAACGACAACGGCTGGCCCTGACGGCCGCAGCCCGCTTTGGCGATAACCAAGCCCACCTGAAAGGCAACCTTCTGCCCGATTGGCAGATCGACAGCACACTGAAGCTGCAGCGCCTCAACCAGATACACCCGGACCTGGACGGTAACCTGTCTGGGCAGATCGCCCTGCGCGGTGAACTGAACAGCCCACGAGCCAGTGGACAGCTAAATGGCCAACAAACCGGCTGGCAACAATGGTCCCTGGGCACCCTCACCGCCCGCTTTCAGGATCTGGGACTCGGCTCACAACCCCAGCAGCTGACCCTCAATGCCAATCAGATCCAGCAAGATCACCAACAGCGACTGGAAACGCTAGACCTGACCCTGGCCGGCACTCGGCAACAGCACCAACTGACCGTCAGCGCCACGCAACAGAGTCTTACCCTTGAAACCCATCTCAACGGTGCACTGGACACCACCCTGCGCTGGCAAGGTGACGTCACACAAAGCCGGATCGTCCACGAAGCACTGGGCCAATGGCAGCAACAACAGACCAGCGCCCTGACCCTGTCAGCCGAGAACCAGTCACTGGCGCCGTTCTGCCTTCGCCAGGACGACAGCGCCCTGTGTGTGCAAGGTACCTATCAGGCGGATAACCACATACAGGTACAAGGCTCTGTCCAATCGCTCCCCCTGTCCCTGCTGTCCCCCCTGACCGGTCCGGACTTCACTTTGGAAGGCCGTCTCGAGGCAACGGTCGCCATCGAGGGCAGCATCGATAACCCCCAAGGTGAGCTGCACGCGCAAACACAGGGGGCAAGCATCAGTGTGAATGCGCAGGATGCGCCTCCTCCCCTGGACATCCATACCCTGTCAGTACACAGCCAGCTAAAAAACCGGCAACTCGACAGTCAACTGCAACTGGCATCGAGCCTGGGCGAGGCCAGAGCGACCTTGCGCCACGGCCTGCAAGCTGACTCCCCTGTGCAAGGCGACATAAATCTGATGCTCCACTCGCTGGGCATTATCGAATTGTTCACCGCCGACCTGCGCGATATCGAAGGCACTCTGCGGGCCGATGTTGAGCTCGCCGGGAGCCTGCGCGCCCCGCACATAGATGGCCAGATACAACTCCTGAACGGTCAGGCGCTGGTGCCTGCGCTGGGCACCGCCATCAGTGATGTCACACTAGTGCTATCGGGCTCCCCTGACGGAGACATCGCTGTCAATGGTCAGGCCATCATGGGCGACGGCAAGGCCACCTTGTCTGGCAGTATCCAACCGCACCCCTGGCCCCTGTCGCTGTCCCTCACGGTTAGCGGCCAGAACCTGCTGGTGGCCAACCGACCCGATGCCCGCGTTCTTCTCAGTCCCGATCTACAGTTACAGGGCAACCTTGAAGCACTGGCACTGACCGGCAGCCTGATCATCCCGGAGGCGGACATCCACCCGGTGGAACTGCCAGAGAATGCCATCACCGTGAGCCGTGACCAGGTGCTGGTACATCAGCAAGGCGAAGACAACGGCAGCCTGCCCCTCTCTCTGAATGTCACCGTGACATTGGGCGACCAGGTGTACTTCAAGGGATTCGGTCTTGATGCCACCCTGGGAGGCACGCTGACGATTGAGCAGAAACCTCAACGCCCTCCTCAGCTGAACGGAGAGCTTGTCGTTCGTGAAGGCCGCTACCGGGCCTACGGCCAGAATCTGGCGATCAGTGATGGCCGGCTGATTTTCCAGGGTGCACCGGATAACCCCGGGCTGGATATCCGCGCAATCCGTAAGGTACCGAGCGAGGCGATCACCGTCGGGGTGCAATTGGGCGGCACCTTGCAAGAACCAGAAGCCAGCCTGTTCTCCGACCCCGGCATGGAACAAAGCCAGGTAATGTCCTACCTGCTCACCGGCCGGCCACTGGAAAGTGGCTCCAACAGCGACGCCAACCGCATCGCTCAAGCCCTTGCGCTTTACGGACTGGAAAAAGGCAGCGGCGTCACAGAAAAGATTGGCGACAAGATCGGCGTGGATGACATCAGTGTTGGCAGCGACTGGGAAACCGACGATGCCTCCCTGATGCTGGGAAAACAGCTCTCAGACCGGCTCTATCTGACCTATGCCATAGGCCTCTTTGATGCAGTGTCCACGGTCATGCTGCGCTATACCCTGACCCGTAGCCTGCACCTGGAAGCCCGTTCCAGTACGGAGGCAAACAGCCTGGATATTATTTGGGAGAAGGAACTGCGCTAGGCAGCCTACCCGCTTGCCCCTGATTTCCCCAGACTGAGGCACGATCGCTTGTCGCTCACTGTGGCAGCGCGTAGGTCCCGGTAACGTGAGCCACCATATCATCGCCACCTTCGCTGAACAGCTGCACTTCCAGCACCGCCGAACGGCGCCCCAATCGCAGGATCACTGCCTCCGCTATCAAGTCTTTCTGGGCGTGCGCAGCCCGTTTCGAC
>OBIY01000139.1_pt1 | contig 31371 bp, 22 predicted proteins | sample 1519841 | NCBI WGS metagenome assembly OBIY01 (sample SAMN03019774, study PRJEB22545) | beach sand metagenome | biome: beach; feature: sea beach; material: beach sand | place: USA: Municipal Pensacola Beach, FL | collected 2010-07-30 | depth 30-40 cm m
TCCCAGCCTCGAATCGCCCCTTCCGACAGGGTCGCCTCCGGATGCTGAACGATGCGCGCTACATCGAAAAACTGCTTGACGCCCAGCCCGTCACAGCCGGGGCAGGCGCCGGAGGGGTTGTTAAAGGAAAAGACCCTCGGTTCCAACTCGTTAATGCTGTAGTTACACACCGGGCAGGCAAAGCGGGCGGAAAACACCAGCTCCTCACCGTTCTCGTCCATGGGGCTGATCAGCACCAGCCCTTCCGACAGGCCCAGGGCGGTTTCCACCGATTCCGCCAGGCGCAGGCCAATGTCGGCGCTGACCTTGATCCGATCGACCACCACTTCGATGGTGTGCTTCTTGTTTTTCTCAAGCTTGGGCAGCTCGTCCAGTTCATAGACCTGACCGTCCACCCGGCAGCGGATAAAGCCCTGGGCGCGCAACTGATCGAATACATGCAGATGCTCGCCCTTGCGCGCCTGAATCAGGGGCGCCAGTAATAACAGCCGTGTGCCTTCCCCCAGGGCAAGAATCTGGTCAACCATCTCGGACACGGTCTGGGCCGCCAGAGTTTGATCGTGCTCCGGGCAGCGGGGCTCACCGACCCGGGCAAAGAGAAGGCGCAGATAGTCGTAGATTTCGGTAATGGTGCCCACCGTCGAGCGGGGATTGTGGGAAGTGGATTTCTGCTCGATGGAAATGGCGGGTGATAGACCTTCAATATGATCGATATCCGGTTTTTCCATCATTGACAGGAATTGCCGGGCATAGGCCGAGAGCGATTCCACATAGCGGCGCTGGCCCTCGGCATAAAGCGTGTCAAACGCCAGGGAGGACTTGCCCGAGCCGGACAGGCCGGTGATCACAATGAGCTTGTCGCGGGGCAGATCGACGTCGATGTTTTTCAGATTGTGGGTACGCGCACCGCGCAGCTGGATGGATTTCATGGGGGCCTGCAAAAGGGCAAAGCAACGGGAAATTATAGTGGCTGGTCCAAAGCCATCACAAGGGAAGTTGCGCTATCAGATGACAAGTATCGGGAGTTTGCTAAATAGCAGGTGGTTTGCTCGCGGGGATTGGCGATTAATAGGCATTTCTGCCATTAATCAGGGCAAAGGGCGTAAGCAGGATAATTTTCAGATCAAGCCATATGGACCAGTTGTTCATATATTCCATATCACAGTGGAAGCGCTGTTCCATTTTGTCGTGAGTATCGGTTTCGCCGCGAAAACCACGCACCTGAGCCAGACCGGTGATGCCAGGCTTGATCTTGTGGCGCTGCATATAACCCCAGATGGAACCCCGGTATTCCTCGTTGTGGGCCAGGGCATGGGGGCGGGGGCCAACAATTGACATATCGCCGCGCAGGACATTGAAAAACTGAGGCAGTTCATCGAGGGAGGAGCGGCGCAGGAAATTGCCCACGCGAGTGACCCGGCTGTCGTTTTCACGAGCTTGTTTGAATGTCTGGTCGTTATTGGAGGTGGTCATGCTGCGGAATTTCCACACTGATATTTCCTGTCCGTTCAAGCCATGGCGACGTTGTTTGTACAAAATTGGGCCTTTTGAATCCAGCTTGACGGCCAGCGCAATCAGAACCATGAGTGGAGCTGTGGCAATAATGAGGAGTAATGAGACGATCAAATCCTCGCAGCGTTTGAGGCCGGCGCTGGAACCCAGCAGGGGGGTCTCCACGACGCTTACCGTGGGGATGTCGCCAATGGTAATCCAGCGGCCCTGGGCGATACCGTAGAGATCAAAATCCGGTACCAGGAAGGTCGATACCGTGGAATCGGAGAGCATTTCCAGAATTTCATCGGTTTGCGCCCGGCGGTGGGGAGGTAGCGCGATGTAGACCACGTCGACCGCTTGCTGATCTCGTAACTCCTTCAGCGTATCGAGATTGCCAAGAACGGCATCGGGTGTGATGCTCTTTTGATGGGGGCATTCGTCGCCATTATCGGGGCTTATGTAACCCAAAAAGCGCAGACCGATCCAGTCCAGGTGTTCGATATTGCCAGCCAGATGCTGAGCGGCCTGGCCGGTGCCGACGATGACGACGCTGCGCGAGTTATAGCCCAGGCGACGGGCGTAGCTGAGCCCGGACTTTAGCAGCGTACGCCAAAGCGCCATTGCCGTCGGCGCACCGATAAACCACAGGCCCAAAACGATCCGCGAGTATTCCTGCGTGATCTTGAACATATAGCCCAGAAAAAGCAGCCCGGCGACGGTAGCGGACCAGGCGTAAAACAGGGGTGTGATTTCCTGACTGACCCGCCTGTAGCGTGAAGAGATATAGAGGTCGTTGAGTTTTGCGGCGACATAAAACAGCGCTACACCGGAGATTGCAGCGATTGTGTATTTCTGATCCCACGTTTCCAGATAAATGCGACTGGCTATCAACAGGGTTACAACGACCAGGAATCCATCCACGGCATGCTTGAGGAAGTTGAGTTCGGATTCATAGGGGCGAATATGACCACCCAGCGTATTGTCCATAATCTATCCCGGCTCTCTTCAGTGCTTCGACAAGCGTACGTGTATCTACTTTAGGTGTTTCAAGGCGTTTGTTTCAAGAAACAGGCGGTTTCCACCTGAAATGTGTGATAGCTGTCAATAACAACGTGGAATTCGTCCCGTGGTTGACTGTAAAAGCGTGAAGGTGTTGTCGCCCGCCCTTGGTTCCTGAAACCAAGTGATTGATGCCGTTGAAGAGCGAAGCATGGTAGACTTGGCAGCTGAAATTTTGCCAAGCCCAATCACAAAAAGCCAGGGTTAAAAGTAAATCCTGGCCCGGTTTTAAATGCATGAGTTTAAAGAATAAGGTTAAGTCCGACCTGGAAGAAGCACTTTACCTTTGCAGGTATTCTTTCGCGTCAGCGGCGGGCTTCAGCCTGTTTGTCAATTTTCTGATGCTGGTGCCCGCGATTTATATGTTGCAGCTCTACGATCGTGTTATTCCGGGTAGCAGCGAATCCACTTTGGTGATGTTGACATTGATAGTGATGTTGCTGTTTGTCACCCTGGGAGCGCTTGAATGGGTCAGGTCACAGATTCTGGTGCGCGTGAGTACCCGTCTTGAGACCCTCCTTGACCAGCGTTTATACAATGTGGCGTTTAAGCACGCACTGTATTCCGGAGGGCAGAAGGCCTCGTCGCAGCCGTTGGATGACATGACTTCACTACGCCAGTTTCTCACTGGCCCAGGGCTGTTTGCTTTTTTCGACGCACCCTGGATGCCGATATACATAATTGTGATGTTCATGTTCCATCCGTGGATTGGCCTCATGGGTATCGGAACCGCGATAGTGTTGATTGTGATAGCTCTAATTAATGAAAAAATCACCAGTGGCAAATTGGCGGAGGCCAACTCTCTCGCTGTTAGCAACCGGGCTCAGGTCAACAAGAATTTGCTAAATGCAGAAGTCATTGAATCCATGGGCATGCTGGAGGATATGCGTGGGCGCTGGCGTGAAGACAATAACAAAGTGCTAGCGCTCCAGTCAGTGGCGAGCTCGCAGGCGGGTTTGCTGACATCATTGTCGAAAACTATTCGCATCGCGGCCCAGTCCCTGGTGTTAGGCCTGGGTGCGTATCTGGCAATTAACCGGCAGATTTCTCCCGGATCAGTGATTGCCGGATCTATCTTGTTAGGGCGCGCTCTGGCGCCGATTGATCAGATGATCGGGAGCTGGAAGGGGTTTATCAATGCGCGCAACCAGTATGGTCGAATCAATGAACTGCTAAAAGCTGTCCCTGCCGACAAAGAAAAAATGTCTCTACCGGCGCCAAAAGGGGCGCTGGCGATTGAGAACGCGGTAGTGACTCCGCCAGGTGCAAAAGCGCCCGTTGTCAAGGGTGTCAATTTCACCGTCGAGCAAGGCGATGCCATTGGCATTATCGGTTCAAGCGGCGCGGGTAAATCGACGCTGGCCCGCGCACTACTGGGTATCTGGCCAACCGTAAACGGAAAAATCAGGCTGGATGGGGCAGACGTGTTTGCCTGGGACCGGGGGGAGCTGGGGCCGCATATTGGGTATCTGCCCCAGGATGTCGAGTTGTTTGAAGGCACTATCAGCGAAAATATCGCCCGCTTTGGCGAAGTTGATTCGGAAAAGGTTGTAGCTGCTAGTAAAGCCGCCGATGTGCACGATTTAATCCTGCGCTTACCCAATGGCTACGATACCTTGATTGGTGCTGGCGGCGGCACATTGTCCGGTGGTCAGCGCCAGCGAATTGGCTTGGCGCGTGCGCTCTATGGTGAGCCGGTTCTCGTAGTGTTGGATGAGCCTAATTCAAACCTTGATGATCTGGGTGAGGCAGCCCTTTCAAAAGCGATATTGGAATTGAAGCAAAAGGGCGTGACAACCATCGTCATTACCCACCGCACAAGTATTCTTCGCGTCCTGGAAAAACTCTTGATCCTGAAAGACGGACAACTGGCGTTGTTTGGTCCCCGAGATGAGGTTTTGAAGGCGCTCAAACAATCCATGGCCCCTGCCCAGCCCATGGCGCCAGTTACGTCGGTTGCGGCCGCTGAATAACGTTGTGCGCGGTGCTTGGCTGGTACTGAGGTTTAACATATTCCTATGACAGAACTCACTGCTCAGGCGGATTCTTCCGGCGAGAACCCGTTAAATGTTGACGACTCCCGAGTACGTTACGCGGGATTGTTGGTGGTGCTTGCGACTTTCGTGGTGTTTGGTGGTTGGTCGATGATTGCGCCACTGGGTGGCGCGGCACTGGCTCCCGGTGTTGTCATGGTAAATAGCCATCGAAAAACGGTTCAGCATCTTGAGGGCGGTATTGTGCGCCGCCTCTTGGTCCGCGAGGGTGATGTTGTTGAAGAGGGCGATGTTCTGCTAGAGCTGGACGACACCCTAAGCAGTGCCGAGCTTGGTATCGTGCAGGGCCAGCTGATTACTGCTCAGTCAATTGAGGCGAGGTTGATCGCTGAGCGTGACAATCTGAAAGAAATTGCTTATCCGGAAGGGTGGCATGAACAACATGCAGATGAGCGGATTAGGGACGCGATAGCCGACCAAAATCAGATATTTGTCGCTCGGACCAATACCAAAATGGGAGAAAGACAAGTCCTTGAACAGCGCATTGAACAATTAAAGGCGCAGGTGGCAGGGCTTGAGGAGTTAAGAAAAAGCAAGCGCAACCTGGTTGACTCCTACGCGGAGGAAATCGCGGATATCAGGGATCTGTTAAAGGATGGTTTTGCTGATAATCGCCGGTTGCGGGAGTTTGAAAGAAACCATACGCAAAACCTTGGTGATATCGCGGATCTAGGAGCGCGTATTGCTGGATTGAAAATTAACATTGGCGAGACGCGGCTGCAAATTCTACAACTTGAAAAAGAACTGCAGGAGGAAGTGACAAGTCAACTGGGTGAAATCCGCAGCACGATGTTCGAGTTGGGAGAAAAAATAGACGTGATGTCGGACAAGGCGCGCCGTGTGGCGGTCGTTGCACCCGTCAGCGGAATGGTGATTGATCTCGCCGTACACACCGAGGGAGGAGTGATCGGTGGCGGCAGCCCGGTGATGGATATCGTACCCCTGGGTGAAAACCTGGTCATTGAAGCACAGGTATCTCCCATGGATATTGATCGGGTTAGCGTTGGCATGGAAGCAGAGGTGCGTTTCAGTGCCTTCAAACGGGGTAAAACCCCGATTCTTATTGGCCGGGTAGTAACCCTATCGGCGGATCGCCTTGTCAATGAGCAGGATGGGTCCTCTTACTACCTCGCGCGAATCGAGTTGACCGAAGAAAGCGCGGCTGCAATGGCGGAGATTGAGTTGCTTCCTGGTATGCCCGCCGAAGTGTTAATAAAAACCGCCGAACGCACCCTGTTTCGATATATATTCCAGCCCTTTACAGATATGTTTGCCAGATCATTTACCGAGGAATGAGTATGCGTGTCTGGCGGTCATTCCTGATTTTGTTTTTTGCGTGCCTGTCTCAAGTTGCCAGGGCGGATGACCTGGTAAGCGTCTACCATCAGGCGATTGAAGGCGATCCCAGGATCAAACTTGCTGATTTAAAAGTGGGGGTTGGTACGGCGGCCGAGAAACAGGCGACAGGCGATTTGCTTCCGCAAATTAATGGGCGCGCGTCCTTTTCGGAAAATCGTCAGGATTTGGAACGAGATTTCAACCAGGGTATTGCGGGTGGGCGAGAAAGTTTTCCCGGTGAGCGCTACAGCGTCGTGCTTTCACAACCCCTGTTTGATCTTCCCAGGTACTACCGGTGGCGACGCCAACAGGAATTGACCGCTCAGGCTGAAGCTGAACGGACAGATGTCAATCAGCAACTGATTCTTGATGTGGTCGATGCGTATTTTATTGTGCTTCGCTATGAAGATGACCTCGATCTGGTCAACCACGAAATCAAGGCAACCGAAGGTTTGTTAGCACAGGTTGAAAAACTCTACGAAAAAAAGCTGGCCAAGATAACCGAGTTACTGGAAGCGCGGGCGACCCTGGACAAGCTGTTTGCCGACCAGGTGGAAGCCAGCAGTCAGGTAGCTGTCGCACGTGAGCGTCTTCACGAAATAACCGGCTCCCGGCCTGGTGAGTTAATTCCACTGCGAGATGACGTAAGGTTTGTTGAAATTGAAGGCACTTTGGAAGAGTGGGTTGCCAGGGTCAAAGCAGAAAATTCCGCCTTGCGTGGGCTCGATAAGGCGGTCAACGCGCAAACCCAGGATTTGCGGGAAAGAAAATCCGGCCGACTCCCGGTGGTGGATTTCCAGTTGAGTCACCAGAAAAGCGACCTTGGCTTTGAAAACTCCCCGCGCCCGACCACTACCACTGACTATGCGGGTGTCAATGTCAACGTGCCGATATTTAGCAGTGGTGTTCTCACCGGTCGTATCAATGAATCAGCCCATCGCCTGGAAATGACCCGACTGGAATACGAAACGGAGTACCGTATGCTGATCAAAGAGGCGCGGGATGCCTTGCTGAGAGCAAATGCCAGCGTACGCCGAATCCGTGCTTCCGAACAAGCCTTGCAGTCGGCCAAAAAATCCGCCGAGGCGATGCGTCGGGGTTTTAAACTGGGAGCAGTGACGATCGCCGACTTGCTGGATGCGCAAAGTGATCGGTACCTGGCGCAGAGGGATTTAAACCGGGCCCGTTATGACTACATTATTAATCGTACGCGACTTTTACGGGTTGCCGGCGTGGTTAATGAACAGGAGCTGCAAGCCATGAATCAATGGCTGGTTGCCGAATAATAAACTGACATATTCATTTCGCACGTTCTACCCTTGTTGCCTTTCTGACTTGAAAAAAACCACCAATCTGGCGGCTGACATTTGAATCTACTGGTTAATATCTCACCTTTGTCCGAGCGTCTAAGCGGTATCGGGCACTATACAAAGGAGTTGTTGGCGTGCTTGCTCGATAGCACCGCTCTGGGCAATGTCGTGGGCTTTAACGATTTCGGTTATGTGCGACAGGATGAGCTAGATGACTTGATCGCTTGCCTTGAAAAAGAGGCGGATAAGGCGGGTATTTCGGGCGGAATGAAGGGGCACGCACTTTATACTTTAATCAAACCCCTTGCCAGGAAAGTCCCCTATGCCCGCGCAGTGCGAGACAGCATCAAGAGAAAGCGGTTGCGGGCTGCGTGGGATAAATACAGCGATTATGTATATTGGGAACCCAACTTCATTTTGCAGACTTGTAATGAAAGGGCCGTCGCGACCATTCACGACCTTTCCTATTTGCGCTATCCGACATTCCACCCCCCGGAGCGTGTGCGTTGGCTTGAGGCGGGTATGGAGAAAACCGTTTCGCGGGCGGCCAGGCTGGTAACCGTATCCCAGTTCAGCAAGTCAGAGATCGTGGATGCCTTTCCGATATCTCCACAGCAGATAGAGATTGTCCCGCCTGGTGTTTCCGAAATCTACTTTGCTCAGTGTAGTGAGCAATCGTTAAGGGAGGTTCGCCGCCGACTTAACCTGCCCAGCAATTATGTGCTATCCGTCGGAACACTGGAGCCGCGAAAAAATATTCAGGGATTGATCGATGCTCATCAGGGTTTGCCGGCCACGGTGCGTAGAAACTTTCCGCTGGTTTTGGCCGGTGGTAAAGGCTGGCAAAACAGCGAAGTGGATAAACGGACCGCGCGAGCGATAGCCAGGGGTGAAGTGATCCGTCTCGGTTATGTTGCGGAAAAAGATTTGCCGGCCCTGTATCAGGCGGCGAGTTTATTTGTCTATCCATCTTTTTATGAGGGCTTTGGTATGCCCGTACTGGAGGCGCTGGCCAGCGGCGCACCAGTGATTACTTCAAATCGCGCAAGTTTGCCGGAGGTGGCTGGGCATTACGCACTGTTTGTGGATCCCGATGATATAGGCGCGCTTACGGAGGCCCTTGCCCAGACACTGGAGGCGGGGCCCAGCGATAGAGCTTCTCAAGCCGAGGCTATCGCCTACGCCCGGCGTTTTACCTGGGAGGCCTCCGCGAAAAAACTTAGTCGGCTGTTACTCGAAGTGGGGCGTCACTAAGATGCAGGCTCTGTACAAAATTGCTGACATTGTTCACAGCGCATTATTCGGTATGGGCAGACTGCGCGAAGAGGATAAAAAAAAGCATTTCTGGCTGAGCTTTGCGCTCGTCCCTGCGATATATCCATGGACGAGCCTGGCTTTTGCGACGGTAGTCGTTTTGCTACTTGGTCTGCTAAAAGAATGCTATGACCATCGATTTGGCACAGGTTTTTGCTGGTATGACATGAGTGCTAATGGTATGGGTGTAAGTGCGGGTGTGGCGTTTGCTTGGTCATTGACCCAGATGGGGCATGCTCTGTTTTGAATGTTTCGTTGCTGCTCCACTTTGTCCGCCAGGACCTGATTGATCGTTATGCCGGTTCGGTTCTTGGTGGCGCCTGGTCTTTTTTTCTGCCCCTGGCTCAAATCCTGATTTTCACGCTGGTTTTTTCAAAAATCATGGGCGCGCGTCTGGAAGTTTTAGGGCAGCAACTTTCACAGTATTCCTATAGCGTATACCTTATTGCAGGCATGCTTCCCTGGCTCAGTTTTTCCAATACTGTGTTGAGAACGACTACAGTCTTCCGTGACAAAGCGGGTTTAATCGCCAAGGTGCAAGTGAGTTTAAAAAGCCTGCCGGCCTATATTCTGGTTTCGGAAGCCGCGATCTTCGGGATCTCAATGGTTTTGTATGCGGTGTTTTTATTGCTTATCGGCTTTCCTATGGATCGCTATTGGTTATTAGTGCCGTTGGTATATCTCATACAACAACTTTTTGCCTACGGGCTGGGCTTTGGTTTGGCGGTGCTCAGTGTTTTTATCAGGGATATCAGGGAATTCATCAGTATTGTGATGCAACTCTGGTTTTGGCTAACCCCCATTGTCTATGTGGTGAATATACTGCCTGCAAGCTATCACCAGTTGTTTGTGCTTAACCCTTTTTTTACGTTGGTTAACAGTTATCGGGACGTGATTATTAATCACAAGATGCCTGATCTTGCGTCCTTGGCTGTAGTGGCTGGCATCGGAGCCGGACTTCTTGGTCTGTCGCTGATCCTGTGTGGCAAGGTCGAAAAAGAACTTCGGGATTTTCTCTAATGGAAGATGCTCGCCGGGTAAGACAATGATTGAGCTCAGGCATATCAGTAAGCAGTTCAAATTGTATAGCAAGCCATCGGACAGGCTTCGCGAGCTGTTCCTGCGCCGCCCCTGCCATCATTTGTATTCGGCTTTGAGTGATGTGTCTTTACATGTCAGTTCCGGAGAAACCCTGGGCATCATCGGTAAAAATGGTGCCGGTAAAAGCACGTTGCTGAAGATAATAACCGGTGTGCTGTTACCGGACGCGGGTGATCTGGTCACCAGCGGCAAGGTAACCGGGCTACTGGAATTGGGTACCGGATTCGACATGGCGGTTACCGGTAGGCAGAACATCGTAATTAACGGATTATTGCTTGGTATGGATCGCGAGGAAATTGCGTGGAAAACCGAGACCATCATCGGCTTTTCAGAACTGGGTGACTTTATAGACGAACCACTGCGCACTTATTCCTCGGGAATGGTGATGCGCCTGGCCTTCGCCATAGCTATCCATGCCGAGCCTCGTTGTTTTGTAGTAGATGAGGCATTGTCGGTTGGCGATGCCCATTTTCAGCAAAAGTGTATGCGCAAAATTAGAGAGTTTCGGGAATCCGGCGGGTCGATCATTTTTGTTTCCCATGACCTGAACGCGATTAAAGTACTTTGTGACAAGGTGTTGGTTCTCGACAATGGCCAGGTGGTAGCTCAGGGAAGCGCCGAGGACGCGGTAAATTACTACAATCAGATTATCGCTAATCTTGAGGAAGACAAAAACGTTTATCAACCCGATGTGCAGGATTATGGTACCCGTCAGGTGGAACTGCTCAGGGCCTCGGTGGAGGGGCGAAGCTCGTTGGTTGATGTGTTGTCAAGTGGCGAAACGGCAGTCATCAGGTTGGATATTAAAGCCCGAGAGGCGCTTGAGGATGTCACCGTGGGTATCATGATACGCGATCGCTTCGGCCAGGATATATTCGGTACCAACAGCCAGCAGTTGGACACCAGTCTTAGCTTTCGGGTTGATGAAGAAAAAACAGTATTTTTCACGGTTGATATGGCGATCGCTCCGGGAAAGTACACGCTCACGGCGGCTTTGCACTCCAGGGAGAATCACATGGACGACTGCTATCACTGGTATGACAATATAGCCCGATTCGAAATCGCCGGTATACATGGACCGGGGTTTTCGGGCGTATGCCGTCTGCGGACTCACATTGAAATATAAAACAGCTTCGGAAACGCTAGCCGTATGAATGACCCTACCACCGGTATCGATATTGATACACTGCTTGCTAACCTGAATAAGGAAGCTGAATTGCTGGCCGGGGAGCCTTCCCGAGAGCAATCCTTCAGGCCCTATAATCTTGATGCACCCCATACTTTTGCTGAACTGGTGATTCCTGACCCTTTCGTTTTCAAACTTAAGCCAGTCTACGAAAAAGAAGATTTTTTACGTTTTGATGATGCCGAATTTGTTACCAATGCTTATCGTGGGCTGCTGCGCCGGGAGCCTGACGAAAATGGTTTAACTGAATATCTGGTGCGCTTGCGCAATGGCGAGGACAAGATCATGATCCTGGCCAGCCTCATGTATTCCGATGAGGGGCGCAGGCATGGGGTTGCAGTCAGGGGAATGGCGCCCTACGTGACGCTGCTTCGCTTGCTCAGAAAGCGGGCTATCGGCTTTTTTCTAAAACCCGTGATTGATTTGTGTATGTTGCGACCCATGGTTGGCCGCCGCGTCGCATCACTGCGCTCGGATTTAAACCAGTTAGCCAGGGCCGAGCTGGCCAACCTTCGCAATGTTACTGAAACCTCGCAACTCCAATTTCAGCGAACCATGGCCGATATACAGCAGGAAAAACAGCGCCTGCTTGAATTAAAAAGCGAGCTCGATGAACTGTCCGGGCAGCTTGAAACGACTCACCTTGTCAATTCCCAGATAAAAACGCTGATCAATGATGATCACCACGCACGTCAGCGACTGCTGGATAAGTTGGCCCATCAGTCACATGAACATATTGCCTCCGAAGCCCTGACGCAAGCCAGTGAGCTGGCCCGCGATGACAGACTCGATGCGTTTTATCGTGCCTTTGAGGACAGTTGTCGAGGTACGGAAAACGATATTAAATCTCTCTTTGAGGTTTATTTGCCCGATATCATCGATTCGCTTCCCCGTCAGGGTGGGGAGGTTCAATCATCAACGCCGGTGGTCGATATTGGTTGCGGGCGTGGCGAGTGGTTAACGTTATTGCGGGAAAATTCGATTCCCGCAATTGGTATCGATTCCAACGAAATTATGGTGAATCGTTGCCGCGAGCTCGAATTGACGGTCAAGCAAAATGATGGTCTGGTCTATTTGCAATCCCAACCCTCAGCATCGGTCCAGGCTGTTACTGGTTTTCATGTGATTGAACATCTGCCTTTTCCTCAATTATTTGATTTGTTCGACGAGGCGCGCCGGGTTTTGGTCGATGGGGGGGTGATTATTTTTGAAACCCCGAACCCTGAAAATATCCTCGTGGGAAGCCATACGTTTTATCACGATCCATCACACCGCAACCCGATCACTCCGACCTTTATCAAATTCATGGCCGAGTATTTTGGCTTTATCGATATCGAGATTCGCCGCCTGCATCCCTATCCCGAGGAGGCCAGGGTGGTGGGAATGGATACCCTGACCGAACGCGTCAATGGCCATCTGTGTGGCCCCCAGGATTTTGCAATTATCGCTAGAAAGCCCCCGGGTATTGCTGCTTCGGATCAGCCATGAAGATACTGGTGCTTGCCAACATCACGCCCTTCCAGCCTGGGGGCGCGGACTACCATATCGAGGGGCTGGTGCATCACTTGCGAGTTTTTGGTCACGAGGTTGGCAGCTTGCGTTTGCCGTTTAATTTCGCCTCCTATCCGCAAATACAATCGCTGATGGATTTTTGCGAGCAACAGGATTTCAACTATTTTAACGGTGAGCTCATTGACCGGGTTATCAGTTTGCAGTTCCCGGCCTGGGGCGCCAGCCATAATGAGCATAGCAGCTGGATCATGCACCAGCATCGCGTGGCCTATGAGCTATATGAACAGCAGCCTGGCAGCGTTGAACTGGACAGCTTTCGCGACAAAATCATTGAATTCGATAATCGCGCGCTTAAAAAGGTAAAACGCCTCTTCAGTAATTCCCGTACGGTCGCCAACAGGCTTGAGCGCTTCAACGGCCTGGCGGCCGAACCGCTCTATCATCCTCCTTTTGCCGCGGACAGGTTTTATTGCGAACCCTCCTATGACTACGTGTTTTATCCGAGCCGCTTTGAAAGTCTGAAGCGGCAGGAGCTGTTGATTGAAGCAGCGCGCTATCTTGAAACACCCGTTAAGCTTATTTTGTCTGGAGTCGGGGGCAGGCTCGATCACTGCCGCGCTCTCGTTGAACAGTACGACCTGGGTGAGCGCGTACGCCTGACTGGTAGGATCAGTGAAGAACAAAAACTAGCCTATTACGCACGTGCGTTGGCGGTGTATTTTGGCCCCTTTGACGAAGACTACGGTTATGTGACTCTTGAGGCGATGCTGTCGGCCAAGGCCGTGTTGACAACCAATGACGCCGGCGGGCCGTTGGAGTTTGTCACCGATGGCGATAATGGCTTTGTCGCGCCACCCGAGCCGCGGGCTATTGCCGCGGCCATTGACGATATCTATCGCAACAAGAGCCGAACGCGAGAGATGGGACAGCGCGGTCGGGAGCTGTATACACAGAAGGAAATCACTTGGCAGCGTGTCATCGAAACCCTGTTGGCGTGAATAACATCGGCTGTACAGTAGGAGGCCCAGGGCTAGACGGGTGGAAGGAGAGCCGCCCTTGAAAATAGCGGTAGTGGCCCCCGGTTCCGTTCCCTATACCATCGGCGGCGCTGAAAAGCTGTGGTGGGGTCTGGTTGACCACATAAATAGCCTGACCCCCTATGATGCCGAATTGGTCAAACTGTCGTCACCGGAGCGCACTTTCCCCGAGCTGATGGCTAGCTACCGCCGTTTTAGCGAGCTTGATCTCTCCGGCTTCGACCGAATAATTTCCACGAAATATCCCGCCTGGATGGTCGACCATCCCGACCACGTCGTCTACATGCAGCACAAGCTGCGCGGCCTCTACGATGCGTACCACTTTTGTGGCAAGCCCAAGCAGCTTGATCCTGATTCATTAAAGACCGCGCCTGCACCGCTCCAGGCGCTCATGGATTTCAGTCAGCACTCTGATCCCGACCGGGAGATGCTGCCCGAGTTTTGGAGCAAACTGGATGCGGCTTTGGCAGTGGCCCCCGAATGGTTTGCATTCCCCGGGCCGTTAACTCGGCGGCTGGTTCACTTTCTCGACGGAATCGGCCTGCGCCGGTCCGCCATAACCAAATATTGTGCAATCTCGGAAAATGTCGCCGGGCGCAAACACTACTTTCCTTTGGGTGTGGCTCCCGAAGTGATCCATCACCCCTCGGATTTGCCCGAATTCAAAAATACCGGTGCTGACTACATCTTTACAGTCAGCAGGCTGGATGGACCAAAGCGTATCGATTTGCTCCTCGATGCTTTTATGAAAACCAGCGACGATGTGGAATTTCGCATCGCCGGCGAGGGTCCCCAGGAGCAGGAGCTTAAGCGTCGGGCCGCAGGTGACCCGAGAGTGTGCTTTCTGGGGCGCGTTTCCGATGCCGAAACCATAGCGCAGTACGCTGGCGCCATATTCATACCGTTTATACCTTACGACGAAGACTACGGACTCATTACCTATGAGGCCATGCGCTCGGAAAAAGCCGTCCTCACCACGCTCGACTCGGGTGGCCCCAACGAACTGGTAGAGCATGGTATCAATGGTTTGGTGGTCCCCGCCGACACGCAGTCCCTGGCCGATGCCATGAGCCAATTGCTGGCTAACCGGGAGTTGACGGCACAGTGGGGGCGTCAGGCTGCTTTAGCGGTACGGCATGTCAGCTGGCGTAATACGGTAAGTGTGCTGTTGAATCAAACTAATGGCGCCGCCGATAGAGCTGCTCGCCCGCCGGTTAATACACATCACACCAGTAAGGCAAGCGTGAGAACAATTAGGGCGCTAAAAGACTCTGCGGTAAGGCGTCAACATTGGCTGGTAACCACGACCTTTCCGGTCTGGCCACCCCGGGGCGGTGGTCAGAGCCGCATTTTCAACCTGTATCGGGAAGTAGCCCGTTTTCATGACGTTACCCTGCTTTGCTATACCGAGCCCGATGACCCGTTTGCGCGCCGGCAAATCGCCCCCGGCATGCTGGAAGTCCGTGTGCCCAGATCCGCCGAACACCATCATCACGAAATTACGCTCAATAAACTGCTGGGTGTTTCCGTGGGTGATATATGCGCCTTAGAGCACTTCCGCGCCACGCCCCGCTATTTGCAGGAACTCAAACGGCTTAGCGCTGAGGCTGATGTGGTTATTGCTTCACACCCCTATACATACCCGGCTCTGCGCCATGTCTATCGCGGCCCGTTTTGGTACGAAGCCCACAATGTCGAATACGATATGAAGGGCGCCATTCTGCCCCAGTGCGAACAGGGCCGTAGGTGGCTGGAGCGGGTGCATAGCGTGGAGAGCGCCTGTTACCAGCAAGCAAGTCGGCTGTTGCTGTGTTCTGAACAAGACCTGAGCCGCTTTCGGTCGCTTTATGGTGATCATGTGGGAGCTCATGTAGGAGCTCATGTAGGAGCTAAAGCCCATATCGTGCCAAATGGTGTCGTTATCCACTCTGACTTCGAAACCCTGCAAGCGCGCAAGCCGCATCTGAAAAAGAGACTGGGTCTGGGCAATCACTTCACCGCTTTATTTATGGGAAGTTGGCACGGGCCCAATATAGAAGCCGCGCAATGGATCGTGGCCAATGCGCCCTTGCTCCCGGATATTCACTTCCTGTTGGTGGGCAGCGTCTGCCGCCATCCTGTCTGTGACGAGCTCCCTCCCAATGTCTTAAAATTGGGTATATTGGACGAGCACCAAAAGAATCTGGTGGTGGAAGCCGCCGATATCGCAATCAACCCCATCACCTCCGGTTCGGGCACCAATCTGAAAATGTTTGACTACGCCGCGGCAGGCACCTTGATGTTGACGACACCATTCGGTAATCGTGGGCTGCCTTTTAGGGATGAACAGAGCGCCCTGGTAGCAAATTTGGATGATTTTGTGGCCATTTTGCGACAGCGATCACACTTAAAAATGACAAACGGTGGTGTCAAGCTAATGAATTATGCATACCGGTTGGCAAAGCCCCACGATTGGCCTACACTGGCGTCTGGTTTTATCAGAAATATACAGGGAAAATAATCGGTTATGCGCATATTTTGTGCAACTAAATTAAAAATGACATTTTGGGCATTGACAATGGTAATTAGATGTCGATAATCTCGTACAAGCCTAGTGCAGATGTGCTCGGGTTGAGCCCCGATTTTAGAGGGGAATTGAATTCAATTTCTTTAGAATACTATAGAACAGGAGTGAAATCGGTATGGCGACTCAAGCCTCGGTTGATTTAATAAACTTAATGTATGTGGCGTATTACGGTCGTCCAGGCGATCCGGATGGTGTTGAGTTCTGGGCTGATGTGGTTGACGTGAATGGCGGTGTGATGTCTCAGGAGATATTGAACGCTTTCGGGACGTCTGCCGAATTCACGGATCGTTTTGGCAGCTTGACTAACGAAGAATTGGTTAATCAGCTCTTTAACTTCATGTTCGGTCGAGACGCGGATCCTGAAGGGCTGGAGTTCTGGGTCGGTGAGCTTGAATCCGGCAATAGGACCTTGGTTGATATTGCCCTTGCTATTGCTGAAGGCGCGCAGAATGAAGACGCCGTCGTTCTCGCCAACAAGGTCAATGTGGCCGGGTACTACACCGAGCAGGTGGCGGCAACCTTCGCTGATTACGAAGCTGACGATATTGATAGTGCGGCAGCTATACTTGGTTCCGTCACTGACAGCCCAATTTCAGTGGTGGTCGCCAAGCAGGATGTTGATGAGGCTCTGGCTAATCAGGGCGGCACTGCGCAGGAGTTTAACCTGACAACTGGCGTCGATACCGTAAACGTCACCGAGGACTTTGCCGAAGTTAAAGGTGTGGTCTTGCCGGGTGGTTCGTCGACCTACAGTTTTGGTGACGATATTCAAGGTAACGAGACGACCACGCTCAAGCTGACTGTTGGCGGTACGGGTACAGCTGACCTTGCAGAAGTTTCTGATGTCGGTGAAATTGAAATTGTTAACGGCGTAGGCGGCGGTGGCACTACAACCTTTAACGGCACGCTGTGGGATAACATCGGTTTGGTGCGCCTTGAGGGCGGCGCAGACGGCTTAAATGTAGAGCTCGATGCTCTTCAGCTGGGTACCGCGCTGGCTATCGATGATGATGTTAGTGGTACCTTGGATGTTGACTTCACGACTTCTTTGTCCGCTGAGCTGTGGGCACACAGGAATAGTTCAATTGTTTGGGACAACGATATCGGTGCGTCAGTTGCTATGGGTGAGCAAGCCGGGGCATGGATTTATGCGCCCTCAGAAGATATCTCGATAGGTAATGTTATTGCCGATGTGGCTGCGAGTGGCGAATTTGAGCTCACTGTAAGTGCAACAGGTGCTGGCGACGATGTTTCCGTTGGTGACATTTCTATCGCTATTTCTGGTGATGGTTCTGCGAGCGCGGATATTGAAATCGATGGCGGTGATACTGCCACGGCAGGCAATATCGACGTTGTTGGAACAGGTGAAGATGTCGAGTTTAGCTTTTCTATCAGCGCTGACGCTGTCACCGTCGGTGATGTGAATGGCGCGCTATCTGGTACAAGCAGTGATTTTTGGTTTTACGCCTACGGAACAAATGGCGCGGGTGATCTCGCCATTGGTGATATCAGTGTCACAAATGATTCCATGATTACTGATGATTCCGATACCTCTGTGTCGGTAGAGAACAGCTCTGGCGATGTTTCTATCGGCAATGTGTCGTTCCTCGGTGGAAATGATCTCAATTTAGAAGTGGAAAACTGGGGCGATGGTAGCGATGACGTCACCTTGGGTGATGTAGATGTGGTATTGGGTGCTAGCGGAGATTTTCACTTTACCGTGTCTAATACGAACGATGCTAGCTCCGCAGACGGTGGCGCCATAACCGTTGGTGATGTCACTGTTGACGCTGCGGAAGATTCTTACATTGATCTTGAGGTTGAAAATACCTTCAGCGGTACCGGTGCTACGACAGACCTGACTTCTGGAGCCCTTACAGTTGGCGATATTGACCTCTCGTTGGGCGCTGATGCATCTGGCGACCTTTATATTGGTCAATATGCCTGGGGCGGTACGACAGATACCGTTGCAGTTGGTGCCACTACGGTAGGTAATGTTGATCTAACCCTCGGCATTGGCGCATCTTTCGACATCGACCTGGATGTGGAAAACACTGCTAGCGGCGATGTGGGCCCGGTAAGCGTCGGTAATGTCGGCGTGAGCGGTGACGATGGTTCAGATATCAGTTACTCAGCGAGTGTGAGCGCCAGCAATGGCGACATAACCAGTGTCGAAGTGGGTGACATTGATGTAGCGCTTGGTGTATCTGGAAGCATCGACGAGTTGTATACCTATATCAGAGCATTGAGTGGAGATATACTCAGTGTCGATCTCGGGTCGGTTTCCATAGAATTGGCTGAAAACGGCTATGGTGAGTCCATTAGTACTGATATTTGGGCTGACTCGGGCGATGTTGCTTCTGTATCGCTTGGCGATGTAAATATCGACCTGGCCACTGGCGCTTCAATTACCTGGGCCTCCACCAGCATTTGGGCTGGATCTGGTGATGTCGACAGCGTGTCGATCGGTGACTTGACGGTTAACCTGGACGCTAGTTCAACTCTTGATGATTACGAAATTAACATTTGGGCAACTTCGGGAACCATCGATACGGTCACTGTTGGTAATGTTAACGCCACAGTGGGTGCCAATGCTGACTTCGACGATTATGAGTTCCAGGCATGGGCCACTAACATGGTTAATGCTGTCACGCTGGGTGACGTTACCGCAGTAGTGGAAGAAGGAGGTAGCTTCAGCTACTCCGCGACGGTTTCGGCATCAGGGGATATCGGGAGTTTCACTGTTGGCAACATTGACCTGACAGCTAATAACATTTCTTCTGGTTCGCTAGAACTAGACATTCACGCTTTCGCATGGAGCGGTGATATCGGCTCCCTCCACGTCGGCGATATTAGTATTGCGGCCACGGAACCCACTAGTACTGCGGACGTTACCGATTCCTTTGTGGGCATAGAGATCAGTAACACGGCGTCAGGTGACGCTGGTGAAATTAATGTTGGTGACATAGACGTGGACGTTAGTGCGGACGCCACAGTCTCTATTGATATTGATTCCTTCGGTGGCACTAACGATGCAGACGTTAATATTGGTAATCTTGATATCGCAGGAGCCGGGGTGTTTACGCTTGCTATTGGGCAGGATGTTGCGACTGCAAGCCTTGATTACACCGGAGATGTGACAATCGGCGATATCACCGTTTCAACGGGTGGCAGCAATGATCTTGGTATTGGTGGTGCGACCGATATTCTCGCAGGTGTAGTCACGGTGGGAGGTATGGTCACCCTGGGCGATATCGACTACAGCGCCTATGGGGCATCCGCGAGCATCGATGTCAGCGGTTACGACGGTGTAGGTTCTATTGTTGGTAGCGCATTCGCAGATATGATTACTGACAACGATGGAACTAATTCGCTAACTGGTGGCGCCGGAGCGGATGTGTTTAGCTTCGTTGGTACGAATGCGAATACTACAGAAGCTACTGCGGATGAAGTCACCGATTTCGTGAGTGGGCTTGATACCATACAGATCGACACTGCCGCTGGTGTATTCACTGCGGATACCTATTTCGAGGGAACATATGCTAGCTTTGCCGACTTTATGGCTGGTGCGGCAACGCAGATGACTTCGGCCCCTGAAGACAATTTGGTCGCGGGTCAAGTCGGTAACGATGTGTTCCTTGCTATTGATCTTGATGATGGAGATGCTGTTGACACTGTCATTAAATTGACTGGTGTAGATATCGGAGATCTTAACTTTGCCGATTACGACTTTGTCTAGACGTTGTAGTAAAAAAACAAAAAAAGGCTCGCTAAGCGAGCCTTTTTTTTGTTACCAAGATAAACAAACTTTTAGCGGAGCAATTATTTTTGGATATTAAAGCGATACTAAACCAGGCAGTTGCCGCTCGGCGCGCTAGTCAACATGCGAATGCCCTGAGTATATTGAAACAAGGATTAAAAGCGTATCCTGGTGAAAAGCAACTATTGGGCTGTATGGCGCAAACTCTTGAGCAGACAAGAGCATATGAAGATGCGCTGGCGCTTTATACTCGGTTGGTCGATGCCAAGGGAGATGTGCCCATACCTTTTGCGCTTGGTATGGGGCGCTGTTTTTTAGCAATTTCTCGTTTTGCGCAAGCCCGTAAAGTTATCGAGCCGGTCCTGAAACAGGACCCTGTAAATGTCGACGCTTTAACTGGTATGGCGCGCATTGCCCACCACAATAATCAACTCGATCAGGCAATGGCTCTGGTTACTAAGGCGCTGTCTATTAATGCTAAATATCAACCTGCGATCCACGAAAAGGCTAGAATTCATTCTAGCTTAAAAGAGCAAGAAAATGCGCTGCAAACTATATTTCAAAACGTAGACAGCGAACAACCGTATGGGGATTCAATCGATCTTTGGATTAATATCTTAAGGGATCAAAAGCGAGAGCTTTTCCTAACCGACCAGTTAAAAGAATTATCAGAGAAATATCCTGCAAGGGCAGAATTTCATTTTGGCCTGGCCTTGAATTACATCCGTGCCGGAGAATTGGAGCGAGCACGCACGATACTTGAACGACTAGTTAAACAATCACCTAATAACTATAAGATACTTTATGAACTTGGTGTTCTAGAGCGTATAGCCGGCAATATAGCAAGATCCAGAGAATATCTTGGCAAAGTGCTAGACGCGAAGCCCGATCACGCGGCCGCGCTACGCACATACTCTACAGATCATAAGCATCAATATGGGGACACTGTCTTTAGTCGTCTAAATACAGTAGCAGCTAACATCACTGCAATGACAATTTCTGATCAGACACAACTGCATTTTGCGCTTGGGCGCGCGTATGACGATGTTGGTGAACTGGAGGCATCCTTTCGCCATTATGCAGTTGGCGGTGCAAAAAGAAAAAAGGAAATGCCCTTTAAAGAGCAGTCTAACGTTCGAATGTTTAACGTAATGAAGACTGTTGTGAATCATGACTCAATGGCTCAAATTGAACAGGGAGGTTGTACAAGCGATCTGCCCGTATTTATTTTAGGAATGCCCCGGTCTGGCACTTCCCTTATAGAACAGGTACTTTCTTCACACCCGGATATTTTTGGTGCCGGAGAATTAAAATACATGACCTCTGCGCTTGAAAATATCGATATTTTAGGCAGGCGGCTCAAATTTGGAGAGGTGGAGGCCGCCTTCCCCCACGAACAAAATGCTTCATATAAGGATCGCGGAGAGTGGTACGTCGCTAAATTAAAAGAAGCATCGCTGGGAGAGTATAAGCGCGTTGTGGATAAGATGCCTGGTAATTTCAATTTTGCCGGGCTGATCGGAAAAGTTCTTCCTAATGCTAAAATAATACATAGTCGGCGACATCCTGTCGAAACCTGCCTTTCTTGCTACAGGATACATTTTGCCGAAGGACACCAGTGGAGTTATAACCTGAGCGAATTGGGTCGTTATTACAAAAGGTATTGGGAGTTGATGTCACACTGGCGGGAACAATTTCCCGGTTTACTACATGAAATTAGATATGAAGACAATGTAGCTAATCTTGAACCGCAGGCTAGGTCGCTTATCGATTTTTTAGGTCTGGATTGGTACGACGAATGCTTAAAATTTTATGAGACTGACCGGCCTGTTAAAACAGCGAGTGCAGCACAAGTCCGGCAGCCGATCTATAATACTTCTACCAATCGGTGGCGAAAATATGAACATTTACTTGGCCCCCTATTGGAAGAAATCGGCGACATAGTCAACCTCTATGAGGCTCAATTACAGGATAGTTAGTAACACTGTTTCAACTATTACTTAGGGGTGTGGGTTAGTGTCACAAGTGACGCGGATCCACAGGCTCCTACACGTAGTTTAGGGCGCCTCGTAGCTAATTTCCTCCGTTTGATCGTCTCATTTGCCGTTTCTGCTAAAACTAAAATTTATCCTCACATGTTTGTGACAAATATCGCATCGCAAATTTTCCCAGTCACTAGTATGTAACTGGTTGCTAGCGATTGATTATATAACTTGAGGTGGACGGTAATGGCTAACGGGCAATTTTTCTCCGGTTTGGTGCGTTTATATCACGCGACTTTCGGGCGAGAGTCGGATAGGGAAGGCGTGGGATTCTGGGCCAGTCAGTTGGCAAAAGGCGAGATTGTGTTTCTCGATGTGGTGGAGGCGTTCATGGCTTCCGACGAATTTGTCGCCATGTATCCGGACGGGCTCACTAACGAGCAGTTTGTTACGCTTCTATACGAGAATGTACTAAAGCGCGAGCCTGATGAGGAAGGCAAGGCTCACTGGGTTAAGGTTCTCGAGGAGGGTAATTTACGCGAGCAGGTACTACTGGAGTTCGCGGATTCCGACGAGTTTGTCGAGTCCACCGAGGAAGAGCTGGAAGAGGAACTAACGGTTGCGGAGCAGGCTGAGCTTGAGGCCGTGGCCGAGCTAGCATCTGAAGACGAAGACGGGGATCACGTAGAAGACGAAGCCCTGGAAGTCGAGGCGGATTTCACCGTCGAGGAATACGAATCTTTCGTCAGTAATCTCTACGACGCAGCCTTTAACCGGGATCCCGATCAACAGGGCCTGGGCCATTGGGTTAGTCAGTTAGCTCAAAATAAGCTGGATCTATCGGATATTGCCGAGGCATTCATGCACTCGGAAGAGTTTGCCGATATCTATGGCCACGATTTGCCCGACGACGAGTTCATCGACGCGCTTTATCACAATGTTCTTGGGCGCGAGAGTGATGAAGCGGGCTACAATTTCTGGTTGGGCCAGCTGGTATCTGGTATTGCCCGGTATGAAGTACTGGAGTTCTTTGCCAACTCCCTGGAGAATACCGGCGGTGAAACCGAAGGTGATGTAGAGATTACCGGCGTGATAGATTCTGGTGAGACGATTCTTTAGTCCCCACTCATTGCCTCCATGAAAAAATCCCCTGTTTTCAGGGGATTTTTTTAGCAGACCCGTTTCTTGATAGTGGGGTTTCCAGTTGTTGGCGAACGGATTCGGCCTTGTGATGATATTGCGGACTCTTGAGCTATCACTTATTTGCGCCGTGGCGGTAATTCGTACCTTAGCTTTTGATACACTACCACGCGGCTGGCCGCAACAAATCGCCGATTATAGGCGGCGCTGCTTGCGTGAAAACAGCATTTGATTGTAGAGACAATAAAGTTCAAGCAGGTCGCCGTTAATCATGCCACTCTTTTCACCTTTAAAATCGCTAGTGAAACGCTGCCTGGGACAAAGCTTAACCTACAAGCTGCGTTACCTGATTAATAAGGATAAAAACCAGCTCTACGATTCGTTTACGTTCATGATTATGGATCGCGCCTTGAAGCCGGGTCGTATTAATGTAGACGTTGGTTGCCATGAGGGCGCGGTGCTCGATGAAATGATAGCCCGGCAGCCCGATGGCGAGTTCTATGCTTTCGAGCCGCTCCCACATTTGTTTGAGCATCTGCAACGTAAATACCAGGGTGTTGCCAGCGTACGTTTGCACAATATCGCGCTCAGTGACGCAAAAGGTGAGAGTCAATTCAACCATGTGGTCACCAACCCGGGGTATAGTGGATTTATCAAACGGCGCTATGACCGACCTGCGGAAGAGGACGAGTTGATCACCGTAAATACTGACTTGCTGGACGCCGTGTTACCGGAACAAGCCCCCGTTGGGTTTATAAAAACTGATGTGGAAGGCGCTGAATTGCAGGTGCTGAAAGGCGCTGCTAATCACATAAAACGGGACAAACCGGTCATCGTCTTTGAACATGGATTTGGTGCGGCGGATGTCTACGGCACTCAACCGGAAGATATCTACCATCTGCTGTGTGACGAATACGGACTCTCGATTTCGCTGATGGAGGATTGGTTGGCGCAGAAAGCTCCTTTGAGCCTAGAGGAATTTAAACATCAGTTTCATGCCGGGCTTAATTATTATTTTGTCGCTGCTTGACGGGTGAATGGAAATCTTGCTGGCGTGAAAAGGTTTTGAAAGTCGCCATTATCCACGATTGGCTGGTAACAAAGGCTGGCGCCGAGCTGGTTCTTGAGCAGTTGCTGGTCTGCTTTCCCAATGCGGATGTTTTTACGCTAGTGGATTTTTTGCCCGAGTCCGAGCGCGGTTTTCTACAGAATCATAAGGTCACTACCAGTTTTATCCAGCGATTACCCGGTGCGCATGCACATTTCCGGTATTATTTGCCACTGATGGCCCGGGCTTTGAGCAGCTTTGATCTTGGTGGCTATGATCTGGTTATATCGAGCTCCTGGGCCTTCGCCCGGCGGGTGCGACTAAAACCCGGACAGTGTCATGTGAGCTATATTCATACACCGATACGCTATGTCTGGGATCAGCAGGAGCGCTATTTGCAGGAAGGGTTAAGTAATTCGCTCGCCCGCTTGGTTGCGCGGGTGGTGCTCGCGCATCTGCGGCGAAGCGATGTGGCCGATAAGGCGCTCGGGGGCAGGTTGATTGCAAACTCTTCTTTCATTAAGGCACGTATCGAGCACTGCTGGCAACAACCCAGCGTGGTGCTTAACCCACCGGTTCCACAGGACGATCTGGGTTTTGGCGATGAAAAGGATGATTTTTATATTTGTGTTTCCCGACTGGTTCCGTATAAGGGTGTTGAATTATTGGTCGAAGCGTTCAATCGGATGCCGGAACGGAAACTGGTGTTGGTTGGCGCGGGCCCCCTGGAAGCAAGAATAAGATCCGTGGCCGGGGAGAATATCGAAGTGCTTGGTTTTCTGGATCGTCCCTCACTTGTGGGTTATCTACGCCGTGCCCGTGCCTTCGTGTTTGCCGGCCTGGAAGATTTTGGCATTGCCATGGTCGAAGCCCAGGCCTGTGGAACGCCGGTGATTGCCTATGGTCAGGGTGGCATACGTGACAGTGTTATCCCCTTCGACGGGGGCGCCGGGAACGGCGCGAATCCAGCAGCAACCGGCCTGTGGTTTGAGGAACAAAGCGCTGAGAGCATTATGGATGCCGTAAAGCAATTTGAATCCTTGCACCCTGAAATCAGTTCGCTAGCCTGTCGGGACAACGCCAGGCGCTTTGACCCCAGTATATTTCGTCAGGAATTCATGCAAATCGTGGAAGATGCTTATGGGTCAAGGATAGCCTAAGTATGAACACAGATAACAGTGAAAGAGAACAGTTAAATATGGTTCCCGTTGTATTGTCCGGGGGAGCGGGTAGCCGCTTATGGCCCCTGTCCCGGGCCCATTACCCCAAACAGTTTATCCCTTTTACCGGCGAGTATTCCCTTTTGCAGCAGACGCTTATGCGCCTCACTGGCATGGTGGGAAAAACCGCGATAGAACCTTTGGTGATTGGCAATGAAGATCATCGTTTTATGCTGGCCGAACAATTGCGGCAAATTGGCGTTAGCCCTAAACAGATTATTCTCGAGCCCTGCGCGCGCAACACCGCACCTGCACTGGCGCTGGCGGCGCTGTCCGCCGAGCCGGAAGCGGTATTATTGGTGCTTCCCTCCGACCACTTGATTGCTGAAATCACCGGCCCTGAATGCGGCTTGCGATACGGCCTGTCAGGGGGTGCTGGTGACTTTCGGTGTGGTGCCTGACTGCGCCCACACCGGCTACGGTTATATTCGAGCGGGCGAAGCTGATGAGCTGTCCGGTGCCTCACTTCCCGTGGAGGAATTTGTAGAAAAGCCGGACCAGGCAAGCGCCGAGCGCTACCTGAACAGTGGCGAGTATTACTGGAACAGCGGTATGTTTGCATTCAGGGCCGGTGATTACCTTGCGGAACTCGAGCGCTTCCGGCCCGATATCCTGAGCGCCTGTCGCGAGGCGGTTGCCGGGTGTACGCAGGATATGGACTTTACCCGGATTGATGCCGCTTGTTTTGATAACTGTCCTTCCGAGTCGATTGATTACGCGGTTATGGAGAAAACGGACCGGGCTGTGGTGGTGCCGCTGGCAGCGGGCTGGAATGACGTGGGCAGTTGGTCCGCCCTTTGGGATGTTGCTGATAAGGATAGCAGTGGTAATCGAACCCAGGGCGATGTGCTCACTGTTGATACGCAAGATTGCTATCTGCATTCGGAAGGGCGCCTGTTGGCCACGGTGGGGTTAACTGATCTTGTGGTAGTGGAAACGGACGACGCAGTGTTAGTCGCGGATAAGCAGCGGGTGCAGGAAGTGAAAGCTGTTGTTCAGCAGTTGCATTGTCTTGGCCGTAGCGAACAGGAATCACACCGTAAGGTTTATCGTCCCTGGGGTTATTTTGATTCCATTGCCAAAAACTCCCGTTATCAGGCGAAAAAAATAGTCGTGGAGCCGGGTCGACGGCTGTCTTTGCAAAAACATCGGTATCGGGCCGAACACTGGGTGGTTGTGAGGGGCACGGCGCTAGTGACACGCGGCGAGGAGCAGTTCACCCTGGAGGTGGATCAGTCCACTTATATTCCCGTTGGGATGGTTCACCGTCTGGAGAATCCCGGCCCGGACCGGCTTGAAATTGTCGAGGTGCAGACCGGGGATTATCTGGGTGAAGACGATATTATCCGTCTGGAGGATAAATACGGTCGAGTGGACGGCAGTTAAATTTCCAGGTGATGGCTGGCATCAGCGGGCCGCGGCAATGTTCTTACCCACCGGCACCCCATCAATAATCTGGTCGCAGTATTCCGATAGCCCGTAGCCGACCTTGTCCTGATAGCGGTATTCGGTCATGGCTTCGGTGATGCGGGTATGCAGCCAGTCGCCGTTGTCCAGTTGCCGGCGGTTGCGCACCGGCACCAGGGTGATGACCTTGCCGGTGATCTCGTATTCGCCTTTTTCGGTTTTAGCCCAGGCGCGCAGGGCGGTCTGGTTGAAGTCTTCATCCCAGTCCGACTCGATGGTGCAGTCGGTGATCAGTTCGTATGCGCCGTTGTTGAGGATCATGCCGCCGCAGTCCAGTTCACCGTCCTCGGTGCCGGTGGTCATGAGCATGGCGCCGAAGCTCTCGTCAAAACTGATGGGCAGCCAGCGGTACCAGTGGATGTTTTGCCAGTAGCGCGGGCCCCAGGAGTGGTCGCGCAGGCCGTAGCCGGAAATGGTCCAGGTGTCGTCGCCGACTTTTATCGTGCCCTGGGCTTTAACGTGCTGCTCGAAGTGAGCGCGAGCCAGGGCGTGGTTCATATCCAGGTCGATGGGTGAGCCGTCCGGGTTCAGGTGCTCGCCGCCGTAGATGGGGGAGATGCCGGTGTAGTCCAGGTCCACCGAGCAGGGCTTTTTCGGGTTTTCCTTGAAGGCCTTGCCGGGGTTGAGCAGGGCCTGGGGGTCGGCCATCACAAGGATTTCACCCTCGTAGGTGACCCGCAGCTTTTTATAGGGCTCGATAATATCGAAGCGGGCGCCGCCGGCCTCGAAGGCGTCGTTGCTCGAAATTTTGGCTTTGTTAAACATAAAACCGGCGCTGCCATCGGGGAAGTACAGGCAGATGGTTACTTCGGCGTAGCCTTCGTTGACACGGTTGCCGATACGAAACCAGCCGCCCACTTTCTGGTCGCCATCGTAGATATTGAAGTAGGCGCTTTCGTTGAAGTTGGAGGCCGCTTCCGGCTCGTGGGTGTACTCGTCCTGGGGCTCCATGCGCACGTTGTCGCCGGGTTTGGTAATAAATACATGTTTGACCATTGACTTTGCTCTATCTGGATTATTTGGAGGATCGATTCGACTGCCAGTATGCTAGCAGGAGATGCTCTGAGCAACGAGCCTATATTAGTCGCTATCCTCTGGCGAAATAAAAATAAAGCAATAAAAGGAGTGAATGATGGCCTATGACAAACCTTACGAAGGCATTCGTGTGATCGATATGACCCACGCGGTGGCGGGGCCTTACTGCGCCTCGATAATGGCGCGGCTTGGCGCTGATGTGATCAAAGTCGAACCCCAGAGCGGTGATCTGTCGCGAAATGCCGGGCCCGTGCTGGGCGGCAAACACACGGTGCTGAGTCTGTTCGCCAATCTCGGTAAGCGCAGCGCGTGCATTGATGTTAAGAGCAAAGGCGGTGCTGAAATTTTATGGCAGTTGTTAAAAGATGCGGATATTTTTATCGAAAGTTACCGCCCCGGGGTCACTAAAAGACTGGGCTTCGGTTATGAAGCCGTCAGGGAGGTTAACCCGAATATTATTTACCTCTCGGTTTCAGGTTTTGGTCAGCGCGGCCCCTTTGCCGAACGGCCAGGTACCGACATGGTGCTACAGGCGTTCTCGGGTTTTATGGCCGATAACAAGGGCAAGGATGGCGTGCCACACAGAAATAATGTCGTTCTAATTGATATGGCGGCGGCGCTGTACAATGTGCAGGCGCTGCAGGCGGCCTTATGGTCAAGGCAGAGCGAAACCAGCGGTTGTTACATTGAAAACAGCCTGCTGGAAACGGCCGCTGCTTTTCAGAACATCAATTTAATGAGTCAGGTGCTTGCCAGCGAACACAGTGCTCCGCCTGTCTACCCGATCGGCACCTATGCCTGTAAGGACGCCCACGTCCAGCTCTCGGTGTTGTTTGAACGGGAGTTCAAACCCTTTATGGAGATGCTCGGTTTAGGGGAGTTGGCCGAGGACGATAAGCTCCAATCCGCCGTTTCACGCTACGAAAACCGACATCTGATTGATGAGCCCATTCAGCGGGCTATCGCCGGTTTCACTGCTGACGCGCTTTGTCAAAAGCTTCGCGAGTTGCGGATGCTCCATGAGCGACTCAATGATTACAATGACTTCCTGCATCACGAGCAAACTCAGCAGATGTCCGCTATTTACTGGCAGGATTACGCCGACATTGGCCGCATGCCCATCGCTAATATCCCGGGCATGAAAAAACTCGGTGAAGATCCACATCTACTGCATTCGCCCATGATCGGTGAGCACACGGAACAGGTCTTGGTTGAGTTGGGCTATTCGCAGTCGCAGGTAAAAGCGCTGGAAGCCGAGGGGGCAATAATAACGGAGTTGGCGCCGCAGGCGGCTGAACAGCGGTAGATGCTTACCGCTATCAAATGACAGTTTATGGTCGATGCCGACATTTAGCACGGCACGTGCGGCCAACACTTCCGAGGTGTACGTGTCGAAGCAATTGCCCGTCACTTTTCAAACAACACAGTTTCAGTGCTTCGTTGCCTTAATTTCCCCAGTCTAATCCGGAGCAGGGCTAGGATTAGTGCGTGAATGCCGGCAAAATGTGGCGTTTGAGATTTAATAACCGATGCACCGCGAACCGAGCGATCAGTAAGGCGCGCTGGCATTTCAGGGGTATTAGCATTATGTCGATTCAAGCCATCCGCACCGAAGAAAACCTTATTACCGAGGAGCCCTATTACGAGCCGGTAGGCGATGAGGTGGAGGTATTCGCGGCAGCCTACCGCAACCAGTTGCCAGTGCTGTTAAAAGGCCCTACAGGCTGCGGCAAGACCCGTTTTATCGAGTATATGAGCTGGTACCTGAAGCGGCCCATGATCACCGTGGCCTGCCATGACGACCTGACCGCCGCCGATCTGATCGACCGCCGCCGATCTGATCGGTCGCTATCTGGTCAAGGGCGGCGAGACCATCTGGGTGGATGGCCCCTTGACCCGCGCTGCCCGCAACGGTTGTATCTGCTACCTCGATGAGATTGTCGAGGCGCGCAAGGATACCTCGGTGGTGATTCACCCCCTCTGTGATGACCGCCGTCTGCTGCCCATCGAAAAACTGGGTGAGCTTTTGCAGGTGCCCGAGACCTTCTGCCTGGCTATCTCGTATAACCCTGGCTACCAGAGTGTTATGAAGGATCTAAAGCAGAGCACTCGCCAGCGCTTTGTGGCCCTGGAGTTTGATTACCCCTCCGCGGACAAGGAACAGCTGATTATTGAAAATGAAGCCACCGGCATTGATAAAGACAACGCCGGACAGCTGATCAAATTCGGTGAAATGACCAGAAATCTCAAAGGCTCCGGGCTGGAGGAGGGCGCCAGCACCCGCTTGCTGGTCAATGCCGCCAAGCTAATTGTCGATGGCATCGCTCCAGTGGTGGCCACCGATACCGCCGTGGCCCTGGCCCTGACCGAATTACATCAACCATGAACCCTGGCCCTGACCGATGATGAAGATATGCTTAAAACCATCCACGAGTTGAGCCGCTCGGTGTTTTAGGCTGTGCTGATTCCTATTGAATGCCCATTTTTTCCAGAACAGCGGTTTGCCCCGAGTCTAGTTCATGGTTGATGTAATTACCGAAGGGCGGGGGGACGGTGCATCGCTATCTTCAAGCGTAAGCGACGCAGACCGGCAGTTTATCCAGCATTGGAAGGAAATCTGCGCCCAGCAAACCCGCACTCAATTTAGCGTCGATCTGGCGGAGTGCTTCGTGGAGTACGCCCCGCAGGTGCTACTGGCGACCGGGCAAAGCGGCGCCGAGGCCTGGATACTGGCGGCGCTGGAAGCGGCAGACGATGACGAGCCGGAAAAGGCCCTGGCGACCCTGAGCCGGACCGATGAGTTTATAGAGCATTATAAATTTGCCCACTGCCGTTGCAGCCTAGATAGCACCAGCGCGTTTTTACAGAATTTTGTGATTGGTCTGGGTGGGCGGCATCTGGGTATCGCCAAGCACCATGAGGCCTATACCGATACGGAAAAACTTTTTCTGCCCGATCACCTGAAGGAGTTTTCCAGCCCCGAGACCAATCTGGCGCTGTTCAAGGTGATGGCTACCCATCTGTGGGCCCAGGTACGCTACGGCAGCTGGCGGCAGGCGGTGGAATCCCGCCGATGGTTCTGGGTGGAGGCCCTGAGTCGTGGAGCCAATTCGCCCCCGGCCATGGCGGTATTTAATTGCCTGGAATGCGTGCGCCTGGATGCCCATGTCGCCCGTGAATTGCCGGGGCTGGGGCGACAGATGGAGGCGCTGGCCTACCGTTCGGAGAACCATCGGCGGGATTGGCAGGCCCTGGTCAACGAACTGCCGGTATTGACCCGGCCCGGCGCCACGGCCCTGGACAGTATTCATCTGGTGGACACTTATCTGGACAAAACCCTGCCGGCGCCCAAGCGCTACCAGGGCCAGATGGATCTGGCGGCGGTGCGCAAGGCCATGACCGTGCGCATCAAAAAGGAAAAGGACGCCGTGCAGCAGGCCCTGGGTGAGCTGGAGCGCTCCCTGCGGCAAGTTATCAAAAGCGATAACAAAGCTATTGACGACGGGGAAGGCCGTTTTACCCTGCTAGAACCTGATGATCAAAGCGCTGGTGATGGGCCTAATCTGGAGCTGTATTACGACGATCAGTTGATCCAGATGACCCCGGAGATCGAGGCGCTGATGGAATCGATTATGGAGGATCTGGGCGAGGTGCCGGAGCAGTACCTGGAAGGTGTTGCCCGCCTGCCCTACGCCAGTGAGCTGGATGCGGATCTCGGTGAAGCGGGTCGTAATCGCTCATCTCCTGG
>OBIY01000141.1_pt1 | contig 31101 bp, 30 predicted proteins | sample 1519841 | NCBI WGS metagenome assembly OBIY01 (sample SAMN03019774, study PRJEB22545) | beach sand metagenome | biome: beach; feature: sea beach; material: beach sand | place: USA: Municipal Pensacola Beach, FL | collected 2010-07-30 | depth 30-40 cm m
AGAACCACATCATCATAGTCCCCGACCCTGGCGAGCAGGAACTGCTGTCGAAGTTTACATTTGAACGCAACCGCACCCTGCTGCACAGCGACCCCCGACTGATGCCACGGCGTCGCAACGCCTGGGCGAGCTGGAACTACCTCGGCGAACTGGACGAACAGGGCGCGCAGAAACTCTGCGTGACCTACTGGATGAACCACCTGCAGCATCTGTCGACAGACCAGCCGATGCTGGTGACGCTGAACCCGGTAGTGGAACCGGCCGCTGGCACCGTGCATGCGAGCTTTCTTTACGACCACCCGCTGTTCACCCCGGAGGCACTGAGCGCCCAGTCGCGACTCTGGTCGCTTCAGGGACGTCGCCAGACCTGGTTTTGCGGTGCCTGGTTTGGCTACGGTTTTCATGAAGATGGCCTGCAGTCTGGCCTGGCCGTCGCCGAGCAGCTTGGCGGCGTGTCGCGACCCTGGCAACTGGAAAACCCGAACAGCCGGATTACGGTGACCGCACCACCCGCACAAGCGGTAGCCGCCTGATGACACCCTGCATCTATCGCGGGACGGTCTCCCACGAGCGATTTCAGCCACGCAACCACCGGTTTGATTACCGCGTAAGCAGCTGGTTTATCGATCTGGATGAGCTGCCACGGCTAAATCGCTGGCACCGTTTAACCGGCTACAACCGGTTCGCTCTCTGGAGCATTCACGACGCCGATCACGGATTGCTGGATGATGAATCAACCGGCAAAGCAGGCAGATCAACCCGCCAGCAGATTAACCAGCTGGTGAAACAGCAGTGCGGTGAAAGGCCAGCACGGGTGCGCATGCTCTGCTTTCCACGCTTTCTCGGTTACGCCTTCAACCCGTTGGCAATCTTCTACTGCTACGACGACCAGGGCTGTCTGATGGCCATGGTTCACCAGGTAACCAACACGTTTCACCAACGCCACTGTTACGTCATACCGGTGAACCGGCTGGCCGCAGACCAGAACATCGAGCAGCGCGCTGAAAAGGTGTTTTACGTCTCCCCATTCATGCAGCGATCCGGCCATTACCTGTTTTATCTGCAGCCGCCAGCATCGCAGCTGCAGGTGCAGATTGATTATTGTGACGACAAACAGGTGCTGTTGAGCGCCCGCTTGAGCGGCCAGCGCAAACCTTTCGCGCTGACCAGCCTGTTCGCTGAAGCGCTACGCACACCATTTCTGTCAGCAAAAGTAGTCGCGGCTATTCACTGGCAGGCACTGCGCCTCTGGCTGAAAAAAGTCCCCCTCACATCGCGGCCCATACAGCCAACCAATTCCCTGAGCCGGGGAATCACCCTGCCCAGTCCAAAGGAGAGAGTCTAATGAATCCAGGTAGTGCAAAGTCGGTAACCACCACCGCAACCGAGCAGCAACACCGTGAACAGCGATTGCCGATGGTGGGCCGCATGCTGATCGAGCGTCTAAACCGTGTCGGTCTATCCGCACTCACGCTGGAAACGCCGGATGGCAGCCGCTACGCCATCGGCAACGATCACACCGGCGAGCTACCTCCGCGGCTGGTGATTCACGACTGGAAGGTGCTGCGGCGCGGTTTCAGGGCCGGTTTACTTGGCTGGGCGGAAGGCTACATGGCCGCAGAGTGGAGCTGCGACCCGTTACAGCAACTAACCGACTGGGCAATGAACAATGAAGCGGGCCTGAGCAAGGCGATGGGCAACCACTGGTCGGTTAAAGCGCTGAACCGGGCATTGCACCTGCTGCGATCCAACAGTCGTCGTGGCAGCCGGCGCAATATCTCCTTTCATTACGATCTCGGCAATGATTTTTACCGTCTCTGGCTCGACCCGACCATGACCTATTCGTCAGCGCTGTTCAACGCCGCCGATGAGTCGCTACAACAGGGGCAGGCAAACAAGTATCAGCAGATTATCGACTGGCTAAATGCCGGCAGGCCAGACTCGGGCAGCGACAATCCGCAACGCTCAGACGCCGGCAAAGAGCCGCTTAGCGTTGCCGAGATTGGCTGTGGATGGGGTGGTTTTGCGGCACAGTTTCTTGATCAGCAGCGGGCTGACTATCGCGGCATTACGCTCTCCCACGAGCAACTGGAGTGGTGCCAACAGCGCAGCTGGAGTGGCGAAACCAGGCCGCACTTCTCACTCACGGACTATCGTGACCTGGAGGGCGAATATGACGGCATCGTCTCTATCGAAATGCTGGAGGCGGTCGGCGAAGAGCACTGGCCGGAATACTTTTCCCGCCTGCAGCAACGCCTCAAGCCAGGCGCAACGGCGGTGATCCAGGTCATCACCATCGACGACCAGCGGTTTCAGAGCTACCGCCGCAGCGTCGACTTTATCCAGAAGTACATTTTTCCCGGCGGTATGCTGATGGCGCCTGCGGCGATGCGCGACCAGGTCACCCAGGCCGGCTTGCATATTGAGGAAGAACTCGGTTTTGGGCAGGACTATGCCACTACCCTGCAACATTGGCGGGAGCGCTTCGATGCCGCCTGGCCGCAGATTGAACAGCTGGGATACGACCAGCGCTTTCGACGGATGTGGCGCTATTACCTCTGCTATTGCGAAAGCGGTTTCAAGGCCGGCTCTATTGATGTGCGCCTCTACCGATTGAAAAAACCGGCGCTTTGCGCCGCGAGGTAATAGCCGGGAGCGCCGGAGCATGACCTCTCCAGTGGTGGGCCGCCGGCTTCGCCTCGCCTATTCCCTGCCGGCGATGGTGATGGCGTTACCCACCGTGCCAGTCTACGTACTGTTACCGACTTTTTATGTCGAGCACACGGCGCTCGGGTTCACTGCGGTAGGCTGGTTGCTGGGCATCGCCCGGCTGCTCGACCTGGGTTCCGACCTGATCGTCGGCCGCTGGTGCGACCAGCCGATCGCCGGGTTGGGACGGCGTAAAGGCTGGATTCTACTCGGCGCGTTGATACTCGGCCCGGCACTCTGGCTGCTGTTCACCCCGCAGGCCAGCTCTGGCGCTGGGCGGCTGCTGGTCAGTGCAGCAGCGCTTTATCTCGGCTGGACGCTGGTGCAGATACCCTACCTGGCCTGGTCTGCAGAGCTGGCCACCGGCTATCAACAGCGCATTCGGTTGAACAGCAACCGCGAGCTGTTTGGCGTCGTCGGGCTGCTGATTTCGGCGGCACTGCCGGCAATTGGCGGTACGCTGGGCTGGCAGGACCCGACCACCATGCGCGTGCTTGCGGCATGCGCCATCGCTACCGGACTCTGCAGCTTTGCCTGGATGCTGTCGGCAGTGCCCGAACCAGCCGCAGTGAAGCGCCCGAGTACCGACCGCCCCCTGACTGCCGCCAGCTGGAAGGCACTGCTGCATAACAAACTCTGGTTACGGCTGCTGCTGGTGTGGACACTCAACGGCACCGCCAACGGTTTCGCGGCGGTGCTATTCCCGGTTTTCGTGACCACCGGGCTGGGGCTTGCGCAGGCGTATCGTGGCCCCTTTCTGTTTCTCTACTTTGCCGCAGCGATGGCAGCGATGCTGCTGCTCCCCACGTTGGGGCAACGCTTCAGCAAACACCGGCTCTGGTCGTTGGCGATGTTAATGGCGGCCGCCACTTTCGCTACCGTGCCCTGGCTGCCGCCGGGAGCACAGGCCGGATTCACGCTGGTCTGCCTGCTGACCGGACTCGCGCTGGCGGTCGACCTGGCGATTCCACCGGCGCTGCAGGCCGATATAGTCGACTGGGACCGCTACCGTTTTGATCGCGACCATCCCGGACTCTGTTTTGCCGGTGCCAGCCTGGTCACCAAACTGGCACTGGGCATTGCGGTTGTGCTGGCTCCATTGCTGATCACCCTGCTCGGTTGGCAGGAACAGGGCCCCTGGGATGATCCGGTGCGGTTTCGGGTTGCGATGATCTACGCCTGGGTTCCCTGCGTACTCAAGGTTATGGCGGTGGCACTGATGTGGAACTTCCCGCTTGACGAATCACGGCACCAGAAGATCAGACAACGACTGGATCGTCGTCCGGAATGGAGAACCTGAATGATTAAGCGCTCTTTTCGACCAGCCAGATCACTGACACTGGCCATCGGTTTATTTCTCGTTAGCAGTCTGCTGGGCGGGTGTAGCACCATGAAAATAGAGAATTTTGCTGGCAGCGAGCCAGATTTCAACCTGGAAGAATATTTCACTGGCGACACCGTCGGCTACGGAATCGTCACTGATCGTTTCGGCAAACTGCGTCGCGAATTCAAGGTCGATATCAACGGCTACTGGGACGACGACATTTTCGTTCTTGATGAGGATTTTGAGTTTACCGACGGCGAACAGTCGACACGCCAGTGGCGCATTCAGCCCCTTGGTGACAACCGCTACTCGGCAACCGCTGGTGACATTGTCGGCGAAGCCAGGGGCATCAGCGAGGGCAAGGCGCTGAACTGGAGGTATCGCATCGCCATTCCACTCGGCGGTCGTGCTGTCGAGGTGACCTTCGACGACTGGATGTTCCTGCAGCGTGACGGAGTATTGATCAATCGGGCGGTGATGAAGAAATGGGGCATCAAACTGGGTACGGTGTCGATATTTTTTCTGCGCAGCCCATGATCAGGACCTGCCCATGATTAAGCTCTGCACCTTGAATATGACCCGCTTGCGGCAATACATCAGTAGCGTCGGCGCTGCTCTGGCGCTGGCCGGTTCGCCGGCCTGGGCCTGCGGCGACTCGCCGCCAGCGGACCCCGGCTACCGCGATGCAACCGCCTGCCAGTGGCTGGAGCTGTACGGCGAGGAAGGGCTGCTGTTCCAGGTCATCCGTAAAAACCGGCAGGTGGGCGAGTATCGCACCCAATTCATCCCGACTGACGACGGGCTTGAGGTGATCAGCAGCATGGAGCTGACGATCCCGATCCTCTGGGTTTACGACTACCAATACCGCTATACCGGGCGCGAGCTCTGGCGGGATGGAACGCTGGAAACACTGTCAGTGACGGTTGATGACAACGGCGACAGCGAATCTTTTAGCTTACGGCGTGACGGCGAACGCCTGACCGGAGAAGGGCCTGGCGGAGCAGTTGATCTGCCACTGCCGGTTTGGGCCACTCACCACTATGACGCCAGCATTACTGCCCAGTCAGTCGTCTTCAACACCCTCACGGGACGTATGAACCAGGTTAAGGTCAAACAGGCAGGCACCGAGCAGGTGGCTACTGCAGGCAATAACCGTCTGGCCACGCGCTACACCTATGAAGGCGAGCTCCACGACACCGACGCCTGGTATGACCAGCAGGGCCGCTGGGTGAAACTGCGTTTCAAGGGTAGCGACGGCAGCACGATCGAACTGCACTGTGTGCGCTGCGGCGGGGAGGTTAGCTCATGAACGGCAAGACGGTTTGGTTGACTGGCGCCAGCCAGGGCATTGGTCGCGCGGTTGCGTTACGACTGGCTGAGAAAGGCTGCCGAGTGGCTGTCACCGCGCGAAATGGCGAAGCCTTACAGCAGCTGGCGGAGCAGTTTGATCGCGACCGGGGAGGTGATAATGACGGCGAAATCGTGCCTTATCCGGCGGACCTCACCAACGCCAGCGAAAACCGCCGGGTGATCGAAGCGATTACCGAACAGCTCGGGCCAATCGATCTGGCAATCCTTAATGCGGGGACTCACACACCGACCCCGGCTGACAATTTCCATGCAGCAGATGTCCATCAATTGATCGAGCTGAATCTGATGGCCCCTGTTTATGCACTGGAAATTCTGCTGCCGCTGATGCGTGAACGCAATCAGGGCCACATTGCGGCGGTGGCTTCGGTAGCCGGTTACCGTGGTCTGCCCAATGCAGCCGGCTACGGTGCCAGCAAGGCTGGACTGATAAACCTGCTGGAGGCGCTCAGGCTTGATCTCTGGGGCAGCAACATCAAGCTGCAGGTGATCAATCCCGGCTTTGTTAAAACCCCCCTGACCGACCAGAACAATTTCCCGATGCCGTCGTTGATCACTGCCGAACAGGCAGCACAGGCGATTGTTAATGGGCTAGCAAAAAACCGCTTTGAAATCTGCTTCCCGTGGGCCTTCACCAGAACCCTGAAAGCATTGCGGTTACTCCCCTATCGGCTCTACCTGCCGCTGGTTCACCGCGCCACGCGAGGAAACTGACTGAAACTACTCACCTGGGCAATTCTGCACCACTGTCCTGCAGCTGCTGACAGCTCAGACAGTGCCGCGCTTCAGGAACCAGCTGCAGCCGTCCGGCATCGATAACACTCCCACAGGCCAGGCATGCCCCATACTCGCCTGCTTTAAGACGCTGCAGTGCGCCGCGCACCTCATCCAGCTGTTCAAAAACGCTCTGTAGATGATCTTCACGAAAGAGCTGGCGCACCAACGCTTCTCGCGACCGGGATCGACCCTCAGAAGGGGAATCCAATGAAACCCGGGACTCCGTTATTACTTCGGTCAATACCAAGCGGTCAGGTTTCATCGCCAGCCGCTTCTGTTCCAGCATGTTGGCGCGATCCAGTAACAGCTGGCGATATTTTTTGGTGGATAAATCGCTCATCCCGGTAATCTCACGTTCTGCCTGCCGGGGAGACGAATGACCCGCAGCAGGGTGGTTGGACATACCGGGGTTATCGGAACCGTGAGCTGATCCTTAATCAATAACGGGATCAAAAACAGGACCAGCCAGTCACTGAACTCTGTTCAGCCACTTAAATGGCTACTAACCAATCTCCAGACGTTGCACCCGCTGCAGTCCGCGCGGCAACGCAGACCCCCGTTTGGCACGGCTATCGCAAAAAGCCTCCAGATCCTGAGGTTTCAGGGTCAGGTGGCGGTTGCCGGCGTGGACCACCAGGGAGCTCTCGGCAGGAACCAGCGCGACCGCAACCAGGCTGAGCTGGTCACCAGTTTTCTGTTTCGGCAGGTTGATCAGTTTTACCCCTTTACCGCGCGCCAGCTCAGGGAGCTCCTGTACCGCAAACACTAATAGCCTGCCGTCACTGCTGACACAGGCAAGGCGATCACTGGCCGCATCGGTAATCTGCATCGGCGCCAGCACCCGCGCACCTGCCGGCAGGTTAATCAGTGCCTTGCCCGCCTTGTTGCGGCTGAGCAGGTCAGAAAACTGACAGCGAAAGCCATAGCCGGCGTCATTGGCGAGCAGCAGCGGCTGGTCGTTACTGCCAATCACCAGCTGCTGGATTGCTGAACCGGTTGGCAGGTTGAGTTTGCCGCTGAGTGGCTCACCATGGCCGCGGGCGGAAGGCAACCCGTGGGCCGGCAGGTTATAGCTGCGGCCGCCGCTGTCGATAAACGCCACCTGCTGGTTACTGCGGCCACTGGCGGCGGCGAGAAACTGATCACCCGATTTGTAATTAAGGCCGCCAGCGTCAATATCGTGACCTTTCGCCACCCGCACCCACCCCATTTTCGATAGCACCACGGTGACCGGTTCCGCAGGGGTAAGCTCTGACTCATCCAGGGCCACTGCGGTACCGCGCTCCACCAGTGGCGAACGCCGCTCATCGCCATATTGCGCTGCATCGGCCTTGATCTCATCGCCGATCAATCGGGTCATGGCTTTGTCTGAACCCAGCAGTTCCTGCAGGGAGTCACGCTCGCTCTCCAGCTCGGCCTGTTCCGCGCGCAGACGGGTCTCCTCCAGTTTGGCCAGATGACGCAGTTTGGTTTCAAGAATCGCTTCCGCCTGACGGTCGGACAGATTGAACCGCTCCATCAACACCGGCTTGGGTTGGTCCTCGGAGCGGATGATAGCGATCACCTCGTCAAGATTGAGAAAGGCGATAATCAAGCCGTCAACAATATGCAGCCTGTCGAGAATCTTCTGCAGTCGATATTCCAGCCTGCGTCTGACCGTCTGGCGGCGAAACGCCAGCCAGTCTGACAACAGCTGGCGCAGCCCCAGCACCTGGGGCCGGCCATCCAGCCCGATCACGTTGAAATGAACCCGGAAATTTCGCTCCAGTTCGGTGGTGGCGAACAGGTGATCCATCAATCGGGCTTTATCAACCCGGTTGGAGCGCGGCTCGATGACGATGCGGGTTGGATGCTCGTGATCTGACTCGTCGCGGATATCCTCGACCCAGGGTAACTTTTTTGCCTGCATCTGCGCAGCGATCTGCTCCACCGCTTTGGCACCGGAAACCTGGTACGGCAGGGTGTGAATAACCAGATCACCATCTTCGATGTCGTAACGGGCGCGCATACGGATGGAACCCGTGCCGCTGGCGTAAATTTCACGCAGTTCAGCGGTGCTGGTGACCACCTCTGCGCCGGTGGGAAAATCGGGGCCGGGCATTAACTCAAGCAGATCATCCAGTGATGCCCGTGGATGCCTCAGCAAATGACGGGCGGCAGCGGCGACCTCGCGCAGGTTGTGTGGCGGTATGTCGGTGGACATGCCGACAGCGATACCCCGCCCGCCGTTAAGCAGGATGTTGGGTAGCCGCGCCGGTAGCATCACCGGTTCTTTCAAAGTGCCGTCGAAATTGGGCTGCCAGTCGACCGTACCCTGCCCCAGTTCGCCGAGTAGCAGACTGGCATAGGGGGCCAGTTTCGACTCGGTATAGCGCATCGCCGCGAAGGATTTGGGATCATCCGGCGAGCCCCAGTTGCCCTGCCCCTCAACCAACGGATAACGGTAAGAGAAATTCTGCGCCATCAGCACCATCGCCTCGTAACAGGCGCTGTCACCATGGGGGTGAAATTTGCCAATCACATCGCCGACGGTACGGGCTGATTTTTTTGGCTTGGCGTTTCCGCCCAGCGCCAGCTCAGACATGGCATAGACAATGCGCCGCTGCACCGGTTTGAGGCCATCGCCCAGGCTTGGCAACGCCCGGTCGAGAATGACGTACATGGAGTAGTCGAGGTAGGCTTTCTCGGTAAAGCTGTGCAGCGGCTGCTGCTCGGGAGCGTCTGGGGCGTCGATCAATTCACTCATCGGTAACAACCATCAGTATCAACATTAAGATTTTAGTGGCGGCGCTGGCAGAAGGCAGTGGAAGGCGGTGCTGAATGACGAGAAAACCCCAGCTGACAAAAAAATAACGGCCGCTACACCACTTCCGCCAGGTTGCCTTTGGTCTCCAGCCAGTTACGCCGGTCGCCGGCCCGTTTTTTCGCCAGCAGCATATCCATCATGCGCGCCGCGCCATCACCCGGTTCAACCACCAGTTGCACCAGCCTGCGGGTGTCGGGGTCCATGGTCGTCTCCCGTAACTGCATCGGGTTCATTTCGCCCAGCCCTTTGAAGCGCTGCACATTAGGAGTGCCACGAATTTTCTCGGCGGTGATGCGGTCCAGTACGCCCTGCTTTTCAGCCTCATCCAGGGCATAGAAGACCCGCTTGCCGACATCAATGCGATAGAGTGGCGGCATGGCAATGTAGATATGGCCCTGTTCCACCAGCGGCTTGAAATGGCGTAAAAACAGTGCACAGAGCAGGGTGGCGATGTGAGCGCCATCGGAATCAGCATCGGCCAGCACGCAGATTTTGCCGTAACGCAACCCGCTGAGGTCATCGCTGCCGGGGTCCACCCCCAACGCCACGCTGATGTCGTGCACCTCCTGTGATGCCAGCACCTCACCGGGCGACACTTCCCAGGTGTTCAGAATCTTGCCACGCAGCGGCAGGATTGCCTGAAAATCCTTGTCACGGGCCTGCTTGGCACTGCCACCCGCGGAATCCCCCTCAACCAGAAACAGCTCGGTACGGGCGAGGTCCTGAGCCGAACAATCAGCCAGCTTGCCCGGCAGCGCCGGACCGCTGGTGATTTTTTTTCTGACCACTTTTTTGGCCGACTTCATGCGGCTCTGGGCACGTGCAATGGCCATTTCGGCGATGCGCTGCGCCACTTCGGTATTCTGGTTCAGCCAGAGACTGAAGGCATCCTTGCTGACCCCGGCAATAAACGGCGCACATTCTCGGGAGGAGAGACGCTCCTTGGTCTGGCCGGAGAACTGCGGGTCTCGAAGTTTGGCTGAGAGGATATAGCTGCAGTTTTCCCAGACATCGTCAGGCGCGAGTTTGACTCCACGGGGCAGCAGGCTATGGAACTCGCAGAATTCGCGAATCGCATCGGTCAGCCCGCTGCGTAACCCATTGACGTGGGTGCCCCCCTGACTGGTGGGGATCAGGTTGACGTAACTTTCCACCACCCCGCTGCCGCCGCGGGGCAACCAGCAAACCGCCCAGTCAACGCCCTCATTCTCACCCTGAAAACTGCCGGTAAAAGGCTGTTCTGGCAACTGCTCCTGCCCCTCAAGCGCGCTGTCCAGATAATCCGAAAGACCATCCTCATAGAACCAGCTTTCACTCTGCTCCCCGCTCTCGTCGATAAACACGACGGTAAGTCCTGGGCAGAGCACTGCCTTGGCGCGCAGCAGGTGTTTGAGTCGCGGCAGCGAAAACTTTACGCTGTCAAAAAACTTTCCGTCGGGCCAGAAACGCAACTCGGTACCGGTGTTGCGTTTGCCCACCTCACCGGTCCGAGTGAGCGGATCGACCAGCTCGCCATTGGCAAAAGCAATCTGATGCACGCCGCCGTCACGGCGAATGGTCACTTCAAGCCGGGTGGAGAGTGCGTTGACGACACTGACCCCGACACCGTGTAAACCACCGGAGAACTGATAGTTTTTGTCGTCGAACTTACCCCCGGCGTGGAGCCGGCTAAGAATCACCTCGACACCCGGCACCCCCTCCTCGGGATGAATATCCACCGGCATGCCACGGCCATCATCCTTAACCGAAAGTGAGCCATCCCGGTGCAGCGTCACCTCGATTTTTTTCGCAAAGCCGGCCAGCGCTTCATCGACAGAGTTATCGATCACCTCCTGGGCGAGGTGGTTGGGCCGCTCGGTCTGGGTATACATGCCCGGTCGTTTGCGGACCGGGTCGAGGCCCGTAAGAACTTCTATGGAAGTAGCGTCGTAACGGTCATTCATGCAGTGAGTTTGCTGGTGGGGGTAAGGTTAAGAAAGCGAATACCAGGAACCTGGCTAAATACGCAACACAAAAAAAACCCCGGGGTCGAAATCCGGCCCCAGGGTTTTATCAGGCTGTTCGCATTAACCGTCGAGGTTATCCAGAGCTTTCTGGAAACGGTTGGCGTGTGAACGCTCTGCCTTGGCGAGGGTTTCAAACCAGTCAGCAATCTCGTCGAAGCCTTCTTCACGGGCCTGCTTGGTCATACCCGGGTACATGTCGGTGTACTCATGAGTTTCACCAGCAACGGCCGCTTTGAGGTTATCAGCGGTACTGCCGATCGGCAGACCGGTGGCCGGATCACCAACACTTTCCATGTACTCAAGGTGGCCGTGAGCATGGCCGGTTTCACCCTCTGCGGTGGAGCGAAACACAGCAGCCACGTCGTTGTAGCCTTCAACGTCCGCTTTGGCAGCGAAGTAGAGGTAACGGCGATTGGCCTGAGACTCACCAGCAAAAGCGTCTTTCAGGTTTTGCAGCGTGCTGCTATCTTTCAGTTCCATCTCATTCTCCTAAACTAATTGGACCGACCCGGGTCATGCCGGGTTGATAAAGTCTAAGCCAAACTGGCTCTGCTCAGCGATCCCCTCGTACAGTCTCCCCCCAAGAGCATCCGACAAGAGTTTTCCGACAGAAGCAGTCTAAACTTTGATTTAGTGGCTTGCACCAGTTCCTTCTTCCGCTGGAGCTGAACCAGCTCCAGCACTTTGAGCGCAAGGCCGCCTACTGTATCCTAACAGCCGTGACTCGGTAAACAGCTTTGCCGAATCCATCGGGACTATTGCCAACCCCCTACCAAAATGACCAGATAACCACATTTGAATCCCGCTTTATAACTGTCACGGAGCCTGATTTGAACAGCGATTCCTCGCCCCCCGATTTTGAAAAGGCACTGGCTGAACTCGAGTCGATCGTCGAAAGGCTGGAACAGGGGGAGATGACACTGGAAAATTCCCTGAAAGATTTCGAACGTGGGGTACAGTTGGCCCGCAATTGCCAAACAGCGCTAAATGATGCGCAGATGAGGGTTGAAAAGCTGATCGAGGACAACGGACAGCTCAATTTTGAAGATTTTGATAACCCGGAAGAAGAATGAATTTCGATGGGTTTTTGACGTGGTCACGAGACCACGTTGAGCAGGTTCTTTCCAGTTCTCTGAAACAGAACCCTAATCCTGCGCCCAGACTACGTGAAGCAATGACCTATTCCCTGCTGGGGGGCGGGAAAAGAGTTCGCGCAACCCTGGTCTATGCGTCTGCGCAGTTGCTCGGGCTGCAGCGGGAAACGGTGGATACAACCGCCGCTGCGGTGGAGATAATCCACGCCTATTCACTGATTCATGATGATTTGCCGGCAATGGATGATGATGACCTGCGCCGTGGCAAGCCGAGCTGTCACCGTGCTTTTGATGAAGCGACGGCGATACTGGCCGGAGACGCACTGCAAAGCCTGGCCTTTGAGCTTCTCGCCCAACCCTCGGAACTGCTGCATCCAGGGCAACAGACCGCGATGATTGCCAAACTGGCTCAGGCCATTGGTCAACAGGGCATGGCCGCCGGACAGATGATTGACCTTGCAGCCAACAGCACCGAGATGAACCTGCAGAACCTTGAAACCATGCACTCGTTGAAAACCGGCGCTTTGATCAATGCCTGCTGCTCCATGCCTGCTGTCGTCGCTGCCGCTGATGACAAAACCACAGCATCTCTCGATGCATACAGTAACGCACTGGGACTCTGTTTTCAGATTGTCGATGATATTCTTGACGTCACTGCAAGCACCGACCAACTGGGCAAACCCTGCCGCTCGGATGAGGCTCGTTCGATGCCGACCTATGTCACCCTGCTCGGGCTTTCAGGCGCGCGCGCGGCGGCCCGCCAGTCTGCGGACGATGCGCTGTTAGCATTACAGCCCTTTGGCGACCGCGCACTGCTGTTAAACCAGCTGGTCACCTACCAGCTGGATCGCACTCACTAATCCAATTCGACTGTTTCCCTGCCGATGACCTCTTACCCCCTCCTCGACCAGATCGACCAACCGCTGCAGCTGCGCCAACTCAACCGCGAGCAGCTCCCACAACTGGCTGAGGAACTGCGCAGTTTTCTGATTGAGTCGGTAAGCATCAGTGGCGGACATTTCGCTGCCGGACTTGGCGTTGTCGAGCTCACCGTTGCACTGCACTACGCCTACAACACCCCGGAGGACCGGCTGGTGTGGGATGTAGGCCACCAATGTTATCCGCACAAGGTGCTGACCGGCAGGCGCAAACAGATGACATCGATCCGCAAACGGGGTGGTCTTTCCGGCTTTCTCAAGCGCAGTGAAAGCCCCTATGACAGCTTTGGCGCAGGTCATTCCAGCACATCGATCAGCGCCGCACTGGGCATGGCAATGGCGAACCGTCAGGCTGGCGAGAACAGGCGGGTAGCCGCCATTATTGGCGATGGCAGCCTCACTGCCGGCCTGGCGTTTGAAGCTCTCAACCACGCTGGTGACGTTGACGCCGACATGCTGATCGTGCTCAACGACAATGAGATGTCTATCTCCAGAAATGTCGGTGCGCTATCCCGTCACCTGACGCGCCTGCTGGCTGGGAACTTTTACGGTTCAATTCGCGAACACGGCAAACAGGTGCTCGACAAGATGCCACAGATTCGAGAGTTGGCACGCAGAACCGAAGAACACGTCAAAGGTATGGTGGTACCCGGAACCCTGTTCGAGGAGCTGGGCATTCACTACTACGGCCCGGTCGATGGACATGACGTAAAACTGTTGGCTGATACTTTAGCCAAGCTACGCGACAAAAGCGGTCCTCAGCTTCTCCATGTGGTCACACAGAAAGGCAGAGGCTACCCGCTGGCTGAAGAAAACCCGATCAAGTATCACGGCGTTTCACCCTTTGACCCCAGCCAGGGAGTTGTCGCATCAACGACACCCAAACCAGCCACCTACACCGAAATTTTCGGTGACTGGCTGGTCGATATGGCCGCACAGGATCAGCGCCTGGTCGGCATCACTCCGGCAATGAAAGAGGGGTCTGGCCTGGTCAGGTTTGCCGAGAAGTTTCCCGAACGCTATATCGATGTGGGGATCGCCGAGCAGCACGCCATCACCCTGGCTGCAGGCATGGCAACCGAAGGCCTCAAACCGGTAGTCGCGATCTATTCTACTTTTCTACAGAGAGGCTACGACCAGCTGATCCACGATGTCTGCCTGCAGAACCTGCCGGTACTGTTTGCCATCGACCGTGCCGGCATCGTTGGTGCTGACGGCGCTACCCACACCGGCGCCTTTGATCTCAGTTTCCTGCGCTGCATCCCCAATCTGTTGCTGATGGCACCGGCAGACGAACGGGAATGCCGACAGATGCTGACAACCGGCTTTCTCCATGACGGAGCAGCGGCGGTACGTTATCCGCGTGGCAGCGGTCCTGGTGTAAAAGTGCACCAACAACTGGAGCCGCTGCCAGTTGGGCAGGCTGAACGGCGTCTCACTGGCAACCAGGTCGCCATTCTCAGTTTCGGCTCGTTGCTGGACCAGGCAATGGTCGCGGCGGAAAGACTGGGAGCGTCAGTCTGGAATATGCGCTTCGTCAAGCCAGTCGACGATGAGGCTGTTGCAGCTGCTGCTGACGAACACGCACTGATTGTCACCCTTGAGGAGAACAGCATCCTGGGCGGTGCCGGCACGGCGGTGGCAGAGTCATTAAGTCGACTGGGACGGACTATTCCACTACTCCAATTGGGGCTGGATGACCGTTTCGCGGAACATGGGTCTCCCGAAGAGGTCCGCGCAGATTTTCACCTGGACGCAGAATCGATCACCAGTTCCATTGAAGAAGCACTGATTCACTACGGCCTGGCATCCAGCACTCAGAGCAATACCGTAGGGTAGAGAACTGACCCTAGTATTTTGGCACCATCAGCATGGCACCCTGATGATGTGAAATATCGATCCTTTTCAGGTAGGACATCCCCAGCAATATCGGGTCAGGTTGATCACCTTCGATCACCACTGCTTCGATATTACGCAGCGTGATCTCACCCACTGAAACCTGATTCAGCACCACCCGATAACCTTTTACCACCTCGGACGCGGTAGCAACCTGAGTGGAATCACCGACCAACCGGTAATCAATACCGAGCCGCTTAGCCTCCCTGCCACTAAGCGCAACACTGGTAGCACCAGTATCAACCAGAAAGTTAACCGGAAAGCCATTGATGGTCCCTGCGGTCAGGTACATGCCTCGACTGTCAGGCCAGACCGTCAGTTGCGGTTTAGCCTGGCTACCCTTCCCACCACCGATACGCTGATTCAGGGAGAGCCGACGACGAACACCACGATATTCCAGCACCGCTTCACGGCTACTCGATGCAACCAACGCCACCCCACCAAATTTTTCACCGACGGAGAGCAACCGCTGCTGACCACCCAATTCCAGTAATGCACGATCGCGAAACAGCGCGAGCACAGTTAATGGCGGAAAAGCAGCTGTATGACCGTCAACGGGATCGGCTTTGGCGCTAATCGAGAAAACTAGCAACAACAGCAATGTCAGACGCAGAACGAACAATCGATGAAAGTGGAGAAAGAACATCGCCGACCCCGGCCAGAGACAATCGAACGAGAACTTACAGGCTACAGGGGAGGTGAAGCAATAGAAAGGGATGAAACGCGGAATGCCAACCAGCAAAGAGTGTGAGACAACTTTTCCGATAACAGCTGAAGGGGAACAGGCACCGTCTGGCAGTACCCACTGAACCACCTCAGGTAAGGCGGTCTTTGACCTGCTTGCTGATCACCCCCATGTCGGCGCGACCCTGCACGGCAGGCTTGAGCAGCCCCATCACTCTGCCCATGTCCGACGGCCCCTGCGCACCACTATCCGCCAGTGCCTGATCAATCAATCCGTTGATCTCCTGTTCACTGAGGGGTTCGGGCAGGTAATTCTTCAATATGGAGAGCTCAAACTCTTCCTGCGCCATCAGGTCTTCTCGCCCGGCATCGTTGTATTGGCGAATAGACTCCCGGCGCTGCTTGACCATTTTTTCCAGCACTGCCAGCACCTGCTGGTCATTGAGCTCGATGCGCTCATCCACCTCTCGCTGCTTCATCGCAGCGCTGACCAACCGAAGTGTCGCCAGTTTCGGCTTGTCGCCACCTTTCATCGCTGACTTGATGTCAGCAAGGATGGTCTCTTTTAACGCCATGGGGTCATCGAGAGGTTAAGGGGTCTGAAAATCGGGAACACTGGATCGGGAACACTGGCCTAAATTGACTTTAGCGACGCCGGCCTGGACCGCGGCCGCGGGATGCCATGGTCATACGCTGACGGGAAACTTTTTTCTGATGCCGTTTTACTGCAGCTGCGGCTTTGCGCTTTCTAACCTGGGTCGGTTTTTCATAGAATTCCCGCCGTCTAACCTCAGTCAGCACCCCGGCTTTCTCACAGCCGCGCTTGAAGCGCCGCAGGGCTACATCAAAAGGTTCGTTCTCACGTAACTGCACTGAGGGCATACTGTCTCCTTCGCTGGCTTCAAAAAATCCAGCTAATTACATAAACCGGTTTCATTTCGGCAACACCAGAATGGTGCCGCAGTCTGTTTCTGTGGCCTGTCGCTGCCAGTGAACTCGCCATTGTACTGCACTTTTAAACAGAGCCGCCAGTGGCCCTGTGTGTTCCATTCACTCTACCCAAACAAAATGACCCAATCCGCCGAACGATCTAAAACCGAACAGAGCCAGCGATTGATCACACTCGGTATCGAAACTTCGTGTGATGAGACTGCCGTCGGACTCTACCATCGCCAACAGGGCCTACTGGGGCATCGGCTTTTCAGTCAAATTGAACTGCACTCGCAACATGGCGGCGTTGTGCCTGAATTGGCATCTCGAGACCATTTACGCAAGCTGTTACCGATGATCACCGGGCTAATGGAAGAGTTCGCGGTCACCCCACAGAATCTCGAGGCGATTGCCTACACCCGCGGCCCCGGTTTGATCGGCGCACTGATGGTTGGCAGCACCATTGCCCAGTCGCTCGCCTGGTGCTGGGACGTGCCAGCGGTTCCCGTACACCACCTTGAAGGACACCTGCTGGCACCACTACTGGCCACAGAACCGACACCAGAACCACCTTTTATCTGTCTGATGGTGTCGGGCGGCCACACCATGCTGATTGAAGTCTCTGCACTAGGGGACTACCGCATTATTGGCGAGACCCTCGATGACGCAGTCGGCGAGGCTTTTGACAAAACCGCCAAGTTGCTGGGTCTGGGTTACCCTGGCGGGCCAGCCATTGCCAAAGCGGCGGACTCTGGAGTCAAAGGTCGTTTTAACCTGTCGCGGCCGATGGTCAACCGCCCCGGGCTGGATTTCAGCTTCAGCGGCCTGAAAACCCAGGTGCGCAATCTGGTGGATAAAGAGTTTGCCAACACTCCGGATGAACAGGAGGTTGCGGATGTTGCTCTGGCATTTGAACAGACAGTGGCCGACACGCTGCTGATAAAGTGCAAAAGGGCTATGCAACAAACTGGCTACCGCACGCTGGTGGTGGCCGGAGGAGTCAGTGCCAATCAAAGGTTGCGTCGACAACTAAGCCACAGCGCTGACCAACTTGGCTGGCAGCTCCATTTCCCACCACTTAACCTCTGCACCGATAACGGCGCAATGATTGCCCTGGCTGGCAGCCTGAGAAGTGCTGCTGGCAAGACCTCTAAAGCGTTTTCACCGGTAGCCCGGTGGTCACTTGAAGAGCTATCGCCAATTGCGCGGTAAAGCAGAGCCAATGACACGCTTTAAACAGATCGTTTAAAGTACGGTGTACTTACACTATGATCCAATAGCCCTTGCCCAACTATTTGACTTTAATGAACTCGCCGACCCTGATCGACCCCTTTCAACGCCAGATTGAATATCTGCGCATCTCTGTTACGGACCAGTGCGACCTGCGCTGTAACTACTGCCTGCCCCAGGGGTTTAAGGATTTTCAGGAACCGGACGAGTGGCTCAAGTTTGATGAAATAGCCCGGGTGGTGGAGGCTTTTGTAGCACTTGGTGCACGACGTTTTCGACTCACCGGCGGTGAACCTCTGGTACGCAAAAACCTGCCCGACCTGGTCGGTAGACTGAGCGCCATTACTGACCTGCAGGACCTCTCCATGAGCAGCAACGCGGTACGGCTGGAAAAACTGGCTGAACCCTTGAAGCAGGCAGGTCTGCAGCGGATCAATGTCAGTCTCGACTCCCTTGATGCAGAGCGTTTTCGCGATATCACCGGGGGCGGCAAGCTACACAAGGTGCTTAAAGGTCTCGCCGCTGCTAAACAAGCCGGGCTGGAACCGGTAAAGATCAATATGGTGGTTCAGGGAGGGGTCAACGACGGAGAGATCCCGGAGATGATTCGCTTCTGTGCGGATCAGGGCTACACCCTGAGATTAATCGAGACGATGCCGGTGGGTTCTACTGGCCGCTCTGCCAGTAGCGGTTACCGCAGTCTGGAGGAAATTCTCGCCAGCCTGCGGAATGAATTTGAACTGCTGCCAGATATCATGCCTGGAGGCGGACCTGCACGTTACTACCGGCTGGCCGGTAGCGACACCCGCATCGGCCTGATCACGCCGATCTCACGCCATTTTTGTGAAACCTGCAACCGGGTGCGTCTTGGCGCTGACGGTGTCCTTTATATGTGCCTGGGTCAGGACCACAGCTTTCCGCTACGTCCACTGTTGCGGGCTGGCGCTGGACAGGAAGAGCTGATGGAGGCAATCCGTCACGCCATCACGCTCAAACCGGAACGCCACGAATTCACCGAAAAACCGGAACAGGTGATCCGCTTTATGTCACAGACCGGTGGCTAACGGAGCGTTCACCTCGGTCTCAACCCTTCAGTCTTGATGTCAGATCAACGCTCTATCAGCGTCCCGATCCCGGCATCTGTCAACACCTCCAGCAATACCGCATGCTGGCGCCTGCCGTCGATGATGTGGGCGGAACTGACGCCACCGCTCACCGCCTCCAGCGCACAACGAATTTTTGGCAACATGCCGCCATGAATGGTGCCATCATCAATCAGTTCGGCGACTCGCTGCGCGGTCAGGCTGGGAATCAACTGCTGCTGCTGATCGAGCAGGCCAGCGGTGTTGGTTAACAGAATCAGCTTTTCTGCGTTAAGCGCCTGCGCTACCGCCCCCGCCACCAGGTCAGCATTAATGTTATAGGCCTCTCCCTCATCACCCACCCCGATCGGCGCAATCACCGGAATAAAATCCTGCTGGTCGAGCAGTTCCAGCAGTGCGGTATCAATCTGATCGACCTCACCGACATAACCAAGATCCAACTCTGGTTCTCGCCCCGCGGAAACACCGGTCATCTTACGCGCTCTGATGGTTCGCCCATCCTTGCCGGTCAGACCAACCGCCTTACCCCCATGTCGGTTGATCAGACTGACTATCTCCTTGTTGACCTGCCCACCGAGGACCATCTCAACGGCGGCCATTGTCTCCCGGTCGGTAACCCTCATACCTTCGGCAAACCGGGATTCAATCTGCAACCGTCCCAGTAACTCGCCAATCTGTGGCCCACCACCATGGACGACCACCGGGTTAATTCCCACCAGTTTGAGCAATACCATGTCACGGGCAAAACTGTTCTTCAGCGCCTCATCGACCATCGCATTTCCACCATACTTCACGACCACCGTGGCGCCACTGAAGCGCTGAATGTAGGGCATCGCCTCGGTCAGTACGACTGCGATCTGGTGGGCCTGTTGTTCGTTCAAGGGCATCTCTGGGTTCCTGAGATCATTTCAAAAATTGCGATAACGAGTATTCAGCTTAACACTGCCACCATTCGGGACCAGCGTGCCAAACACCCAGCGCTACCAACAGAATATCTGTCCTGGCATTGCCACGACTTTCCGCGAAGTCGTATGATTAACGATCTTTTTCGGGGACTTTCTGTGCTAACTGTCCCCGACGGGCGTCACTTCTCTGCGGCGCGGCATGCTAGAGGTCAAGGATCGTTTATGGATCAACAGGATATTGCCAATCGACTGGTGGAAATCGGCATTGCCCTTTCCGACGAACGGCACCTGCCCAACCTGTTAAGCAAGGTTGTCGATCACAGCCTCGATTTTACTAATGCCGATGCTGCCAGTCTCTATGTACGTGAAGGTAATGAACTGGAATTCAGGTTTACCCGCAACCTGACCCTTGAGCAACGAGATGATGGCGAGAACCAGTTCACCACTTTTCGGTTGCCCATAGATTCCCGCTCCGTTGCTGGCTACGTTGCGCTCAATCGGCATACGGTACTGATTCCGGACGTTTATAACCGCACCGATGCATTACCGTTCAAATTCGACGATTCCTTCGATCGCAAGGTGGGTTACCACTCACAATCGATGCTGGTAGTGCCAATTATCGATAATGAGGACAATGTTCTCGGTGTCCTGCAGCTGATTAACCATATGAATCACGGCGTACCCGAGGCCTTTCCGGAGGAGTTGCGACGCCCAGTGGAGGCACTTGCCGGTCAGGTCGCCATTGCCCTGCGTAACGTCGCGCTGGTGGATCAACTGGCACTGTCACAACGCGAAACGGTTTACCGGCTCTGTCGTGCAGCGGAAACGCGCGACAATGAAACCGGCAACCATATCGTCAGAATCAGCCACTTCGCACGTCACCTGGCCAAACTCCACGGCGAAAACCAAAGCTACTGCGAACTGGTCTTTGATGCCTCGCCAATGCATGACATTGGCAAAATTGGCATTCCCGATGCAGTGCTGCTCAAACCGGGGCGGCTCACCGATAACGAACGCATTATCATGAATACCCACGCTCAGCTCGGTTATGACATGCTCGCCGACAGCGATTCAGCACTGCTGGAAATGGGGGCCACCATCGCACTGACACACCATGAGCGGTGGGACGGAAACGGCTATCCCAACCGACGCCAGGGTGCCGATATTCCGCTCGAAGGGCGAATTACCGCCCTGGTCGACGTGTTTGATGCGCTGAGCAGCCCCAGGGTTTACAAGCCGGCCTGGGAAATCGACAAGGTGACCGATTTCTGCAAAGAGCAACGGAATGCTCACTTCGACGGTGAACTAGTCGATTTAATGTTTGCCAATCTGCCTGATTTTCTGGCGATTCGCGATAGTTACGCCGACAATTTTGACGAGGTGAGCGAACACTCGATTCTCACTCCTGCGATAACCCGACCAGCTGAATAAAACCGAATCATTAGAGCCTCCATCGCAGCCACCATTTCGCTTAACTCAACGCCATTCTCTGGACCACTTTTTTTGCCTCTACAACAGACTGTTTTCCATGCCCGTCACCTTCACGCCGGCGCTACCATGGCACCGTTTGCCGGCTGGGATATGCCGATCCATTATGGCTCCCAGATAGAGGAGCACCGCCAGGTACGGGGTGATGTGGGGCTATTCGATGTTTCTCACATGGTTGTCGCTGATATTAACGGCAGAGGTGCAACTGCACTGCTGCAGTGGTTACTTGCCAACGATGTCAGCAAAATCCAGCATGACGGAAAAGCGGTCTACAGCTGCATGTTGAATGAAACCGCCGGAGTTATCGATGACCTGATCGCCTACCGGATAGACCCGGAAAGTTACCGGTTGGTGCTTAACGCTGGCACCGCTAGCGGCGACCTCGAGTGGATAGTGAGCCACTGTGGCCGGTTTGACTGCACCATCGACCGCCGTGATGACCTTGCCATAATCGCTCTGCAGGGTCCAAATGCTGAAAGCTCCCTGGCAACATTACTGAACGACGATTCGCTCAAAACGATTAGCCGTTTTTCTGCTGTCACGCGCAACGAACTGTTTATCGCCCGTACTGGTTATACCGGCGAAGACGGGTTTGAGCTGATCGCAGACAAAACCCGCGCACTGATACTTTGGGATCAGCTGACTGACTCGGGGGTGCCGCCGATAGGCCTCGGTGCCCGCGATACCCTGCGGCTTGAGGCGGGTTTCTGTCTTTATGGACAGGATCTCGACAGCACAGCCTCGCCGCTGGAGTCAGGGCTTGGTTGGACGGTATCCTGGGAGCCAGTGGATAGAGATTTTATCGGCCGCGAGGCTCTGAGCAGGCAGCGAGAGACGGGACATCAACGGTTCATCGGTCTGCTGCTCGAAGAGAAGGGAATATTGCGATCGGGGATGAAACTGCTGAGCGGAGATCAAAACATCGGTATCACCACCAGCGGCGGCTTTTCGCCGACCCTGGAAAGGTCCATCGCCTTTGCGCGGATCGCGGCAGACGCAGTCGACAATCCGGAACTGTATGTGGACATTCGTGGCAAAAAAAAACGGGTACGGACAGTAAAATTACCCTTTGTACGTAACGGTAAACCCTGCTTCACGCTGTAATCTGGACGCACCATCGGGGCTACTAAACTAAACGAATTAATCCCTATAGCTACAGCCCGGTTAGCACAAAACCTTTCAACAACATTATGGAACCGACACTATGGAACAGCTGAAATTCCTCGCCAGCCACGAATGGGCAAGACTGGAGGCAGACGGAACGGTCACCGTGGGAATCAGCGACCATGCGCAGGAGGCCCTGGGGGAGCTGGTCTATGTGGAACTTCCAGAGATCGATGATCACTTCGACAGCGGGTCCGAATGTGCGGTAGTGGAATCGGTCAAAGCGGCATCGGATGTTTACTGCCCGGTTGCCGGGACCATTCAGAGCATCAACAGTGCGCTCGAAGAGAATCCGGAACTGGTCAATCAATCCCCCCAGGACGAAGGGTGGCTGTTCAAACTGAAACCGGATAACGTTGACGATCTCGACCAGCTGCTGGACCAGCCCGCCTACCAGGCAACACTGGACCAGGACTGATGCCGTTTATCCCTCACACAGAAGCAGAAACCAGCGAAATGCTGGCAACGATCGAAGAACAGAGCATCAACGCACTGTTCGATGAAATTCCCGACTCACTGCGCTCGGCACCTCTTGAGGCCATACCCGCCGGGGAGTCGGAAATGGCGGTCGCGGCCCTGTTAGGACAGCGGGCCGCAGAAAACAGCTCGCTTACCTGTTTTCTTGGCGCTGGTGCCTATGACCACCACATTCCGGCAGCGGTCTGGGAGCTGACCACCCGTGGCGAGTTCTATTCTGCCTATACCCCGTACCAGGCAGAAGCGAGTCAGGGGACACTGCAGCTGGTCTACGAATTCCAGACCATGATTGCTGGCCTCACCGGACTCGATGCCGCCAATGCCTCGCTTTACGAAGGCGCCTCTGCGCTGGCCGAAGCGGTGTTAATGGCCGTCCGGCTACAACGTAAAAAACCGCGGCGCATCCTGATTCCTGCGTCACTACACCCCTACTGGCGAGAGACCTTAACCGCGCTGACGGAAGGGCAGCAGATCGAACTGGTTAACCTCGAATTTGACCCGACCAGCGGCAAACTGCAGTTACCGGAGCAGGCAGACCCGTTTGCTGCCCTGGTGATTTCCCAGCCAAACTTTTTTGGCCTGCTTGAGTCGGTTGACGACCTCACCGACTGGGCCCATGCCCAGGGGGCACTGGTCATTGCCGCGGTAAACCCGATTTCCCTGGCGATCCTAAAACCGCCGGGGAAATGGGGCGCTGCTGGCGCCGATATCGCCCTTGGCGAAGGCCAGCCGCTGGGCATACCGATGGCTAGCGGCGGACCCTATTTCGGTTTCATGGCCTGCAAGATCGGCCTGGTAAGACAGCTACCGGGGCGCATTGTTGGCCGCACCGTCGACAGCGAGGGCAAACCGGGGTTCACCCTCACTCTGCAGGCTCGTGAACAGCATATCCGTCGTGGTAAAGCCACCTCTAATATCTGTACCAATCAGGGCTTGATGGCAACCGCAGCGACATTGCATATGGCGGTGATGGGTAAAGAGGGAATTCGCCAGGCTGCATTAGGCTGCCACCGGAATATGCGCCAAACGGCAGCAGCGCTGCTAGAGATTCCCGGGGTTCGGCAAAAATTTCCTACCAGCGTTTTTCATGAGCAGCTGTTCGAACTTCCCGGGCCAGTAGCCCCCATATTGGCAAAATTGAGAACAGAAGGAATCCTTGGTGGCCTGGCGACCGTCGACCACTACCCACAACTGGGTGATTGCCTGCTGGTCTGCGCCACCGAAAAACGCACCGCAAGTGATATTCAGCGGTTGGCTCAGGCGTTAACGGCCGCACTGGAATAACCACAGGGGCCGATCAGCCATGTCTCAGCCGGGAGCCACCAACTGGCACGGCATCGCTGTTACCTTTGTAGCTGGCGTCGCTGCTGCAATCATGCTGGCCAAAGCCAGCGCTGCTGCTCCAGCAGTACAGCAAGACCTGGGGCTGCAGCTATCCCAGATCGGCTGGGTGGTGTCGGTCAGTAATCTCGCCACCCTGCTGTTCGGCACCATTTCCGGGCAATTGAGCGCTCGTTTTGGTCTACCGACCATGCTCAAGTCCGGGCTACTGATCATGACCATCGCCGCCCTGCTTTCCCTGTTTGCCGGGCAATACCTCACTCTACTCGCGGGCCGGGCCCTGGAAGGGGTCGGGGTGGTCCTGGTTACCGTTGCCGCTCCGGCGCTGATTGCCTCACTCTCACGCCCGGAGGACCGCAGCATGGCAATGGGAATCTGGGCCCTTTGGATGCCCATCGGCGCAGTGATCATCATGCTGCTGTCACCGCTGCTTATGGGATGGCAGGGCTGGCACGGTCTGTGGTTATTTGCAGCCCTGGCTAGCCTGGCTGCCTGGATGCTGCTCCACCGCCAGCCGATCTCCACAGACGGCCCCGCTGGCGCTTTCGACCTCAAGGCACTGACCGCGATTGCTCCGTGGCTGCTGGCAACCATTTTCGCCTGCTTCAGTTTCCAGTTCTTTAGCGTCTTCACCTTTATGCCGATTTACCTGGACAACACCCTCGGCATCTCGACGCAGCACGCGGCGAGACTGGTTGCGCTGATTCCCGTGTTTATCATTCCCGGAAATCTCCTTGGCGGCTGGCTGGCGAAGCGCGGATTCCCGCCCTGGCTGCTGATCCTGATACCGGCCCTGTTGCTGCTGTTGATCACCCAGGGCCTGTTTCGAATTACCACCCTGGATACCCCTGGTTACTTGCTCCTCGGCGGTTACGGGCTGATACTGGGTATTATTCCAACGGCAATTTTTGTCCAGGCACCACGCCTCGCAACAACCGCTTCTGCTGCCGCGCCGATCATCGGATTAGGTATGTCCGGCCAGGGATTGGGGATTCTGATCGGCCCACCCCTGACCGGCTGGGTCGCCGACGGGGGTCAACAGTGGCAGGCGTGTGCCAACCTGCTTTCACTGGTGTTGCTGTTGCTGGCAACTTTTGCATTGCTACTGGCCAGACTGACCCATTCCAGCAGCAGTCAGGAAGGTGCAAACGTCTAGAGCCAAATGACGTTTGGTGGGGCAGATCAATAGAGCACTTCGATACAGGGAGGTGACCGATGCATCTTGGCATACCCAGAGAGACCAAAACCCTGGAAGGGCGCGTAGGTCTCATACCCGCGGCCTGCGAACAGCTGGTCCGAGACGGCCACACTCTGCTGGTGGAGAGCTCCGCCGGCACCCTCAGTGGTTACCACGACCAGGACTATGAGCGTATCGGCGCTCGCATTGTCGACCGCACTACGCTGTTTGCCGATGCACAGCTGATCATCAAGGTCAAAGAGCCGCAGCCGGAAGAGATACCGCTGATTCGCGACCACCATCTGTTGTTCTGCTTTCTGCACCTGGCGGCCTTACCTCAACTACAGCAACAATTGGTTGATTCCGGCTGCACAGCGGTCGCTTTCGAAACCGTCATCGATAATCACCGCCTACCTGTGCTGGCGCCGATGAGCGAAATTGCCGGCAAACTGGCTATTCAGTATGGCGCCACCCTGCTGCATCACCCGGCCGGCGGGCGCGGTCTGCTGATAGGTGGCATGGGGGCTACCGAGCGTGGCCGGGTGGTGATACTTGGTGGCGGGAACGCCGGTGGCAGCGCGGCCTTTTTAGCGGCAGCAATGGGTGCCAATGTCACCCTGTTCGATATTGATTCAGAACGGCTGCGCTATTTTCACCACCATGCCGCCAACATTACCGCTGAGTATGCATACCCAGATGCAATCGCCGAAGCAGTGGAAACCGCTGACCTGGTCGTGGGCGCGGTGCTGCAGCCCGGGTTAGCGGCACCAAAAATCATTACTCGGCAGATGGTCGAAGGAATGCCAGAAGGGTCAGTACTGGTCGACATCGCCGTCGACCAGGGCGGCTGCAGCGTCACCACCCGACCCACCAGTTATGCCGAGCCGACCTACCAGGTAGCCGGAGTGACCCATTTCTGTGTCAACAACATGCCTGGTGCGGTACCGCGTAGCGCCTCCCAGGCGCTGTCTGCGGCTTTAATCCCTTACGTCAGGAAACTGGCCAGAGACGACTGGCGATCAGCGAGCCCAGCTCTGGCCGGCGCGATCAATGTGGATAAGGGCGAGCTAAAACTTGGCTCATAGCAGGTGATGGCAATTTACGATCTGGCAACGATCGCTCCTAAAGCTCATAAATAACTGGAATAAAATAGCCCATCTCAATGAATTTCATTGACATTTTATTTCCAAGTTAATAGGGTGTCTGATCTAATTACCCAATGGCGCAGCAGACCTGTCCCGTCGTTTTAAAGGCCTGCCGCCAGTACCGATAATCCTTAACACCAGCGCTATTCACCTCAGTCCTATTCTTTCAAGAGCCGGAGCCTGATATGTTTCGATCGATTGTTAAAACCGCTTGCGCCGCCCTTGTCGGCATTGCCATGCTCAGCCAGCCAGTAATGGCTACATCGAAAACATCTTCCTCACCATCGAAGGGGCCCAGCGCCGTCGAAATGGGCGCAGACCTGCTGGTTGCCCGTCCAGTGCAGATGGTTGCAACGGCCACCGGCCTGGTGGTTTTCGTCGCCTCGCTACCATTCACCTTCCTTGGCGAAAACGTTGGCCAGGCGGGTAAAACACTGGTCGCAGAACCCGCCAAGGCAACCTTTGTCCGCTGCCTGGGTTGCAAGAAGTAGGCTATCTAACGTAGAACCGCAAACAGTAAAAAGCCCGGTAGTGCTAAGCACTACCGGGCTTTTTTTACGCTATCTACCCTACCAAAAGCTGTTTATCCTCCACTCTACCCCGGCACTCTACCCCGGCACCCTACCCCGGCGGCCAGGTCAGCTGACGTCCCGCCAACAGGTGCAGGTGAATGTGAAATACCGTCTGCCCTGCATCAGCATTGCAGTTCATTACCATCCTGTATCCCGACTCACCATACCCCTCATCAGCGGCAATCCTGCTTGCCGCCAACGCCATCTGACCCAGTAACTCAGCATCTGCCGGGTCAGCATCATTAGCAGTGGAGATATGTTTTTTTGGAATGACCAGCACATGCAGTGGTGCCTGCGGGTTAATGTCACGAAACGCCATTACCTGATCATTTTCATAAACCAGATTCGGCGTAATCTCTCCGCTAACCATTTTGCAAAACAGACAATCCGACACGACCCAACTCCCGAATCAGGGGTTATTCAACCAATAGCCTAACTTTCGGTCTCATCGCGCTTGAGGCCGGCGCCAAGCATCTTCGACCACTGCCGGTACTGACCATGGTAGAGGGTCTCATGGGTGGCATCCGGCCCACTACTGTAGGGCGCAATACCCAGCTCCTGTGCCAGGTCATCACCACCATCGACCATGTCAGCCATGCCGCGATCATAGCCCTGCTGCCATTGGACATGCTTGCCTTCAAAGCCGCGCTGACACTGCTCAAACTCCATCAGGTCATCCGGGGTCGCCATACCGGTGGCGTTGAAGAAATCCTCATACTGACGCAACCGCCGCTCGCGCATCGACGGCGTTTCATCACGCGGGGCGATACAGTAGATTTTCACTTCGGTGCGGTTGTATGAGATCGGCCGAAACACGCGAATCTGCGAAGAGGCCTGCTCCATCAACTGGACGTTGGGATAGACCAGCAGATTACGCTGGCGCTTCAACATCCACTCCGCCATAGCCCCGCCGACGCGCTCTTCAACCTCGTCTTTCATCTCCCACAGGGGGCGGTTTTCCGGCTTGGGAAAATCGATCCAGATCACCGCATGACCATTATTAAGATCATAGTGGCCGCTGCTGAACCCTTTCATCATTGAATCGTCGTAGGCAACCTTGACCTTGTCCTCGCCACCGGCGGCTTCAATCTTTGCGCGCCGCGCAATAACCCCGACATAGTTGGCATGAATGGTGGTGAAGTGGTAACCGTCGATGCCATTCTCAGCCTGCATCTTCCAGTTACCTTCATAGATGTAGGTTGACGAGCCTTTAACCACCTCCATGCCAGTATTACTCATAGCCGAAATCATTTCGATAAACGGCTTGGACTCGGCGAGATACTCCTCCAGAGGCGGCACCTCTTCACTCAGACTGCCGAATACAAAACCTTTGTAAATGCCCAGCCTGGCGATGTGGGTGAGGTCGTGACTCGCCTTCAGAAACGGGTCAGGATAACCACCACTGTCGAGATCCTTGACGTCGACGTTGTTTCCGGCGGAATCGAAGGTCCAGCCGTGGTAGCTGCAGACATGGAACTTTTTATTACCCTTGGCTACCCGGCAGAGGGTCGCGCCGCGATGGGCACAGGCGTTGATCATACCGTGAATTTCGCCGTTTCCATCACGGCTGACAATCACCGGTTGACGACCAATGTAGGTGGAAAAAAAGTCATGCGGCTGGTCGACCTGGCTCTCGTGGCAAAGATAGACCCAGCCACTCTCAAAGATGTATTTCATCTCCAGATCAAACAGCTCTTCATCGTTAAAGAGCTTTCGATTAACCTGAAACAGCCCCTCGTCGGGCTGGTCGATCAGCAGACTGTCAAGATCCTGTGGCTTCATTCTGGCACTCCATCAAACAAACTAATAGGGTCATTTTTTGGAGGGCTACGATACTTTAGAACAACGCAGTTTGTCGATTGCGACGGCGGCCGGTGGTGCCTGCCAACTGAATCTACGCAGCGGTGGTTTTCTGCCAGACCCGTTTTACCCAATCCATATCATCAAGCGGTTCACCGCTGACAATGCGTGTCACCACCTCGGCGGCGACACCACGATAATGGCGCGGAGCGGAGTAATCGGATGAAGCGAGAAACTGGTCCAGGACCTCACGCTGCAGCGTCTGCGCAACCGAGGTGTAACCCAGCTGTCGCAATGCCGCGGCGTTGGAGAGTTGCTCCATGTGACCACGCAGCGGAATAACCAATGCCCGTTTGCCTAATGCCAGCACTTCGCTCACCAGTGCAAACCCAGCATTGCAGATCACCGCACCACAACGCTCCAGATCATGGACAAAGTTACGACGTGAAAACGGCATCAGGGTGACGTTGCCCGTTTCTACTGGCTCAGTAACCCCGCAGTAAACATGAAACCGGAATTCTGCCTGGGTGCCGAGCAGCTGCTGTAAATCAGCGGGGTCAACAGAGGGCAGGTAGACCAGCACCAGCTGTGGATCCGGTTCGGCAACTATCTCGGACACCTCGATCACTGGTGGCAATATCGGCTGGTCGAAGTGGTGCCAGTGAAGCCCAACTGAAGTAGCCACCGGTGCAAAATGGCTAAACACCAGGCGCCCAGCCAGATTATCACCAGCCAGCGGCACCCGATGACGAAACGCATACTGATGACCAAACCCGATAACCGGGGTTCGCTGACGCCTGGCTGCCCAGGCAACCACCGGTTCAAAATCGGTAATCACCCGATCATAACCGCGGGTATCCATTGCCCGTAGATCGCCTAGAAACTGCAGCGGATGGTTACCCAATGTAGTCGCCAGGTAATCAAGCTTACCGCCGCGCATTTTCAGCGTTAACCCGCTGAACGCACGATAATTACCAAACGGCTCCATATCGAAATAGGCGGCAGGATCACGACCGGAAAAGACAAAATCAACCTGTGCACCGGCCGCTTTTAGCAGTGGCGCCATCTCGCGGGCGCGGGTGATGTGGCCGTTGCCGGTTCCCTGCACACCGTAAAGAATTTTCAAATCGCTACCGCCGGCACCGAGAATAAAACAGCAGTCTCGCTTCGAGAGTACCTTGTATCACTGGCTGAAACAACGCGCGGCTGGACGAATCAGGCCGCTTTGCTTATCGCGGTTTTTAACTCTGTCGGCGCTGCAGGCAGGTGCTGAGAAAGATGTTCCAGTAGCTCCAGCCGGCCATCCTCATGCTCGACCAGGGCACTACAGCTTTCCACCCAGTCACCGGTATTCGCGTAGAGAATCTGGTCCATGTTTTCCAGCGCCGCACGGTGAATGTGGCCGCAGATCACCCCATCAACACCGCGGGTTTCCGCTGCCTTGACCAGTGCATCTTCATAGTTACCGATGAACTGCACCGCATTTTTAACCTTGTGTTTGAGGAATCCGGCCAGCGACCAGTAGGGCTTGCCCACCAGTTTGCGCGCACCATTAACCAGCCTGTTGAGCCGCAGCAACCATTCATAGGCAACACTACCAATGATCGCCAGTAGCCGGCTGCACTGCACCACACTGTCAAACTCATCGCCGTGAATCACCAGCATGCGCTCGCCGGCTGCAGTCTGGTGAATCGCCTCACTGCTGATTTCCAGATTACCGAATCGGGTACCGACATAACCGCGAATCATTTCATCGTGGTTACCCGGTACATAGACGACGCGTGTACCGTGCTTGGCCTTACCGAGGATGGTGCGCAACACATCATTGTGGCTCTGTGGCCAGTAGATCGAGCGCTGTAGACTCCAGATATCAATAATATCGCCGACCAGATAAATCGTCTCGCACTCCACATTGCGCAGAAATCGCAGCAGACTCTCGGCCTGGCACCCCCTGGTGCCGAGATGAACATCAGATATCCATATGGCGCGGTACTTTACCGCTCTGTTTTCATCTAACTTCATGGCGCGCATGGTCCAGCACGCCAGTGAAGGGTCTGTTACAGATCGATTAAATTTTTGTGACAGCCAGAAGTGGAGCGGGTGATGGGAATCGAACCCACGTTATCAGCTTGGGAAGCTGAAGTTCTACCATTGAACTACACCCGCC
>OBIY01000142.1_pt1 | contig 31061 bp, 29 predicted proteins | sample 1519841 | NCBI WGS metagenome assembly OBIY01 (sample SAMN03019774, study PRJEB22545) | beach sand metagenome | biome: beach; feature: sea beach; material: beach sand | place: USA: Municipal Pensacola Beach, FL | collected 2010-07-30 | depth 30-40 cm m
ACTTCTTATATTATGGAACTAAGACATGGGTAGCTCTAAACTAATATCATATTCGCTAATCCTACTTTTGACAAACTTTATAAAATTTGCTCTAAAGGATGATGCTGGCAGTTTATCCATTGTATGTGTCACCCAGAAATCAATTTTTTGAATATATGATAGATGATTGACATATGATATTATTAACAGAATTAATATTCAGAGTTAATATTCAAAAAAGATGGCTGACATTGCATTAGGGAGAAAGCTAAAGTTGATCACCAAGTATGGTGCTGATCCTGAAGATATTGATGAATTTATCGCAAAGATACCCGAAGATGATATCGAAGCATTTATTGTTAAAACTATCAAATACAATCAGCTCATTATATTTAACAAACTGCTTGATAAATTATCACCGGACGAGAAACCACATCCCGGTCCGTATAATAGAATTATGTGTTTCATTTCATCTACAAACCGCATAAAGATGTTTAAAATATGTTATAAACTTATGAAAAAGTTGTTGCCAAGCGAAGATATAAAATTAAGCACATTTTTGGTTTTAGCTATTGGCCATGAAAACTATGCATTAGCTAAACATATTATTGATCTTGGAGCCACATTTGATGGATACGCTGAATTTTTCCACGATGAAACAGTTTCATCACGCGCAGATAATATCCATAAACCCAATAAAAAGAGAATTAACGATGTATTAATTAGATCAGAAGATCATAATGATATAATTTGCCACTACTGCAATATAACAAAATATCATTCACAGGAATATCGCAGTCATTACACAAAATGTATACTATCACAATCATTATACGACGTTAAAGGAGCCATAGATTTATATAAGTTTATGATTGATCGAGGCTTCGATCCGATTCCAACAAGTGTATTGGAACATAAAAAAGTATCATGTGATGATGCAATTGAGATTTTTAAAATATGTTTAGATAAAGGTCATGATTTGCTGCATGAGATTGAAGATGAAAAACATTTATGCCCGATATTTGCTATGTGTGCGAGAGGAGAAAAACATTATGAGGAATGGCGAAAAGACAAATCATATGGTGATGGTGATCTTTATAAAAAAGATATGATTCGTATTGGACGAAAATTCGTTGCTTGGAACGAACTTAAAGAAAATCATATCCTAACAAAAGGTGCTGCTCGTCCCGAGAGTGTTACTCGTCCCGAGAGTGTTACTCGTCCCGAGAAACCCACCTGCGCTATATAACTCCCGTAGGGGCTCTGCCCCCACAGGTATTTTTTGAATTACATTAACAATTGAAAGATCTTGTAGAATCTGATATAACAATATGATTGGTGACAATATGGTTGGTGAAACAAATAATAACAATAGCAACCATGCTGCTGTTGTTATTAACAATAGAGATGGGCATTTGTATAAACTTATGAAATCAATTGCAAAATTCACATTATTTACAGCTGGATCAAGTGTGGCATTGCTTTATGCTTACATGAACATTAGTAGTGCTAATCGTACTTTGCAATCCATGATATATGATGGTAATGGACCATCTTATAACTTTGTACAATTAGGATTGATCATAGACTATGGTGTAAAAGGTTGTGTTTTGGGCGCTGCTGGAATCACATCTGCATATTTTGCAAAAAAAGAATTTCCTACACTAAGACATAACTATCACTGTACAATGCTATGGGATAGAGAATATTTGAAATTAAAACTTGACGCTCCAGTTCAAGAATAACCCCTCCATCAATCTCTGCGAGATTGTGCACTTCGTTAGATTGATAGGATTGCATCCCCACGGGGGTTATGTGGGTGTCCCCCACGGGGGTTATGGGGGCAAAGCCCCCAGGTATTTTTTGAATTGTATCAAACTAGATAAGATCGAGACATTCTCAAAGATCAAAGAAACCGATATTACATATTTCATAAAATAATACAAGATGGGTGACCCTCAAAATAACGCAACGATGAACTCGAATACTATTGCATTGATTAATGCAAGAGATGATCAATTCAAACAATTTATTTGGTCATCTGCGAAGTTAGCCACGCTTTCAATCGGTGCTGGTGTAGCATCTTACTACGCATTTAAGAATTATGATCGTGCTGTTTTCTATCTAGATAAATTGATTGATCATTCATATGAAAACGGCGAATCGTATAATTTCTTGTGTATTGGTTGTGCTATCAAAAGAACGATTAATATGACAGCATGTGGCATTATTGGGGTAGGACTATCTTATTATGCATATAACAGTCTTCATGAAGCTAAAAATAAATATCTTAGTGCACATGATTGGAATACCAAATACATGAACGCTGCTAATATTGATCCTGTAGTTCAAGATAGTGGTTAATTTTTTGGTAATAAACGATCATATAATGCTATGTACGATTGGAACGTGCTCCAAAATGAATATTTTAATATTGATCGGATTGTCAAGGACTAATAACACTTTTAAAAAAGTCAATCTCCCCAATCCCTCCGGGATTGATATTGTGGTGTCAAAAATAACATTGCTGATGGTATTTTTTGAAAAAAATGCCAACGATATCAATACCATCAATATTGTAATTAAATAAGCTAAAATGGTTAAAGTTAAGCGAGTATTTACCAAAGATGATCCTAAGTTGGATAGGAATTATGTGGAAAGTGATCCTATGGACCTAGATGATTTACATGACTATGTGATGCTTAAACTCGTGAATGATAAAAAATACAAGGAACTGCAAAAATTTGTCGATACTCATGAAATAAATAATGGATATGTAAATCGAGAATATGGGTTTAATGCATTACACGCGGCTATATGGATTGATGATCTTAAATCAACTATTATTTTGTTAAAAAAAGGAATGTTATCTGATGATCGATATAGCTGTCTCGAATCAGGTAAGTCCCCAATTAATATTATAATTTTGGCTATGTTTAAGAATAGTATTAATGTGTTAAAGTCTTCGTTTGTTAGATCATCTTTAAATTATTATTACTCTGGAAAGTATGGGGCCAACGACTACATGATGTTTAATGTGCTTCTAATGGAAGTCAGTCCAGAGGTGAAAGCTCTTACGTTTGATATAGTTCGTCAAGAATTATATGATAAAATGGATAATAATTTCTATTGCTTGCGCAATAAAGGTGAGTATACTTGGTTAGAATTAGCTGTTTATACGAAAGAGTGGAAATTCGCCGAAGTCTTTTTGGAACATAATATTGCCAATGTTAAGCCACTATTTTATACGGGCAAATGTGATTCAGATCATATATTATTCGCAATATTTGATTCGAAAGCCCCCCTTTATATACTTAATAAGATGATTACAATAAAAAATCTTTATCCAAATAATTTGGACGCCCTATGCGTCATACTTAAATCCATCCTAAAGTTATTTAAGCATGATTATCCTTCATCGGATCTGATGTATATTCTACAAACGTTTTTAGATATATCGGGTATGATAAAAAATGATAATCTGGACCAAGATATGTTGCGAAATATATATAACATGGCTATTAACTCAAACACTTACGAACTGTGTAGGCTAGCCATAAATAACGGTTTAAATATTAATACACGTGATCGTATTGAACTATTACGTACAAATAATATAAAAATAGTGCAGCTCTTGTTTATGAATGGAGTAAAGTTTGCCCTTTATGACAGTAAGCTAGTCAAAACATTGATTAAAAAATTTGGCGATATATTAACATGGATCCCAGAATCTTATACATTCAGTGTGGATGATTTGGTGATAATCATATTAGTTCAATATTATTATGGATATGAATTATCTGGAATTGATCTTTGGAAAAAATATAACTACAATATTGATAGTATCAAAATCACTGACGATGAAAAATCAAAACAAGTAATATTTGCCTTATTATTTAAAAACGGAGTTCACGTTGATCATAAATATCTGCCATCTGCGGATCTTTTGATACGTACTCATACAATTAAAAATGAGGATAAACTAATTGATACATTACAAACAATAGCACATCTAGATCAAAAGTTTAAGTTATGCGATGATAGCACATTTTGTGAAGCTGTATCAGAAAAATTTAACAAAGTTGTAGAATTTTTACTACAGAATGGTAGTGACCCAAACATACAGCTTGTAGAAGGTATTCATAAAAATCTGACGCCGCTAGCAGTTGCTATCTGTACAAATAATATCCCATTATTTAATTTACTTAAAAAATGGAAAGCTAAAGTCGAAACCAAAAGCAGTAATGTCCTAACTGATGTAATGGTGGCTAATATATCTACACAGTCAAAAAAGCACATTATATGTTCTTTAATCATGAATAATGCTGACATTAATAAATCAAATGAGGAAGGTAATACTGCATTAAATCTAGCGATTCAGCGTGAGTACACGAATATCCGTAATATGCTTATTGAGTGTAATGCAGATCCCACTATTAAAAATAATGAAGGAAAAACTGCACTTGACTTGTCAAATGACTCATTATATACCTCAACAAGAAAAAAAATATCAAAGTACTATCGGAAATGGGTTGGATGTGGATCAATCAAACCTGCTGCAGCCAGATGATCATATCATACTGATGATCTGTTCTAAATGTGAAATATAATCATTATTGCATTTTATAGTGTGATCTATAGTATTAATTTCTTTTTGGGTACGATCATTTATATAATTTGTTTTTAACGATGCCTTGATATATAATAAATTTTTTAAACATGGTGCTTACATACGGCGTTTTTTGAATAACATTGATAATAATCAAATACTACGATCATATCAATCTACATCAAACCCGTAGAATTTGGGAAGTTTATGAGATCGGGACCATATCAAACAACACCATGCGCGAGCCTAAATATATTTTCTATTGTAGTGAACCAAAACTACACAGAAATCATGTAAAAAATAAACCATCTAACCCGAAAGATGATAAACATGATGAAATAATGTTAAATTTAGTGAATGAACGAAAATATGAGGAACTTCAATTATATGTCGATACTCACGAAATAAATAATGTATATGTAAACCCTGATTGTGGATTTAACGCTTTACATGCTGCGGTATGGCTCGATGATCTAAAATCAACTGAAATCCTATTGAAGAAAGGTATGTCGTCTGGCCGTATTTACTCCTGTTTACGTTCCGGTAAGCGATCTATAAATATACTGGATATAGCCAGATCTAGAGATAGTATCAATGTGTTAAGATCATCATATGTTCGGTCATCTGTAGATCGTTATTTCCCAGGAAAGTATGGAGGTAATAATTATTTAATTTTTAACGTGATTGTATTGGGGGGCAGCCAAAATGTAAATGATCTTGCATTTGATTTAGTTCACAATCGTCGTTATGATAAGCTTAATGGTATATGCAAATCTAAAGGTGAGGAAGAACACAACTGGTTGGAATTGGCGATATGTGAGAAAAAATGGAAATTCGCTGAAATGTTTATAAAGCATCGTATATTCAACATTGAAAATAAGTACTTTAAAAACAACAACTACGCTGACAATATGTTATATCACATTCTTACCACAAAGGCGCCTATTGATATTATTGAAAAAATAACTGAATTGGAAAATATTTATCCGCATGAAGAGGATGCATTACATAAAATACTTCACCGCTTTTTAAAGCTATTTAGAAACGACTATTCTGTAATACGTTTGATAAATGTTTTACATACTTTCTTGCGTATATCAAAATTAAAAAACAATTTACCACCATATATATTACAGAGAATGTATATACTTTCACTTGATTTAGGAAGTTATGAGCTATGTAAGTTATGTATTGATAATGGCATAGAATTTACTAAAGGCAATTATAATGACATGAAAGACACGGATAATGTGAAAATTGTACAGGCAACTATTGAGAATGGTTCAGCGCCAATATTATATAGTGAAACACAGATCAAAAAGTTAATTGAAAATTTTGGAAATATACAAACATGGCTCCCAGAATCCTATACCATTAGTTTAAATGAAATAGTAGTAGTTATACTAACTGAATATAAATATGATCTAGGCACATATGGAGTTGAACATTGGAAAAAATGCAACTATAAATTCACTGATATAAAAACTCATAAATATGGATCTGAGGATAAAAATTACGACGATGATGTATATGAAAATGCTATAAAAATAGTAAATGCTATATTAATTAAAAATGGCATTCACTGTAATGCTAAATATCTCCCGTCTATATACTTTTTAATTGACTATCACACCAATGAGGAAAAATTAATTGATATGCTACATTGTTTGCGCGATTATTTAGGAAAAAATCGGTATAAAGCATGGATATGCGGCGGACTTTATATAGCAATCATCAACAAATTTGATAAAGTAGTAGAATCTCTACTACAGAACGGTGCTGATCCAAACATACTTATCACAGACAACAATTATTCAGGATTGACACCATTGGCGATGGCTATATTCGTTCATAACATCCCGATATTTAATCTTCTTAAAAAATGGGGAGCTAAAATGGAAACAAAAAATAGTCATGTATTATGTACGATAGTTTCAAAAGCAAAAACACATTATCCATTAATACATTTAATAATGTTAATAATTATAAATGGGGCTGATATCAACCGGACGGATAGCAATGGTGACACTCCATTACACGTAGCTGCTAAAACCAGACAAAAGAAAACATGTAAGATGCTTATACAATGTAATGCTGATCCAGCTATTAAAAATAATAATGGTAAATATCCACATGATTTAACAAACGAGACATTGAAAAAAATCCTTGACGAATACTATCGGAAATGGATCGGATGTGGATCAACCAAACCTGCTGCGGCTAGATAATCATATCATAATATGATCACATCATATTAATGATCTGTTTCAAATGTGAAATATAATCATTATTGCATTTTATAGTGTGATTTATAGTATTAATTTCTTCTTGAATACGATCATTTATATAATTTGTTTTTAACGATAATTTGCTCAAAGCTTTATGATCCTTTTGAACTTTCTTGTTGATCACCAAGACTCTTTTCTTTTCCTTATTCATAAATGCTTTAAACTCTCGATTAATCAACATAAATGTTTTTTTATCTAATCTTTTCATATCATTATTGATCAACACTCTAAATAAATCAGTTTTATCAACTCCAGCGTTGATTAACATTCGAACTGCTCTATCATTTGTGTTTGATAAATATAGTTTAGCTAAAACGTTTAAAGTATCATTTGATTTGTGATTTACATCTTTTATGATAGGAATTACTTTTTCTAAAAATTCTTCAAACACCTTGTTATATTCATCATGATGATAACCATGATGATAGCCACTACCGTGATGATAGCCACTACCGTGATGATGATAGATATATGTTTTGACTGATCGTTGTAATGCATTACAACCATCTCTCCCTATCAAGTCTGGATCTGCTCCATACATAATCAATCTAGAGGCGGTTTTAAAATCAGGTGCACATTTCTCATGGTGTTCTAACATACCAAGTGATCTTAAAAGCAAAGTATCACCGTAATTATTTGTTTCGTTAGCCCAAATACCTCTTTCGAGCAACTCCCAACCGAGTTTAATATTGTTAGCTTTAGCTGCTAAATAAAGAAGATTATTCCCTTCGGAGTCTTTTTCAGACAATCGTCCAAAACATTCTAAACATAGTACAAGTTTCTCTACATTTTTTAAACCCCATTTACTTCCAAATATAAATAGCAAATCATCCACATTAACATTGGACAGCACTGATTCGATTGTGTTATAAATGTCATTCATGTTTGGTTATTTTTGAATAATATGATATGTGTCATCAAATATATTAACAATTATCGTATATCTCATTATTCAAAAATAACCAAGTATAGATCACAAATCACAGATAACATGGATGATCAACCAAACCCAGAAGACATGGATTACTTCAACGAATTATGTTGGACTTTGGATATTACTACTGAAAAAAAGAAAGTTAATAAACCACCATCACCATACGATTTGTATCATGTTCCTGATATGGGGGATCATGTATACGATATAGAAATAGTTTCAATTGAAGCATCTGAAATATCATTTAGTGATGATGCTACTGACTCTCTTATTGATTTATCACAAGAACAACTTGATAAACAAATATTCCCCAGTCCAATAACATTATCACAAGTGTTATGTGGTTATGATTATGATAACACTGATAAGTTAATCCGAGAATATCATGATCCATCTGGTTGGTTTACTGTTGATACTTTGGTAAATGCTATTGTAGAATTCGAAAGAGAAGCTCGTCCAAGAACAAGATGGTTTGGTGGAATTGATTTACATCATATTTACTTTGAAGGTTTGACCTTACAATCTGATGGAAGCTATGAGATAGAATGGGGTTCTTAAATATTTTTTTATCTTTAGAACTATGTAACATGTGATATAAGCAATTAATACAACAATGGAAACACAAGAAAATAATGAAAAAGCTAAACGCTTGTTCACACAAAGATATGGGAAAGCTGTGTTTATGGCATTGATTAACATAGATCTTCCAACTTTTAAGAATAATATATCTAGAATTGATGAATTCGATTACATTATATTAATGATAAAACTATCTTTAAAGCGAGCATATTTGCTTAGATACGAATGTAAAAGAGAAATGGGTGAGTTTACAGAAATGTTAAGTCTGACATTAGCCAGAATGCACCAATCAGGTAAAACGATTAATTATAATAAGATTTTTGGGATATGTCACCCCGACTACGACATAAGCATGATTGACACAGAGGAATTAAAAAAATTAAAAGAGTATTACACTCCTATGGTAACTAAATCAATCTCAATCTCAAAGAGCCCATTCTCATAGAGATCAACTCCAACCTAACAACATGTTCAATCTCTTTGAGATTGTGATTTAAGCTTTGTGATCAAGTCAGTTTGCTCTTGAATGATTTCAACGGCCCGTTTAATCTTTTTCTGTCGATCAATATCATTCCATTTGTTAATTACCATTTTAACATCATTTGATTGAAATGTCTCCGGGAATGTGCGATATCTAACACCAATGTAATTAATATCAGTTCCAGCTTTAACCAACATGTCAGCAACATCATTCAATCCGTTGCAAATTGCAACATCAAGAGGAGTCATGTTATGTTTATTTTTGGTATTGAGTTTGGAGATGGTATATCGATCGATGATATATTGTAGTTTATATATCATATCATTGTATTGTCCTTCGCTGTAGCCCATTTCGTCACCCAAGTTAATGTGAGTTTTAAGAATAATATGTAAAATATTTTCATCATCATTGTTCTTTGCATAGACATCTGCCCCATATTCAATCAACTGACACATCATTGTTTTATTAATTGTTGGGACACGATATGATCTGCTTACGCTATCATTTGCCATGACGGATAACATTAGACAATTGTTACCATGTTTGTCTTTATGGTTGATTTTAGTTTTCCAAAAGTCTTGCTCTAACAATAATGTCATAAGATAATTGTTATGTGTAAGTACGGCACCCATAAGCATATTATACCCTGTTTTGGGATCAATGTATTTTTCATATTTCTCGTTGTTCTCAATAAATTCAGCAAATTCACGTGAAACTAAACTGGGGTTTACCGATTTGCTGAATCCTTCAAAGAAATGTTTAAAAGTATTATAAGGATCATCTTTTACCATAAACTTGGGTTTAAACCCAGCTTCTAAAAAGTCGGTGACAATATCAGGTGAACCATGTCGCATTACATTTTTAATAGGAGCCCAACTACTATTGACAGTTTTTAATAAAGTCTCTTTTTTGCTAATTGCGTTTAGAAACGGTTGATATAAATCTTTTTCCACGGAACTAAATACATATGTAAATGAATTGTTGATAGTTTCATTGTAATCATCTGATTCCGCCATAAATGCAAGCAAGATCCCAATAATATCACAACGTTTATATTGACATGCTGTGTCTAACACAAACTCCGAACGCAATACACTCTTGCGTTCATCATCAGTTAAAATATTCAAAGCATTTACAACCAATTTGAGTCTATTTTGAATAATCAACACTACTAGCATTAGTTCATTTCCATCGATGTCGAGGTGACTTTCTCTACTAAAATCTGCACCAATAGAACATTCTTTAATTACTTTATGCTTTCCATCGACCACCTTATTTTCTTCACTAGACCAACTGCCGTGAATCAAGGTAATTTGATAAGATTTTTCGGGATCCATTTTTATAATATTAAGCTTTCAATATCCGGATTAATATGTCCTGATTGATATCTTGATTAATATGGTTCAATTTTATCCACAAAAATTAGAGGTCATTCTTATGAGGATTATAATGAAGAGTTACGTGTATTTTTGAATGTATAAAATACAAATCATCTGATAGCATATTTAGCACATGATATATAATAATAACAATGTCTGCTACAGTAAATTATAGTTCTGAACATGGGGAAAATCTTCCCTTGTATGCTGGGTGGGAAGGTGTTGAAAATAAAATAACTGAAGGATGGCGATTTACTCTTGCTGCTGCCGTTTTGGCTAATAATCCAATTATATCTGAATTTATCATGAATACACATGTCGGTGATATTACCGATATTATTAACGACGAAATTGACATTCTTAAACTTGCTTGTAAGTTTAATAGAAAATACATTGTTGACGATATTATGAGCAGATTTTCATCTATTAAAAAAACTGATTTGGATCTAACAATGCCCGCTTTTAAAGAAGCTGTTAAGTTTAACTATGAATTATGTAAACGATTTATTATTGGTAAATATCCAAGCCAGTTTCAAAAATATCATATATTTGCTTTACAATACGCTGCCGGTAATGATCGGTGTGATATGATGACATACTTTCTTAAACATAAATTTGATATCTACATTAATTCCGAATTACTTATGTCAACATTCTCCCACGTAAAATCATATGAAATGGCAATAATCATTTACGAACATCTCAGAGAAATCGGTAAAGTACCAAGGGATAGCGACAATAATGAGATGCTCGAACTTGCTGTTCGAGCCGACAATATTTACATGGTCACCGTATTTGGTTGGCAAGATGTAAACGCACCATTGCGCAAACGTTCATTAACATTATTGCAGTTATCCGTTGGAAATAATTATAGATATGATCGCGATTTATCCAAGATTAGTTGGTGCAATGGACCAAATGTCGAAATTGCTCAAAAATTAATTTCATTAGGTGCTGATATCAATAAACATAAAGTTGGAGAAAATTTAGTATATACTTTATTGCGGAGCTTGTGTGTATGTCCTGACGAACACGCCAATGAATATGTGGAAAAATCTAAACCATTTATTAAGGAAATGTGTAAACGTATTAAAAACATCAATGAGCCAAACAAACATGAATGGACAACATCGTTATATGCTATCAGACTTGGTGATCTAGAAATTCTCGAATATCTTTTCGATATTGCCAGAATTGATCCGACCACAGTACGTGAACGATATGAAAAGTATTCTAACAAAAAAATTGACAACGATGACATTATTAAAATGATTAATAAATACTCTAAAACATGGAATCGAGTTCAAAAGCTTAAAGCTGACAGCGCAGCCAAGATTAAAAAAGCCAGAGACGCTTCGGAAGCGACCCAACGCAATCACCAAAAGAAAAGCTCACCTATCACCTATGACGAATCAAAAAATATAAATGAACTATTGCAAATAATTAAGGATCAAAATAAAATCATTATGAATCTTAAATCTTCTACTATTATCTTAGATCGTGATATCTAAAAAATATCTTAATTTTTTTTAGATTGAGATTTAAGCTTTGTGATCAAATCAGTCTGTTCTTGGATAATCTTAAGAGCTTGATTGATTTTTTGTTGATCACAATCCTGCGCATCCCGAAGGGATTGAGATTGAGATTGTGTTTGCTTTTGATGTTGTTGCCAATCGTAGATAAGTCGATTGGCTTTTGGATCAGTAATAGGTCCGAGACAACTTTCATATTTTTCTCTAATATTAGTGATGTCAACTCCAAATTTTACTAACTTGTCAGCTGTTTCATATTCCTCTTGGCTAAGAGCATTAACTAATACATGCTTAATCGAACATGGTGGATTATTAAACATGGATAAATCCATCAATGGTAAAAGATAGTCAATAAAGCTATTAAATTCTTTAATTTCCTCGGGCTTTTTATCTGGGATCACACCATGTGTAATAATTAGTAGTGTAAGAAAATCAGTATCATAGTGATTTTTGTGGTTTACATTAGCACCACATTGGATCAAAGTTTTTAACAGCTTATAATCAATAGACCATTTCCCAGCCCCTAATTTTTTAGCTTCATCGCTCGGACATTGTAATGCAACGAATAATGGTGTATCTTTGTCAACTGGCGCATCAACATATACGGGTGTATCCATGTGATGAAACAGTTTAATTATGTATGGGTTTCTATGACGCACAGCAAAGTGAATCAGATCAGATCCGTCTGAAAATTTATATCCCAATTTATGATTGTCTTTGATATATTTTGCAATAATCTCGACTTTAATGTAACTAGTCTGTGAAGCAGTTGAAGCAAAAGCAGCATTAAGGGGAATTCTATCATTGAAAAGATCAAAATGTTTAAGATAATCTTCCAACATAGATGATGAACATTCTTTAATTACATATTCTAATGGACCCCATTTGTGTTTAATTTCGGTCATAAGTCTATCATTAGCAAAGAACAAAGAATAGATTTTAGGATCTTGTGATTCAGTTGCTACCCAAAAAGCGTCCACAACTGAATACATGTATTTATCATCTTTCATCATATAATTAATCAAAGCTTCTACATAATCAGCTTTCTTATATTGACAAGCCACCTTTAGCACATTATAATCACGATCAAATAACTGATCAGTCGTGGAATTAGCTCTAGCCCGATCAAGAATATAACTAAATGTGTCCCAGTCTTCCTGAAGAACTGTCAATGTCAGTAACATGTTTTTTGGGTGAATGGGTTCATTGTTGGACTTTGCTTTATCACCAGTCTCAATATAATATGCATTTTTACCATATGCCTCATGAGGGCTATGGTGAAGAGTTACATAGGAGATAGTATTTGGTTTAGCCATGTTGATCTATTTGATTAGTTCTTATAACTACCTTATGGTGATTAACCAATATGATATTCATTTTTTTATTCTCAATACATTGGTGTTGTGATTTGGCTATTTTTGAAGAATACTCTATTATAGTAATATTGTGTTTGATTATTGACAAATACCATGAATTCTAAAACTATTTATACATTTACATTTCAAGGTTCGCATTATGAGCGTTTCAAACCTCCTGATTGGAACAAACAAACATTAGATAACCACTCTTCTGCATCTGGGGCTCATAATATACTTGTAAAAATTGTTAATAAAAAGAACTATGAACTTTTAAAACAATATATCGAATGCTTTGGTGATGAACTTGGAGCAGATACTAAATATCGTGGATATAACACACCACTTCACTCCGCTGTGTGGATAGGTGATAAGGTATCAACCAAATTATTATTAGATTCAGGCATTTATAATCCCAATGAAAAGTTTTATACTTATTATTCGATAGTTGACATTGCTTACGCAAGAGGGCATTTAAATATATTAAAAATGTTTGTAAAGCATTCTATATTCCCTAGGGAGTTTATCATAAAAAGTGGAATATATCACGTTGTATATGATGGTCATATACAGTCAGCCCAAGCGTTAACTGTGTTAATGACGAACGATGAATTAAATAATAAAATTGTACGTGCTTCTTTTACCAGTAATGATAAATCTAGGTACAATTTGATAAATTATGTAATTAATACATGGAATGCAATAGACATTGAAAAAGCTTTTAAATTTATTTGGAAAAAGCAAGATCACGTTAAGCGTGGTTCCTTATCAGATGTAATGCGTAACAGAATTAGCGTTAAGCTACTTAATAAGCTGATTGTATTACCATTGCCACCAAAAATAGACTGTGCAGCGCATGAGATAGATACATTTTTCACCATGTACCTAAGTTCAACATCAAATGAAATCATCTCGTCGATTATATTACAAATATTGAAATCTGAAAAACCAGACTTTAGCAAAGTTCGCCGAAATACATTAAATCACATTTTAAATTGTACAATTAGATTACCGGAACATTTATCATTACAGCTACTGCAGGCTTATGTTGAGCATGATATGAATATATCTTATTCAACTGAGGATCTAATTTATAAAACAATAGAATTACCAGCTGTGTGTAAGTTTTTAATTAGAAACGGAGCTATATTGGGACAAAATTGGAATGAAAAAGAAAATATAATAGATCAAATAATTCGCGGTGGACATAGTTTATATGACTTCTTTCCGGATGACTATAAATTTTCACCTGATGATGTAGCATGCATATTATTTAAAGGAAGTAATTATATTGAACACGATGCTCTATCAACATTTAATCGACTTGAATATAAAATATCAGAAATACTAGATTCTACATATATCGAGTCAAACTCCTGTCCGTCTGAAGATATCAAAACTTCAATCATAACATTTCTATTTATGAATGATATTGATATCTCAGAACATAAAAACTTATGCAAAACATTAAACTCAGCTATTCTTGAAGGATCATATGATTTGATCGAAAAGTTGATATCCGATGGTGTTGATGTTAATCTTGATACAGCTACAGGCCCATATCCCATAGAATCAGCGTATGCTGTGAATAGATATGATATATGCAAATTATTGCTTGATAATGGTGCCGACCCAAACAAAAAACAAAAGTATAATCCTTCAGTAACAGCCTTGGCCATTGTTGATTGTAATAAAATAATGTATGATTTGTTCATAGGATATGGTGGTAAAATAGAACCAGATGAATCGATTTTAAAACTTATTATTACAGAATCTGCAGATGTATTTATGATAGATAATACTCACAAAAATTTATTGACCTTTCTTATGATAACATATGGAGCCGATATAAACAAACAAGATGATAAAGGAGATACTCCTTTACACTGGGCTATGCGCAGAATTTCGGGAATTTATCATATTCTCATTAAATGTGGTGTAGATCCAAATATCAAAAATGATAAAGGTGAGTTACCAATGGATGTAGCAACATCATCATCTGCTCGTACAGTATTGAAAAAATATATGCAAGATCGTTGCTTAACAAAGCCTGCTGCGGCAAAATAAAGTATTCGTCATTTTTTGAATAACGAGTTAAATGATAAAGGAGTAAGACAATGGCTCAAAGACTGATTGACGCGTTTGATAATGACGATACGGATTATATCCGATCTGTAGTGTTTAAGATATGTAAATTCGAATATCCTCTACACTATTTACTTGTAGAACTATATAAACAACGAGACCGCTATAAATTCATACGTATTGCCAAAGCGTTTGGCGGAGTTTTGAGAGGTGACAAAAAATGGGGTTTGACCAGTGACGCTATAAGTTATTTTGCAGAAAAAAATAACATTGAGTTATTAGATTTTGTATTTAATAAGTTTGGTAGATGTACAAATCTAGTCAGATCATTAATACATTTAAGCGACAAATATGACGTGATTGATAAAGCATTAATGAAATATGATTGGTTAAAATCATTGACTATTTGTGATATACTATGGTATGTAGATGGCATTAAAGTTTATGAAGCCAAATATGCTTTACATGCTATCAAAATAGGGTTTTGCAATCATCACTATACTCAAGAACACATTTATGGTAGATGGACATGTCGTTGTTCGAGTAACATATTTTACACGCCTAGAAAAAATATAGAACTTATGATAAAAAATGGATTTACATTTGAAACATTTCGGTATCTGCAATACGATAGTTTTCATTATGATCGACCTGATGCAGATATAATGGATCTTATTATACCAGCCGGGTTTGATATTCGATATGAAATTGAGCTTGCTGAACATATTGTCCGTTTAAAAAATGTAAAACTGATGTATTATTTGCTTGAGTATGGCTTAGAGATGCGAAAAAAATATATTGCGCGAATAGAAAACCGATGTTTTCATGATCATCTCCGTTCTCTCATGTTTAACCTATTAAAATACCCAAATGAACATTCTCTATCCATCATACAAAAAATTTGTTCTACTTTCCCAAAATACTATAATCGCATCAATTTAAGTACATTAAACCCATCAAAATACTCACTGTCTATTATTGAGTATACTATGATGCGCAGAAAGACATTTGAGCAAGATGAAAAAAACAACATCTTATTTAATGCTGTTATAAGATTAGTAAAAGGTGATAAATGTCAACATATTATCGATAGTATGCTACAGCAAAACGCAAGCCTTAAAGATCGAACTAAAGATATAGCCCGGTCATTGAGATCATGCAGAAACACTTTGTTATTCGATATTGTTATAAAATGCGGTGTTAATGCCAATGAACTAGTATATAAATACTTTGACCATCATTTACATGTAATCAGGCCCATTACGGATCAGTCTGAAATTATAAAACATGTAATTACCAACTCCACATTTGATATCCGCAATGATGCTAACGATTTATTTGAGAAACTTTATGCGGATTATGTTAAGCGTGATTTCTATAGCGGTGCAAAAATAGTAGAGAATCATGTAAAAAGTTTTATTCAAATATCATTTATGTGTGGCAATCCATATAAACGCGCACAATTAGACAAGTTTGATGATCAATCTTTATATGATATTTGGGATAAAAACATGTCAGATAACTCATTTACCAAACATGCACCACAAAAATGACACTTTTTTAAAAAGTGAAGCGGTTATTTTTTTGAATACAAATATCCGATATAAAATATTTGATATAAAAATGGCTAGCAAACCAGTTATTAAAGTTACGAGACCTAATGCAGTGCCCGATCTTAAAGAGATCGCATGTCAATCTGTGCCACTCGAAGATTCGTCATCAAAATGTAGAATTTACTTCGATTGGATTAAATGTGTTAAAAAATCTGATTTCGAAGCTTTGCGATCAGCTTTGGATAAAATGGGTAGATCAGGTATGTTTACTCACGATACATATCGTATGATGGGTAAGACAGTATCATCACCAAGATTAACTATTGCATTTGCTGATTCGGATGACATGTCGTACACATATACAGGCAACACCAAAAAAGCGTATAAATGGTTTCCTGAAATCCTACCCATAAAGGAAGCAGCTGAAAAAACTGCTGGTCACAAGTTTACATTTGCTCTTGTCAACTTATATCGTGATGGCAATGATTACATAGGATATCATGGAGATGATGAAAGAAATCATAAAAAAGGATCAAAGATATTTTCATTATCTATAGGTTGTACTCGCAAGTTTGTTATCATTGCTGGGGCTGATAAACCATGGAATCAAAAAATTAACTCTAAAATATTAGATCACAAAGACCCACATAGATATGAAATTGAGCTTCGTGATGGTGATGCAATGGATATGAATTTGCCCATGCAAAAAATGTATAAACACTCTGTACCAAAATCAAAACTCAAACATGCACCATCAAAACTATTCGGATTGGATTTGGTCAGATATTCTATAACATTCAGATATTTTTAAAAATTCATAAAAATATTTAACATTTAGCATCACGTGATATACCATGTATCTTCAACCTGTGTCTGTTAAGATTATCCTTAGATGATAAAACTTTATGACAAATTTCACATATAGCTTTTTTTCGTTTTCTTAATTTGCCGCGTGGATCTCCATGTATTGCTGCCTTATGATGTAATAAAGAATATTTAGATGAAAAATACTCATTGCAATATCCACAATAATGAGTATATTTTTTTCGAGATTGATTAGTATCATGTGGTGCTTTGCGTTTATTACCAATTTCAATTACATTGTTACTGGGTTCAATAACGTTGTTATTGTGGTGCTTTTTGTGTTTTTTCATGTGATTTGCTAAATGACACCTTTTAGAGAACTTGGTATTACAAATATTACATTTATATCCAAAATTACCCTGATCATGTCTATCATGGTGTGATTTATGTACATTCAATTTATAACGGTTCATAAATTCCATTCCACACGTTTCGCATTTGTGAATTTTGAAATTCATGTGATGTCGTTTATGTATCATCCTTTGTTCCAGATTAACAGGATCAAATTTAAATCCACATTTAGCACAAGATTTGGCATGATCAGGGTGTGCGTCTATGATGTGTTTTTCGATAACCCTTCTCTTAGACTCCACTTTACCACATAAATCACATGTGTATGTTTGATTAGGCATACTATACGTGAAATACGATGATTCATTTAATAACTTCTCTGTATTGTGTCGTTTAATATGTTTTTCATAACGTGATTTATTTGAGTATGATATAGGACATGAAGCGCAGAAATACTTCTTTAGTTTAGTCGCATCGTGTTTAGGAAATGTCATATCATGCTCAAATAAGTTTAAATTATATTGCATACCAAATTTATCTAATATCAGCGCATTCAATTCATTTACATCAACATATTGTGTAGTATGTGATGATTGCTTAGCACACAATGGTTCATCAAACAGATTAACAATTGGATCGTCGAATATAGTCAGCATTTTTTACACTTAATTTATATAGCACTGTTATGTTACGGGAATAACTTCGTATTTTTTTATTCAAATATATCCATGGCATAATGGTTAGGCGCAATTATAAAAAGGAGTTGGTGTTCGCCGATCATCCTGAGTTTAGACCGAACTTAACACCCAGGGAAATATTTGAGTTAGGTTCATTTGGTGGAACTTATTGGAGACCAATCAAATCAAAAATCACGGGGAAGAATCATAAAAATGTACATAAAAAATACTCACAGTTGCATGGTGTATCCGACGATATACTGACATTACCATGGAATGAATATGATAAAAGTAAAAATAAATACAATGTTAAGGTGGGCACAACATTAGAATATTGGGAGAAAAAAGGATGGATTACAAAACACCATCCTTATGGCTGGGTGCATTGGTATTGCGATTTTTACTCAGGTAAGCGAGGGCCTGATGATGAAAGACAAATAGGTAGATGGCTTAGATTTGCAGGCCCAAAAGGTAGGTTTAGATTAAGATTGGCAAATATGATCCGGAAGAATTCGAAGCAATCGATACGAAAAAAACTAAACGATTATAGTATATCACCTGCCATTAGACAATCACTTCAACATTGGGCTTATAAAATATCATCACATGATATATCATAAACCATTCAAAGCCAAAGACTTTGGTATGGCAATATTTGAAGAATCGCTCTTATTGTAACTCATAAATGATATGATCTAACAATGATAACATCATGGATAAAACATCAGCGCATATTTATATTGCTTTGATAAGCAAAGGGGCTTGGCAAACTATTGAGGAATCTGATTTTTATTATGTGCATCATCTGGTGCATTCGGCTAAATCAAAAAATAAAGAACACATAAGCTGGACGTTAGAATGTTCATCTAGCTTAGCATCACCAGAATACATTGAATTTGTTGCAGGTGATCTACAAAATAAATTTAAAAACACATATCCAAATTATAAATTACTTAAGATGTATCCATTTCCACAACTTTATATAGATGCCGATAGTCCAAATACAATAGATGGTGGTAAGCTACAACTCAAAAGTGGAATAATGGATGATGATATTTCAATAACGGCTATATATGTTACACATGGTTAATATGTTTTTTGATCACAGTGTGTGGTAAGTTTTGAACGAATGGTACATATATCACTCCATAATAATATCTTATAACATCTTATATTATAAAAATGTCTATTGAACCAACCATTACTGTTGTGATCCAAATTTCCTCTAGGGGGAAGAAACAAGATATAATTTCATTACCGTTATCTTCATTAGATGTAAAAGAATTGCAAAATGTGATTGGAGAAAAGTTTTCGTTTAATGGTATTGTGGGATCATCGCCAATCTATGATATTGTACGTGAATACGTAGGCGTAAGGGAAAATGATATTATATATCCAAATCCAATTATATCAAACTGGCACTGCAAACAGCTAGATCTGATATTTATGTCATCAGTTGCTTATCAAAAAATGTATCCCTTTGAACAATATAAAATTATTGCACTAGTAACACATAAACCAAAAAGAGTATTACAAAATCACATTAGATCAATTAGATTAAGGAGGTCACTTAGATCAAAATAAATACATATTACATTATTTTTTATTTAATCACAAAAATCAATTGGTCAAAGTCTCTGACTTTGGGTTTAAATTTCATTTGGGTTTAAAGTAGCATGCCTTTGTGTTATGATTACTTTTTCCACAATACCTGCAAACATACCATCCAGGTATCACACAACGACAATCCATAGTCGCATGATTGTCATTCCCACATATTCTACAAATTTTTTCAATCAAACTCTTTGACTTTGATCCCGAAGTCCCCGACTTCGACTTTAATGTTGGGCACTCTGAAACGAAGTGTCCAGGTTGCTTGCATCTATGACAAAGACTGCGAGATGTATTGATTATTTGTGTTAGTGTTTTTTTGTTTGCAACAGTGAGCTTTGGCTTACAAAAAGATCCACCTCTGACTTTTTCTATTCCATATGTGATCATCCATTTTATGACGTACTTATCTTCATCTAGTGCATCACAGTCATAATAAATTCTTTCAATTGATATGGCTGGATGTATTTTGAGCCATGTTACTTCACTCTCACCCTTTAAGTGATCATATGTTCTTCTTTCCACGTTTGTACTTCTACCAACATAAAAGCATCCGTCTGTTAGACGCATAATATATATGCTGTATTTTCTACTAGCATCCATGTTATTTTGATATGTATGTAAATGTATTAATTGATTCGTTCATATATGCTAAATAACATTCAAAAATTGCAAAATAAGCGCCGAGGTTTTTTTTGAATCAATTTAAAGAAATCACCTCTACCAAAATAATACTGTAGATAAAGGTAAAAAAATAGTAACTACTTCTTTAAAAATGGCTGACACTCAATCTATCCAACAACAACTCGAAGGCGCTTTTAATCTGCTTGGATTGGCATCTGAATATGCAATCAAGCATAAGAAAGATCAGATTGCTGAATTGATTAATTATGCTACATTGCTTGGATGTACGGATGAATTGTTTTACAAGCTTATGCAATATTATAACAAGCGATTTATTTATAACTACAAGAAGGATAAGTGTGGTAAATATCTTTATGAAGTGTTGATGGAACTTGGTGATTTTAACACTATGCAGCGTTTTCATAATTTTGGTCGCTCGTTTTCGACTGTTATGGAAAATGGTAATACATTGTTTCATCTTTTAGCTAAGATGAAAATGACTAAACAATTGGCTGACACAATTGATTTAATGACTGGTGTTGAACCTGAATTTGGAAACCAAATTAATGAGCGTAACCATGATAATAAGACACCATTTATGCTTGCTCTTGATGAAAACAACCAAGAAGTTATGATGTATTTGATGTCGAAGAACATTATTGTGATCAATGATGTCGAAGAAGGTGAACCAATTATCAAAAAGATTGAGCGTCTTAGCCCCAATCCCGAAATTGAACAAGATGAAAACCAATTTGGACGATTCTTAGTATTCAAACATAAAATCACCAATCAATACGAAGTAGCTCGTCAAGAAGCAGCTGAACAAGCTAAGAAAGAAGAAGAATCAATTGCTGATGACAAGCGTAATTATGATCAAGATAAGGAAGACAAGAAGGAATTAGTTGAACAAGCTAAAAATGATCAAGAATCTGAAAATGACAATGTTGATGATGAACCTACAGACGAGGAATCTGAAGATGATAATGTTAATGTTGATGAACCTGTGGCTGAAAAGTCTGAAGATGAATCTGATACTACTGATGAACCTACAGACGAGGAATCTGAAGATGAACCTGTAGCTGAAGAGTCTGATGATGAATCTGACGAAGAAGATGAAGATCCTGGATTTGAGGAATCTGACGACGATGATGATATTGACATTGTTGATGAAGATGAATCTGATGAAGCGGTTGATGAAGACGAATCTGAATCTAAGGTTGATGAAAAATCTGATACTATCTTTGATAAACTTATTACATTGAATAATCAAGTTCAAGAAATTGATGAATCCAATATTTCTGAGAAGATCAGCCTTATTAAGTCGTTTCTCAGTGAAGCTGTAAAGGAATAAGTTACATAACCATATCACATTTATTTTTTTGTGGCAAATATTGAATTATTTAAGGTATATCATCCTCCAATACATATGTATAGATGATAATTAATGATAAAGTATCTGAAACAAAAATAATTATATGACAAAATGGTAAAGCCAAGCGCCGCTAAATCTCCTATTATATCCACTTCTATGGATACATCTTCGGTTATTAAAGATTATATTCCGAAAACACCCGAAGGAGGAAATCGCCCACCAGTTATGATGCCACCAACTCCACGCAAAAAACGCACTCACGGATCACGGGGAAATAGATATACCAGAACAACTAAAAACTCTACATGGGTTACTCAAATAGTAAACAACGCCAATAGACGTGTATCCAGACGGTTGTTCCCAACTAGAGAAAATGTTGCTGATACAGTTAAAAGAATGCAGCATCAAATGAATATGTATAATAAGCTAGCTGGATATGTTACTATTGCTACTGAAGAGAATAGCGAGTTAAGATTAAGATGTTTTCAAGATATGTATGGCGTGATGAATGATATTATGGATCAATACATTAATCTTCAAGAAAAAATTGTAAAACGCATCCTCATTACACACGAAGAACCCGAATCTGACTTAAGTTCAGAATCAGGCTCTGAGTCAGAGCTTGAATCAGATTTGGAATAAAATAAAAAATTCTTTATTTTTTACAAATCATTAGCACTAAATGATCTTAATACATTAGCAGTACGTCTATGATTTTTTTCCATAGCATATGCCATTGGAGTTTTTCCAGAATCATCTTCATCATTAATTATTTTTTGGACTAATCCAGCTTCCTTAGTGTTAACAACGTTCAAGATTTCAACAACATCATTGTCATTATCTGACTGTGCTGATGATACAATCAGGTGAATTACATTTTGATTGTGCTGATATCTCTTGTTCATATCCATGTATTTTGTTATAAACCACATGATTGTGTAAGTATCACACCCTTTAATAACATTTTCTAATAATGTTTTTCCTCTTCCATCGTATCCATTTATCAGAAATTCTCTATCACTTCTACTTTCGAGAAATCGTTGAATGTCTCTTGGATTCTTACCTTTAATCAAAGGTAACCATGATCCATCTAATTCTTCGTCGTCCTTTCTACCACTAGGGACAAATCTAGATGGTTGACTCTTCGGTTCCCCATAAGGAGATACAGCAGGTTTTGGTTTATGTTCCTGATCATATAATTCTTTAGATTGTGCAAGAAAATCTTCAAGAACAACATCAGAGTTAATAATCGGTTCAGCAAATATGTATGTTTTCTCATATAGAACTTTAGATTGCTCATGCATTTCTTTGGATCTACGAATAGCTTCCTCTAGATCATCGTCGGCAACACCAATATTATAGGTAGCGTCGGTTGATCTACGAATAGCTTCATCAATATCACAATCAGCGATATTAACATTATGAGAAGCATCTGTTGATCTACGAATAGCTTCCTTAAATGCAACGTCATGACTACTAGCATACGCAGTCATATTTTCTTCTTGTTGCTGCAAAAATTGCAAATAGGCCATTTTTAATTATTTTATAATGTGTTTATTCACTTTTATACTTCTGATTTTCTTGTTCTTGAACTTCTTTCGGAGTATGTTGATTTATTGCAAAAAATTCAAAAATTACCAGCGAGAATTTCATCCTCGTAGCCCCCCGCAGAGCAAACCTAAAGGCTATGTGGTTATCGCCCATCCCGTAGGGCAGACCTTGGGGATTAAATTTTATGGTAAACAGCTGATGCTTCGTTTCGACTGTGTATATCCTTAACCATGTTTTTAATTTTTGCAATTTCATTGATCCTAGTTCTACGTGATATGTTTCGTTTATGTTTCATATCAATCAAACTTCTAACATTTTTTTTCATTAACCTATTAATTCTATCAATTGTTTTAAATCTAGCATGCTCACTTTCAATATATTTCATTAGAACTGCTATCTCATGACGGCAATCATAACATCGATCATAACCTTTATTGTGCTCGTAATCAAACCCTGGATAACTATGGGGACCTTGTCTAACATACAAGTTATGCCAAAATAACATGCTTTCATAATCTTTATGATTATACGTAGTAAGTTCCGATCCATCAGTAATAAGCCTAGTTTCGGCACTAAACTTCTTAGCCCATGGTTGAACATAAATATCACCATTAAAATATTCTGTTTCTCCTTCAGTGAAGGGAAAACGCATTTTCAACATTGCCATAGCAGGGGTCATTAACTCAACCCACTTGCGCTGCTGCTGCATGTTAAATTGAACGGCTTTTTCTAATCCCATCGCATCAGAGTAATTAGTTCTGATATCACAGATAAACAAAACAGGTTTTTCCACCTTTGGGGGTACATAATTAACGACATCGTCATCATTAAAGAAATCATTAAATAACTTAACTCTAGAGTTTGATTTAGCATATTCCTTAATAAGTTTACTGAATACTGCTGGATCATAGCAGTAAAAAGTATGCTTAGGGAACATTTTTGATAGAACTGGAATGTGCTCTCCGGTTGCAGCACCGACATAGACTACATCATAACTTAGATGCCCATTTAAAGTCATAAATAATATTTCATTTATCAAAAGTTTTCGCTGACCATTATGTTGGTTCTTAACAAAGTTGAACAAATACTTAGGTGGATCAAAGTATTTTTCTTTGGGTGAGTCACTAGATATGACAAGACATCGTGATCGAGCCCACGACTCATTTAACTTTTTGAGTTCTTCCTTAGCGATTTTTGATGGTGTTGATGCCATGATGATTGCGGATGATGTATATCAATTCCTTTATTTCAAAATTAACTAAAAAATAATAACTACTATGGTTTAAAGTGAACATCTCTAATATGTTTAGCGTACTCAGGCGAACTAGTCCATTTAAAAGAACATCTTGAATCAATTTCACATTTATTTTTAGATTCTACTACCACTGTTGGTAATGCTGATGTGGCTGAAGCATTATAATAATCATATTTATAATACTTTGGTTCAGCTGTCAATTTCTTTAAATTTTCATGTAAGTTACTATTATCACTATCTTGATCCGACATACTCACACTTGGTTTGAATGATGGTATCTTTGATTTATCCAATGGGGTATAATCATTGTTATTCAGTGGAGTTGTCTCAACATCTGAAACATCCATATCAGATGTTTCCATATCAAATGAACTTCTGATACTTTGTTTTGGTTGATCAGTTTGAGGTACAATCTGTGATTGAGATACAATCTGTGATTGAGATACAATCTGTGATTGAGGTGGACGTTGAGGACTTTGGGGGCTAGGTAAATGAGTTTTAACAATCATTTGCTCAATTGATGATTTAGTAACTAACTGTTTTTCTGGTGGTTGCACAGAGACCTTGACAATTGGTCGTTGTTTCTTTGCCATAGAACACATTTTAGTAAAGTGTGAATCATGTGATAACAACACATGTTTAAACACAGCATCTAAATCATTAGAACCATATTCACAACTTTTAACAGGGCATGAATAAACTTTATTGCATCCAGGTCGAGTTTGCGAACAATGTGTGTTAAATTTACCTACATCAAAGGTCGTATAGTCACATGAACATATATATAAATGATGCTGTCTTATAAACTTTTCATATCGTTTATCTGACAAATGAATCAGAGTTTGAATAATATCAAATGATTTTAAATGCACTGTATTTAAATGATCTTTCATATTTCTTAATGAACTTGATCTAAATAAACAGCCTTTTTCCGGGCAAAAGTACGTTCTGCGAAGAATATGTGTTGTCATATGATTCCAAAAGTTACTATAATAACGAGTTTGCATATCACATCCATCATAAGAACATTTGAAATTCTTTCCACTTACTGAAAAGGGTCCTGTGTTATCCTCGTTGTTATTGTGAACATTACGAACATGATCTAATATATGCTGCGAACTAATTAAATGACATTGCTCATCAGAACATGTTGGAAATATGCAACTATGTGGAGTATGCTTGAGAGCATTGCAAAAGAAGTTAAAGCAATAGTATGTTGGCAAATGTCTTGTTATACGTATCTTGGCTGACATTTTACAAACTCTAATACTTTCATCTATAACTGGGATTAGTGTTCCTTCTGGAGTTATAGTCACATCTTTATGATCAATTTCAATATGTTGTTTCATCATATTATTCGACCAAAACATGGCGATACATCGTTTGCATTTGTTTGTGCTTGGTGGAACGACATCATGCCCTAAAGCTTCTCTGATATCACCATTATGTTTTTCTTCAATATGTTTAATAAATGAATAGGTAGTTAGATCACCAACAGATTTACATGCCGGGTTCACACAATTGATAACATTTTCTTGTTCTAATTTTTTAAGAATATTAATCCATCTTATATCTCGGGCAACATTGATAGCTTCCAATTCCGGCTCTTGCGGGAAACCCGCATATTGATTCGGATCAAATAATACAATTTTATCGCTCATTTTGGTTATTAACTTATTAATACAATAGGTTGATAATACAAATTTTATTCAAAAAAATCCAACAATGCAATTGTGTTGGATTGATATGTTTATGTGTTGATGATTACCACATTTTATCTGATGTGTATGTTTCGTCAAGTAACTTTGAGATTGTTCTGCGATCGCCACTTGATATATCGCATGACCGCTCACTAAATATATTATTTATTTCGGCCTGCGAGTATGGGTTCTCGAGCAAATACGCTTCGTATATGTTGTGTGATGAGATATTTAGATGTGTAAAATCAGATGATTCATCATTGAATGAATGGGAACTTCTACTGGACATGACAAAATTTTATTTACAGCAAAACGTATGTTACTATCTTATTAAGATCCTCTTCATTTTTTACCATCAATAATAAACTAAGTATCTTTATATAAATATTATATAAGCTGCCCAACCACATTTATCTTATAAAAAAGAAGTATACAATGGCATACATAAGACGAAGTGTTACCGGAGATGTTGGTAGTGTTAGAACTATATTAAATATTGGTAATGGTTTACAAAATGGGGGGGATGTTTTTGGCCCAATTAATATGAATGGTAATTCCATTTGCGGATTACCAGATGTTCCCCCAGGGGACACTTGTGCCACAAGCAAATCATATGTAGATTCAGTAGCTGCAGGTCTTGATCCCAAAGAAAGTGTTCGTTATGTTACAGTTGCTAACATAGCAAATCTAAATAATCAAGCAAGTGTTGAAAATGCTTTAGACCCAGTTGGTGGCGGATCACCTGCAATAGTAGTTGATGATAGAATTTTAGTAAAAGATCAGGCAGCTGCTGTGGACAATGGAATTTATACATGGCAAGTTGGTGGTCTTGTTAGATCCGCCGATATGGATGGCACACCTGCCAATGAAGTGAGTGGAGGAAATTACACATTTGTTGAGAATGGCGATACACTTGCTCAATCAGGTTGGGTTCTTGAAGGGGACGGAGTGTTAACATTAGGAGTCGATCCATTAAACTGGTTCTTATTTAGTGCCCGTCCAAATGGTAACAATGTGGGTGGTGGTGCTGAAGTATTCCGTGATATTACAAATGGTCAAACATTAAACTTTAGATCAATTGTGGGAGGGAATAATATTACTGCAACGCAAAATGCCAATACTATTAATATTAGCACCCCAACTGTTACTTTGGGGTCTGCTGGAGGCACAACATTAGTAAATGATGGTACAGGTCCTACATTGGCAGTTAAAGGTCTTGTTGGAGGTACAAATATTAGCTTAGCTAACGCTGCAAATACTATAACTATCAATAGTAATGTGACAAATCCAACATTAGCATCTGCAGGAGGTACATCATTAGTGAATGATGGTGTTGGACCTGACTTAGCAGTTAAAGGTCTTGTTGGTGGTACAAATGTCAATTTAGTTAATGCTGCAAATACTGTAACTATTAATAGTGTTCCTGCGTTTCCGGCTGGTAGAACTGCAACAATGTATTATCAAGCCCCTAATGATGGAATTGTCCCTGGTCCCGCGTTCCCACCCGGGGCTGTAGTACAGGTGGTTTCATTTACGAATATTGAATCTGTAGGAGGCGGATTTTCTTTAACTGGCGGTGGAACTACAATGAATACAACTATAGGTGGCACTTATTTGATTCATGCATGGGTTCAAACATATGGTGAAACTAATGAAATACAGATGACTCTGTTTGTAAACGGTGCTACGACTTTTCGTGTGAATTTACATGATCGAGGCGGAGATACCACATCAGCAGTTCTTCATCACAGTGTAAATCTACCAAATAATTCATTTATAAGAATAGGTATGGCGACAGAAAACGGAGGATTTCATGGACCAGGTGATATTTCAATTGTACCGGGATTTCAACCATTTGGTAGGGTATCATTTGTGACTATGACATATGTTGGATCATAAAAAATAATAAAATATTCTACAACCATTTTATTTTTTACTCTTCAATGAATGGCGAAATAGTAAATAAACTTCCACTAAAGGGTCCAGCTTCGGTTATTCCGGAATTATCGTTGTTTCTTAATATATACCTAATAGCAATGTAATATGTTTCTGATGCTGGTTGTTTTTTGTTTGTTGGTAACTCAAATGTATTTAAACCAACTGCATAATTATCAATGGGACTAAAATACGTAGTATCAGGAATTTTACTATCTGTGTTACATAACATGATATCTATCATATCCCCTTCACTAACTTCGACATTTGTGGTATATTGAATGCTGATAATATCCCCTGCAGTAAATGTTTCCCCAGCCATAGGGGAATTAATAGAAACAGAATAATCATCCATGATGGAGAATATTGAATAATATCAACTAAACTTAATTACAGCAGTTTATTATTACATTATATAATAACGTATATGATATAGTCTTCAATATGATGCCAATTAAATTATTTACAATTTTGATGGTCTGTTACGTGCTCTGCGCGACAGGTCAGTCGACAATGGAGCAATCTATTCGAATTTATTCCCCTGTCGGCGGAGACGAATTTCCAATGGGATATATGATTCCTGTATGTTGTGTAGTCGATGAAAATATTATCCCTGATCAATATGACTTGTATATTGAATTAAAAGGGGTTAATGGTCACCCAAATGATGGCCCCTATTCAACTAATCTAATCTTTCAATCAATGTTTGAAGAAAATGAATACTGTATTAGTGGATTTGCCAGTAAATCATTAAGATCATCCGATAGATATTATTTTAATATCACAATGTATGAATATGATCTTGGATTGCATTACGCCGGTAGTATTGTAACTCCATTATTTACGTTAAATAATGATGCTAATACAGAAGAACATATTGATGCTCCTGGCCCCATTAGTATGTTCATGGGTCCGACAGGAGAAGGTACGCCACCCCCTGACTACCAACAACCTGAACAACCTAGCTCATTTGACTCGGTGCCACAATCATCTACAAATCATGACGATGATGCTATTCCAGTTACTCCTTCAGACGACGATGATATGTCATCAAGTGCATCAACCATAACCGCATTTTATAAGTTTTGGTAATGTTGTCATGATGGTATTATCGTATTATTTTTTGTCAAAGCTTCAATACTCAAAAATGCAGCATCATATTAAACATGTGTATATATCATATATTAGACCAGGATAATATACATAATGGCGTATGTGCGACGAAGCATTACTAGCGATGTTGGTAGTATTAGAACTGTAACTAATGATGGAGGGGGCTTTGGATCAGGAGGAGGTGACATATTCGGCCCAATTAATATGAATGGTAATTCCATTTGTGGATTACCTGCTATACCACCGGGAGATTCATGCGCTACAAGTAAATCATATGTAGACTCTATTGCGGCAGGACTCGACCCCAAAGAAAGTGTACGTTATGTGACAATTGCAAATATTGCGGATTTAACTAATCAAGCAGTTGTGGAAGCAGCTTTGGATGATGTAGGGGCGGCTGATCCAAATATTGTACCTGATGATAGAATTTTAGTAAAAGATCAAGCTGACGCTAGATTCAACGGAATTTATACATGGCAAGTTGGTGGTCTTGTTAGAGCTTCTGATATGGATGGATCCCCAGGTAATGAAGTAAGCAGTGGTAATTATACATTTGTAGAAAATGGGGATACTCTTGCACAAACAGGTTGGGTACTCGGTGGTGATGGACAACTTACTCTCGGAGTGGATGATTTAGACTGGTTTCTCTTTAGTGCTCGTCCCAGTGGTAACAATGTTGGCGGTGGTTCTGAAGTATTCCGTGATATTACAAATGGTCAGACACTAAATTTTAGAACTCTTGTTGCGGGTACTGATATTAGTTTAGTACAAGCAGCTGATACAATTACAATAAATAATACTGGTGGAGGTGTGACACTAGCTTCAGCAGGTGCAGGTGAATCTTTAGTTAATGATGGTGTTGGTCCAGCACTAGCAACTAAAAGTTTATTCCCAGGTACTAACATTAGTCTAGTGAGTGATGCTAATACAGTAACTATTAATAATACTGGAAACTCTTTCGGTGGGACCGTCAGATTCAATGATACAGTAAGTGCTCCTCAAGTGGGATTTGGTTATGCTGCTAATGTGCAAGTGGTTGTACCATTTAATGAAATAACTACATCTGATGCATCTATTATATTAGCAGCAAATGCAGTAACTTTAAATACTGCCGGATGGTACAATATATCGGCGTCTATAACACTTGGTCAAGAACCAAACGACGCTCAAGTCATATTATCACAAAATGGTACAGCGATTCGAGCAACCATTTTAAAGTGTGATGAGGATACTATACCAGGAGTACTTCCGACGTACCATGCAACCATACAAGATAGTAGACCTATGACAATTA
>OBIY01000143.1_pt1 | contig 30932 bp, 33 predicted proteins | sample 1519841 | NCBI WGS metagenome assembly OBIY01 (sample SAMN03019774, study PRJEB22545) | beach sand metagenome | biome: beach; feature: sea beach; material: beach sand | place: USA: Municipal Pensacola Beach, FL | collected 2010-07-30 | depth 30-40 cm m
GGAAGTCCACGCCTTGCAGGGTGATTTCCCGCACCAGGTTCAGGGCCGTTGCCATGTCCCGCTCGAGCAGAAACTGGCGCAGGTGCGGCGGGATGGGGTCCGGGTCAAAGGTGATGCCGAAGGTGTCGTCGTCTTCCACCAGTTCGATGCGGCAGTAGGCGGTGCTGAGAGGAAGATAGCGCACCCCCAGGATGGCCGCTTCACGCAGGGTCTTGCAGGTGCGCAGGGCGAAGCCCCACACCCCGAAGGTGGCCAGGTGATATTGCAGGCCCAGTTCGAAGCCCCAGGCGCCGTCGTCCGGCAGGGCCAGCATCAGGTTTTCGATCAGGCGCATTTCCTGGGTGCGGGTGACCAATCCTTCTCCGCTGGAAAGGGCGTCATCGGCTATGCCGGTGCCGAGCAGGCAGGTCTGCCTGTCGATGCCATGGCGTTGGGCAAAGTTGAGCATCACCTGGCTGATGGCCACCGGGTGGAGGGTGTCGTCGCTGTGTTGCATTGCCCGTTCCGCTGTTCCGCCGTTAGCGCTGGCCACTTCTGCAGGGTGATTGGCCACGGCGGCTATTCTGATTGTGAGGGTGCCGGCCTAGTCTGAAACCATAATAACCACCAGAGGCAGCACCATGGACCCGGCAACCTTGAACAAGCAGGCCATTGCCTGCGCGAAACACTATATGGGCAAAACCGCGTGGCCGACAATTGCGCTCACGTTGGCCGTGGTGGTGGCCTTTGTTGCCACGCTGTTACTGTTTGCCAATGGCTCCCTGCCTGCCTTACCTGCCTTCCTGCTGGTGGCGGCGCTGACGTATATGTCCTACACGCCCTTGCACGAAGCCGCCCACGGCAATATTCATGGCCAGGACGATCGCCGCAAGTGGATCAACGACCTGTGCGGTTATCTGGTGGCACCGATCATTGCGATTCCTTATGCCTCGCACCGCATTGAGCACTTTACCCATCACCGCTACACCAATCAGCCGGACAAGGACCCGGATTTTGTGGTCAGCGGGATGCAGAAAAGTCCGCTGGCGATGATCATCGCCGGGCTGCGTTTTCAGTGGATTCAGAATACGTTCTTTGTGCAGCACAGCTGGGGCAGCGCCTCGCTGAAAGAGAAACTGATTTACTGCACTGAGTTGGCCGTGTCGCTGGGGTGGCGGATTGCCTTTCTGGTGATGGTGGATCAACCGGGTACGGCGGTGGTGTTGCTGCTGGGCTACTACACGGGCGGGTTGTTCACTGCCTACTGGTTTGCCTACCGCCCGCACCACCCGTACAAGGTGAGCGAGCGTTACCGCAATACCAACAGCCTGATCATGCCGCGCTGGATGAAACCGCTGGAGTGGTTCTGGCTGGGTCAGAACCTGCATTCGATTCACCATCTTTTTCCGCGCGTGCCGTTTTACCAGTACCACGCCCTGCACCGGGATATCGAACCCATTCTGCAGGCCCAGGGCACCCCGATTATCGGCATTTTTTCGCGTGAGCCGGTGGCCGCGACAGCCCAACCTGAAGGCGCTGACTGATACCACGTTTGACGGCGCAATCAATAATCCGCCCCGGACCGCTTCCGGAGTGATCCGCTCTCAGGTCCGCCATTTGGACCTGACAACCCGCAAGATAACCGTCGCCGCCTAATTGCTGCACAACCTCTACATTATACAATGTAAACATGAACCATCTTCGAGGATTTAAACATCATGTTTACAGATTTTACCGGCCATCTGACGACAAATGGTGCATTTTTTGATCTTCGTCATCTGTAATTAAATGTTTCACAGTGATAACGTTCGCGCGCCACAACACATAACTCGGGAAAGTTATCATGAAGTATTCAAACAAAGCCGTGTTGGCCGCAGCGATTGCTGCTGCCTCTACCCAGGCGATGGCCAATGGCCTGGCGCTGAATGAGCAAAGCGCCTCCAGTGCAGGCTCGGCTTACGCAGGTCGCGCCTCTACTGCTGCCAATGCCAGCACCCTGTTCGGCAACCCGGCGGGCATGAGCCGCCTGGAACGTGCCGAGGTGTCCGGCGGCCTGGCCTTTATTGATGCCAGCACCGATATCAGCGATGCCGAAGGGCAACTGGCCCCCGGCCTGCCCGTGTCCGGCACTAACGATGGCGATATGGTGCCCTTTTCCACCATTCCCTTCGGCTACTACGTCACCCCGATCAGCGACAAGCTGCACGCCGGGATCGGTGTGTATGCACCGTTCGGCGTGGAAAGCGACTACGAAAATGGCTGGCAAGGTCGCTATGAAGGCGTCACCAGCATGGTGCAGGTTGTCACCATTCAGCCCACCGTCAGCTACGCCTTCAACGATCGCGTTTCTGTGGGCTTTGGCCCGACCATCAATCACATCTCTGGTGAGCTGACCAGCAACGTGCCGGCCGCCGCCTTCAACCCGGCTCTGGCCGCCATGTCTGACGCTGATGTGGAAATTGAAGGGGACGACATTGCCTACGGTTACAACCTGGGCGTGTTGTTCGGCATTACCGACCGACTGGACTGGGGCCTGACCTACCACTCCAAGGTCGATTACTCCCTGGAAGGTGACACCACCATCAGCGGCACCCCCGCCCCCGTGGCGCCTGCCATCGACGGCAAGTATGACGCGGAACTGGACATCACCATGCCGGAATCCGTGGATACCTCTTTCAGCTTCCAGGCCACTGACGCACTGGCACTGTACGCTGGCGCCACCTTCACCCGCTGGAGCCGCCTTGAAGGTATCGAAGTGGAGAACAGCGGCGTGAATGCCATGTTCCAGTCCAGCTTCGGCACCATTACCGAAGAACTGGAGTGGGAAGACACCTGGTCGTTCGCCGTGGGCGGTGCCTACCAGCTGAACCCGAAGTGGGTGATCCGCGCCGGCTATGCCTTTGACGAGTCCCCCACCAACGACCAGCACCGTACAGTGCGGATTCCGGTGAGCGACCGCGATATCTACACCCTGGGTGCCGGCTGGAACGTCTCTGACGACCTGACCATTGATGCGGCCTATGCCTATATTGATGAAGAAAAAGGCGAGGTTAACCAGGACACCTACAGCGCCGACTTCGAGAACAGCGCTCACGGCCTGGCCCTGCAAGCCACCTACCGTTTCTGATCAGCTTCAGCAACGGCCATAAAAAAACCGGGCTCACTGCCCGGTTTTTTTATGCTTCGGCGTGAGCGCTGCGGCGTCAGCCCGCGCCCTGATTTTCCAGCTCGATCTCGGTGAGGTGCTTGGGATGGTCGCGGGTGACCTTACCCACCCACAACGGATGCGGCTCCGCCAGTCGCAGGCGCTTGCGAAACTGGGCACGTACCCCCCACAAACACGCCGCCACGGCCACCACCACCAGGTTTACCAGCAGGGCATCCGGTTCTTGCCAGGCATGACTGCCCTCCACTGCCACCTGCGCCAGTGGAATCGCCAGATACAGGAACGGCATGATACGTAGCCACAGGCCACTGAAACGCAGCGGCGAAGCGCGCAGACTCCACAACACCAGCACCACCAGCACCCACCAGAAGACTTGTCGCTCCGCCGATGCCACCAACGCGGCCCAGGGCGTGTAAGGCAGCAGCTTGCTGACCAGAAAACTGAAGGCGATGCCGCTGACCACCCCGAAACACAATCCCAGGGTCAAACGCAGCAGGAAGGCCGAGCCGCGTGACGGACCAACACGGTCACTGCGCCGCTCGCACCACAGGATATTCCCGGACACAAACAGCAACGACCCCAGCAGCCCCATGGCGAAGTACAACAGCTTCACCCAGACGCCGCCGTAATCCCCGAAGTGCAGGGAATAGACCGGGGAAATCGCCGCAAAGTTGAAGGTGCGTTCGCCCGGGGCGCTGATACGCAGCGGCTTCATGGTGTTATCCAGCACCACATGCACATGATGGCCAAGGAAGCCCGGTTGCGAACCGGCCACATCCATCCAGCCTGCGGCATCCCCGTAGCCTCGAATTTCCACCCAGCCCACGTCCATGCCAGGCAACTCGTTATTGGCCGCCGCCAGGTAATCCGCCATGGGCGCCATGGCGAGGGTCTCCCCCTGGCTTTGCACTGGCGGCCAGACGTCGGTTTCCTTCTGGATCACCCCTTGCAGCTGCGGGCCGAACACCAGCAAACCGAGCACGATGGCCATGACCGTAAACAGCCCCATGGCAGCACCGGTGACCGACATGATCAGGTGGAACGGGAAGCTGATGATGCCAATCAGGTTGTGCAGGTTTTTCCAGTAGCGACGCAGGTTGCCCTGGTGCTTGAGGGCAAACAGTTCCTTGCGGATTTTGGGCCAGTGGATGATCAGCCCGCTGAACAGCGCCACCCCGTATAGCACGGCAACAAACCCCATCAGCGTCATGCCGATGTTGATCAGGCCACCGTTACCGGGAATGCCCAACTCGTAGTGCAGCTCATTCACAAAATCCGCCAGCTCGGAACCCGGCTGCTGCGTGAAGCTGCCATCTTCTGCAAAGTTGGAGGCATGGGCCGTGCGCCACTCCCCCGCTGCACCGTCTTCGCCGGGCTGGAACCACATGGCCCCGGGGTCTTCATCGGGCAGGAAATACATACGATCGGCCGAGGCCGGGAACCGCGAAATCAGTTGCTGCAGAAAGTGGTCCGGGTCCGCCGGGCCGGCTGTCTGCTCATGGCCGTGGTGACTTTCCTGCCAGTGATGCAGCTCGTGATGGAAGACATTGATAGCCCCGGCGAAAAACGCCACAAACAGGGCCAAGCCACTGACCATGCCCAGCCAGGCATGCAGGTCGATAAAACGGCGTAGACGATCTGCCTTCATGCGGCCCCTCCATAAATACCGGTGGTTTGCAGGGTCGCCCAGACGATGCCATTCGCCACCAGCAGGCCCACCAGGGGCGGCCACGCTTTTTCGGGCAGCGCCACCAGCAAGCTCAGGCTCATCCACAGCAGCATGCCAATGATCAATTGCAGGACCAGCCAGCTGTTCCAGGGCACCGGCACCCAGGCAGCAGCCAGCCCCATCAACATCATCGACAATGGCAGACTCAACAACACGCCGAATAAGGCTCTCATGGGTTGCGCCCCATCTTGCCGGAGACTTTCTGGAACGTATCGCGATGATGGCCTGCGAACAAGGCCATCAGGAGTGCAGGCAGGGTCAGCAGCCACAGGGCCACCATCAGCCCAACGCCCAGGCCCAGCGCCATGACCCACAGCACCGCGCCGGCCAGCGCCAGCAACAACGCGAGCAGGCGCGCCACGCCGGGCAGCGGCTGGTCCAGCCAGCGCTGCTGACGGTCAGAGAGATAAAAGAGAACAACGGCCGCGAGTGAGGCCGGGAGTGCTGCTACCCACATAGATGAGAACCAAAGACAGGAAATGGTTCTCATTTAATAATAGTTGGCCGTGACGGGTCAATGACAGGGCCAGGCGGGATTACTCTGCCAGTTCGGCTACACGCAGCGGCGCCAGGGCTTCGGAGGCCACACTGAGCCGTGCGGTAGACAGGCGCGTCCAGTCGATACCCTCGCGGTCAGGCATCCACACATCCCTGAAGGCCGCCGCATCCGCCACAGCCATTTCCGGGGTCAGCATCGCCATGCCATGGTAATCCCCTGCCACACCTTCCGCGTGTCGAATCACCGCCCACCATTTGCCTGGCCGGGAACGCAGCACGACCCCGGGCAAGGAACACTCCACCTCTTGCGCAGTGATACAGCACTCCAGCTGGGCATCTTTCTGTACGCTGATCCCCTGCCGCCAGAGTGACGAGCCGGCCACCATCACTACCGAAGGGAAGGTGCGTAACAGGGCCGCGCAGCGTTCCGCATCGGTGAGGGGCTCACCCAACACGACCCGGTAGAAGATCGGCCGGGCCGGGGCGACCTGGCGAATCACACCCGCCTCCAGCCAACGCAGCGCCACATCGAGAGCACTTTCCTGCTCGCTGATCGCCTGCTTGAGATCCGACAAGGAAAAGATCCGGGGCATACCGTCCAGCAAGGGCAGGACCTGTTTGATTGCTTCCATACTCAGGAATCTACCGGTTGCGCAGAGGGAAAGGAGAAGCCAAGGGCACCACCGACAGCCATGACACCACGCAGCACATGGCATACCACCGTCACCTGTCCCGGCTCGGGCAAGCCATTGAGCCGCAGAGCCGCCAGATCCGCCAGGCGGGCATCCAGAATGTCGATATTGCGCTGGTAATCCAGTGCCGGGCGCTGCATCTGCGCCAGCCGCAGAGTCAGCAGCTGCCCTTGGGTGTCGTCTTCCAGCGCTGCGTAGGCCCGCTCAACCAGGCTGTAGCTGCTGAGATGCTGCAAGGCGGCCCCACGGGGGTGGCGGCGCTGGGCCACCAGATTGACAGACACCAAAACGGACAGCGCTGCCGCCAAACGCTGCAAGGCCGGAATCCAGCTGGCACCCCGCTCTTTTGCAGACAGGTACCAGCCCCAGGCGCGCAGGCGCGCCACATCACTGCGCAGCTCGCGAATGCGCTGAGTGGTGTGCGCCTCACCACCGGAGGCGCGGGTGGCGCGATACACCGCCAGGTATTCGTTCAGTGCACGCAGGCGATGGGCCACCGCCTGACCTGCCAGACGCTCCCGAGGCGCCGAATTCTGAGAGCAAACTACTGCCATACCGGGACTCCTGCTCAATGCCCGCACAACCCTGAAATCATGAAATTGGTCGTTATCTCTCGACCTGGGCGACCTGAAGAATGCCTTGTCGCCCCCGGCACCCTCTGCCGGAAGCCAATCCCTGTTCAGCGTCGCGATGGCACACACTTTAACGATCACTGAATGCGGTCCACAGAGGCAAAGCGTACCGATGTGTTGCCCCGCGTTGCCATTTGTATCCCCCATGATAACAACGCGGAACTGCATCACATTTTTGTGGCCTGATGTAAGATATTGCCCTTATTTAATAAGGATAATCTCTTACTCTCGATCCTGCTCGCGGGTGCTAACTACGCATCACACTGCCAGCCGGAAGTCGTACCGCACTGTTGTTCTGGAGTCGTTCTGTTGTCCCTGCCCCGTGCCTTTCTCTTGCTCACCCTGGGTGGCGTTCTGGCGGTGAGCCCGCCCCTTTTCGTGCATGCCCATCCCGGCGGGCTGGACGCACACGGCGGCCATACGGACCGCAAAACCGACACCTATCACTGCCACACCGATGTCTGCCGCCAGCAACACCAGCAACAGGCCGAGGCAGAACAACAAGCCCGCGATGCCGGGCGAGCGTTTTCCACGCTCTATGACCGCGGCGACTGGCCCCACTGGGACGATGAGGATGGCGACTGTCAGGACAGCCGGGCGGAAGCACTGATCCGCGCCAGCCAGACACCGGTGAGCTTTACCCGCAAGGATCACTGCATTGTTGCAAGCGGCCGCTGGTACGACCCCTACAGCGGGCACACCTTTACCCGGGCCCGACAACTGGATGTGGACCACATCGTGCCGCTGCGTCATGCCCATGGCCATGGTGGCGACCGGTGGAATGACGCCTTGCGGCGCCAGTTTGCCAACGATCCGGACAATCTTCTGGTGGTATCGGCCAGCACCAACCGTAGCAAGGGAGCCAGCAGCCCGGACCAGTGGCTACCTGCCAATCACGCTTACTGGTGTGAATACGGACAACGCTGGTCGGCCATCAAACAGCGCTATCAATTGATGGTCACTCCAGCCGAGCAGGATGTGGTGACGCAACTGCTCGCACGCTGTGCCGCAGATTAGGGGACGACCATGCCCGCACACAGGCATAAAAAAAGCCGCCCTGAGGCGGCTTTTTTGGCAGTGAACCGATTAGTTGGTTTCTGCTGCGTCTTTCATGTCTTCCACAGATTCCTGGGCATTATCATAGGCGTTGTCCATATCCTCGCCCATTTCTTCCATCGGCCCTTTGCTATCCGGGGTAATCTTTTCGATGGCATTATCCACCTTCTGGCCAGCTTCTTCGGCTGGGCCGTCGTTGGCGTCACAGGCAGCCAGAAAAGCGGTGGAAGCAAACAGGGCGGCCAGTGCCGCTTTACCGAAAGTACGCATAATGTCACTCCTTGATGTTTCGGCTGAAAACGATGCCTACAGTAACGCCTGAATAAAACGCTGGCCACGGGCCAGGGCACACTTGCACAGCATTTTACGATGCCTTACGAATCCCGCAGTGACAGGTAAGATAACCCCTCTCATCGCGGGGCAAACGGATTACACATAATGAAAAGAATTGGACGGGAAGTAGGCGGACTGGCTCAGCTGGTGACCCGCTTCGGCAACGAGATCACCCAGGTCGTTCAGGATATTCATGGCAGTGTCGCCAACCCTTTTGGCCTGCGTGGCCAGGAGTACACCCCGGCCCCCATGGTCTATAACCTGGTGCGCTACGGCTTTCGGCAGGCGGGCAATCTTGCCGGGCTGGCCGATCTGGCGGCCGACCCCGGCCGTGAACTACGCGACAGCCTCGACCTGCAAAGCATCCTCAATGGCGTGTTTGGTCAGTTACTGGTTGAGCAACAAAGCCATTACGCCTTGCCGATGACCCTCCTGCCCAGTGGCAAGCTGCAAGGCGACACCCTGGTGCTGTTCCTTCATGGCCTTTGCATGAATGATTCCTGTTGGAACAATCCGGCTGCCGACAGCTTCAGCCAATGGGTGCGCCGTGAACTTAACGCCGATGTGCGTTATCTGCGCTATAACACAGGCCTGCATATCTCCGACAATGGTCGCAAGCTGGCGGGCCTGCTGGCCCATACCGCCCTGCCCGAACGCATCATTCTGGTGGGACATTCCATGGGCGGCCTGGTCGCTCGCAGCGCCCTGCACCAGGCCCGTGAGCGCGGCGACAGCTGGGCCGACAAGGTCAGCCATCTGGCCTGTCTCGGCTCGCCCCATCAGGGCGCGCTACTGGAGCGAGTGGGCAACAACGCCAACCGGCTACTGGCCACCACGCCCTGGTCACGCCCACTGATGCGGCTGGGCAACCTGCGCTCTGACGGAATCCGTGACCTGCGCTTTGGCTATGTACTGGAAGCGCAGTGGCGTGACCGCCCCCTGGACGACACCCGCCCCAGCGCCAAGGTGCCGCTGGACCCGGAAGTGAAACAACTGTTTATCGCTGGCAGTGTCAGCGAACCGGAACATCCAGCCCCACGGGGCGATTGGCTGGTTTCGGTGGACAGCGCCCTGGCCTCGCGCCTGTACCCGGACGCCCCGCTGCTGACCCGGGAACTGTTTTACCAGATGGGGCATATGACCATGATAGAAGAAAGCCGCACCTATGCCCGGGTGCAGCGCTGGCTTGAGGACTGACATGCAGTGCACCCTGTGCGCCGGTGACGCGCACCCTTTTGCGCAGGTGGACGGCCGCGACTACTTTCGCTGCCCGTGTTGCCAACTGACCTTCGAGCACCCCGACAGGCTACCCGGCCCCGACGAAGAAAAAGGCCAGTACGACCTGCACGACAACCGCCCGGACGATCCCGGCTACCGGCGTTTTCTGGCACAACTGGCCGACCCGCTCTGCGAACAGCTGTCGCCGGGTGCGCAAGGCCTCGATTTTGGCTGCGGGCCCGGACCGGCCCTGGCCGCCATGATGACGGAACGAGGCTACCCCTGCGGCACCTGGGATCCGATTTACGCCAAAGACGAAACGCGACTGGCCCCACAGTATGACTTTGTCACCTGCACGGAAGTCATTGAGCACCTGCACCAGCCGGCCCGTGAGTGGGCCTGGTTTGCCGACCACGTTCGCCCCGGGGGCTGGCTGGGCCTGATGACCCGCTGGCTAACCGACGACCACGCCTTTGCCCGCTGGCACTACCGCCGTGACCCGACGCATGTCTGCTTCTGGCAACCGGCAACCTTTGCCTGGCTGGCAGACACACAGGGCTGGGAGCTGCACCTGACGGGCAACCCGGTGGTATTGATGCGCAGACGGCCCTGAACGGCGCCAGGCTAGCCTGCGACAACAATCGCGACCGTCACCGCAACCAGTGCCAGCGGCAGGACCACCAGAGCAGACTTCAGTGCGCGTTCATACCAGGTGGAAAATTTATATTGCTGATCCATTTTTTTGATATCCCCTATTACCCCGAAGTCAGTATAGGGAATGGCAAAACGCCCCCACATCACCCAAATGGGGTATATGCAATATTTATGGTCAATCCACCCACTTCTGGCACTCTAAAGGCTGTGCAGCCAGAACTGCATGGGCTTGCGTGACAGCGCTGCCTCGCCGATATCGGTCCAGTCAAAATGCGCCACCAACTGGTTCTGGGGGAAATAGCCACGCCCACGCCAGAACAGATCCAGCGGCTGGTAGCCTTCGGGGCGAGCCGGGTGATCTTCGGGGCGCTGTACTGCACAAAAAGCGGTATGGCGATAACCAAAATCTTCCGCGTACTGCTCTCTCAAATCAAAAAAACGGTGCCCAATCCCCTGACCACGCCACTCTTTTTTGAGCACGGATTCGCCAAAGTAGAAAACCGTATTGATCTCTGCCCCCAACTGACGAAACGGCGCCTGGAACTCATCATCTGCCTCGCGCAGCGGTAAACCTGTCGCCGCCCCGACCAGCTTGTTGAACTCCAGCGCCAGTACGAACACGCTCTGATCGGACTGCGCATAGCGGTCCAGATAGCGGCGCTCATAGGCGAGGTCACCCTCATACAAATACGGAAAATCACGAAACACTTCGATGCGAAGCTTGGCCAATTCATCCAGCCAGGGCTCGACGGCGATACCGGTCACCGGACGAATTTCTACTGACGACATGCCCTCTCCTTGTAACTCTGACAATGGGACAGGGAATCAATAGCACGATGGCCGCGCAAAGGAAAAGAGCAAGGGGGCGCGGCTAGGGCCAGGCCAGGATCACGCCAGTGAACCACAACACCACGAACACTGCCTGACGGAAACGCGCTTCATTCACATGATGATGGAGCAGCTCGCCCACCAGCATCGCCGCGATCACCACCGGAACCAGGGTAGCGATGCGTGGCAGGGCGGGCAGCAAGGTGCCATCCAGCAGGAACACAGCTGTCAGCAAACTGTTCAAGGCCAGCCAGACCAGAATCAGGGTGGCACGAAAGCGCTGCTTGTCGAGCTTGAGGCCGCTTAGCGCATACACCAACAGTGGCCCTCCCGACGCAAACAGGCCATGCGTCACCCCGGCCATCAACATCCAGCCACGGGACCAGAGCCCACCATGCGCAGTGACCGCCAGGCCACGATACATGCGCCACAGTTCACGGCTGCTGAACCAGAGCACCAGCAAACCAAACCCGCTTTTGAGCAATTGCTCCCCCAGCCACGGCCGTAGCCCGTAACCTGCCAGAGTGCCGAGCACCATTAACGGCAGGATCAGCTTCCACAGGGTTGGCCAATGGATCGCATGACGGTGACGCCAACTCAGGGTGCCACTCATGACGATATTCAATGGCACCAGTACCGGCAGGATCTCCGGGATCGGCAACACCAGCGCGCCCAGTGACAGGGCAATCACAATGCTGCCAAAGCCGGTCATCGCTTCGGTGGTAAAGGCGAGAAAAATGAACAACCCCAGCAGCAGCCAGGGAGAGGCAAGCAGGTCCATCCGTTATTGCTCCAGCTCGCTGGCAAACTTGCGCAGCATCAAACGCTGGTAGAGATCCGGCGCAACACGCCAGAGCACGCTGGCAAACCAGGTAAACCGGTCCGGGAACAGTCGCTTGCGGCCTTTTCCATAGGCGTCAAAAACCTGTTCGGCCATCCATTCAGGGGTTCGCATATTGCCCACCATGGAGCGGGCATGCGCTGCAGGCTTGCCATCATGACCCAGAGCATTTTTCTCGATGGGGGTGTCCAGAAAACTCGGGTACGCCATAAGAATATGGATGCCATAGCGGGACACTTCACCGCGCATAACTTCAAAGAACTGCCCTAACGCACTCTTGGCACTGCAGTAACCGGCCCGCCCCAGCACCGGCATCCAGCCCGCCATGGAACCGATATTGATAATGCCTCCCCGGCTTTTCTTCAGCAGGGGCAGACAGGCCACAGACAGCTCCACCGGTGCCTGCCAATCCACCGCCATGACTTTTTGGAACACACTCATGGCCGTTTTTTCGGCCAGCGAACGATGGGTAATGCCGGCATTGTTGATCAGCAGATCCAGGCCACCGTGTTTTTCCAGCCAGGGCACCAGCAAGGTGATGGCATCACTGTTGGTGACATCCAGCACCCGACTGGTCACACGCTCGGCATCCCGGGCAGCCAGCGCTTCGACTCTTGCTTCAAGCAATACTTCGTTCATGTCAGCAAGAATCACCCGATAACCCAACGCAAACGCCTGTTGCGACAGCGCCCAGCCAAGGCCCGACGCGGCTCCGGTAATCAATACGGTTTTCATGCCTTTGACTCCCTGGAGGCAAGCCAGAAGCGGAAGGTCTGCTCCGACGATTTCTTCGGCAGGTAACCGAATTCCTGTTTCAGTTTTTGGTTACCCAGCACCGGCCGATAGCGAAGAAAATTCACTTGCGCCGGGGTATATCCGGTGAGGCGAAGCGCATGCCCCACCGCCAACCCTGCACGAATCGCCCAGGCAGGAACCGTAACGACCGGCTTGCGCAAGATGGCTGCGAGCTGGGTGATTGTCAGCGCCCCATCGCCGGCCAGATTAAAACAACCGTTGCGTTCTTCTGTGACACCTTTTTCGATAATCGCCAACACATCCTGATCCCAGATAAACACAAACGGTGACGGAGAACCGGCGACCGCCAACAGACTTCGGCCCTCAAAAAGACGCGTAATAAGGTTACGGGTATTGGCACCAAGCACGGTGCCCGGTCGCAACACCAGCTGGCCCAGATGAGGATGCCGTTGGCGATAATCCGCCAATAGCGCTTCGACCTGGCGTTTGTGGTCCGAGTACGCAAATTCAGGGTTGCCCCGCAGGGGGGCGTCTTCATTGATCCACTCGGGGTTGTCCGCATGGTAACCGTAAGCCGCCCCGGAACTGGTGACCACCAACTGGCGTACACCAGAGGCGATACAGGCATCCAGCACATTGCGAGTGCCGTTGACATCAATGTCGAAATCGCGCTCGCGATCACCGCTGTCTTCCAGTACCGCCGCCAGGTGAACTACCTGATCAATACCATGTTTCTGGATCAGCTCACCCAGCGAAGGGTCGCGGATATCCCGCACATAAAAAGGAAAATCCGCATTGTCATCCGGGCGAATATCCACACCAACAACAACGTGTTCCGACGCCAGACGACGAGCCAGCTGGCGGCCGATATACCCTGCTGCACCGGTAATCAGGATCCGCCGCTGCGAAGGATGATTCATGATGATTCTCCCTCAGTTTGACGGGCCCCGGCTTCACCACGCGCAGTCTGTCGTGACCAGATCCCGGCCAGCACCAGTCCACTGACCAGATGCCATACCCCCCAGAAGGCAGCAATCAGAATCATGCCGCTTTCGTCCGGGAAAAAGGTAAACAAAATGGCCAACCCCAGTCCGGAGTTCTGAATGCCCACTTCCATGGTAATGGCGCGGCGGTCGGCTCGCGGCAAGCCGGTAAACCCGGCCGCAAAAGCGCCCAGCCCCAAGGCCAGCAGATTCTGCAGTACCACCAACCCCACAATGCGGTCGGCGGTGGCCAGAAACACATCCACGTTATTGCCGAAGGCCACACCCACAAACAACAACAACACCAGCAGGGTGATATAGCGCATGGGCTTCTGGGCGCCCCGGGCAAACGCCGGGAACGCCTTGCCCACAGCCATACCGATGACCAGAGGCAAGCCCAACACCAGCACGACCAGCATCAGGATTTCCAGGCTGTCGAGTTGAATGTCGGTAAGAATCGGTCGGGTATGGGGATTGATCCAACCGTAGAGAGAGAAGTTGAAGGGCGTCATCACCATGGCAGCAAGGCTGGACACGGCGGTCATGCTCACCGAAACCGCCACATTGCCCCGCCCCAGCCAGGTCATGATATTGGAAAACGAGCCGCCCGGGCAGGACGCCACCAGAATCATGCCCAGCGCCAGTTCAGCATCAACCTCGAACCACCAGGTGGTCAGGCAGGTGGCGGCAGGCAACAACACGAACTGCGCCAGCAGCCCAACGATGGGCGCATCCGGTCGCTGTACCACTCGACGGAAATCGTCCCCCGTCAGGGACAGCGACACGCCAAACATCATGAATGCCAGAATAACGTTGAGAATCAGCAGATTCTCGCTGCCGAAATGCACCTCCATCTCACACCCCCTGCTTCAGCTGGGTGATGTGGGCATTAACCGCCTTGCGGTAGCTATCCTTATGCACGTAGTACGCCATGCGTGCCAGTTTCAGATAGTCAAATCCACCATCCAGATTGCGTGAGGCCTCTGCCGTGGCCTTCTGCTCCAGCGACTGCGCCTGCGGGTTGCCATCCAGACGGGCACGCAAATACAGCGCCACCATTTCCGCCTGTTCGTTGCGCCCTTCCCAACCCAGCCCAGCGGCTTCCACCATGCCCATCATGAACAGGTTACGGTGTTGGGGATGGAACACATTCAGGTATAACTGCGGCGCATCCGCCCCTTGCCAGTTGAGCTCCTGTGCATCGATGAAGGGGTAATCCAGCTTGTAGCCGGTGCCCATCAAAATCAGATCGTAAGTCCGGGACTGGCCGTCGGCGAAGGTCACCGTCTTGCCAACAATGCCGGCAATATCGCCATGGGGGGTAATATCGCCGTGGCGAATATGGTGCAGCACCAGGGAATTGATCACCGGGTGGGATTCATAAAGTTTGTAGTCAGGATCCGGCAGGCCGTAATCGCTGGGCTTGCCGACCAATAGCTTGATCAGGGCTGCGTCGATTTTCTGTTTGACGATACGTGGCAACGGGATTTTTCCGCCAATGCTGTCGGTGGCCTTGCCCGCAATAAACTTGGGCAGAAAGTAATAGCCACGGCGTACCGACATATCCACACTGGCAGCGCGGTGTACCGCATCCACCGCAATATCGCAGGCGGAGTTGCCGCAACCGACGACCAGCACGCGCTTGCCTTCGAATACGTCTGCCTTGCGGTAGTCACAGGAATGCATCAGCTCGCCTTCAAACTTGCCAGGCAAACTGGGCATATTGGGCTTGTGCAAGGTGCCATTGGCGATCAGCACGCCGTCGAAGTGGCGAGTCTGGCTTGCCCCGTTACAGCAGGTAGTGACATTCCAGCCTTCCCCTTCACGCTCAACCTTTTCGACCCGCGTAGAAAATTCATAGCAATCGTAAAGATCGAAATGCTCTGCATAACGACGGAAGTAATCACGCATGTCGCTATGCCGAGGGTAGGTCGCGACCTTGTCCCCCATGGGGAATTCCCTGAATTCCGTCATGGCTTTCGACGAAATCAGGTGAGCAGATTCGTACATGGTGCTATGGGGGTTATCAATGTCCCAGAGCCCGCCTACATCGGTGTTGAGATCGAAACCGATGAAAGGAATATTGTACTTTTTCAGGTTTCTGGCCGTGGCCAAGCCCATTGGGCCGGCACCTATCACTGCGTACATAACTGTCCCGAGTCTTCTTTTTAGAATTCCCTGAGCCAGGCTCAGAGTTTGGTATGATGTCCAGCCTAGGTGTGAGAGTCTTCCCTCGCACGGCTAATTCAGGACCTGTCCACGGTTAAATCAGGACCGCCATACCATGCCTCACAGCCCCACAGTCACAGTGCGCTTTACCCAGGCCATCAGCCAGGCGGCAGAAACGCTGGGGTTTGCCCTGCCTGACGCGCTGCGCAATGGGTTTGCCTCGCAGGAACGGGTCAGCCTGGAACTGCAGGGGCAGATATGGGAGAGCTTTTGCACCCAGGCGGACGATCCACTAGTCGGCGTGCAATTCGGGCTGGCCATGGAAGTCGGGCACCTGGATACCGCCGGTATGGTGCTGATGAGCTGTGAGACGGTACGGGACGCACTCGACAGCCTGATCGACTACTACCCCATCGTCGGGGAAGGTGGGCACTTTCAGTATCACGAAGACGCTGACCGCTGCATTATCCATTACCTGCCGCAGTACCAGACTCGCCAGGCGGAACGGGTCGAGGCCGCCATGGCAACCCTTCTTCAGTTGTCCCGCTGGACCACAGGCAACAAACTGGCCGCCCACAGCCTGCACTTCACCCATGCTGCCCTTGACGACAATCGCCGCTATGAGTCGCTGCTGGGATTGAGCGATGTGCGCTTTCTGTGTGACCACAACACCCTGATCATCCCGGTCACGGATCTGGACCTGCCGCTGATCTACGCCAACCCTGCCCTGTGCCAACACCTGCGCACCCTTGCAGACCAATTGCTGCAATCTCTCGGCGACCAGTCTCTCAGTGCCCAAGTCACTGAACAGCTCCGCCAGCACCCCCACTGGGGCAAGGAGAAAGTGGCCGACACCCTGGGCATGAGCGGCCGCCATCTGGTGCGCAAACTGGGAGAGGAAGGCACCAGTTTCAAACTGCTTCGCGACGGCTTGCTTCAGGGGTTGGCAGAAAAAAAACTACAGGACGCCCAGCGACTCAGTGATATTGCGGAGCAACTGGGTTTCTCGGATGAGAGTGCATTTTCGAAAGCGTTCAAACGCTGGACCGGCATGACGCCGGCCCAGTTTCGTGAGCAACAATAATCAGGCCTTTTCCAGCGCCTGAGTTATATCGGCCAGAATGTCATCGATATGTTCGATGCCGACAGACAACCGCACCAGATCTGCACTCACTCCGGCACTCTTAAGTTCATCATCGCTGAGCTGACGATGGGTTGTGGTCGCCGGATGGCAAGCAAGAGACTTGGCATCACCGATATTCACCAATCGCTTGATCATCTCCAGGGCATCAATAAACCGGGCACCAGCATCGCGGCCACCTTCGACACCAAAGCTGAGGATCGAGGAGGGTATACCGTTATCCATATAGCGTTTCGCCTGGGCATGGTCCTTGTCGGAATCCAGCCCGGCGAAGTTCACCCAACTCACTTTCGGATGGTCCCGGAGAAACGCCGCCACCTTCATTGCGTTTTCGCAATGACGCTCCATGCGTAGCGACAGGGTTTCAATGCCCTGCAGAATCAGGAAGGCATTCATGGGAGACAGTGCCGCTCCCATATTGCGCAGCGGGACAACACGCGCGCGACCGATAAAGGCCGCCTCCCCCATGGCTTCCACATAGACAACGCCATGATAGCTGGGATCAGGCTGGTTGAATTGCGGAAAACGCGGATTGTCTTTCCAGGGGAATTTTCCGGAATCAACAATCGCACCGGCAATGGTGGTTCCATGCCCGCCCATGTATTTGGTCAGGGAGTGCACGACGATATCAGCACCATGCTCAAAGGGGCGACATAGCGCCGGGGTGGCAACCGTGTTATCAACCACTAACGGCACGCCCGCATCGTGGGCCACTTTCGCCAGTGCCGCCATGTCCACCACATTCCCGGCCGGATTACCGATGGATTCGCAGAACACCATCTTGGTCTTGTCATCAATCGCGGCGGCAATGGCTTCAGGATTCCGGCCATCGGCCATGCGCACTTCAATGCCCTGATTCGGCAAGGTATGGGCAAACAGGTTGTAGGTTCCGCCGTACAACTGACTGACCGACACAATATTGTCCCCCGTACGGGCGAGGGTCTGTACGGTAGCCGTAATGGCCGCCATGCCAGACGCCATTGCCAGCGCAGCAATTCCCCCTTCCAGCAACGCAACACGTTCTTCCAGCACGGCGTTGGTCGGATTCATGATGCGACTGTAAATGTTACCCGGCACTTTCAGATCGAACAGATCCGCGCCGTGCTGGGTATCATCAAAATAATAGCTGGTCGTCTGGTACATGGGCACAGCCACCGCATGTGTCTGCGGGTCGCCCGCAAAGCCCCCGTGTATCGACAGGGTTTCCTTCTTCATGATGGTCGGTCCTCTCTCTTTTTCACGCAAACGCCACAAATGCGGCAAAAAAAATTATTTTATCTCAGGCTCTTTCCAGAAATCGAACTGCTTGGGGATGTCCGCCATAGCGGTCTCGAAACGGGGTGCACGTTTTTCCAGGAACGCGGTAAAACCGTCCTTGCCGTCCCAGAACTCGTTAGACCAGTAAATCATTTTGGATTCCACCACATGTGCTTCAGCGGGGTGACTGAAGTTAGGGTTGCGCCACAACATCTGCTTGGCCAGTGCCACAGCGATGGGGGAGCTCTTGGCGATCATCTTGCGCGCCATGCAGCGGGCAACATCCAGCACTTCGCCTTTGTCATGGGCACTGTGAAACAGGCCGGCTTCCACGCCTTCTTCGGCCATGAAAATGTCACCGCTGATCACCCACTCCAGCGCTTTCTGCATGCCGACGACCCGGGGCAAGAACCAGGAGGAACAGGCTTCCGGGGTGATGCCTCGCTGGGTGAAGACGAAACCGATCTTGCTGTTCTCTGCCACCAGTCGAATGTCCATGGGCAGGGTCATGGTAATGCCCACCCCCACGGCAGCACCGTTAATGGCGGCAATCACCGGTTTGCGGCACTGATAAATGGCAAGTGACAGCTCGCCACCGGAGTCCCGGATTTGCTCAAGCGGCGGATCCATCCCTTCCGCATCGTCATAACCAAACAGGTTGCCGCCATCCTCCGGCTCCATCTCCATGCCGGCACAAAACACCTTGCCGGCACCGGTAACGATGACCGCACGCACCTCATCGGTGCTGTCGGCGTAATTCAATGCATGAACCACCTCATCCTTCATGCGCAGGGTAAACGCATTCAGTCGTTCGGGGCGGTTAAGGGTAATGGTGAGAATGTTCTCGGAAAGCTCGGTCTTGATGTCCTTGTAATCCATGATGACTCCGCATTGTTGTTGTCAGGACGGCCGTGTCTGAGAGATGCCCTCGGGCACAGAAAGCGGCACTACCTGTACCGGTTGCCCCCGAGCATAGCGCGATGGCAGGGCATCGAACATGGCCCGAAGCGTCCGGTTGAGATGGGGTTGATCGTAAAAACCAGCGGCCACCGCCAGCTCGGTGAGGGTCATGCCGCTTTCCCATAACGCCAGCGCCCGCTGGCTCTTGAGGTGCAGCACAAATCGTTTGAAAGTGACGCCCAACTGCTCACTGAAAAGACGCCGAAAGCGGGACGCTGACAGGTTGGCCTGCTCCGCCAGCTGCTCCAGATCCACCTCCTCATGCTCGCGTAGCACCCGGCAGGCGCTGGCCACACGTGGGTCCAGTGGATGAATAGTGGCGGTGTCGCGAATGGCGGCCAGCAAACGAATCACACTGTCGGGGTGCGCTTGCGCTTCTGCCAGGGGAGGCAACGCAGTCAACAAAATCTGCTGAAGGTGTCCCCCCATGCCAGCGGACAGCCCTCGCCAGGCAGGTTCATCTGGATCGAGGTGAATGACTGCGACCGGCCCTTCACTGTGCAGGGTCTGGGTCTGCTCCGGGGGAACCAGGACGATCTGCTGATCGAGTCGCCGACCATCCACGGTGACATTAAGCGGCCCTTGCAGCCCCACCAACAGCGACGCCGCCACATGCCGGTGCGGCTGATTGGCCATATTCGACAGCACGGCCAGCCAGCCCCCGCGCCAGACATAGAGCGGGGACAACAGACGGGGGTCGGATACCGGCGACAGTGTAGACATGCCGGTCATGATGCCCGCCCGGAGCCGGGCGGACAATGTGCGGATCAGGCCGAAACGGGGTGCTTGCGCAGACCCAGCTTGTGGGCCAGTTCAATGGAGACAAACATGGGGCCCACCAGCAGGAACACCAGGTCATCCACAAACGAGGGTTTCTTGCCTTCTACCTTGTGGCCCCATACCTGAACGGCCCAGGCCAACAGCCACACGGCAGCACTGGTCCAGCCCAGCGACAGGGCGCTGCGCTCCACCAGTACGATGGCGGCGATGGACGCCGCCAGCCAACCCGCCATCAACAGGGTCATGCCGGCAGACATCCGGAAATAAAAGGGCATGCAAACGAGCGCCAGCAGGGAACCGCCATTGACCCAATAGGCCAGACTGCCCTCCAAACCCAGCCACTGACCGACCGGAATCAGCCAGAACAGCCCTAAGGTGGAGACAAAGATGGCGGGCACACACAGGATGTGCACCCACTGGTTTACCGGATTCTGGTGACTCTCTGCGTAGTCGCCCAGAAAGGTGTGAAGATCGCGCATGCCAGCTCTCCCGAGTTGTTGTTTTGAGCTGGTCTTACGCTAACCCGGGGCACGCGGACACAATTGTACGAAAGGGCCATGATACGTTTCGCAGCCCTTACCGGCATCGCAGGCACCCTCAGGCGCAAGCGCGTCGACTGTCCTTCAGGGCGCGCAGCACCTGCTCACGGGTCAACAAGCCCACCAGCCGTTTCTGGGCATCCACCACCGGGTAGATCTTGGGTTTCTGGGTCACCATCAGTTCTGCCACATCCACCACGGAGTCACTTTCACTGACCGTGAGAGGTTGATCGTGCATGAACTCATCCACAATCAGACTGCCTTCGCAGTGATAACTGGATACCAGCAACTTGCGCAGGCAATCCTGCTCGGACACAAATCCCACGACCCGCTGACCGTCATCGACCACGGGCAGTCCGGTGAATTTGTGTTGCAGCAGAATCTCCACCACTTCGGTGAGCTCTGTGCCCGTTGCCACCGCCATCGGATGTCGGGCCATGAGTGCGGCCACCGTTAGATCGCTCATGATGCGCTCCTTAAACGCTGAACGTCCTTTGACTATACCACCGGGCCGGGAAACTGCCCTTGCGATTCCGCTATCGGACTGATCGCCGGTTCTGATGAGGCGGTGCACCAACAGGTGACGTACCCCCTCGCGCTTCCTACAATGGGAACGCGCACAAAATACAGGGACAGAGGGCAAGGAATGGGATTCACGCGACAGCCACGTTTTTGGGGTCTGATTCTGACCTTGCTGCTCTCCGGGATGGCGCCTCTTGCCCAGGCCGCCACAGCGTGCGAACAAGCGGAACAGACCCTGATTGCGCTGGAGCGCGAAGAGCAACAACTGGCCTCTGACCGTCAGCGTCTGCAGACCATCCTGAATGGGGAGGTCCCCGCGCCGCAGCAACTGGAAGGGCTGCTTGGGCAACCACTCGCCCATCCTGACGCGGTCTCGGGCAACCCGCCGGCCAAACGCCAGAGCACTGACAGTCGCTGCCAGGCAGTCCAGAACGACATTGAGGCCCTGACCGAACAGTTGTCGACGCTGGACACCGCCCTTTACCGCTTGCGACATACCCTGCTGAGCATGAGCCCGGCCCAGCGCCAGGCCCTGGCCCAATTGAGCACCCTGCATAACCAGTTGCAAGAACGTATCGACGACCCCCAGAGCAGCCCCTCGCTGGTCACGGGCGCCAGACTCGTACAAGACCACATTGCCCGCCTCTGGGCGCTAGTGCCGCACATGGCACAGTCCGATGCCGGGGTGACTGCGGATCTGGATCAACTCTGGCATCAACCTCCTTCCCTGTCACCGCCATCTCCCATCACGACGCCTTACCGGGACCTGATCAAGGCCCGGCTGGAGGTGCAGAAACAGGTTCGCGACCTGCGTGCTGATCAGTGGCATCGCCGCCACCTCAGCGACATGGTGCTGGACATGGGCGGGCTGACCGGCATCCCAGCGGTACTGGCACGGGAGGGCGCCCGAATTCAGCAACGGTTGATGGATACGATCACCCTGGTGCGTTATGACCTGAGCGCACCGATCCGCCGTACCGGCTATATGCCCATCGTGCAGAACATGCTCGCTCTGGTGCTGGGCATCGCCGGTTTCGTGCTGCTGGCCAAACTGGCCCATCGCAGTCGCCACTGGGCCCTGAGCCTGCACGAAAAAGTCGTGGCCGCCAGCGGCCAGCGCCGCTGGCTGCGCAATGCCAGCCGGCTGATCAGTGGCATCGCGCCGATGCTGCCCTGGCTGCTGTTGTGGTTTTTTCTGGGTCAGCTGGCCCCCTTGCTCGACAGCCCCTCGACCAAGGTACTGCTATGGCTGCTGCCGTTTGCCCACCTGTACGTGATTTACGGACTGGCCAGCCTGGTCGGGGAATGGCTGATTGGTCGCGTCGCCCAGAGTGCCAACACCTACCTGAGTGCTGACCAGTCGCGTCAGGTCATTGCCCACTCACGCAAGGTAGCGGGCTGGCTGATGGTGCCGTGGTTCCCTTTACTGGTGGTCTGGGAAAGCCTGGGGCCGTCTTTGCTGTATTACCTGCTGGCAGGGTTACTGGGTACCAGCCTTTATCTCGCGGTCGGCCGACTGCTGGCACTGCGAAATCACGATTACCTTTTGTGCCTGCAGGCAATCCTGCCATCGTATCTGGACCCGGTAGCCGAGCGTCTGTTGACGCCATGGCTGTTCTGGCTTTTTGCCCCGCTCATGTTGCCCGTCGCTCTGGTCAGCTTTCTGGTGGATTTTCTTGACCGGGTACTGGCCGATTTTGACTGGTACATGCGTTTCAAGGCCCGCTGGTTCCGCCTGCGCACCAAGATCAATAACGAGGAAGATGACGAAAAAGCCAACAGCGCCGAAACACCGGAAGAAGGCAACTACGAGCGCTGGTTTGCCCAGGAACTTCCCGAAGGCAGCAAACTGCCTTTCATCGATACCGGCCTGGTCGCTGCCATGGAAAAGACGATCCAGCGTTGGCATGGCGACAAGACCGACGAAAATGCGCTGGTCGTGGTCGGCGAGAAGGGCAGCGGCAAGAGCATCAGCATAGGCAAGCTGCAAAGCGCCCTCAGCGACAGCTGCCAAGGCCTGGAAGTCATTACCCTGAAAGTGCCCGCACGTACCATTCAGCCCGATGAGATCCACCGGCTTGTCGGCGATGCCCTGAACGTCGAGCTGGTGGAGCAAGGCCCGGCCGCATTGGTAAAAAGCGATGAAAGCCGGGCTCCGACGCTGCTGATTCTGGATGAGGCGCAAAACTTTTTCCTGGCATCCCAGGGGGGGCTGGCGGGTTGGCGCACCGTGCTGAGCCTGGTTAACGCACGGCTGGATAATGTCTTCTGGTTACTGATGATCAATAACCAGAGCTGGGCCTATTTATGCAACGTCTTCGGCCGTGACTATCAGTTCCGTAATGTGGTGCGGGTCAAGCGCTGGGGGCAGTCGGATATCCGCTCACTAATTTTGTCCCGCAACCATCTCGGCGGCTACCAGGTCAGTTACGACGAAGTCCTGCTGTCATCACGAGGGCCGGAGGCCGGTAATGTTCGAAATGCCGAACAGCGTTACTTCAGCCTCCTGTGGGACGCCAGCCGGGGAAACCCGCTGGTAGCACTACGTTTATGGCTGACCTCCATCAAGGTACAGGGCCGCCGTGTTCAGGTCGGCCTGCCGACGCCGCCATCCGCAGGCATCCTCGACAGCATGGGAGAAAACGCCCTGTTTGTGTATGCCGCCATCGCCACCCACGGCCGCCTGAGTAGCAGCGAAATCAGTGCGGCAACCTGTCTGCCGGAAAATGTGGTGCGCTATGCGCTCAAAAGTGGCTTTGATGCCGGCTTCCTGAAAAAAACCGACGACAATCGCTACCGCCTGGTGCCCCTTTGGTATCAGCCGGTGATCAGTTACCTGACAAGGAAGAATCTGCTCAATGAATGATGGAAATATCGTCAACGACCTGGCGGTTGTCGTTGAGCTGTTCAATGTCTACGCCATTCTGCTGCTGTTCATCGGTGGCTTTGTGTTGTGGGCGCTGAACTGGGGCATCAGCAAAGCCGGCCAGAAAGTCACTGAGAAACTGCCCACCCGGCGCTTCCTGATCCTGCAGATCACCACTCTGATCGGTTTTGTGCTGTATACGGTGGGCGCCATTGCCCTGGTGGTCGGAGTGCTGCAACCCCCGAAAGAATTCATGCTGGCAGCGGGCGGCTCGGTGGCCGTGGCGCTGGGCTTTGCCCTCAAGGATATTGCGGCTTCGCTGGTGGCGGGCTTGCTGCTGTTGTTTGATCGCCCTTTCCGGGTCGGCGACCGGGTCAGCTTCGACAATGTCTATGGCGAAATCGTGTCGATTGGTCTGCGCACGGTGCGTCTGCAAACCCTGGACGACAACCTGGTGACCATTCCCAACTCCCGCTTCATTACCGACGTGGTCGCGTCCGGCAATGCCGGCGAGCTGGACATGATGGTGGTCACGGATTTTCACGTGGGGCTGGATGCCAACCTGGAAGAGGCCAAGGCAATAATCGAAGAAGTCATTTTCACCAGTCGCTTCGCCTATCTGAAAAAGCCGGTGACTTTCGCGATTGAAGAAATCGAAGTGGGTTACCGGTTGGCCATTCGTCTGCGGGCGAAAGCCTACGTTCTGGATGTCCATTACGAAAAAGCTTTTCAAAGCGATATCGTCGTGCGGGTATCAAAACGCTTCACCGAAGCCGGGGTGATCCGGCCGGCATGAGCCGGATCAACGTGACTTACGCCTGGCCCCTGAGGTAGCGCCGTTACGCTCAGCCAGAATCTCTTCCAGTTCTTCCCGGGACAGATAATCCAGATCCCAGTGATTGGTAAAGGTTTCCTTGTAGCGATGACGCCCACGGTGAAGATCATCGGGCGTGTCACCCTGATGGGCAGGATGATAATCCCGGTAAGGATTATCCTCTCCTGCGTGGTGATCTGACAGCACGTCTTTGCGGGTAAAAAGCCGCTGCTTCAAGCGGGTGATAAGATTGCTCATGCACACCTCCATTACCCAAAGGGTAACAGGCTGACGCCATCAGCACGTGAATCTTCAGGCCACCAGTTCCGGCTTGCCGAGCATATCCGCCAGGCGAATCAAGGCGCGCTTGCGCAGATGTTCGCTGTCTCGCTTCGACGGATGAAAATCGCGCTTGTAGTAAGCCAGGTATGACTTACCGAGTTTACGCAACCAGCCCGGCTTACCCAGCAACCAATTCAGGCCACCCCGCACCGACTTCCAATCGGTCGGGTCATCCATTTCCTGACGCAGCTGAATGTAGTGATAGATAGTGAAACCAATAAATTCAACGGTGGTGAACGCCATCTCGGAGCTGCGAACCCAGTAACTGTCGACTTGCTCTCTGTAAACATCAAATGCCACTGATTTATGCTCACTTTCTTCAATGGCATGCCATAGCCACAGCGGCACCATTCGCTGATCCATGCCTTCAATAAATTCCGGATTTTCCAGAATCATTTCTGCCAGCATGGCAGTGAAATGTTCCAGCGCACAGGTCTTGGCAAGCTGTCGCTCGGGGGACAACCACTTGGCCATGAATTTGAGGCCCTGCTTCACATAGGCGTCGACCTTGTGTGTCGGCACGCCCTTGGATTCCATGAATGCGTTGAAGGCATCATGCTCATTGCCATGATGTGCTTCTTGCCCGATGAAGCCTTTTACTTCTTCGCGCAGCATCGGATCCTGAATGCTTTTCTGGAAGTATCGTACGGAGCGGACAAAAAAACGCTCCCCTTCGGGGAAGGTGCAGGACAACGCCGTCAGCAACATGCTTTTGAACTGGTCGTTGTCAAACCAGTAACGCGGGATGGACGGGTCAAACTCGAAGTCCATGCGGCGAGGCTGAATATCACTCTGGTTTATTCTTTTAGGCGTTTTCGCTTGCGCATTCATGATGTTTCCTCCGTATACCGATACAGTATTCGGTAGTAAGGAGGTGGGACTCTAGTGCAGGTTGTGCCATTTTCGGGATCCCGTGTGGACAAGAATGGCCCTTAACCCAGAATCACCGCCTGATCCCTGCCTTGCCCCTTGGCCTGATACAGGCTTTGATCCGCCGCTTTCATCAGCGCCTGCGCGGAAACCGGTTTCGCGGGACACCAGGCCGTGCCACCGATGGAAAGGGTCGATAATTTATAGCCACTTTGCTGGCGCTGAATGCGCCGATTATAGTCCCTGACCCTTTTTACCAACCGCCAGGCCACATCGCTGGCACCTTCGACATCGGTGTTTGGTAACAGCACCGCGAACTCCTCACCGCCGATTCGGGCAACCCTGTCACCCGGCCGAAGCAGCGACTCTGACAATAGCCGGGCCACGGTTTTCAACACCTGATCACCCACATCATGACCATGGTTATCGTTAATACGCTTGAAGTAATCCATATCGATTAACAAGAGGGAAAAGGGGTGGTGCCGATGGCTGGACTGCTGGGCCAGCTCTGCCAACCAGCGATCGAACGCACGCCGGTTGGGAATTCTGGTGAGCGGGTCTTCACACGCCTCACTCTCGGCACTGCGGGCGGTTTCTTCGGCTTGTACGCAGGTGCGCCGTAACTGGGCCTCGCGGCGCAAACTGGTTGATACCCGACGCATGCTGCCCACGGCAATATCACGGGGAAACAGTTCGATCAGATAACAGTCCTGCCATTCCCCTTTCAGGCTGATTCGGGAACTGGTTGGATAGTAGTGCTCCAGTGGCGCCGCCAAACGCGTGCCCATGTGAGCGCTCTGACTGTTACGTCGCACACTACGCAGAAATTTCTCGCCCCCTCCAGGTAAAAGCACAGCCATATTGGTTGGCGCTCCGTCCTTGAGCAAGGCCGCCGCCTGACGATTGACGGCCTTGATGCAGCCCTGCCCATCGATCAGCAATACCGGCAGGGAAATCGCATCCAGAATCGCACCGCATTCAGGAGTAATCATTAGGGATCTGCCACAAAGTACTCACGACCCGGCCCCTCTTCACTGGGGTCGAGGCTGACTTCTACCCGGCATTGCGCATCACCATTCGCAATCGCTTCCTTGATTTCCACTCTGGCATAGCCGTTGTTTTCTGCGGTAATCACGCCAAAGACATTGGACGTCATCATGCACAAGGCGGGGCGGCCATTGGCATGGCCACCAAACGGGCAACGCCGGTTACCGAGAATGATTTTTTGATCACTAAGCTCTAACAGATAGAAATCGCCTTCAATGCGACGTTTCAAATCCACCAGCACAGCGGCAACCTGCTCGAGATCGAGCCGCCCCACATCCAGGGCATCCTTGTAGGCTCGATTGATACTGTCGCCCATGTTCTGACCGACCATGGCGATCAGCCCTTCTGCATGTTCCAGCCCGGCAACATCTTCGATGGTTTCAGCCAGCTGACCGAGCAGCTGACGCATGAAACGGTCCCTGTTCAAAGGGATACAGGCATTCTTCACCTCATCCATGGTGCCTCCCTCTCTCTCGCCCTATTTGTGAACTCAATCACAATATAGCGCCGTCAATAACGAGTGATGGAGCCGGGAAACGCCCAATCGGCGTGATAATGGGATGAATGGAACTCAGATTTACATTCACCTGGCTAGCGGCAGACAAACCGTCTGTAGCGGCTGGCGGAGCTCATTTATCGGGCGTCGGAGGACGCGCAGCGGAACAGGCGGGCATGAATCTCCCCTGCACGCTTTTCCCGATGCAACTGCCAGCGGGCAGGCACCTGCGGAGGGCTATCGTGACTGCGAGACTCCACATAGACCCAGGCCTGTGGAGCCAACCAGCCGTGCTGCTCCAGCGACCTGCAGGCAGGCTCGACCAGCCCCAGATCATAGGGTGGATCCACGAACACCAGATCAAAGGGGGTGGCGGGCTGCTGTAGCCATATCAGGGCATCACGGGCCTCAACGCAGGCCCGTTCAGCAAACAACGGCTGCAACTGGCGATCCAGGTCAACGGCGCGCTCTCGCTTTTTCTCGATCAGCGTGGCCGTGGCTGCGCCGCGACTCAGCGCCTCTGCCCCCAACACTCCGGAACCGGCGAACAGATCAAGCACCCGCAATCCCGGCAACTCGAACTGCAGCCAGTTGAACAGTGTCTCACGCAAGCGATCCGACGACGGGCGCAAATCCCCCCCCTGATCCACAAATTGCAGACGCAGGCCGCGCTGGGCACCTCCGATGATTCGAACCTGCCCTTTGCTGGCGCCCCCCCCGCGCCCTTTATTTTTCGCCATCAACTACGCCGCCTTGTTCACCGGCTTGCAGGTCATCGCCAACGGCCTTCACCTCAGGCGCCTGCGGACCAATACTGATGATAGCCAGATTAGCCGGCACCAAATGACGCTGGAACGCCTCGCGGATGTCATTCGTGGTGACGTTTTGCACCTGCTGGTTGAACCATTGCAGGTAATCCAGGGGCAGATCGTAAAACCCGATGGCGCCCAGCTGGCCAATGATGTCGCTATTATCCGCCGTGCCCAATGCGAAGCTGCCGAGGATACTGGTGCGGGCTTCTTCAAGCTGTGTCTCTGTGGGGCCGCTCTCAACGAAATCATCAATCAACTTAAGGGTCAGACTGAGCGCGTCATCCGCGTTTTCGTTGGCGGTCTTGAACGACACCTGGAACGGCCCACCGGAAGCCATTGCCGAGAAGCCGCTACCAATCCCATACACATACCCCCGCTTCTGGCGGACTTCGTCGGTGAGAATGGAAGCAAAGCCCCCTCCCCCCAGCACCATGTTGCCCACGTAAAGCGCGACGTGATCCGGATTACCACGCCAGGTGGCCTGATTACCCAGCAGAATATGGGTCTGCGCGGACGGGAAATTGATGTGCTCATGCTTGCGTTCAGTCAGGGCCTGTGCCCGGGACTGTGGCGGTGCGGCGCCTCCCTCGGGCAGTGACTGGCTGATCTGGCCAGCGATCTGCTCTGCCTGTTCCCGGCTGACATCCCCCACCATGGCAATCACGGTGTTACCGGCCGCGTAATAGGTGTTGTAGAACTCGACCAGCTGCTCGCGCGTAATCGCGGGCAGCGTTGCCAGAGTGCCGTCACTGGGCTCACCGTAGGGGTGCCCGGCGAACACCGTAGCCATATAGGCTTTCTTGACCTGGGGGCCAGGCACCTGCTGCTCCATGCGCAGGCCCTGCATCATCTGGGTTCGAATGCGATCCAGCGCATCCTGCGGGAAGCTGGGAGTGGCAATCACCTGGTTGAACAAAGTCAATACCGGATCGCGAAATTCCGGGTCACTGAGGGTGCGCAGTTCCACTACCCCCATATCCCGATAACTGCCCACATCAAACTGCGCTCCGTGGTCTTCAAAACCGCGGGAAATATCGTCCACATTCAAGCCCGCAGCGCCTTCACCCAACAGGGCACTGGTCAGCGAAGACAGCCCTGCAACCCCGTTATCCCGGGAGCTGCCCGCCGCCATTACCAGGCGGACATCCAGCATGGGAAGGGCATCACTGGCGACGAACAGGACCCTGGCGCCCTCCGCCGTTTGCCAGGACTGGATATCCAGTGCCGGCGCCTGGGGCTCACTGGCCGCCACCTGGGCTTCTGTGGTCGGGAACGCGCCCATGCTTTGACAGGCCGATAATAGAACCGCCAGCACAGGCAACAGCGCACCTTTCATTAGTCTCTTCATTGTGTGGCCTCCAGCGTGCTGCGCTGTTGCTGCTCGGCAGGCGGAGTCACATACGCGACAGCAAGGCGCTCAGGCACCAGCCATTCCCGCGCCACACGCTGCACTTCTTCTGGCGTCACCCTGGCAAGCTCATCGGCAAACGTCTCTGATAAATCCAGGTTTAAACCCAGCGTACTCAATGTTCCCAGCTCCATGGCCTGCCCCATCACAGAGTCTTTCTCATACACTTGCCCGGCCAGCACACCTGCACGCACCCGGGCCATTTCAGATTCGTCAGGGAGGGTCGTCTGCAGCCGTACGATCTGCTCACGCAAGGCCGCTTCCACCTCCTCAAGGGACACCTCAGGGTTCGGTGCCGCGGAGAGGGTAAAAGTGCCATCTCCACGCTGGATACCGCTGTAGGACGCCCCCGCACCTGCTACCAGTTTCTGCCCACGAACCAGGTCGGTCTCAATCCGCGCGCTCATGCCGCCATCCAGAACTCCCGCCAACATTGTCAGGGCATAGAAATCCTGCTTGTTGTCCGCCGTCACCAGAGACGGCACGTTGTAGAGCATGTACAGGGCAGGCACCTTGACTGGCATGGTCAATGCCAACCGCCGCTCACCAGCCGCCGGCCTGACGGACTGTTCCGGGCGCGGCGGTGTCTCGCCGGCAGGGAGATCAGAGAAAAACCGCTCTACCAACGGCTCCACCTGTTCGCGGCTCACATCCCCGGCTATCACCAGGGTGGCATTGCCTGGCACGTAAAAACGCTGGTACCAGCTGCGGGCCTGCTCTGGCTGCAGTTGGGCCAGCAGTGAGCGCCAGCCGATCACCGGGTGGGCATAACCGGTCCCTGGCCGGGCGATGGCCTGAAATTTCTCCCAGGCGAGAGCATTGGGGTTGTCGTCGGTACGCATGCGGCGCTCTTCGAGGACCACCTGCAGCTCACGATGAAACTCCTCATCGTCAATCTGCAGGCTGCCCAACCGCTCGGCCTCCAGCTCCAGTGCCAACGGCAGGCGGGACGCTTCGTATTGCTGGTAATAGGCGGTGTAGTCGTAACTGGTGAAGGCATTGTCGCTGCCACCGTAACGGGCCACCAGTCGGGAAAAATCGCCCGGCCCCAGATGCTCAGTCCCCTTGAACATCATGTGCTCCAGCACGTGGGCGAGGCCGGTCTCAAAGGGCGCCTCATCAATGCTGCCGGCCTTGAACCACACCATCACGGTAACCACCGGCGCGCGATGATCCTCGCGCACAATCACCTTCATGCCATTATCCAGGGTAAAGCTGTGGGTCGGCGCCGAGGCTCCGGCCACACCCGCCCACAGGGCCAGACACAGGCCCGCGATCCATTTTTTCATGTATTGCCTCTATTGCTGGCGCGTCCCCCACGGTGAAAGCTGCTCACCGCACTCCTTAATGTTAGGATAGCCGCGCGCTCGCGCTGCGAGCGACCACCCTGCAGGCAGGCGCCTTTTGCTGTTACCGGCATAGCATACCGGTTAAGGAGCCTCTAAATAATGCCTTGCATGCTCAGTCTTTCAGGCTGGCCCGCAATCTAGGCGCGCTTTTGAAGGTGTATGTCCATCCATCAAGAAAGCGCAACAACGAGTGCG
>OBIY01000144.1_pt1 | contig 30756 bp, 30 predicted proteins | sample 1519841 | NCBI WGS metagenome assembly OBIY01 (sample SAMN03019774, study PRJEB22545) | beach sand metagenome | biome: beach; feature: sea beach; material: beach sand | place: USA: Municipal Pensacola Beach, FL | collected 2010-07-30 | depth 30-40 cm m
CCTATTTAAAAATGTACTGCTGTACAACGATCTTCTAATCGTCAAGCGCATCGTGCATCTTCAAATAGTTCTCGTAGCGAAAAGATAGGATATCGCCTGTTGTCACAGCGGTTTTGACCGCACAGTTTGGTTCTTTCTGGTGTGTGCAGTTGTTAAACCGGCACTGGTCACTAAAGTGGCGAAACTCCACAAAACCTTCTGCAATTTGAACCCCGCTTAATTGCGTGACTGCAAATTCGCGGACGCCTGGGGAGTCGATCAAGTGGCCGCCACTGGGAATATGATAGAGCGTGGCTGCGGTAGTGGTGTGACTGCCAAGTCCGGAAGCTGCGGATAAGGCACCTGTGCGGATGTCCTTGTCTGGAACCACACGTTTGATAATTGAGGATTTTCCGACCCCGGACTGTCCGACAAAGATGGACGTTTTATCTGCCAAATGAGGCAGTAAATCCGGTAAACCAGAGGCTGTTTTGAGACTGATGGGGAAACAAGAATAGCCAATGGAGGAATAGGCGTCCACCAAACCTTCTATCTCTCTCTGGTTTTTTGTCGAGGCGAGATCGATCTTGTTGAGTATGAGGCAAGCTTTTGCACCAATGTGCTCAGCAAATACCAGATAGCGATCAATTAAAAACCGGTCAGGAGGTGGTTGCAGTGCAGCTGTAATCAGAATCTGATCAAAATTGGCGGCCAGTGGTTTCAGCTGGTTTTTATAATCCGGGCGTTCCAGGCTGGTTTTTCTTGGCAAAATTTTGGTGACGACATGATTGCCTGTTGCTTCCTTTTGCCATTGGACAAAATCACCGCAAACGATTTGCTTCAGTTTCCGCCGGGGAATAGCGCGATAAATGTCACCTTCATACTCCAATATTAATGCGGCGCCATAGTTTGCGATCACTTGGCCTGTTAGGGCTGATTGTTGAATGCCATCTCCTCCATTCGTTGTCCTGGAATGCTAACGGTTTTATGCTGTGAGGTATGGGCGCAATGATATACTCAAGAAAAGATCATATAAACCCGCCGGATCACCTCACCAGAAATTAAGGAATATATATGCCCCAAGACCCTGAAAATTTAATATGGATCGATTTGGAAATGACGGGCCTTGACACTGCGGCTGATCATATCATCGAGATTGCGACAATTATCACAAATAAACACCTGGAAATTTTGGCAGAAGGACCAAACCTTGCCATAAAAGTATCAGATCAAATTCTGGATAAGATGGATGCCTGGTGCCAGAAACACCATGGCCAGTCGGGCCTGACGGAGCGTGTCCGCAAAAGCCAGGTGACTCTGGCGCGAGCAGAAGAAGAAACGCTCTCATTTTTTCAGCGCTGGGTACCGCCGGGTAAGTCACCAATCTGTGGTAACAGCATTTGCCAGGATCGACGGTTTCTCGCACGTGAGATGCCCATACTCGAGGCATATTTTCACTACCGGAATTTGGATGTCAGCACGTTGAAGGAGTTGGTGGCGCGCTGGTCACCAAAACTTCTGAGCGGAATTAAAAAGGAGTCCAAACACCTGGCTTTAGATGATATCCGCGATTCCATTGAAGAATTAAAATATTACCGGCAAAAAATATTAACGATTTAATACGGGCAGTATCCGGCTTCTGTAGGTCATAACAACAAACTGAAAAATGGGTGGAATCGAATGGAAGAAAACCGGTTTACCTTGGCAGGCAAAGTTGCACTAGTCACCGGCGCTTCAAGCGGAATTGGCGCGGCGATTGCCAAAGGGCTGGCTGAGGCGGGCGCCTGTGTCGCTGTGGCTGGGCGAAGAGTGGAGCGCTTGACAAGCCTGGTGGATGAACTCACCTCGGCAGGCAAAAAAGCGATAGGGTTACGCCTTGATGTGACTGATCTGGAAAGTATAAAGCATGCTTTCGATCAGGTTGAAACCGCTTTGGGCACGGTTGATGTGCTGGTCAATAACGCGGGTGTCGCAAATCCGAAAAATTTCATCAAAATCAGTCCGGAAGACTTGGACTTCATCATGGCGACGAATTTTCGTGGGTGCTGGCACGTTGCACAAGAAGCGGCCAAACGGCTCATTGCCGCTGATAAACCCGGTAGTCTCATTAATATTTCCTCTGTTTTGGGCGAGGGTGGGCAATTAGGCCAATCGGCCTACGCAGCTTCCAAAGGCGCTGTCAACCAGATGACCCGCAATTTGGCAATTGACTTGATGCGTTATGGTATTCGCGTCAATGCGATTGCGCCGGGATGGTTCCGGACAGAAATGAACGATGCTTATTTTGCAACAGAGGCTGGCCAAAAGTACATTCAGCAAACACCCCCGCGTCGCTTGGGCGATTTGAATGAACTGATCGGCCCTGTCATTTTGTTGGCGAGTGACGCGGGTTCTTTCGTGAATGGTGCTGTCTTACCTGTTGATGGCGCATTACATGCACATATTACCTAACAGGTATTGACTGTTGAAAATGACAGAAATGAACTAATCACCTTGGTGGAAAACTATGTCAGAAATCTACCTCGTCCGGCATGCTCAAGCATCTTATGATGCTGAAGATTATGATCAGCTCTCAGAACTTGGCTACTTGCAAAGTGAATGGCTAGGTGAGTACTTTCAACAACGGGGTATTCGGTTCAACCGCGTACTGAGTGGCAGTATGAAACGGCACAAGCAAACCGCTGAGAGCGCTTTAAAAGCCATGGCGCTGCCTGCTGAAATAGAAGAATTCCCTAGTCTGAACGAATATGACTTTGACAGTATTTATCGTGCTTATCAACAACTCAGTGGGCACCAGGGGCAGGGGCGGAAAGACTCAAAAAGGGATTTTTACCGTGTGCTTAAAAAAGCCTTATACGCCTGGGTTGACCAAACGCTGGATGAGACCTTGCTCACAGAGACCTGGGAGGAATTTCAAGCGCGAATTAACCATGTCATACAGCATGTTCTCGAGAGGGATACCGGGAACGAAAAAATACTCATTGTGAGTTCTGGTGGCGCTATCGCGACTTGGGCACAACTTGTATTGAACGCACCGGCTGCAGCCGCTGTTGAGTTGAATTTGCAACTACGCAACACCAACTTCAGCCATTATTTTTATAAAAACCAAGGTATCCAACTATCGGGGTTAAACAATATTCCACATTTAGATCAGCCAGAGCGTCTGGATACCATCACTTATGCTTAGAACGTCAGGAGGAATACGGTGAATACCTTTGGATTTTCAGACCGGACAAATGCATTAATTTCGCAATTAACTCAATTTATGGAAAAGCATGTCTATCCCGTTGAGTTTGAATATTATGATTACCTGGAAAAGGCAGAGAACCCTTGGGCAACACACCCAATAATGGAGTCTCTTAAGGACAAAGCGAAAGCCGAAGGCCTTTGGAATCTTTTTTTGCCTGAAAGTGATTTAGGGGCGGGTCTGACAAACCTGGAATATGCGCCTCTGGCGGAAATTATGGGGCGTGTTCTTTGGGCACCCCAAGTATTTAACTGCAATGCGCCGGATACCGGCAACATGGAAGTACTGGTTAAATACGGCAGCGATGAACAAAAAGAAGAGTGGTTGATGCCTTTATTGAACGGGGATATCCGTTCTGCGTTTGCCATGACCGAGCGAGACGTCGCCAGTTCAGATGCAACCAATGTGCGTTGTTCCATTGAAAAAGAGGGCAACGAATACGTCATTAATGGGCGAAAATGGTTTACCAGTGGGGCTATGAACGAACGTTGCAAAATTATGATTGTGATGGGCAAAACCGATCCAGATAACCCGGATCGTCACCGCCAGCAGTCACAGATTTTGGTCCCTATGGATACCCCCGGTGTAAAGATCGTCAGACCCTTGAGTACACTGGGATTCTACGACCCACCACTCGGTCATGCCGAAATTATCTTTGACAATGCTCGTGTGCCAGCCAGCCACTTGATTTTAGGTGAAGGCCGAGGATTTGAAATTGCACAGGGCCGGCTTGGGCCAGGGCGGATTCATCACTGTATGCGGTTGATTGGTTGTGCCCAGCGCGCATTGGAAATGATGTGTCAGCGCGCCAATAGCCGAGTAGCTTTTGGTAAACGTTTGAGCGAACAGGGTTCTGTGCGTGAGGATATTGCTCGCTCACAGTGTGAAATTGAACAGGCAAGGTTATTGACGCTCATGGCTGCAGATAAAATGGATCGTTATGATAACAAGGTCGCTAAAAATGAAATTGCGATGATTAAAGTGGTGGCGCCGATGATGGCAAGCCAAGTGATTGACCGGGCTATTCAAGTGCATGGTGCAACGGGTATGACGAATGATCTGTTCCTTGCGGAGGCTTATACCTATGCTCGCCAAATCCGCTTGGCCGATGGACCTGATCAAGTACATATGGCGGCCTTGGGGAAAGCATTGATTCGCGAATACAGTGATTAATAGGATGATAAAAAGGGGATGGCAATGCAGCCTGCTGCAATCGATGAAAAAGTGCTGGGAGATTACCTTCAGGCACAGATAAAAAACTTTAAAGGCCCCGTCAGCCTGAAAAAATTTTCTGTTGGGCAGTCAAACCCCACATACTTGGTGAGTGCGGCCTCGGGCCATTATGTTCTGCGCCGCAAACCGATGGGGCAATTACTAAAATCCGCACATGCGGTTGACCGCGAATTCCGTGTGATCAGCGCATTGCAAAATACAGCGGTTCCCGTGCCGAAGCCTTATCATTTGTGTGAGGATGACCGCGTTATTGGATCCATGTTCTATCTCATGGAGTACGTACCAGGCCGAATATTTTGGGAACCCGCCTTACCGGAAGTGACTCCGTCCGATCGCACAGCAATCTACGACCAAATGAATCGCGTACTTGTCGCTTTACACAGTGTGGATGTCGAGGCCGCCGGTTTGGCCGATTTTGGTCGTCCGGGATCTTATTACGAACGCCAATTGGACCGCTGGGTGAAACAATACCGAGCTTCTGAAACGGAAACGATCGAAGCAATGGAGCAGTTGATCACCTGGTTACAGGAGAATACACCCGAAGATGATGCCAGGGTTTCACTGGTGCATGGTGACTTTCGCTTGGACAATATGATTTTTCATCCGAGAGAACCCCGTGTTTTGGCGCTATTGGATTGGGAGTTGTCGACTCTGGGGCACCCTTACGCGGACTTGGCTTATCAGTGCATGCAATGGCGAATGCCAAGTGATAACCCCGGACTACAGGGATTGGGAGGTTTGAATCGCACTTCATTAGGTATTCCTGAAGAGGATGAATACGTCGCTCAGTACTGTGAGCGAATGGGAATAGGGGTAATCCCGAATTGGCCGTTTTACATAGCGTTTTGTTTTTTCCGCATGGCTGCCATTGTTCAAGGTATTAAAAAAAGAGCGTTAGAGGGCACCGCATCGAGCCCCCAGGCAAAAACTATGGGTGAGATGGCTAGACCGCTGGCTGAGTGGGGTGTGACGGCTTTATCAGGTTAATAAATGGCAACCCTAAATGACTGACTTTTCTTAAAAATGTGATTTTGTCACAAAAATACTACCGAGGTTTTTTGCTATCTTTTAAGACAACATAAATAAGGTTAATGGGTTTAGGGCAAAACCGTAGGGAGTCAGTGTGGTTAATGTTTCTTTAGCAAGACTAGCAGCTATCTTTATCTTTTCGATTGCCTTAGTGGCATGCGGTGGTGGAGGTGGTTCCAATAAATCTCCAGAAGATAAAGAAGGGCCTGTGATTACACTGACGGGAGAAACCGTTATTAATCTCCACCAGGGCGATACATTCACGGACCCCGGTGCGACAGCGACGGATAACATTGATGGCAGTGTCGATGTTACGGTTTCAGGCGAAGTAGACAGCACAACCATCGGCACCTACATCCTGACGTATACCGCGGTAGATGCGGCTGGCAATAGCAGTTCGACAACACGGACCGTGAATATTGTGGATGTTTCTGTTGATGTGATTGCGCCGGTGATAACGCTCAATGGGGAAGCAACGATTAGTTTACACCAGGGTGATAACTTCACTGATCCCGGCGCTACAGCAGTGGACGATGTGGATGGCGTGGTTAATGTCACCGTATCGGGCTCTGTTGATACGGATACGATAGGCAGTTATACCCTTGTTTATGCCGCAGTTGATGCGGCTGGAAATATTACCACGGCATTACGTACAGTTAATGTCGTTGATACATCGGCTGATATTACCCCGCCTGCTATCACACTGAATGGCGGGGAAGAGATGACCATTAATGAGGGCGACAGTTTCACAGACCCCGGTGCGACAGCCGTTGATAATGTGGATGGGAGTGTTAATTTAAGCGTATCGGGTTCGGTCAACGCGAACACGCCGGGTACTTATACCATCACCTATACGGCTGTTGACTTGGCCGGTAATGAAGCGACTGCAACCCGAACAGTATATGTGTTGGATATTACCCCACCTGTTATTACTATGACGGGTGATGCTGTCATAACAACCGCTTATGGTCAGACATTCACAGACCCCGGTGCGACAGCCGTTGATAATGTGGATGCGTCCGTTGTTGTGAACTCCACCGGTTCTGTAGACACCAACACGATTGGTACGTACACCATTGAGTATGACGCTGTAGATACAGCGGGCAATGTAGCGACAACAGTCTCAAGAACAGTCCATGTTGCTGATTTAATTGCTCCTGTCATCACTCTCAATGGCGATTCAACACTTACCGTTGCCTTGGGTGCTACATTTACTGACCCAGGAGCCACAGCCGTTGATGATATTGACGGCACGATCGCTGTGACGGTCACCGGCACAGTCGATACCAATACGGCTGGTACTTATACTTTAACGTACACTGCGACGGATGCCGCAGACAATACCGCAACAGTAACACGCACAGTTAATGTCGCCGATGTGACGCCGCCAACGATTACCTTGAATGGTAGTGCAACAATGGATATCAATCAGGGTGACACATTTACCGACCCTGGTGCTTCCGCGACTGACAATGTGGATGGCAGTGTAGCCGTTACCACAACGGGCTCTGTTGATGTCAATACCGTTGGAACCTATACACTGACCTATCGGGCTGTGGATGCCGCAGGTAATGAAAGCACTGAAACACGAACCGTCAATGTTTTGGATATTACACCGCCAGTGGTCACATTGAATGGTGATAACCCAATCAACCTATTTGTGAATGAAACCTTTAATGATCCTGGTGCTACGGCTATTGATGATGTTGATGGCAACCTCACAGTAACTGTGGGGGGTGACACCGTCGATACGTCAACTTCCGGAACGTATATTGTGACTTACTCAGCTACGGATTCCGCGGGTAATAGTGATTCAGTCACTCGCACAGTCTACGTTGATAACCAAACGCAGCTGAATGATACCGGCATGAGTTGGGGGGGGAACTACCCGAAAGGAAATAATGCTGACTGCAGTGGTCAAACCATTTCGGCACAAGACTGCTCACATGGCCGCGATGCTGAAGCGGCTGCCAGTACGTTAACAAAAGTTGGTGGGGGCGTTGCAGGCTTTGACTTCACCAAATTGGATGCAAATGGCAACCCGCTGGCAGATCAGAACGCTGACTATTCAACAACCCCTTGGAACTGTGTCAAAGATAACCATACAGGACTTATTTGGGAAATAAAAACGAACACGGCCAGCCTGCATAACAAGGATGATAAATTTAATTGGTACAACACCGACAGCACAACCAATGGTGGGGTTTCTGGCCACGAAAATAACAATGGTGGCGTGTGCTACGGCTATTCCGCAGGTGATTCGAGCACTTATTGTAACACCCAAACATTTGTCGACAGAGTCAATGCAGAGAATAGTGGAGCAGGCTATTGTGGTCTTAATCAATGGCGGCTTCCTACGCGCGATGAACTACGTAGTATTGTCAATTATGCCCAACCATCTCCCGCGATTGATACAGACTACTTTCCAACGATCGTTTCAGCTTTCTACTGGTCTTCTACCTCATACGCTCAAGAAAGCACAAAGGCTTGGGGGGTTGGCTTTACCTACGGTGGCGATAACAAGTACGCCCATGATCAAATTTACCGCGTGCTACTGGTTCATGAGAGTGACTGAAACATATTGCAGTCACAAACAGCGACACGGATGATCTTTGGTATTGAATTCACAGGTAAATTAAGGTGATTATTAAAATGAATAAGCGTTTTTTAAATAGCTGCTTTGTAGGGGCATGTCTCATGTTGCTAGGACTGTCGAAAGTTGTGAGCGCACAAACCTGCAATGCCAATATTCCCGCCTATACGCCAGCGGAGCATTTTACTGTGAATGGCGATGGGACGGTGACCCATAATAAAACCAACCTGATGTGGAAAGTGTGTGCAGAAGGACAAAGCTGGAGTGCAGACAATTGTGCAGGTAACGCGTCTACCTACAATTGGAGCAATGCTTTAACGGTACCCGATACCGTGAATACCGGCGGAGGTTATGCTGGGTATACAGATTGGCGATTGCCCAACGTGAAAGAGCTGGCCTCAATCGCGGAATTAAAGTGTGAAGGACCCGCAGTTAATGAGACTATTTTCCCTGCTACGCCCGCCAATAACTTTTGGAGTGCCACACCAGATGTTGAAAACGATGAAAAAGTGCGGAGTATTTATTTTGGGGACGGTGGCAACATCAGTAACGACCGCGAGGGCGTGGATACACGTGTCCGGCTCGTGAGAGGCGGTTGACCCAAAATCATCGAAAAAATATCTTTTTATTGACAGCTGCCGGTGAAAAAACTATATTTCCTTGCTTATTCTTTTGGGGCCATAGCTCAGTTGGGAGAGCGCAACACTGGCAGTGTTGAGGTCGGCGGTTCGAACCCGCCTGGCTCCACCATCTCATTTCCGTTAATCTTCTTGGATTTTGTCTAGCAATGAGGCTTGTCAGCACTATCCAAGGCAATCTTCCAAAGTTCAACAGGTGTCCGTGACATTTTAATTGGGCTACCCAGTGTGATGTGGTGCTTGGGACCGCGAGCCACCATTCCCCGAGCGAGCGTATGAGGGTGATCCAGTGCTTCTTCTGCCGTCAAAATGGGCGCCGCAGGTACGCCTGCTTTTAATAGTGTCATCACCAGGCTATCCCGATCTTTGTCCGCTAGCCGTGTTTCAATAATTGCGCCAAGCTCTGTGGGATGTTTGATTCGATGAGCCGACTGTGAGAAACGAGGGTCGGATGCCAGTGCAGGCATGTCCAGCACATAAGACAGCGTTCGAAATTGTTTATCGTTGGCAACCAATAACATGATGGTCCCGTTTTTTGTTTCGTAGAAGTCATAAGGCACAGCATTAGGGTGCTTGTTGCCGAGACGGCGAGGCTCGACACCGGCAATTAACCAGTCAGGACCAAAAGGGTTTTGCAAAGTCAGCGTTGCATCCAGCTGAGCACACTGCACTGTTTGGCCTTGTTGGGATGTGTGTCGTGCATAAAGTGCGAGCAAGGCCCCGATGGCAGTCGTTAGACCGGTGGTTGTAGAGGAGAGTGGGTTGGGAATCAACAAAGGGGCGCCCTGAGGGTCACCATTCAGCGCCATCATGCCAGTGAATGCTTGTAAAACACCTTCATCAGCGGGTGCGTTCACCAAAGGGCCTGTGTGACCAAAGGGACTGATCGTAGAGCGGATGAGTTTGGGGCAGTGTGCTTTTAAAAAGTCATCGTCCATTCCCCAGTTGGAACACAGCTGTGTTGTCTCATCTTCAAATAAAATATCCGCTTGTTCGAGGAGTGCACACAATTGCGTACGGTCAGCAGGTTTATTTTTACTAAGGTGCACCCTGTCTTTATTGTTTTGAGGCATTACAGATAAGGGGTCATCGTGATTTTTTGTATTCCCGGATAGCCCGGCCGAAATAACTTGAGCACCCAGGTCACGCAGAACCCGGGTGGCCAATGCACCGCTGAGGTGTGATGTACAGTCCACAATACCAAGGCCGCCAAGTGCTTTCTTTGAGGCTCTTTTGGGCTGTTGCGTATGCTTGCGTCGTTGAGGAGGAATAATTTCATCAAAAGAAATCGCTTTTTCGCCAAAAATGATTTTTGTTTTTAATAAGGTGCGTATCTCTTCATCAGAGTAACCAAGACTGTGCAACACTTCGCCATTATGTTCGCCAAGCGATGGTGGCAGTAATTTAAGGCGCCCGGGGGTAAGGCTAAGCTTGATCGGGAGGCCAATGGCTTTAAAATGCTCTCCCTGTTTTAAAACCATCTTTCTTCCTGTGACTTGGGGGTGGTCAAACACTTCGGGTACTGTTTGTACGGCAGAAACAGGCACACCAGCAGCCAGAAGCTGATCAGAAATTTGTCGAGGAGGATAACCTGAAAGTGCAGCTGTCAAGGCGGCAGTTAATGCCGAACGGTTTTTAATACGCAATTTTTCAGTGCTGAATTGAGCCTCCTCGAGCAGGTGGGTACACGACAGAACTTTGCAGCATTGTTTAAACTGGTGGTTGCAAAAATGCCCTGCGAAAAAATAGCCTTCTTCTGTTTTGATCAGTGTGTGGGGGGAATAGGCAGGATGATCATTGCCCGTTCTTTTGGGCGGTATTTTGTTGATCAGCCAGTTGATGTTGTGTGGGTACAAAAGGCTGATGGCAGTGTCCATCAAGGAAACCTCGATAAGTTGTCCCAAACCGGAGTGAAAACGTTCTTCCAGTGCAGCGAGTACGCCGATCGTCGCGTAGAGCCCGGTGATAAGGTCTGCCTGTGGAATGGGGATGCGGATGGGGTTTCCATCCTTTTCCCCGTTGAGGCTGATTAAGCCCCCGAACGCTTGGCCAATTCCATCATAACCCGGGAGTCCACCGAGTGGACCTGTTGCACCAAATCCGGTGATGCGGCAGTGAATAAGGTGAGGAAAACGATTCACTAAGGTGTCTTGATAACCCATACCCCATTTTTCTAATGTGCCAGGTTTGAAGTTTTCAATCAAAATATCCGCGTTTTCGAGCAGCTTGAATAAGATTTCTTTCCCGGGCTTGGTGGATAAATCCATCGCCATGCCCCGTTTGTTCCGATTCATGCCAATAAACTGTGGATTGGTTTGTTGAGCCAGTGGTCCCATGCGGCGTGTTTCATCACCGTTGGGTGGTTCAATCTTGATGACATCAGCACCGTGATCACCGAGTATTTGCCCGACAGACGGTGCCGCCGCGACTGTGGACAAATCAATAACATTAAGTCCATCCAATGAAGATGGGCCTGTCTCCTCCATCCTGACTCTGCCTTATCGTTTTATGATGAATGTATCTTTTTGAAATCAGTCAGGCAAGTAAAGGCGTGCGAGGCATTATGTCAGGGGATATCGAGACAATACATAAGCCAGCGTGAGAGGAATGGATATGATGGTCAAGGCATTACCGATAATGACGATAGAGGCGACTTTTGCCGGTTCTTGATTGTAGCGTTCGGCAAAAATGAAGTTGAGGACAGCCGGTGGCAATGCGCCAAACAGGATAAGCATGGCCTCCTGTTGGGGATTCAGGTCAAAAACTGCGATGGATAAAAAGGCCAATAGCAACCCGGATAATGGTGTGAGCACAGCGGCAATCAGACCAATCCGCCATTCGCTTAAGTCGGCATCCGCTAGTCGAACACCAAGTGAAAACAGCATTAAAGGGATACAGATTTGCCCAAGCATTTCAATGGGTAACAGCACCGGTTTAGGTGGGCTCCAGTCAATCAGGTTAGCCGCCAGAGCAGCCAGGGTGCAGAGCATTAAAGGTGTTATAAATACGCTTCTGATTTTTGCCTGGCGATTAAGCAGATATGTACCCAATACGAAATGGATACCGGTTTCCACCATAAATAAAAGTGCAGCGGCGGGAAGGGCTGACTCACCAAAAGCCAGTGCAAAAAGCGGAAGCCCCATGTTGCCCGAATTCGTGAACATTATCGGGGGCAGGAGGGTTTTGGGGTGAATGTTCACGATTTTGCATACCGGGTAACTGATGACGCCAGAAAAAATGACAATTCCTGCTGCCGCAAGCACCAGCATAGTGTAATCGCCTAATTCAAAAGAGTGACCTACAATCGCAGAAAACATCAGTGCGGGTGCAAAGATATCCATGTTTAGGGTATTTGCCACAGACATATCGAGTTTGAATCGCCAACCGACTAATAATCCCAAGCCGACGATGGAAAAAATTGGAAAAATAATTTCAACAATGCGGAGTGTTAACATGGTCAAATATGCCTGAAACCACCGTTTTATGAGCCGTCGTGAGAGACGATAGCCCTGCTGCAATAATTGGGCGCTAAAGGGTACAAGGCATCAAACGTTGACACCCAAGGCTAATAAAACTGGCAATTGGATAAAACCTTGATATTATCAAGAAACGGAACGACGCTTACTTTTATCTTGCACGCTTATTGTGAATGACTTGGATTAGCAGCCATAACACTACGTTGACGGCTCAAAATGGCGTGTTGGTATTACCCTTCTCACATACAGTGAGTTGGTCTTTGACGTTAAATCTCTTTAAACCTCGTATGTTGAATTGAAGTACTCATTATCAGAATAAAATTGTGTTAGGCAATTAACAATTTGGTTCTGGAAAATGTGAACCGTCTGAGACGATTTGCATGTCTATATCAGTATGATTTGCCCCAGTTTCCCGAAGGAATCAACTCTTTATAAGTATCTTTTCTCAGAGGCCAGTGAATTTAAATGACTGACGAAAACAAATTACCCTACGCATTTTACTCGGTAGCTGAGGCGCGCCTTGAGCGTCTCTATGGCCCGGAGCAAACGCCTGAAGTGATGAAAATGCTCAGCGATTTGATTAATGATTATTGCTCGAGTGACGATGCGCCTAAACCTCAGGAAAAGTGGACAGAGAAAGATACTATTTTGATTACCTATGGCGGTAGTATTGTTGATGAAGCCGAGACACACCACCTGAAAACGCTGCATAAATTTTTATCTAGATATTTACGGGGGGTAGTGAATACAGTCCACATTCTTCCCTTTTTTCCATTCAGTTCAGACGATGGTTTCTCCGTCATTGACTATTTCACCGTCGATCCAGCCTTGGGAGACTGGGAGGATATCCATGCGCTCTGTACAGAATTTAATTTGATGATTGATTTTGTCGTCAACCACGTCTCCAGAGAAAGCTTATGGTTTGTCGAGTATTTAAATAACAAGTCGCCGGGACGTGACTTTTTTATTGAGGTTTCCCCTGATGAAGATCTGTCCAGGGTTGTCAGGCCACGGCCTCATGACTTGGCTGTCCCAGTTCATACCCACCGGGGCTTAAAGCATTTATGGGCCACCTTCAGTGAGGATCAAATTGACTTAAACTTTCGCAACCCCGTTGTACTCCTGACGTTTATTAAAATCATGTTGGAGTACATACGTCATGGGGCTCGGTTTATCCGCCTGGATGCGATCGCGTTCTTGTGGAAACAGATCGGTACAAGTTGTATCCACTTAAGCGGAACACATGAAGTGGTCAAGCTATTCCGGGACATTGTTGATCTCGTCGCGCCTGAAGTTGTACTAATTACTGAAACCAATGTGCCAAATGGTGAAAACATCAGTTATTTTGGTAACAGTGATGAAGCTCATATGGTGTACCAGTTCAGCCTGCCGCCGATGCTGTTACATGCGCTATTCCGAGGTGATGCGGAACATCTGACTCAGTGGGCGCTTGACTATCCAAGGCCACCGAAAGGCTGTACTTATCTGAACTTCACGGCCTCACATGACGGTGTTGGCTTGCGGCCGCTGGAAGGTATTTTGGCCGATGAAGAAATCGATAACCTTGTTTCCAGCATGCGGCAGTATGGTGGTTACGTGAGTATGCGTAAAGCCGCAGATGGGCATGAAGTACCGTATGAAATCAATATCACATATTTTGATGCGCTAAAAGGGACGGCGTTAGGTATCGATCAGTGGCAAATCCCTCGATTTATTTGTTCTCAAACAGTTTGTCTCACAATTCAGGGAATCCCGGCTCTTTATATTCACTCACTGCTGGCGACACCGAATGACACTCATGGTGTAGAGCAAACGGGTCGAACGCGATCGATCAATCGTTCTTCTTTGGATTATGAGGAAATTACCAGCTTACTGGAAAGCCCTGAAATCCCTCATGCCATTGTTTTTTCAGAATTGAAACGGCGAATAAAAATTCGAGGGAAGCAGATTGCTTTTCATCCAGAAAGTGATCAAAAAACCGTTGACTTGGGTCACTCGTTTTTTGCCGTGTGGCGGTTTTGTGATCGCCAGAAAATACTGGCAATTCATAATGTGACCAGCCAGTTTCAAACAGTCCTATTACCGAAGGAGAGACCGACCCATAAGAAAGTCACCGGGTGGACTGATTTATTGCAGGATAAATACTACTCATCCAGTATTCGGGAAATATCTCTGAAGCCCTATCAGTCAGTCTGGCTAGAGCTTCAGGAATCTCACTTGCGTTATTGACTGTCTTCCTCAACAGCGTCGTAGATGTCTTTAAGAATATTGGGAATCGCGTTTACGACGCGGTTCCAGTTATGAATAAAGGGAGTTTCCATCGGATTGCTGATGAATGAGTCGCCGGCCTTGATGATATTTTCAGAAAATAGTTCGATGGCTTTTTCTTCTGAATGTCTGTCAAAAGGCAGCCCGTTGATCACGGCATCCGCGTAATAAGATTCCACCAAATCCAGTGCGATCCGGTAATAAGTCGCCTTCAATGTTCGAAAGGTGCCGCCATTGAACGTAATGCCCGCGGTTGCCAATTTGCGGAACATTGCTTTGGAAATGTCTGTGCTCATCTTGGATAGTCCTTTGTCAGGGTTATCCGCCGAGACAGGCTGATGCTTGTGGTCATAAACATCAGCAATGTCGACCTGGCATAAATGGTTATGGGAATAGTTACGGTTCACTTCCGAAAGCACACCAATTTCCAAGCCCCAGTCACTCGGTATGCGGATATCCTTGATCACATCCGCACGCATAGAGAACTCCCCTGCGAGCGGATAGCGAAAGCTATCCAGATATTGCAGATAATCCAAAGGGCCAAACATGCTGCGCAATGCACGAATCAGCGGTGTCACCAATAGCCGTGAGACCCGGCCACTGAGCCCCTTGCTGGAGATGCGCGCATAATAACCTTTGCAAAATTCGTAACTGAAATGTGGGTTCGCAACGGGGTAGATCAGACGAGCGAGTAAATCCCGCTGGTAAGTCACGATGTCACAATCGTGCAAGGCAATTGCTTCGGCTTTGCCAGAGGCCAGAATGTAGCCATAACAGTACCAGACATTCCGTCCTTTGCCCTGATTGATAGGGGCGAGCCCTTCGCGCTTTAGGGTCGCGTCGATTTCGCGTAAGCGAGGGCCGTCATTCCAGAGAATTCGATGATGCTGTGGTAAGCGTGAAAAGTATTTCTTGGCGTATTCAAACTCTTCCTTACTGGCAACATCCAAGCCGATTACAATTTCTTCAAGATAAGGGACTTTGCAGAGTTCGTTGACAATATTGTCCAAAGCCGGTGCCTGAAGCTCAGAGAACAGCGAGGGCAAAACCAATGACATGGGACGTTGTTTTGAAAACTGCAAAAGCTCTTCTTCAAGAGCCTCGATAGAGCGGCGATTAAGATTGTGAAACGTGGTAATAACGCCATTCTGGAAAAAATCTCCCATGGGTTAAGCTCCCTTTTGGTCATATTGTTTCAAAATTTGTAAAATGGCTTGATTCCAGCCCTCCGGGCCGATTTTGTCAGTATAAAGAATTGTTTGATCTGTCTCGACTACAGGTGGCTCACTTTTGGCTGATTTGATAACGACTGGAATATCAACACATTCCAACATCCCCTGGTCATTGGGCGCATCACCCAGCGCCACTGTAACCAAAGTACTCGTTTGATAGAAAGCTCGATATCTTTCAATGAGGAGGCTCACACCGGTGGCCTTATCCGTTTGGCCCATTACATGATAAAAACGGCCACCTTTTAGTAATTTCAATCCTGCACTGTGTAGAGTTTGACGGAAGTTTATTAAATTTTCATCACTGTCTTGCCATGTCAATGGTTCCGAGGATACACGCATCGAAGCCCGTTTTGCAGCGTCTAAGGAAAGACCTGTGAGTGTGGCCAGTTCTTGAACGGAGAGTTCGGCAAACGAGGTGAACTGATAGCCTTTTTCTAACTTAATTGCCTGCAGTGTGGCTAAAATTTCTTTTCTGTCTGAGCCGAGTAACTGCATGTTGTTTGGTTGATGGTTTTGAGGCATTTCAGGGAAATAACCCCGAGGGATATAAACAGCGCCACCGTTTTCGACTACGAAGGGGTGCGTATTGCCCAGCTCATCCCGTAATTGTTCAATTTCAGCCGCCGTTTTGCTGGAGTTAAGAATCAAGGGGATTTGCCTAGCTCGAAGTTCGCTAACGGCTTCCCGCGCGGCTGCCCACGAATAATTATCATGGTCTAAAAGCGTTCCATCCAGGTCCGTAAAAATAATAAGCTGATTCATAAGTCGGGTGTCTTCCTGATATTTTTACAAATATGATCACATGTGATGAGACGCTTGAACCCCAGCAGAACTAATATTTGTGAACTCTAAATACCAAAATGGTAGAATTAGCGGCCCTCAAGAGAGTCTATTGTAAATTAAGGAGACAGCAACGTGGCTGAAAAGTTTGGTACCTTTTCCTGGAGCGATCCGTTCTTTTTAACGGATCAGTTAAGTGAAGATGAGCGACTGGTGCAAGAGACGGCTCAGAGCTACTGCCAGGAAAAACTTATGCCACGCGTCCTTCATGCAAACCGCAATGAGCATTTTGACCGCGACATTATGAATGAAATGGGAGAACTCGGGTTTTTAGGGTCTACCATCAAAGATCATGGCTGCGCAGGGCTAAATTACGTATGTTACGGCTTGGTTGCTCGTGAGGTCGAGCGCGTTGACAGCGGTTACCGTTCCGCTATGAGCGTTCAGTCGAGTTTAGTGATGCATCCGATTAATACATTTGGCAGTGAGACTCAGAAGGAAAAATATCTGCCAAAATTGGCTACAGGCGAATGGGTGGGCTGTTTTGGCCTAACAGAGCCCGACCATGGCTCAGACCCCGGTAGTATGAAAACACGGGCGAAAACAGTGGATGGCGGCTACCTGATTAATGGTGCGAAAATGTGGATAACCAACGCGCCAATTGCCGATGTTTTTATTATTTGGGCCAAAGATGATAGCGACGTTATCAGAGGTTTTATTCTCGAAAAAGGCATGAAAGGCCTGAGTGCGCCAAAAATAGAAGGGAAATTCAGCTTGCGTGCGTCCATCACTGGCGAGATCGTTATGGAAGACGTTTTTGTCCCTGAAGAAAATCGCTTGCCTGATGCACGAGGATTAGGAGGGCCTTTCAGTTGCTTAAATCGTGCTCGTTACGGCATTGCTTGGGGTGCCTTGGGTTCTGCGGAATTTTGTTGGCATGCCGCGCGGGAATACACATTGAATCGCCAGCAGTTTGGTCGACCACTGGCCGCCAACCAACTGATTCAGAAAAAACTGGCCGATATGCAAACTGATATCACCCTGGGATTACAATCCTGCTTACGTGTCGGGCGGTTAATGGACGAAGGCCGCTTTGCTCCTGAAATGGTCTCCATGATTAAAAGAAACTCCTGCGGCAAAGCGATTGATATTGCGCGCATTGCCAGAGATATGCACGGTGGGAATGGGATTTCAGACGAGTTCCATGTTATTCGTCATATGATGAATCTTGAAGCGGTTAACACTTATGAAGGGACGCACGATGTCCATGCCCTCATTTTAGGACGTGCTCAAACAGGGTTGCAGGCCTTCTCTGGGAACTGAATATGGCTGATCGGGTGAGTGCGCATCAAGCAAAAGAATTACTGGCAGACGAGCAAGTCTGTCTTGTGGATATCCGCGATGTACAGAGCTATGCAAGTAACCATATTGCTGGGGCAATACATCTTGATAATGTTAGTTTCCCCGATTTCCTGGAAAATACAGAAAAAGAAAGGCACGTCATTGTTTACTGCTACCACGGTATCATGAGCCAATCTGTGGCAGCGGTATTGGCTGAGCATCAGTTTGAAAAAGTATCTAGTTTGGACGGTGGGTTTGCCGCCTGGTTTATGCACTTTCCAGAGACCTGTTCTGGAAAAGGTCTGTAGCAAGCTTGCGGAGATGACCAGTGAGCAATATCAATTTAACTGAAGAAGAAATCGCGACCATTCGAACCCGTTTAGGCGAGTACAAACTTGAGCATAGAGATCTTGATCAGATTATTTCCAGCCTATCAGCGGCGACAGGCGCTAATCAGTTACAAATTCGGCGACTTAAAAAGCGTAAACTAAAGCTAAAAGATATGGTGTCCAAATTGGAAAGTTTATTGATTCCGGATATGGATGCCTGATGTCCTCATACGCCTGAGGTTTTTTCGATGACAACCATCGCAACCACATAACTTGCCTCGTCAGATAAACTGATATGAAAGCGATTGGCTCCTAGTTGTTGCGCTTTATCCGCAGCACCTCCCGTTAATGAAAGGGCAGGTGCGCCTAGCGTGTTAGAAACGGTTGCAATCGTGCGAGGGGTTATCCCTTTACCAAATCCTGTTCCAAAAGCTTTTACAACGGCTTCTTTTGCCGCAAACCTTGAGGCTAAGAAACGGTAGGGTTTTTTCTGAGCACGGTAACTGTCCCATTCCTGATCGGCCAAAATATGCCTGGCTAAGCGGTCGCCATGACGTTCATACATCCGTTGGAAGCGGCGTATGTCTACAATATCGACCCCTGTTCCCAGAATCATGATTGGCGGGCCTCGGACATTAATCGCTTCATGTTTTGTACGGCCATACTGATCCCGCAAAAAGTGGCGTCACTGATCAGGGCATGTCCGATATTCAGCTCATGAATGGTTGAAATAGCGGCTATGGGTTGAACGTTATGGGTGTGTAACCCGTGGCCAGCATTGACGATTAAGCCACATTCAGCTGCGTGTTTTGCGGCCGCCTGGATAAGAGCAAGTTCGTTTTTTCTTTCCTCTGTTGAGTGAGCATCGGCATAGCGCCCGGTATGGATTTCAACGACGGGTGCGCCGCAGCGGACAGCCGCATCAATCTGGTTATGATCGGGGTCGATGAATAAGGATGTTTGAATCTTTGCCGCTGACAATGTTTCACACAACGCGCTGATTTCATTTTCGATTGCTAAAACGTTTAAGCCACCTTCAGTGGTTAACTCTTCCCGTTTTTCAGGAACAATGCACACATCCCGGGGTTGGATTTTTAGGGCAAAGGCGATCATCTCAGCGGTTGAGGCTATTTCCAGATTGAGCTTGGTTTGTGTCATTTCGGCAAACCGTTCAACGTCGTAGTCCTGGATGTGTCGGCGGTCTTCCCGCAAATGCATGGTGATGCCATCGGCACCGGCGCGCTCTGCTTCCAGGGCGGCATGGACCGGGTCCGGATAACGTGTACCACGTGCTTGCCTTAATGTGGCGATATGATCCACATTCACACCAAGAAAAATTGGTTCTCCCACAATGTTACTCCCGCGTCATTCAAGTTTATCGGCCTATTTTACAATGGATCTGTCTCCAGGATGTGGTTGACATCCCTATACAGAGCCAATAGCGTTATTAAAAAATAATGAACTTTTCTGAAATTGAATGGGGTGGAATCACTTATGAATTTTGAATTAACCGAAGAGCAACAAATGTTGCGCGATAGTGTCCGAAAGATGATGGATACAATTGCAACACCTGAGTATATCCGCGAGCATGACGAGCAGGGCTTATTTCCCTATGAAGTCTATGATGAGTGGGTCAAAATGGGATTGCTGGGGCTTGCGTTTCCCGAAGAGTATGGTGGTGCGGGTGGGGACGTTCTTGACATGGTTATCATCGGCGAAGAACTGGGCCGCAAAGGTTATGACTTTGTCGGTGCATTCGGGATGTCGATTTTTAATGGCCTCAATGTTTTGCGCTACGGCACCGAAACGCAAAAAAAAGATTACATTCCCAAAATTATTAATGGGGAAATCCGGCTATCCATTTCTATGACGGAACCAGATGCTGGCTCTGATGTCGGTGCGATGAGAACAACGGCAGTCAAAGAGGGAAATACCTGGGTCATTAACGGGCAAAAGGTTTTCTCTACAGCTGCAGATAGCAACAACAACATCATCAGCCTGTATGTTAAGACAGACCCAAGCGTGCATCACAGCAAAGGGGTGACATTGTTTCTTGTCCCCAAAGACACACCGGGCGTAACGATTCGCAAACTCAACACTTTGGGCCGACGAATGTTGGGCACTAATGAGATTTTTTTCGACAACGTCCGCATTCCGGATAATCATCGCATTGGTGACGTAAACAAAGGCTGGCAATGTTTGTTGTCCGGCTTGCAATTCGAGCGCTTAGTGACCATAGCCGGGTATGCGGGTAATGCACAGACGGTTGTGGATGACGCGCTGGCCTATGCCAAAGAGCGCAAGCAGTTTGGCCGACCGATTGGTGAATTCCAGGCCATTGCGCATATGCTGGCTGACATGCAAACACAGGTTTCTGCCGCGAGGATGCTGATGCTCAATGCGGCCGCCAAAACGGCGAGGGGAGAAGATGCATTGATGGAAATTTCGCAGGCCAAGCTGTTTGGCTCCGAAACGTTTGCGAACGTTGCGAATCAGGGCATGCAGATTATGGGGGGGTACTCCTACATGATGGAGTTTCCGATGCAGCGACATTACCGTGATGCTCGCAGTACAACGATAACGGCAGGCACCTCCCAGATGCAGCGGAATGTCATCGCAAATTTAATGGGCTTAAAAGTTAAATAAACACCAAGTGTCCGTCATGATTTGGTGTGGACCAGAATACAAATATTAAAAATAGGAAGGTTAACGCATGTTTGAATTAAACGAGCAACAACGCTCATTGCGGGAAGCAGCGAGAAAGCTGGCGCAAACAGAGTTTAAGGATAAAGCACATATCTGGGATGACACAGGTGATTTCCCCTACGAAAATCACGCCCGGTTGAAGGAGCTGGGCTACCTTGGCTTGAGCATAGATGAAAAGTACGGCGGCAGTGGCTTGGGTATGGTCGATACCTATCTGGTAGTTGAAGAAATCTCAAAAGTCTGCATGACGACTGCACTGCTCGTACATGACCAAAATGTGATCCCCGGCATCATTGCACGCTGTGCCTCGGAAGAGGTCAAGGAAAAGTATTTAAAACGCGTCGCGCAGGGGGAGCTGCATTGCTCTATCTGCTGGACGGAACCGGAAGCCGGTTCCGATGCAACCGCACTTCGCACAACTGCTGTTCGTGACGGAGATGATTACATTATCAATGGCCAAAAAGTGTTTACCAGCTTTGGTGACCATGCGGATATGCATTTTGTCTATGCCCGTTTTGGGGAATCAAAAGGCGCAAAAGGCATTGGTGTCTTATTGATGGATGCTAAAAGTGAAGGCATCACGGTCCAGACATTACCTAAAAAGATGGGAACACGTGGATGTCACGAGTGTGAGATCTTTTTTGATAACGTGAGAGTGCCGGCAGAAAATGTGGTCATAGAGGGTGATCCGAAAAGCTCAGCGGGGTTTGTTAAGCCTTTGATGGTGTACAACGGCACCCGCGTAGGTATGGGAGTGATGGCACTGGGGGTTGCAGAGGGGGCTTTTGATTTGGCCCGTGATTATATGAAAACCCGTAAGCAGTTTGGTCAGCGGCTGGCCGACATGCAGGGTTTACAGTGGATGATGGCTGACATGGCGATCCAAATTGAGTCTGCCCGCCTGCTTTGCTACCAGGCGTTGGCCTTATTTGATCAGGGAGCACCTAACCCTTATTTATCATCTATTGCTAAAGTTCAGGCGACAGAAATGGCGCAGAAAGTTGTTCACGACTGCCAGCAAATGTTTGGTGGTTATGGCTACTTTGGTATTAATCCCATTGAGCGCATGGTGAGAGATGTGCGTATGCTGACAATCACAGGTGGCACAACCCAGGTTCAGAAAAACAGTATTGCCCGACATATCTTTTCAGACTAGAGTGTGATACCGATTATTCTGTTGATGTAACGTGAAATAAAAAGGCCGGTTTTCACCGGCCTTTTTACGTAGGGTCTTGTGGTTTTGTTTATACAAACTGAAGGAGCAGTAAAAAAACGATTGTTAAACCAATACTTGAGTGGATGACACCTTTCACTGTTGTCAGAATACTCAGTTTTCCAAAGATTGCGTTCAGCTCCAGCGCAGCAATGAGTAAAAGAGAAATAATTAATCCGACGCTAAGCGTTCCTGTCGCTGCATTTTGGGCAACAAGGTCTCCCGCTCCACCTGTGCCATGGAATGAGCCCAGCATACCCAGCAACATAGGGGCCGAAAACAGGGTGTTAGTCCGGGAGGCCAGTAATGCTTTAGGTGCGGCGGCTGCGGCATCTCCGCTGACAATGCCACAAACAATCTTCTGATTCGGCCAGATAATGAGCCAGACATTCAGAAACATCAAGGTACCCATTAACGCACTAATCGTGAGATAGGCATCGATACCATGCGCTGAATAGACAATCGAAAGTAGTCCAACGCCTGTGATAAATGTAAACATGGCGCCCCAGCGGAACCACCACAGGGCACGGGGAGCTAACTTCTTAGTGGCGTCTGCTTTTGCAGATGCCTCTGCCTCCTTGAAGTATTCCCCTTGGACAAAGTTAAAGTAATAGAGAAGACCAATCCAGGTAATCCCAAACAGAACGTGAAGCCATCTTAATAATAAATCACCAGTAATGAAGCTACTCATTTTGAGTTTCCTTTCCAATTTATAGTTATGACCCCTGTTGGGGCGGTTTTCGAGATAGAATCTCGCATATCATTGTACCAAGTCATGATAGTTATTAAACTAAATTGATCGGGAGAGGGGATATGGCAACGCATAAAAAAACACGTGGGGGCGGGGACGATGGACAAATATGCACAGATGCGCAAGGCAGTATCTATCGTATCGGCTTTGCCCGGCCATCTAAATACAATGGCTTTAGTCCAAGTATGTTACAACAGCTGGCAGAAGCTTATACAGAGCTTGAAAGTAATGAGCAATACCGGGTCGGAGTGATTTACGGGATCGGTGATCATTTTTGTGCGGGGTTGGATTTGAGCAAAACAAAGCTTGATACCGATTTGTTTCCACCTGATTGTGTCGACCCTTTTAATCTGCGACCACCTTACCGGCGGAAACCACTTTTAGCTGCTGTTCAGGGGGTCTGTTACACCTTGGGTGTGGAACTGGCACTGGCTGCAGATATTGTAGTGGCCGCCCAAAATACACGATTCTCCCAGCTCGAAGTTAAACGAGGGGTAATGGCCTTTGGAGGCGCTACCATCCGTATGGTCGAACGAGCAGGGTGGGGAAATGCTATGCGTTACTTGCTCACAGGTGATGAGTGGGACGCTGAGACCTCACTCAAATACGGATTTGTTCAAGAAATTGTGGGCACAGGGCAGCAGCTTGAAAGGACCATGGAACTGGCAGAAATTATCGCATGTCAGGCTCCGTTAGCGGTTCAGGCCATGATAGAGTCGGCACGCATCGCGCAAGTCGAAGGCCAAGCTACAGCGGTATTGAACTTTCAGACGCAAATGAGTCGATTGCGAGCCAGCGAAGATTATCAGGAAGGTATTAACTCTTTCCTGGAGCGTAGGGATGGTGTATTTACAGGGCGATGAGTGAAACGCGGCGGTATGTCTTATCGCAAATTTACGTTACCCTATGAGGGTTTTGTTTGGCGGTGGGCGCGAATGTCCACTGGATAAAAACCCGTTTTGGGGCGAGATGACCCAGAAAATGATTTCATTATTTTATTGATTTTGGAGAGGAAAAATGTCTGACAATATGCTAGAAGGCAAAGTTGCTATCGTGACAGGTTCCGGCCGTGGCATCGGTCGTGGTATTGCATTGGAAATGGCAAAAGAAGGGGCTAAAATCGTCGTTAACGATATCGGTGGCTCAGTTTCTGGTGAGGGCTCTGATGCAACGCCTGCGGAGGAAGTGGTCGCAGAGATCCGTGCGATGGGCGGTGAAGCAGTGACCAATACCGACAGCGTTTCAAGTTGGGACAGTGCTGAGAAAATTGTTCAGTGTGCACTTGATAATTTTGGCCGGGTTGACGCTATCGTCAACAATGCCGGTATTCTACGTGACAGAATCTTCCACAAAATGTCTGAAGAAGAATTTGAAGCCGTACTGTCTGTCCATTTGAGAGGCGCATTTTTCGTGTCTCGTGCAGCCATTGCGCATTTTAGAAAACAAGACAGCGGAAGTTTTGTTCACTTTACGTCAACTTCTGGTCTTATTGGTGGCCGCGGGCAGGTTAACTATGGTGCAGCCAAGGCAGGGATTATGTCACTTTCCCGCAACATTGCCATGGAAATGGATATGATGAATGCCAATATTAACTCAAATTGTATTGCGCCTTTTGCCTGGAGCCGCATGATTGGCATTCATCAGATCGGAAGAGCACACGTCTGAACTCCAGTCAGATGAATGCCAATCATGATTGGCACCATTCCTTCAAACACACCGGAGGAACAAGCGCGTTTGGAAAAACTCAAAGAGATGAAACCAGAAAAAATTGCTCCTGTTGTGGCTTATCTCGCCAGCGATGCTGGCCGGAAAGTTTCGGGACAAATTTTTGCAATTCGGGCGAATGAAATTTTCTTGATGAGCCAACCTCGTCCTATTCGCAGTGCGCATTCAGAAAATGGTTGGACTGCTAAAAAAGTGGGTGAGCGTGCCATGGCAGCTTTTGAAGGCAACTTCACACCGCTGGAGCGCTCCAACGACGTTTTTTCTTGGGACCCAATCTAGCTCAGCATAACGAATGGCCCGGTCGCTTTGAGACAGGGCCATTCGTCCTCCCTGCTGTTCATTCGATCAGCTGATTTTTAACAGTCCACTGATGTAGCCAGGCCAGGCCAAACGAAGCGATGCTCATACGAGAAGCAAGAGCGGACGATTTCCACAAAATTTGGCCAATCTTTCACGAAATTGTTTCTGCCGGCGAAACCTATGCTTACGCTCGGAACACATCAAAAGAAGCGGCCGAAACCTTGTGGATGAAAGCGCCTCGTAAGACTTTCGTGCTGGAAAAAAAAGGAGCACTATTAGGCACGTATTACATTAAAACAAACCAGCCGGGCCTGGGGAGCCACGTATGTAATTGTGGATATATGGTTCCAAGCAAGGCAAGGGGCAAGGGCATTGCAAGCCAGCTCTGTGAACACTCCCAAGAGCTTGCGTTAGCGCTGGGCTACAAAGCGATGCAGTTCAATTTTGTTGTGGCAACGAATCAAAGCGCTATACAGTTATGGCAAAGACAGGGTTTTGACATTGTTGGGTGTTTACCCCGAGCATTTAATCACCCTCATCAAGGCTATGTTGATGCGTTTGTGATGTATAAATGGCTGGACTCATCGAAGACATGAGTTATGACATTCCGTCATCTGAACGGATCTGTAGACGATATCTTGGGTAGGTAGCTTAATGAATCACTTTTGGATGCCATTTACTGCAAACCGCGATTTCAAAAAAGCACCGAGATTATTCTCATCGGCCAAAGGTATGTTTTATAAAACACCTGATGGGCGCGAGATTCTGGATGGTTCATCGGGTTTATTCTGTTGTGCGGCTGGACATGGCAGGGTCGAAATTGCTCGTGCGGTTTACCAACAACTTTCAGAGCTGGATTACGCTTCACCATTCCAGTCGGCTCATCCCTTAGCATTCCAGTTGGCCAATGCGCTATCCCAGATCACTCCAGGGGATCTTAATCACATTTTCTTTACGTGCTCCGGCTCAGAGGCCGTGGAGAGCGCTATGCGCATTTCACTGGCTTACCACCAGGCAATGGGACAATCAAGCCGGACCCGGTTTGTCTCGCGTGAGCGAGCTTATCACGGAGTCAATATTGGCGGCGCCTCTCTCGGTGGTATGGTGAAAAACAGAAGAGCGTTAGGGCCAGGTTATCCTGATGTGGTTCACATGCGACACACCTGGCAAGAAGAGAGACGGTTTGTGCGTGGTCAGGATGTTCAGGGACAACACCTGGCTGATGACCTTGAACGGTTTGTGCAATGCTACGGTGCGGAGACCATTGCGGCCTGTGTAGTCGAACCGGTTGCTGGCTCAACAGGTGTGCTGGTTCCGCCAGTTGGTTATTTGCAGCGCTTGCGTGAAATTTGTGATGAGCATCAAATTCTACTGATTTTTGATGAAGTCATTTGCGGCTTCGGCCGGCTCGGACGTGCTTTTGCGGCCGATGCATTCGGTGTTGTGCCGGATATTATGACAATGGCAAAAGCATTGACCAACGGTGCCCAACCGATGGGAGCCGTTGCGGTGAGCGAAAAAGTGCATCGTGCTGTGATCAATGCAACAGAGAACGAACAGTTCATTGAATTATTCCATGGTTATACCTATAGTGCCCATCCGGCGGCCTGCTCAGCGGCACTCGCTGCACTGGCCATTTATGAAGAAGAGCAGCTGTTCGAGCGTGCGGCTCAACTTTCAGCAGTTTTTCTTGATGCGGTTTTTAGCTTAAGAGATTTACCCGCGATTACCGATATTCGTGGTTATGGATTACTGGCCGGTTTTGATCTGATACCTAAGGGGGAACCGGGACTTCATGGGTATGCCTTGCAAAAAGCACTTTATGAAGCGGGCTTACACATTAAAACAACCGGTGATGCAGGGATTATTGCGCCTCCGTTAATTACCGAAGAAAAGCACATCCAACATATGGTTGATGTATTAGCGTCTGTATTAAAAGGAGTAGGGTGAACGATGGGACAGGAAAAGCTGGCAGTCATTACTGGGGGGTCAAGAGGCATTGGCGCAGCACTCGTTCAACAATATGCTGCTTTAGGATGGCAAGTCAAAGAGCTGTCACGTTCGGGAGAAGGGCCTCATCATATTACGTGTGATTTTTCGAATCGAAGCGCAACGAGGGCTTGCGTTGAAGAGCTGTTTTCTGAGCTTGCCAGCCAAAGCTGGGAAAAGATCGTTGTAGTCAATAATGCGGGTATGGTGGGTCCGGTTGGCCCCGTTAACCAAACAAACTCTTCTGGGTGGTATGCCAATATTGACGTTAATTTTTCTGCCGCAGTTACCTTAAGTGGGCTTTTTATAAAGTACTTTCAATTTCATCCTGTGGATAAATATATTGTGAACATTTCATCTGGGGCGGCCCATCAACCCCGCTATGGCTGGTCACTGTACTGTGCTATGAAGGCGGCCTTGGAAATGTTTTCTGACACAGTGGCACTGGAACAGCGTGAAGAAGCTTATCCTGTAAAGTCCATTATTGTGAATCCGGGCATTATCGATACGCAGATGCAAAAAGAGATACGCGATGCATCAAAAGCGAATTTCCCCGATGTGCAGCGGTTTAAAGCCTTCAAGGAAGATGGTTTGCTTGCAAGCCCGGAAGACGTCGCAGAAGAAATCATCAATATCCTCGCCGCCGGCCCGGAAACGGGCCAGACTTATAGTGTGACAGATAAACGGAAGCGGTGATCTAAGTTTCTGACCAAACAGCTAATTCATTGCCATTCGGGTCCTGAAAATGGAAACGCCGGCCGCCAGGGAATGAAAATATAGGCTTTACAATCATGCCACCGGCGGCTTCTACATGAGACAGCGTTTCCGTTAGGTTGGAACTGTAGAAAACAATCAATACGCTGCCACTTTCTGTGCGCGAAGAAAGGCTTGATCGATAAAACCCACCATCGATACCGGCGTTTTCGAAAGCCATATAATCTGGCCCGTAATCGACAAACTGCCAGCCGAAGACCTGTTTAAAAAAGCGTTTCGTTTTATTGAAGTTATGTGCGGGTAACTCGAGGTAGTTGATTGTGTTGTGCTTATTCATAGCGTTTGTGGAATCAATGATTGAATGATCAGATTTACAGCATTGTAACTGGCTAAGGAATGCATCATTACCTAAATTTAAATGTTCAATGGCTCAGTTATGTGACTAGGAAGCAATCATTGGAAAAAACACTGTTAAGAACATTTACTCAATTAAAAGAAACGTTGAATCAGCAGATATTAGGGCAAGAGGCTCTTGTTGAACGCTTGCTGATTGCACTGCTGGCCAATGGTCATCTTTTAGTTGAAGGCGCGCCGGGGCTTGCAAAAACAAGAGCAATCAATGAATTATCTAACTTTGTTCAAGGTGATTTTCAAAGAATACAGTTCACACCTGATCTGCTTCCCGCCGATTTAACCGGTACAGAAATTTACCGGCCCGAGGATGCCTCGTTCAGGTTTCAGCCCGGCCCATTATTTCATAACTTAATTCTTGCGGACGAAATTAATCGTGCCCCGGCAAAAGTCCAATCGGCTCTGCTCGAAGCCATGGCAGAGCGCCATATTTCGATTGGGCACAAAACTTACCCGCTGGATGATCTTTTTTTAGTAATGGCGACTCAAAATCCAATTGAGCAAGAGGGGACTTATCCACTTCCAGAAGCCCAGTTGGATCGTTTTTTAATGCATGTCAAAGTGAACTACCCTGCGCCGGATGTCGAAAAGCACATTTTGCAATTAGTCCGTAAAGAAGCAAAATCGGCTCAATACGCTGACAAACAGACAAAATCGGATACCCCTATTGTCTCAATGGAACAGATCATGCTGGCGCGCCGAGAAGTCCTCTCACTTTATATGGTGGAATCGGTAGAGGATTATCTTGTGAGGCTCATCAGCAGCAGCCGGGATCCTGGTATGCATCTTGGGCGCGATGGTGAACAGCTTTCACGATGGGTCGCCTATGGTGCCAGCCCGCGTGGTACATTGGCCCTTGACAGTTGTGCCCGTGCGCATGCCTGGCTTGCGGGGCGTGATTATGTCTCACCCGAAGATATACAAGCCATTGCACCCGATGTACTGCGTCACCGTATTCTCTTGTCCTTTGAGGCGGAGGCGGAGGGTATTACGACTGATGAACTGATCAGCCAATTATTACAACTTGTCGCGTCTCCCTAGGTCTTCTGAGTATTGTGTTTTCGTTTGATCCGAAAAAAAATACATCCTCCGAAAAGGTGTCCGACCAGTTTATAGATGGCGTGCACCTTGAACTCACTTCATTGATTCAATTACGGCAAATAGCGCTCCAACTGGCTGCACGTGCACCCCGTACCGCAGTAAAAACACATGCTGGCGCCGAATTGTCTCGAGCTTTGGGTCGTGGGCTCGATTTTGCGGAAGTGAGGGAATATAAGGCCGGCGATGATATCCGAATGATCGACTGGAAAGTCACGGCTCGAAGCGGCACAGCGCATACCAAGTTATTCCATGAGGATCATGAGAAACCAACCTACTTCTTTGTCGATTATCGTCAATGCATGCATTTTGGCACGCAAAAAGCGTTGAAATCCGTTCTAGCCGCAAACATGGCCGCTTTATTGGCCTGGTCGGCTCAACGGGCAGGGAACCGTGTCGGCGGTGTTGTGTTTGATGGCCAAAAGCCTTTGGAGACAAAGCCAGCTGGGGGGCAAAAGGGCGTATTGCAGTTCTTACATTCGCTGGTGAATGGGCATAGAGCAACTGATCAAAACGCCGCATCTATGTCACTCAGCCGTGTATTACAGCGCTTGTCTCATCTTGTGCATACAGGCAGTACGGTTGTCTTTCTCAGTGATTTTTTGGGGTTTGATCATGAAACCCAAACCTGCCTCAACCGATTACGGCAGCATAATCGCTGTATCGCTGTGCATATTTACGATTTATTGGAATCCCGATTGCCGCCACCTGGCCGCTATGCCATGGGGCAGGGGCAGCAGATGACCATCTTGAACAGTGCGGATTCGAAACAGCGAGCAAAACATCATCAGCGTTTTCAACAGCACCAGAATAAGATGCGGAAATACTTCTCCGGCAGCGGTAATTATTTTGTAGAACTTTGCACAGAGGACGACTGGCTGGAGATCGCGAGGCAGTTAATGCGCCACGTTGGGTAGTTTTTTAAAGCAGCAGGTACTGATGGATCCATTAAGCCAACTAAGAGCGCTTCACCTACCACCCGAACCGGGTTGGTGGCCTCTTGCGCCTGGATGGTGGTTAATTTTAGCGGCCACAGTTTTACTGGTGGCGTTAGGGAGTATTGTGTTGTACCGCTACAGAAAAAAAAATACCTGGCGTCGTGCGGCCATAACCGAATTAAATAAGATCAAACAGTTTTCAGGGCTGACCTCTCAAGAGAACATCATCCGCTGTGCTCTACTGTTGAAACGCGTTGCATTAGCCATTGATTCCAGATCACACGTGGCGGCGCTTGGCGGGCATCAATGGTTGGAGTATTTGGACCAGATTACCCAAACCGATCAGTATACAAAAGGACCAGGACAACTGCTGACACAGGCACAGTACCAACCTCCCAGTGTGCCAGAAGCGAATGTGACAGATGCGGAACTCAGTGCTTTGTATGCCTTAATCGAGCGAACGGTTAAGCGCTCACCTCATATGCCAAGGAAAACCACTCGTGTTTGAATTTGCCTGGCCATGGATATTTATTTTATTGCTTCTGCCGATCGTGGCTCGCTATCTTCCCGCTGTTCAGCGCAGTGAGGCCGCGCTTGAGGTGCCTTTTTTACATCTGTTTGAAAGCGACAGCGCCCAAATCCACCGACGATTACCCAGGAGCAAATGGTTGTGGTTAGGTATCTTTGCCTGGTTTTGTGCGGTCAACGTGGCCACCGGCGAGCAGACGACCATCCGGGAGCTCGCGACTCAGCGCGGTGGCCTTCG
>OBIY01000145.1_pt1 | contig 30625 bp, 24 predicted proteins | sample 1519841 | NCBI WGS metagenome assembly OBIY01 (sample SAMN03019774, study PRJEB22545) | beach sand metagenome | biome: beach; feature: sea beach; material: beach sand | place: USA: Municipal Pensacola Beach, FL | collected 2010-07-30 | depth 30-40 cm m
CCGCCCCAGCCAGGCATTTACCTGCTGCCGCGGGCAGCGGATGGGTATTTTCGCCGGTTCCGGCGTCGGCAAATCGGTTTTGCTGTCGATGCTGGCGCGGCAGACCGAATCGGATATTGCCGTCGTCGGGTTGATCGGCGAGCGCGGCCGGGAAGTGCAGGAATTCATCCGTGAAAATCTCGGGGAAGACGGGCTTGCCCGCTCGGTGGTGGTTGTCGCGACGTCCGACGAGCCGGCATTGATGCGCCGTCAGGCGGCCTATCTGACCCTGTCGATCGCCGAATTCTTCCGCGATCAGGGGGCGGATGTGCTGTGCCTGATGGATTCGGTCACCCGTTTCGCCATGGCGCAGCGCGAGATCGGCCTGTCCTGCGGCGAACCGCCGGCCAGCAAAGGCTATACGCCAACGGTCTTCTCGGAATTGCCGAAGCTGCTTGAGCGGGCAGGCACTGGCGAGGGGCAGGGCACGATTACCGGGCTGTTCACGGTGCTTGTCGAAGGCGACGATCACAGTGAACCGGTGGCCGATGCGGTGCGGTCGATCCTGGACGGTCATATCGTGCTTGACCGCGCCATCGCCGAACGTGGCCGTTATCCCGCGATCGATGTGCTGCGCTCGGTCTCGCGGACGATGCCCAAATGCAATAGTGCCGAGGAAACAGCGCTTATCCGCCGTGCGCGACAGCTTCTTGCAAGTTACGAGGATATGGCTGAGATGGTGCGGCTTGGGGCCTATCGCGCGGGCAGCGATCCCGAGGTTGACGAGGCGGTGGCCCGCTTCCCGCATTTTGAGGCGTTTCTCAATCAGGCACCTGATGAAACCACCGATTTCGCAACCGCGCTTGGCCAGCTGGCCGAGATAATCGCGATGCCGGTGGGTTTGTCCGGGGATGCGCCATCGCCCGAGCCGGGTGCCCAATTGCGTTAAGAAATACAGGAATATCAGTCAATGCGCGTAAAGCAGTCCCTCATCCGCATGAATAAGTGGCAAGTCGATGAAAAGCGCCGGCATTTGTCCGACCTGCTTGTTTTGCGCGACGATATGGCGCGTAAACTTGCCATGCTTGAGGAAAGTCTGCAGCGCGAGCAGGCGCTTGTCCGCGCCTCCGCAGATACGAACGCGGATGTCAGCCACGCTTACGGCGTTTATGCGGCATCGGTCATCAAACAGCGCGAGAATCTCAAGCACTCCATCACCGCTATCGATGGCCAGGTGAATGAGGCGGAGGCCGCGATCACCGAGGCGTTCCAGGCGCTCAAGCGGCAGGAGGCCGCGCTGGCCAGTCAACAGCGGCGTGAACAGAAAAAGCGTGAAAAGAAAATGCAGCAGGAGCTGGATGAGCGCGCATTGGAGCAGCATCGCCGCCGCCGCAGATTCTAGCGCCGACGCGGATACTTTCCCAGATCAACTTTATACAGACTAATATTCCACAGATCGCTGTGCCTGTGGGCTGAGGTCCCGTGCGGTCAAATCAGACCGCGCGGTGATTTGGGACGCAGGCTTGCAGCGATCTTGCGCACATTGTCGGCGGCGACACTTTGCGGGTGCCGTGTCAGCAACGGCGCCTGCGCGCGAATGGCGCTTGCAACCGATTTGTCATTGTGGATCGCGCCCAGAAGCTGCGGGCAGAATTGCAGGAAATGCTCGCTGGCGCGTTTCACCGCGCCATATGTCTTTTCGGCTGCCTTGTCGCTTTCGGCGCGATTGACGACGATGTCGATATCGATATTCGGAAACCGGGTAACGAGTGACTTCAGGAAGGCATAGGCATCGGTGATCGAGGTGGGATCGTCCGTCACCACAATCAGTACACGCCCTATCTGCTGAAAGATCGGCATCATATGCGTGTTCATGCCCGCTGCCAGATCGACGATCACATGGTCGTATAGCACTGACAGCTTGCACAGCTCGGTGCAGAGCAGTGCGATTTGCTTTCTGTTCATCCCGTCAAGGGTGCCTGAGCCCGACCGCCCGGCAAGAACGTCAAAGCCGCGCAGTTGCCGGCCGGCATTGGCTGATATCTCACTATCCATGGCGCCGGCTCCGCCGTCGAACGGCGTGATGGCATCGGCAAGTTTCACGCGGCCTGTCACGACACTCGCGAGATCGCGTTCGGGGCCCATGGCGAGCTGCACATCGACATTGGCAAGCCCCAGATCGCCGTCGACGAGCAGCACCCGGTCGCCCGTCAGTGCGAGTGCCTGCGACAGGGTGATGGAAAACCAGGTCTTGCCCACACCGCCCTTGCCCGAGCCGACCGCGATCAGGTTTCGGATACGGGGCAGGTTGCGCGCTTCTTCCGCGGCATGGTTACCGCGCGCGGAAAGAACCTTGGCGGGCGATGTCAGGATCGGTTCTTCATTCATTGGGATGCGCGCTCCAATTCTTGGTAGGTATCTTGTTCAAACGGGTCTTCCATGAAGATATGCGCCAGCGCACCGGGGCTGATCGGCGCAAGGCCCCTGGCGATATAGGGGGTGACGCTGACATGGTGTAATGTCATCGCCGCGCTATCCATCGCACTGAGAATGCTGCCGAGCCGACGTGTTGTATCAAGCCGGGTGACGATCATTCCGCGCGCGCCGAGCCCGCTGAATATATGCACGATCTCCGCTGCCTCCGCCGCGTCACCGCCCGCGGGCAAGGTCAAAACCGGATCGACATCGGCTGCCATGATCAGTGACTTCACAAGCTCAAGCTCGGTCAGGTTGAAAGGGGAACAGGCCGGTGTATCGATGAAGCAGGCCGACCCTGGCTGGCGTTGCGCGAGCAGGTCCGCAAGGTCGGCCGGACCGGATGCTTCATGCAGTGTGCACCCCATGATTTCGGTGAGTTCGCGTAATTGCGCGCTCGCCCCGGTGCGGGTGACATCCGTGGTGATCAGCATCGCGTCATGCCCGGCAAGCAGCGCGCGCGCCGTCAGCTTGACGGTGGTGACCGTCTTTCCCGCGCCGGCCGGGCCGATCAGCATGACAGGCCGTTCCGGCGCGCAGGCAAGCGGCGAAAAACCGAACAACCCGTCAAAGGTTGCCGTCAATGCCGCGATGGCATCATTGACGGAAAAAGCGCTGGCGGTTTTTGTCAGCCGCGCAACCAGATCCTCAGATACCCTGTGAAAGTTGAGTGCGTCTGAAATTTCCGCGATGATCTCGGTTTCCTGTGCCGGATCGGCCATCGGGAAGGCAAACGGATTTGCCATCTGCGCCATATCGTCATCGGGCAATGCTCCGGGTTCGGCCCGCCGCTCGAGGGCCGCGCGAAGGATGACACTGCCGTCAGCCCCGCATTGGGTATTCAGGATGATCGCATCAGGTCCCATACTGTCGCGCAGCGTCTGCATCGCTTCGCGCATGGTCGGGGCGGTGATGGTTTTAAAGCGCATGGCCCTGTCCGTCCCTATACCTGCCCGACCGTACGAATGCGGGCCTGCGGATGAATTTCATTTTGCGACAATACCGGCGTCTGCGGCCGGAATCGTTCCACGATCGAACGGACGATGGGCCGGATCGCCGGGCTTGTCAGCAGCGCGGGCGTTTCCCCTTGCTGGCCAAGCTCGTCAAAGCGAAGCCGGACATCGGTGATAAAATCCTGCAACCGGCTTGGCGACATGGCGAGTTGCGTATCCTCCCCCTGTCCGACCATCGCCTCGGCGAAGGACTGCTCCCATTCCGGGCTCAGGCTCAGCAGCGGCACATAGCCCGCGGGTGACATATTGGCGTGGCAGATCTGCCGGGCCAGACGGGTGCGGACATGCTCGGTAATCGCGGTGATGTTCTGGGTAAAGCTTGTGGCTTCCGATATGCCTTCCAGAATGGTCGGCAGATCGCGGATCGAAATCCGTTCGGCAAGCAGGGTCTGCAGCAGCCGCTGGATGCCGGACAGGGAAATCTGCGCGGGTACCAGATCATCGATCAGCTTCTGTTGGTCCGACGACAGATCGTCAAGCAGTTTGCGGGTTTCCGCATAAGACAGAAGCTCGGACATGTTCTGCTGCACGGTTTCTGTCAGATGTGTGGTGATGACCGTGGCCGGATCGACCACTGTGTAACCACGGAAGGATGCCTCCTCGCGCAGCGACTCATCAACCCAGCTTGCCGGCATGCCGAAGGTCGGCTCGACGGTTTCCTCGCCTGGTAGTTCGATGGCCATGCCGCGCGGATCCATGACAAGAAGATGTCCGAGTTTCAGCTTGCCGCGCCCCGATTCCACTTCCTTGACCCGGATGACATATTCGTTTGCGGCCAGCTGAATATTGTCGAGAATGCGGATGGACGGCATGACAAACCCCATTTCAGAGGCGATCTGCCGGCGCAGCGCCTTGATCTGTTCGGTCAGGGGGTGGGCTTCCTGATCTTTGTTGATCAGTGGCAGCAGCCCGTAGCCAAGCTCAAGCCGCAGATCGTCCATCGCCAATGCGGTCTGTATCGGTTCGTCCTTGGGCTGTGCGTCGATTTCCGCCTGTTCGGCTTCCGCTTCCGCGTCGGCGCGTTTCTGATCGGCATTACGTCCGGCTTGCCAGGCCAGGAAGCCCGTGCCGCCCGCCAGTACCAGAAAGGGCAGGGCGGGCATGCCGGGCAAAATCGACATGGCCACGAGCAGGAAAGAGGAAATACCAAGCGCCTTGGGATAGCCTGAAAGCTGCCCGAACAGCACCACATCGGCGGACCCCGTCAACCCGGCCTTGGAGACAAGCAGACCGGCGGCGGTCGATACGATCAGGGCCGGGATTTGCGAGACAAGCCCGTCGCCCACCGTCAGCAGGGTATAGCTTGCGCTGGCATCGGCAAAGCTCATATCCATCTGCGCGACACCGACGATAATCCCGCCAATGACGTTGATGAATGTGATGAGCAATCCCGCGATCGCATCGCCGCGCACGAACTTTGCCGCACCGTCCATGGCGCCGAAAAATGTCGATTCGTCTTCCAGTTCGCGGCGGCGGCTTTTTGCTTCCGCCTCATTGATAAGCCCCGCGCTCAGATCGGCGTCGATCGCCATCTGTTTGCCGGGCATGGCATCCAGGCTGAAGCGTGCCGCGACTTCCGCGATCCGGCCCGAACCTTTCGTGATGACCACGAAATTGACGATCACCAATATGCCGAACACGATAATGCCGATGACGAAATTGCCGCCCATGACAAAGCTGGCAAAGCCTTCGATGACATGGCCGGCCGCATCCGGGCCTGTATGACCATCCGCCAGGATAAGCCGGGTGGAGGCAAGGTTCAGCGACAGCCTGATCATGGTGGCGATCAGAAGGACGGTTGGAAAAGCGCTGAACTCCAAAGGCTTCTCGATGAACAGGCAGGTCATCAGGATCAGCACGGAAAATGTGATCGAAATGGCCAGCGCGAAATCGAGCAGCCAGCTTGGCAATGGCAGGATCAAAACGATCAGGATCACGACGACGCCGAGTGCCAGCGCGATATCGCCGCGCAGGGCGTTTGCGCGCAGCATGCCAAGCAGGCTGTTGCCGCGGGTCATTGCGCTGCCGCTCGTTGCTGAACTATCTGTCATTCTGCGCCGCTACCTTTGCAATTGCAGCCCATCGCGGTCGGTCAGGCATGCACCCGGCCCGATTCGTTGGGGGCCGGGATATCAACGCCTGCCTGTCTGTAGCTGTTCAGCTTGTTGCGCAGGGTGCGGATGGAAATGCCCAGAATATTGGCCGCATGGGTGCGGTTTCCCAGACAATGATCCAGCGTGTCGAGAATGAGATCCTGCTCCACATCGGCGACCGTGCGGCCCACAAGTTTCGCACCGCTGTCCCCGGCAAGGCCCGCTGACTGGGCGAGCGTCACCTTTTCAAGCAGATTGCTCGTCGCGCTTGCGGCTTGCGGGGTGCTGCCGTCGGGCAGGACGATGGCGGCAGGTTCGATCTCGTCGCCGGTGGACAGCAGGACGGCGCGGTGGATCGTATTTTCCAGTTCACGCACATTGCCCTGCCAATGATGGCCGGTCAGGATCTGCTTGCTTTGTGCGCCGATCACCTTGAGCGGCAAACCGTTCGAGCGGGCATATTTGGCGGCGAAATGCTCCGCAAGCGCGATGATGTCGGCGGGCCGCTCGCGCAGGGGCGGCATGCTCAGATTGACCACATTGAGCCGATAGAGCAGATCCTCGCGGAAATTGCCGTCGCGGACCGCCTTGGCGATGTCGCGGTTGGAGGTGGCGATCACGCGAATATCAACCTTGATGGGCTTTGCGCCGCCGACCCGGTCGATCTCGCGTTCCTGCAGGGCGCGCAGCAGTTTCGCCTGCAGCCGGATATCCATTTCGCTGATTTCGTCGAGCAGCAGCGTGCCGCGATTGGCTTCCTCGAATTTTCCGATCCGGCGCGCGACCGCCCCGGTGAAGGCGCCTTTCTCATGGCCAAACAGTTCCGATTCCAGAAGATTATCGGGAATCGCCGCGCAATTGACCGAGATGAACGGTCCGTTCGCGCGCTTTGACTGGCGGTGCACATAATGCGCCATGATTTCCTTACCGGTCCCTGATTCGCCGGTAATCATGATGCTGGCATCGCTCGGTGCGACCTGATCGGCAAGCTTCAGCACCGCCTCGGTCGCCGGATCGGCGCAGATGAGTTGGTGGTCTTCATGTGTCACCGCCTCCAGAATGGCAGCGATCAGATCCGGGTCGGGGGGCAGGGGAAGATATTCCTTGGCGCCGGCGCGGATCGCGGCGGCGGCGCTGTCGGCGCTGGCATCGATGCCGCAGGCGACGACGGGAATATGGATATGTTCAGTTTCAAGCTGCTGTATCAGCGTCTCGATCGGTTGCGCGATATCGACCATCAGCATGTCGGCGCCGCGCCCGGCCCGTAGCGCGTTCAATGCGGTCTCGATGGAATCGGCGGTACTCACCCGCGCGCCGCGATCCATCGCCATCTTCGAGGCGGTGCCCAGTTCCCCGCTCAAACTTCCGATGATTAATAAACGCATGTCAGCTTCCTTCCGTACAACTAGTCAAAATAGTGGATGCGCTGCGCGGGGGGCAGCGTCGCATTGATGGACATTTCAAGCCGGCGCGGATTTTCCTTGCGGCTGATCGAGCCCGCGGCCAGGGCAAACAGGTTCAGCAGCAACGCCTCATCGGCTGAATTGCGCTCCAGCTTGCTGGCGAGAGGCGAAAAAACCATATTACCCAGAATGGCCCCGTAGAATGTGGTCAGCAACGCAACCGCCATGGACGGGCCGATGGTTTCAGGCTGCTGCAGATTGCCAAGCAGTTGCACCAGCCCGACAAGCGTGCCGATCAGCCCCATGGCGGGAGCAACTTCTGCCGCGCGGCGCAGCACGCCGGCGCTGCGACTGTGGCGCGATGCCATCGCGCTGACTTCCTGCCGCATGGTGCGTTCCACCTCATCAGGTTGCGCGCCGTCGAGAATCATCCGTATGCCGCGCGCCAGAAACGGCGCCCAGCTGAGTGTCCGCATGATGCGTTCCATATCCTGTTCGCCCGCGCGCCGCGATTGTTCGGCGATCTTGATCATCTCCGTGGCGACAGTCTGAACGTCGAGCCGTGAGCGGAAAATCGTCCGCAAGACAAGTTTCTGTGCGTTCTTTATTTCCGACAGCGAAAAGGAAATCGTCGTTACGGCAAGGGTGCCGCCAATGACGATCAACATGGCCGGCCAGTTGACGAACGCGGCCGGGCTGCCGCTGGCGAAAATTGCCAGCGCGACCAGCGCGAATGCCGCGCCCAGGCCAATAATTGTCGCACTATCAATCATGTCAATTCATACGCAGCGGTCAGGTTAAACGCTGTCCCCTTTGATTATTTCGGTCATGGTGACCCCAAGCCGTTCGTCGATCACGACAACCTCGCCGCGCGCGACCAGCCGGTTGTTCACAAAAATATCGATGGCTTCACCGACCTTGCGGTCAAGCTCGACAATCGTGCCCGGTCCAAGCTGCATGAGCTGGCTGACTTCCAGATGCGTTTTGCCAAGCACCGCCGAAACATTGACCGGAATGTCGAATACCGGCTCAAGATCCGCCGCGGTTCGGGTGACCTCGCCTTCGGTTTCTGCCTGGTTCGCTGCGGCGGTTTCGCCTGCTTCGGGATCAGGGGACTCGATCAGAGCGCTGTCTTCTTCGGCCAGATTGTCCCATTCCACGCCTTCTTTCTCGTCACTCATTGGTCGCTGCTTTCGGTTGCCATCTGACTGAAATCGTTGCCGATGTCGGTTTGTTCGGACGCCGCCGGTTCTGCGCCGCTGCCGTTGATATAGCTTGTGATGATCGTCTCGATCTCACGGGTTTGCGCCGGGGTGCCCCGGGTCACGCCACCGTCGGGCCATTCCATCTGGCATTCGGTGGCTGTGAATTCAGGTTCCCCCAGCACGACAATCCGCCCCGGATAGCCGATCTGCCGCCCGATCTCGTCAATCCGCTCTGTCAAGGGCGCCACCAGCTCCTGCGGGATGCGGATCACGATTCTGGGTTCGTTGCGCAGGTTGGCGGCGCATTCGCGGAACAGCGCCTCAATCTCGGCCAGCGGTTCGCGTGCCATCAATGCGGGGGCAAGCTGATGCGCAGCCGCCAATCCAAGATCTGCGGCTGCGGCCTGCAGATTTGCGATTTCCTGATCGACCTGGTTCAACAGTGCGCCGTAATTGGCCGACAATTCATTCAGTGCCTGAGCGGCGATCTGCTCGGCGTGCGACAGGGCCGCCTGCTTGCCGGCTGCTTCCCCGGCCGCGAATGCCTCCTGTTTCAGGGCGTCGATTTCAGCTTCGCTATAGCGTGTTTTCCGCTTCGGCGCGCTGGCTGGCATATGCAGCTTTTCGTCCGGGTCAAGGGTTTCGAAATCGAATTTAACAGCTTCTTCCATCACGATTGCGCGCCCAGCCTAATAGATCAGTTCATCGTCGCTATTGCCGTCGGCGATCATGATATCGCCGCTCGCGGCAAGGTCCTTGGCCAGCATGACCATCGACATTTGCGCTTCATCCACCTCGCTGAGCCGTACAGGGCCCATTGCCTCCATATCCTCGCGCAGGATCTTGCCCGCCCGTTCCGACATGTTCGAGAAGAACATATCGCGCAACCCGTCGGATGCGCCTTTCAGCGCAAGCCCAAGCTTGTCCTTGTCGAAATTGCGCAGCAATGTCTGAACGCTGCCCGGGTCGAGTTTGCCAAGATCCTCGAATGTAAACATCAGTGCACGGATGCGTTCGGCGGATTCACGATTGCGTTCTTCCAGCGCACTCAGGAAGCGGCCTTCTGTCTGACGGTCGAAATTGTTGAAGATGTCGGCCATCACCTCGTGGGCATCGCGCCGGTTCGTGCGCGCCAGATTATTCATGAATTCCGTGCGCAGGGTGCTTTCCACCTTGTCGAGAATATCTTTCTGAACCGCTTCCATCCGCAGCATGCGCATGATGACTTCCTGCGCGAAATCCTCGGGCAGGGCGCTCAACACCCTTGCCGCATGGTCGGGTTTGACCTTGGTCATCACGACGGCGACGGTCTGCGGATATTCGTTTTTCAGAAAGTTCGCGAGAACGCTTTCATTCACATTGCCAAGCTTGTCCCACATTGTCCGTCCCGCAGGACCGCGGATCTCCTCCATGATCTGGGCAACGCGATCATCATCAAGGATCTGGCGCAACAACCGTTCGGTGCCTTCATAGGAACCGGTCACGGATCCGGTTGACGACAACTTGGAGACAAACTCGTGCAGCAGGCTTTCAACGGTATCCGATGAGACCTGCCCCAGATTGGACATTGCCTGAGAGACCTCGCGTATCTCTTCCTCATCCATCAACCGCCACAAGGGCAGCCCGTGCTCGTCGCCGAGCGCCAGCATCACAATTGCGGCTTTTTCAGTGCCGTCGATATTTCTCAAATCGCGTCCAGCCATAATGTCCAACAGCTAAGTGGGTTAACCTTTGTCATGCAGCCAGGTGCGCATGATGGCGATTGCTTCATCCGGGTGACGTTCGACAACTTCCCCGACCTTGCGGATTGAGGATTCCTTGACCTGCCCTTCGATCTGGGCGACGTCGATCATGCTTTCGATTGGGTCGCTGCTGCTTGGCAGCAAGGCGGTGCCATCTTTCGTTTGCGCGATGGCGGCCTGCTGGGTACCGGTCGTTTGGCCGGGGCCAGCCAGCTGTGGCACCCCATCGGGGACGCCGCTTGCCAATGCGGGTTGCAGGTCGCCGGGCATGCCAGGTGAAATATCGAGTAGCCGGTTAATCAGTGGGCGGAAGACAAACAGGGCAGTCAGGAGCGCAACGATGGCGACAATCGCCGTTTCGGCGAATTTCAGCCATTGCTGTCCTTCGAAACCGAGGAAGGGTGCTTCCTCTTCTGCCAGCTCGGTCGTCGGGAATTCGAATTCCGAGAATTGCAGGTTGATCACCCGTACCTCGTCGCCGCGCTCTTCGTTGAAGCCGATGGCAGTGCGGACAAGGGCTGCGATCTGTTCGAGCTCTTCTTCGCTGCGTGGCTGATAGGTGCGGCTGCCATCTTCCTGCTGTACATAGGTGCCATTGACCAGCACAGCGACCGAGATGCGCTGGATTTCACCTGCTTCCTTGATAAGTGTGCGTGTAGTGCGCGAAATCTCGAAATTCGATGTTTCCTCCGACCGCAGGTCACGCGTCACGCTTTGCTCGGTGCTTTCCTGGGTTGTCTCTTCCCCTTGGTCGGGCAGCGCATTGCCGACGGAGACCGGGTCCGTGTCGCTTTCGGACGCAGAGGATTCCTGTTCGATCACATTGGTCGAACGCATGACCCTGCCGTTCGGATCGAAAATCTCGGAATTTTCGGTTACGCGGTCCAGATTAACCGATGCGGTCACCTGAATGCGGCTGTTTTCAGGGCCGACGATGCTGCTGACCAGCGACTGAATGCGCCCTGACAGGCGTGCTTCGAAGCTCGCATTGGTATCCTGAATGCCGGCAATGATGCTGCCTTCATATTCGTCTTCCACCCCGCGCGACAGCAATTTACCCTTATCGTCCACGATTGCGATGCGGCCGGGGGTGAGGCCTGGAACCGCGGCGGCGACAAGGTGTTGAATCGCGGTTACCTGCGCTGCGCCGAAGTTCCGGCGTACCTTGACAACGATGGAAGCCGTTGGCTCCTGGCGGTTCGCGGCGAACAGCTCGCGTTTGGGGATGACGAGATGGACCCGCGCATTGACCACCGAATCGATCGACCGGATCGTGCGCGCCAGCTCCCCCTCCATGGCGCGCATCCGGTTGATATTCTGAATGAAGCTTGTCTGTCCCAGGGTGCTGCTATTGTCGAACAGCTCATAGCCTGCATTATCGCCGCTTGGCAGGCCTGCTTCGGCAAGCAACATGCGTAATCTGCGGGCCTGCTCATCAGGGACGAGAATCGTCGTGCCGTCACCCTGAAGCTGATAGGGGATGTTCAGGGCTTCGAGCTTGGCGATGATTTCGCCGGAATCGGAACTGTCCAGATTGGAATAAAGCAGGGCCATGGATGGCGCGGTAAAGCGCATCGCCATGAAGATGAAGAAGGCCACCAGCGCAGCCGTCACGATCCCCATGGCAATCAGACGCCCCGCGCCCAGCTTACCTAAGAACTCCAGAAATCCACTCAAACCAGGTCACCAAGAACTAAGAGTTGCCAGACGAATGTTATCGCAGTGCTGTTTTCCGCAATCCGCGTCCCGCTTTCTGCGATGGGCAATATTTTCCCAGTCGAGCGTGAATATCTGGTTAACCGCATCGGTGGCGCCGGGATCACCGCATTCGATTGCGCGCCTGCCTCCATGCGGAAAAAACAAAAAAGGCCGGTCGCGCAAGGCAGCCGGCCAAATTCTTTCGAATCTATGAGTAATTCCCGTTGGCGGTTATCCGCTCCCATCGCGATAATCCTGCAGCCTTGTTGTGCGCAGACCGGCCAGCCCGTGGCGGTCAAGCGCGCTTTGCCAGGACAGGAATTCCTCGACGGTCAGCGTATAGCGTTCGCAGGCGTCATGCAGCGTCAGAAGCCCCCCGCGGACTGCCGCAACAACTTCCGCTTTCCGGCGAATGACCCAGCGCTTCGTATTGGGCGGCGGCAGATCGTCGAGCGAAATCGGCAATCCGTGCGGGCCCATGACAGTCGCGTTTATTTGCTGTGTTCTATTTGACATTGCTCCAGTTCCGAGACTGACACGCCTCGATGACCCCCTTGATTTGTTACGCTTTGGCTGCGGCTGTAACCAGGCTGCCGCCAACGCAAATCAGGATAGGCGCGCGATTTTAAGGAAGCGCTAAAAATCATCGCTAACGTCGCGATAAAGATTAGCATTAACAATGGCTTAAGTTCATATCTCGCTAACCATTGCCATTTGTTCCCAACCGCTGGAACCGGGCCATTTCAGTGGCCCGGTTCAGCGTTTACTTACCGTTTGATCCGGATCAGCTCATCAAGCATCTCGTCGGCTGTCTGAATAATTTTCGAGTTCGCGGAATAGGCCCGCTGGGCGGTAATCAAGCTGGTGAATTCACCGGCAAGTTCCACGGTCGAGGCCTCAAGCACATTGGAATCGATGCGACCCGCGCCGGCTGTTGTGGCCTGCAACAAGGTGAAGGCACCCGATGAATCCGACTGGCCGTAAGTATTGCCCGATCGCGCCGACAGTCCGTTCGGGTTGGGGAAGACAGCCAGCGGAATCTTGTAGATCTGTGTCCGGATGCCATTTTCGAAGGTCGCAGTCACATTGCCCGATACATCGACCTCAAGCCCCTGCAGGCTGCCGAACACAGCGCCATTGACCGAGGCCGATGACAATGTCGAATTGGTCGCGAACTGGGTCAGCCCGTCCGGACGCCCGACGGTGCCCAGATCGAGCGCAATTGCCGATGTCGACAGGCCGGTGCTTGCTGCATCCCATGTGATGTTCAATGTGCCCGTACCATTTGGAAAAGTTGTCGCTGCATCCAGTGTGCCGTCGGGCTGGAACAGGACATTGCCCGAATCGATCAGACCATTTGGGTGCGTGCCCGCATCGACATCGGTCGCCGGTTCCACATAAACTTCCGCGGCCCATGTATTGGCGGCGGTCTTGATGAAGCCGAAGGTCAGGGTGCGGTTGCCGCCCTTGCTGTCGAAAATCTGAATACTGGTTGCAAAGTCGGGATTGGCGATCGTGCCATCTGCAATCTGTCCGGGCGCATAGGTGCCCGCATTGGGATGCACCGGGGTACCATCGCGCAGATTTGCCTGCAGTGACATAGCTGTTGTCGGGTCGGCTGTGCCGGTCAGGCTGCTGATATCGATCGGTTGCAGTGCGGAAAGATCGCTGAGATTTTTCGGCAGATTACCAAGATTGTCGATCGGCCAGCCGAGTAGAAAATCACCTGCCGCATTTTTCAGAAAACCGTTTTCATCTGTGCGGAATGCGCCTGCGCGGGTAAAGCGGGATTCGCCGGTTGTCGGATCAGTGGTCGAATTGGTCACGAAAAATCCCCGGCCGGTAATCGCCAGATCCGTCGCGGAATCCGATGCCTGAAGCAGGCCCTGCTGATCGATATTCTGAACCGGAACGATCTGCACGCCACCGGGGCTGTAGGACCGGTCCGAAGCGGGAGAGGTGACCAGGGTCGCGAAATTGGCTTCTGTCTGCTTGTAGCCGACCGTGTTCACATTCGCGATATTGTCCGAAATGATGCCCAGGGCCGACGCGTTGGCAGTCAGGCCGGAAACACCACTGAATAAAGCGCCATAGATACTCATCTTTGTTCTCCTGTCGCCTTGGCTTTTTCGAAACCGTGGCGTGAAAAATGACGCATGTTCTGTGCGTGCAATAACATTCTAGAATTCTCAGCTGTCCTGATTGATTTCACGTATGCTGACTAACGGTTGGGTGATGCCGCCGATAGACAGGACCGGATTGGTGGCCGTCACGTCCACGCCGGTAACTGTACCGGTCGAGAAAATATCTGCACTGACCGGGTTCTGGGCCTTGTCGATCGCGGAGACGCTCAGGCTGTACACCCCGTCTGGCAGGTCCGTGCCGGCATTGTCCTTACCGTTCCAGGCAAATTGGTGCGTGCCGCCATCCTCGGGGCCGTCCGCGGCGAAGACAACCTTGCCCGTCGCATCCTTCACCGCAATCGAGCTTGCCACCGCGTCGGGGTCCAAATCGTAGGACCAGTCAATGCCCGCGCCTTGCAGGTTACTTTCAGCCCCCGCATAGGTGACCTGCCTGCCCAGATAATCGAGCGCCGCGCTTGTGGTATTGGCCGAGGTCAGCGCGATCAGGGTTTCAAAATTCTTGTTGGTCTGAATGGCCTGTTCGACCGACGAGAATTGCACAAGCTGATTGGTGAACTCGCTGGAATCCATGGGTTCCAGAGGGTCCTGATTCTGTAGCTGCGACGTCAGCAAGGTCAGAAAAGTATCGAAATCCTGGGCAAGGGTCTTGGCCGCGCCGGTTGCCGCACTATTGGCAAGGGAGGGGGTGCTGGGTGTGATTTCCATTCAAGTCTCTCCTGAAAAGCGGGCCGGTGCCGTGGTGGGCAATTGCTTCTTCATGCGTTCAAATCCGGATATTGACGGCACGGTCGGTGAACCGGCGTCGTGCGGTAAAGTCTTCCGCCGGGATCTCCCAGCCGTCTTCAACACCGCCTGCCGCGCTATCATTGTCGTCGTCGCGCCAGCCGGCAAAGCTCCTGCCGCTGTCTTTGAGCGAGAAGTTCAGCGACTGTGAATCGGTCTTCAGACCAGCCTCTTGCAAACTGCGCTCCAGCACACGGGCATCGCGTTGCAGCAGATCAATCGTCTCGGGGCGTTCCGCTGCGACGACGAGCGAGAGTTTGCCGTCCTGGGCGATTTGCATGCGAATATCGACCCGGCCAAGCTCGGGCGGATCAAGCCGCATCTGGAAATGATTTGTTCCAGCCTCGACATGCCGGGCGATCTGCATGCTGAGATCGCGGATCGGCGGGCTGGGCGGCGGTGGCGGTGCGGCACGTTGCGGTGTTTCCGTGACGGTACGGCTCGCATCGGTTGTCTGCGTCAGGGCCGACCCCGCCTCGCCGGATGGCAGGCTGTTTGCCTTTGGTGTGGCCGCGTCGCCTTTTGTCTCCGAAACCTGTGCAGGATTTTCGCCCGCTATTGCGGCAAGACGGGCGGTGGTGTCCGTCGCGGCAGTGCTTGCCGAAAGGGCCTGCGTGTTATTCGTACCCGTGCCCGATGACGGGATTGCCGTGTCGCTCGCGGTCACAGTCTGTGCCGCACCTGCTGCGCCTGCAGACGTCGACCCCGCGGTGCCGCCAGCGGCGGTAAGGGGTGCGGCTGTCTGAGTGTTGACAGCATCTGCCTTGAGCCGGCCTTCCGATTGCATCACCTGCGCCTCGGCAAATCCCGGTGCGGTGCCGGGCTGCGCGTTCTGACCGGTACTTGCTGCGAGGGCGGCTCCCGTCATTTGCGCAACATCAGATTTTGCCGGGGTCACGGCACTACCGCGCGTACCCGTCGTGACATCCGCATCCATGGCAACGGTCTTATCCAGCGTCGCATTTATATCTGACGCCGGGGGTAAATCTGCCTGAGCCACTTTGTTCCCCGTAACCGTGTCAGCTACGGCCTCATCTGAAGCGTCCATGACAGCTCGGCCCGGTTTGCTTGCGGTCGCGTCAGCAATTGTGCCGGATGCCGGTTGGGGAGGTGCCGCTGTCTGTGCGGCGAGTGGCGTGCTGTCACCTGAGTTTTGCGTGGCGGCGTGCGTGGTAGCGATGGCTGTGTCCGCTTCCATTGTGGCGGTATCGGTCGGCGTCGCGGCATTATTCACAGCGATCTGCGCTATGCCGGTACCACCCGCTTCAGTTACGCTTTTTGTTTGCGATGTGGCAGCAACTCCGTCTTGCCCGGCACCGCTGTCAGTGCCGGCCTGTTGCATTTGCGGTTGCGATGCGGCGGCTGAAATAACAGTGGTTGGAACGGTTTGCTGTGCCGCCGCCAAAGCGGCGTCCGCCTGTTCAAGACCGTTTGCCGGGTTAAGTTGCGGCTTTGGCGACCCCTCACCGGTAGCGCCTGCCGCTATGGCATCCTGTGTCGGCCGGCCTAACGCAGATAGGTCAGCCGCGTGCGTCAGGGCGATCGCGCTGGTCTGAGTTGCGGGAGGCGTTTGTGCTTGCAGCTGGACGGCAGGCCGCGCCTGCGGTGCAGCTTGTGTCACGGTGCCAGCCTCGTTCGACGCCGCATCCGCACCCGGCTCAACTTTTGCCGCAGTCGTTTCCGTTGTTGTTATGTTGCGCGCTGGCTTTTGTCGGGTCTGGCTGGTTTGCGATAATTGTGCGCCAAAACTGTCGCTGTCTGACAGAACGGCTGCATCCCCAGACTCCGGCTGTCGGGCCGGATTTGGATCCGACGGGTTGCGACCGGCCTTGGGTGTCGCGGGCAGGAATGTATCAATCGCATTCATAAACATATCGACCTGGTAGGGCGTATCGACCCGTTTGCAGATGGGCGACTTGCTGACATGCTGGATGGAAAGCAAATGGCGGGCCAACTTTTTCAGGTCGCAATTTCTGCGCATTTCACGGAGTTATGTGCGATTACCAGTCCGCTATAGCGGCGGCATGCGCCAAATTGCCGGGAAGGAACTGCCCGCCTGCGGCAAGAACTACCCGGTTGCTGCTGCGGCTGGCGCAGCCTGATTTCGCCTGGCGCGCCGATTCCCCCAAAATTTGCGATGGATGTGCGTTGTATGTGAATTGGCATCGCGCTTGCATATCTGTCGGTGCGGAAGTTTATCAGCAAGAACTTCCCGGCTTGCATTTCTGTCAAAACAGTTCTGCAAACTGTCAGTGGAAGGAAAGAATATGAGCGCCGTCACCGGCATACTTGGCAACGCGATCAGTGGCCTCACCGCCAATCAGATTGCCTTGCGCAACACATCGACGAATGTTGCCAACGTCAACAATCCCGATTATGCGCGCCGTGAAGCCGTATTTCAGGCGCGTTCGCTCGGCGGCGTCGATGTTACTGAAATCCGGCGCATCACCAATGATTTCCTGACACGCGAAGGGCTGGCCGCAAATTCGGCCTATGGCGCGGCGGCTGCGATTTCGACTTTGCATGATCGCCTGCAATCGGTTTATGGCGATCCGAGCGCGAATAATTCATTGCCCGGCAAGCTTGATGCGATGTTTGCCGATCTGTCGGCGCTGCAGCTCGATCCCGCGTCCCCCATTCGCCGCTCGACGGCGATCCAGGGGATTGAAGCAATGCTGGAGGAAATTACGCGCGTCGCAACCTCGCTGCAGGAATTCCGTCTTGATGCGGACCGTCAGGTTGCAAGCCGCGTCCCCGCCATCAATGAATTGCTTTTCAATATTCATGAACTCAATCAGGATATCGTTGTCGGCAAAGCGCAGAATGTCGACGTCAATGGGTTGATCGACCGCCGTCAGCAGGCGTTGAGCGAGTTGTCGGAGCTGGTTGAAATCCGCGTTTCCGAACAGGGCAATGGCCGCGTCGATGTGGCCACGCCCGATGGTACCTTTCTGGTCAGCAGCACACTTACCGAATTGCGTTATTCAGGGGTGGCCGCGTCCGATCCGGATGCGATTTTCCCGCGTATCACGCTGCACCGGATCGATGCGGCATCGGGTGTCGTCAATCCCACCGGTATTGCGTTCGAGCCGCATCTGTCTTCGGGGGAGTTGCGCGGCCTGCTGAATATGCGTGATGTCCAACTGCCGCAATTTGCCGAGGAGCTGGGCGAGTTTTCCGCAAAAATTATCGATACGCTCAACGCAATCCACAATGACAATTCCGCCGTGCCCGCGCCGAATCAGCTTGTCGGCCGCAACAGCGGGTTGCTGGGCAGCGATGCGCACGGCTTCAGCGGCACCACCAATCTCAGCATCGTGGATGCATCAGGTGCAACGGTCGTCAGTGTCGCGGTTGATTTCAGCGCCAATCAATATCGTGTGAATGGCGGCGCACCGGTCGGTTTCGGCGGTACATTGAATGATGTGGTCAACGCCATAAATACCGGGCTCGGCGCAAATGGCAGCGCCAGCCTGAGTGGCGGCGTGTTGACTATCGACGCAACGAATGCGGCACATGGGGTGGCGTTCTTGCAGGATGCCGCGGCGCCGAGCGATCGCGCCGGGCGTGGGTTTGCGCATTTCTTCGGGCTGAACGATCTCGTGCAGGCGGCGGTGCCCAATCACTACCAGACCGGCTTTTCGGCCGGTCAGGCGCATGGCTTTACCGGTGGTCAGACCATGCAGCTGAAGCTGATCAACAGCCTTGGCCAGGAGGCGATCGACTATACGCTGACGATTGCCGGCACAAGCTTCAATGACATTATCACGCAGTTGAACAACCCGACCACCGGTGTCGGCAAGTTCGCGACATTCGCAATGGATGCCAGCGGGCAGATCTCCGTCACGCCGAAGCCGGGTTACGAGGATTACACGCTGTTTGTTCCCAATGATCAGACGGATCGCGGCGGAACCGGCATCGGTCTGTCGCAGCTTTTCGGCCTTGGGCCGGGCGCGCGGCAGAATCAGGCAACCGGCCTCGCGGTGCATTCCGATATCGTTACCGACAATAACCGGCTTGCGCTTGCCAAACTCGAGATTTCCGCGGTTGGCGCGCTGGCGCTGTCGATCGGCGATGACCGGGGTGCGCTGGCCCTCGATGCCGCGGAAAATCAGGTGCAGCAATTTGCTGCCGCCGGTAGCTTGTCAGGCGCGCCGCTGACGCTGAGCGATTACAGCGCGCAGCTTGTCGCCAACGCCGCCCGCGCCGCGGCCCAGGCCGAAAGCGTTGCTGAAAACCGCGAGGGAATCCGCGAGGAAATTCGCGGTCAGCTGGGTGAAATTTCCGGCGTGAATCTGGATGAGGAACTCGCCAACCTTATCGTGTTTCAAAATGCGTATAACGCCTCCGCACGCCTTATCCGGGCCGCCGAAGAGCTGCTTGATACGCTGATCGATCTTGTCTAGGTCGGAAAGGAGCGACGATGTCCCGAATTTCCACACTCGCGCAGAACCAGGCGGTGGTCGCGCGCATGCTGCAGGCGCAGCAACAGGTCGCCGATACCCAGCGTCAGGTTGGCAGCGGCGTGATTGCCGACCGTTTCAAGGGGATCGCGAAGGATGCGAATGCCCTGATCAGTGCAAAAGCGATTGAAGCGCGCACAAGCTCCTATATCGCGCTTGGCACGCAAGTCGGATTGCGTATGGAAGTGCAGGATGCGGCGATCAGCAATCTGTATGAAGCGGCCAAGAGCTTGCGTGAGGACCTGCTCGGGGCGCTTGCCAATGATTCAGGGCGCACCTTGTCGGTGAATATCGAAAACGCGTTCGGCGCATCGAAAAGCGTATTGAATACGCGTTTTGCGGGTAGCTATATTTTTGCCGGCGGGCGTACCGATACGCCGCCTTTCTCGGCAGTGGATGTGCCTGACCTTGCGACAATTGCAAATCCGATCACGGATTATTTCGTGAACAGTCAGCAAAAACCTCAGGTGCGGCTCGACCAAAGCCTTGTTATCGAATATGGCGTCCTGGCCGACGATCTGGGGCAGGGGCTGCTTGCGTCGGTCAAGCGGCTGGCCGAATATGACGCGGCGACGCCGTTCGGCACCAATCTGACGCCCGCCGATGAGGCGATCGTACAGGCCGAGATTGCCAATCTCGATCAGGTAATGAGCGATATCATCCAGATCCAGGCGAATAACGGCCTCACCCAGCAGCGGGTCGAGGAAACGATTATTCGCCATGAAGAATTCGACACCGTGAACAAGGGGTTTATCGCAGCGATCGAGGAAGTCGATATTGCCGAGGCGATATCGCGGCTCAATCGTCAGCAACTGGCTGTCGAGGCATCCTACAGCCTTGTCCGGAAACTGAACGAGGTGTCGCTGCTCGATTTCATCTAGCGCGGGACCGGACCGGCATGTAGACATGGCTTTGCCACGCGATACTTGCACAATACGGGTAACGGTTATATCTCCGTAGCTGAGCCGGCGCCTTTTTGGCGCGTGCACAAATCCCGTATGTGAAAAGCCCCGATGCAGCAGGAAATTAAATTGCATGATGTCCCTGATGGCGGACGCGTCGTCGTCGCCATGTCCGGCGGTGTCGATTCCTCGGTGGCGGCTGCATTGATGCACGACGCAGGCTACGAAACCATTGGCGTGACATTGCAGCTTTACGATCATGGTGCCGCGGTCGCCCGACCGGGCTCATGCTGCGCGGGACAGGATATCCACGATGCGCGCCGGGTCGCTGAAATGGTGGGCATTCCCCATTATGTGCTGGATTATGAAAGCCGGTTTCGGCAGTCGGTAATCGATGATTTCGCCGATACCTATCTGGCCGGCGAAACGCCGATCCCCTGCGTCAAATGCAATCAGACGGTCAAGTTTACCGATCTGCTTGCCGTGGCGCGCGATCTTGGTGCGGCCGCGCTTGTGACCGGGCATTATGTTATCCGCAAGACCGGACCCGAGGGCGCCGAATTGCATCGCGCGGTCGATCCGGACCGGGATCAGAGCTATTTTCTGTTTGCAACGACCCGGCCGCAGCTCGATTTTCTCCGCTTTCCCCTGGGCGATCTGCACAAGGCCGAAACGCGTGCGATCGCAGGCCGGCTCGGGCTCACGGTGGCGGAGAAGCCGGACAGTCAGGATATTTGCTTCGTGCCCAATGGCAATTATGCAAGTGTCATCGAAAAGCTGCGTCCCGAAGCGCTTGATCCGGGCGACATCGTGCATCTGGATGGCCGTGTGCTGGGCAATCATGACGGGATTATCAATTTTACCGTCGGCCAGCGGCGCGGGCTGGGGATCGGTGGCGGTGATCCGCTGTATGTGATCCGCATCGATGCGCCGCGTCGGCAGGTCATTGTCGGCCCCCGCGATGCGTTGCAGAAAACCACGCTTGCGCTGCGCGAACTCAATTGGCTGGCCGCTCCGCTCTATCAGGGCGACAAGGTGCGTGTGCAGGTCAAGGTCCGCTCGACCCGTCCGCCGGTGCCTGCAACGCTTGAGAAACTTGCGGGCGACCGGGCGCGTGTCTGTCTCGATATCGCGGAAGAAGGGGTCGCTCCGGGTCAGGCCTGCGTCGCCTATGCAGCCGATGACGGCAACCGCGTGCTGGGCGGTGGCTGGATCGTTGCGGGCGAGCCGGCGGCATATTGAGGGACGCAGAGCTTCCCGCCACCCGGCTTCGCTTCGGGTGTGAGCGGGGATAAATTTACCTTCTGCTCACCATTTAACGCTAGATTTACGACAATGCCTTGATCGTTGATATCATGGGCTTTGGTTGATTTTTCAGGCGTGAGGTAGTGGTGTCGGCAAGTCGGAATATTGCGCTGATCGGTTGTGGCTATTGGGGCAGGAATCTTGCGCGTATTCTTGCCGAAAAATCGGCGCTTGTCGGTATTGCCGACCCAAGCCCGCAGGCCAGCGCGCTCGCCGCGCAATATGGTGTCGAACACTGGCCAGACAGCAAAGCCGCGCTTGCCCGGACCGACATTGCGGCGGTGATGATCGCAACGCCCGCTGAAACCCATTACCGTTTTGCCTGCGATGCCTTATGGGCGGATAAGGATGTTTTCGTCGAAAAACCGATCGCGCTCGACAGCCGCGATGCGACCGAGCTTGCAGCCCTTGCCGCATCGAAAGACCGTATCCTGATGGTCGGGCATCTGCTGCAATATCATAATGGCTTTTTGCGGCTGAAGCAGATGGTCGATGACGGTGAATTGGGGCAGCTGCGCTATATTTATTCCAACCGGCTCAATATGGGAAAGCTGCGGCGCGAGGAGAATGTCCTGTGGAGTTTCGCGCCGCATGACTTTTCGATGATTCTGGCGCTGGCAGGCGGCCTGCCCGAACAGGTCACGGCCAGCGGCGCGGCCTATCTGCATCCCAAAATCGCCGATACGACGATGACGCATATGGCGTTTTCCACCGGCTTGCGGGCGCATATCTATGTCTCCTGGCTACATCCGATGAAGGAGCAGCGGCTTGTCGTCATCGGCGAAAAGGGGATGCTGGTATTTGACGATACCCGCGATTGGGACGACAAGCTTACCCTGTACCGTCACGCGGTTGAGTGGCAGCAGGGGGCGCCAGTGGCAAGCAAGGCGGATGCGGAAGCTGTCGCGCTTGTCAAAGCCGAGCCGTTATCGGCGGAGGTTGACCATTTTCTTGATTGCGTGGCGCAACGGTGCGCACCCAGAACAGATGCGCAGGAGGCCATTTGTGTGCTGCGCGCGCTCAACAGCGCCCAACAGTCGATGGAAACCGGCTTGCCGGTCCGTCTCGACCCCGCGGCACAGGAGGGGGCGGTGAACGCTGCCAAGGATCAGTATTTTGCGCATGAGACAGTCGCGATCGACCCCGGTGCTGCGATCGGCGCGGGCACCAAGATCTGGCATTTCTCCCATATTCTGGGCAATAGCCGGATCGGCCGCGATTGCGTGATCGGCCAGAACTGCGCCATCGGGCCCGATGTGACGATCGGCGATGGCTGCAAGTTTCAGAACAATGTCTCGGTCTATAAGGGCGTGACCATCGAGGATGATGTGTTTTGCGGGCCGAGCATCGTTTTTACCAATGTGCTCAATCCCCGTGCCCATGTCGAACGCAAGGATGAATTCGCCGCAACGATCGTGCGCAAGGGGGCGACACTGGGCGCCAATGCGACAATCGTTTGCGGCAACGAGATCGGCGCCTATGCGATGGTGGGCGCGGGCGCGGTGGTTACCCGCCCTGTACCCGATCACGCGCTGGTCGTGGGCAATCCGGCACGGCAGATCGGCTGGGTCAGCCATGCGGGGGAGCGGCTGGGCGAGGATCTTGTCTGCCCGCGCAGTGGCGACAGCTACCGCTTGAGCGACAAGGGGCTTGTCAGGGACGCGGCATCACAGCCTGTCCGCAATGCCGCCAAAACCGCGCGATGAAAGGCTGGTTGTGAAAAAAATCCCGTTTATCGATCTGGCCGCGCAACAGGCGCATCTGCAGCCCGAAATCGATGCCCGCATGCAGCAGGTGCTGGCGCATGGGCAATATATTATGGGCCCCGAGGTGGGCGAGCTCGAACAGGCGCTGTCGGATTTTGTCGGTGGTGGCGTCACAGTCGGCGTGTCAAGCGGCACCGATGCCTTGCTGATGGCGCTGCTGGCGCTGGGGATCGGGCGCGGCGATGCGGTATTTGTGCCCACATTCACCTTTACCGCCACGGCGGAGGTTGTTCTGCTGTTGGGGGCGGTGCCGGTATTTGTCGATGTCTGTGAAGATAGCTGCACGCTCGATCCCGAGGATCTGCGTCGGCAAATCGCACAGGTCGCGCAGTCGGGCACGCTTTGCCCCAAGGCTGTGATCGCGGTTGATCTTTACGGGCTGCCCGCCGATTACCCGCGCCTGCGCGCGATCACGGACGCGCACGGTCTGCGGCTTATCGGCGATGGGGCGCAAAGCTTGTCGGCAAGCTGTCACGGGCGTCAGGTCGGGCGGCTTGCGGATCTGACCGCCACAAGTTTTTTCCCGGCAAAGCCGCTTGGCTGCTTTGGCGATGGTGGCGCGATCTTCACCGAGGATCAGGCGCTTGCCGAAACGCTGCGTTCGATCCGCGCGCATGGCAAGGGCGCGGGGAAATATGACATTGTCCGGGTCGGGGTGAACGGCCGGCTCGATACCTTGCAGGCTGCGGTGCTTCTGGCGAAGCTGCCGGCACTGCGTGTGGAACAAAGCCGCCGCGAAGCGTTGAGCCGCCGCTATGATGCGGCACTTGCGGGTCTGGCGCGTCCGCCTGCGCGGCCGGAAGGCTATATCTCCGCCTGGGCGCAATACACGCTTCAGACCCCGGCGCGCGAACGGTTGCAGCGGCAACTGACGGATGCCGGTATTCCGACGCAGATCTACTATCCCAGACCCATGCATCTGCAACCCGCCTATCGCGCTTATGGCGGGGGTGAGGGCAGCCTGCCGATTGCCGAGCGTCTGTCACAAACGGTCTTGAGTTTGCCGATGCACCCCTATATGCCGGAAGATGTTGCAGACTATATTTGCGATCACCTGTCGCAGATGGCATCCGCGCTGGCGGAGGGATAAACAAGGTGCAGGACAGTCAGGCGGCAAGCGCGCTCGCCGCGAAAATTTCATCCCGGCAGGCCTGTGTCGGGGTTATTGGTCTGGGCTATGTCGGTTTACCGCTGGCAAGCGCTGTGACCGGGGCGCAATTCCAGGTGCTTGGCTTTGACGTCAATCAGAACCGGGTGACACGGATCAATGGCGGCCATTCACCGATCGGCAGCGTGTCAGATGCGAAAATCGCCAAAATGCGCGATGGCAACCTGTTCGAGGCGACGGCCGATTTCACCCGATTGCGGGACGCCGATATCATCCTGATCTGCGTGCCGACACCGCTCAATATCTATCGCGAGCCCGATCTGAGCTTCGTGGAGGATAGCGCGCGCGCCATCGCACGCAGCCTGCGCCCGGGGCAGCTTGTCATTCTGGAATCGACGACCTATCCGGGGACGACCGATGAGGTCATGCGGCCCATTCTCGAAGAAAACGGGCTGCGGTCGGGGGCAGATTTCTTTCTTGCCTATTCCCCCGAAAGGGAAGATCCCGGTAATCCGCAATTCAATACATCGGATATACCCAAGGTGGTGGGCGGCGACGGGGCCGCAGCCTGCGATCTTGCCTGCGCGTTCTACGAATGCTTTGTGCCCGGAGTTGTTCCGGTTTCTTCGGCGGCCACGGCCGAGGCGGTCAAGCTGATGGAGAATATTTTCCGCTCGGTCAATATCGCGCTCGTCAATGAACTCAAGCATGTCTATGCCAGCATGGGCGTCGATATCTGGGAAGTGATCGATGCGGCAAAGACCAAGCCGTTCGGTTTCATGCCGTTTTATCCCGGGCCCGGGCTTGGCGGTCACTGCATACCGATCGATCCTTTCTATTTGACCTGGAAGGCGCGTGAATATGACGTGCCCACCCGCTTTATCGAGCTGGCGGGCGAAATCAACAGCCGTGCGCCGCATCTTGTCGTGGAGCGGCTGGTGCGGGAGCTGAGCGACCGGAAGGGAATGGGAGCCAGGGGCGCGCGGATTCTGATGCTTGGGGTCGCATACAAGAAAAATGTCGACGACATGCGCGAATCGCCTGCCCTGGTCCTGATGCAGCAGCTTGAGCGACGTGGTGCGCAGGTGGATTATTACGACCCACATGTGCCGACACTGAGTGTCACCCGCGCGCATCGTGAACTGGCAGGCCGGACGTCGGTTGCCTGGGATATTGCGGCGTTTGCAAATTACGATGCGGCGCTGATCTGTACCGATCATGATGGCGTCGATTATGCGGCACTTGTCGATGCGGTCACGCTTGTCATCGATACCCGCAATGCGACCGCCGGGGTCACCGAAAATCGGGATCGGATCGTCCGCGCCTGAGCGTGGTTTCATGTCACCCGCGCGGGGTCTTCACAATTGCGTGGGGGTGCGGAATGATGCCGGCTGATGGCTGGTCGTCCCTTTTCTGTCAGGTTACACTGTGACCCGGATTCAGGGTGTCCGACGGGGCGGCCTGCCCGATAGGTTTCTGCGCATGAAAAGGGTGGTTCATATGGTGCTTGTGGCAACTGATACGGAACAGGAAGTTCTGAAGCGTTACGGGGATGCGTCGCAAATGCGCGAAGAAGCCCTGTGTTGTCCGGTCGATTACGACACCCGCTATCTTGAGGTTATCCCCGAGGAGATCATCGAACGCGATTATGGCTGTGGCGATCCCTCGCAATTCATTCAGCCCGGTGAAACCGTTCTCGATCTGGGGAGCGGCGGCGGCAAGATCTGCTACATCATTTCGCAGATCGTGGGGGCTGAAGGAAAGGTTACGGGGATAGACTTCAACCCGCCGATGCTTGCGCTTGCGGAAAAATACCGCGGGCAGATTGCTGAAAGCATTGGCTGGGATAATGTGTCGTTCAAGCGCGGCAAGATTCAGGATCTGAAAACCGATATCGATGCGGTTGAAGCCTATCTGGCTGAACACCCGGTACAGTCCTATGCCGACTTTCAGGCATTCGAGAATTTTCGCCGGAACCAGGCCGCGCAGGCGCCGCTTATTGCAGATAATTCGGTGGATGTGATTGTGTCGAATTGCGTGCTGAACCTTGTCGCCGCAGAGGACAAGGCCGCATTGTTTGGCGAAATGTTTCGTGTGCTGAAGGTTGGTGGCCGGGTCGCAATTTCCGATATCGTATCGGATGAGCCGGTGCCGGAACATCTGCGCGATGATCCCGAACTCTGGTCGGGCTGCGTGTCCGGCGCGTTTCAGGAACGCGACTTCCTGCGCGCGTTCGAGGCGGCAGGCTTTCACGGGATCGCGATCGCCAAACGCGATGCGGAGCCCTGGCAAACCGTTGAGGGGATCGAGTTCCGCTCGGTTACCGTGACAGCCTATAAGGGCAAGCAGGGGCCGTGTCTTGAACGGAACCAGGCGGTGATCTATGGCGGGCCCTGGTCGAAAGTCGAAGATGATGACGGGCATGTCTTTGAACGCGGTGTGCCGGTCGCGGTGTGCGACAAGACATTCCGTCTTCTGACCTCGCAACCCTATGAGGCGCAGGTCTATCCGGTGCCGCCGCTTGTCGAAATTCCGCTTGCCGAGGCAGGGGTTTTCGACTGCATGCGGTCGGGGCGCCGCGATCCGGGCGAAACCAAGGGCACAGAATATAATCTCACCGCCGATGGGGTGAATGCCTGCGGTCCGGGGGAGTGCTGCTGACCCCTGACGGCGTGTCCGCGCGTCGGGTCTGCGGAGTTTGCGTGGTTATCGACGCGTGCGGCCGAGGGCTAATGCAGCCCCTTAATGCAGCCCCTTAATGCAGACCCTGCCGTCCCATTGCCAGAAATTTTTCGCGGCGGCCTTGTTTGAGTTCGGCAGGGCTCAGCTTTTCGAGCCTTGCCAGCGTATTGCCAATAGCTTCACCCGTCTGGTGGATTGTCTGAATCGGTTCGCGATGTGCCCCGCCCATCGGTTCTGGGATGATTTCATCAATGATTTTGAGGTTGAGAAGCTCCTGTGCGGTCAGCTTCATGGCCGTGGCCGCCTCCGCGGCATTTTCCGATGAGCGCCACAAGATGGACGAGCAGCCTTCCGGGCTGATCACCGAATAAATCGCATGTTCAAGCATCAGCACGTCATTGCCCGCGGCAAGTGCGATGGCGCCACCGGACATGCCCTCGCCAATAATTACCGCGATAAGCGGCACGGTCAGTGACAGACTGCGTTCGATGGAGCTGGCGATGGCCTGCGCCTGGCCTCTTTCTTCCGCGCCGACGCCGGGATAGGCCCCTGGCGTGTCGATCAGCGTGATCACCGGCAGGCGGAATTGTTCGGCCAATGTCATCAAGCGGATGGCCTTGCGGTAGCCTTCCGGTCGGGCCATGCCGAAATTGTGCCGCATCCGGCTTTCGATATCATGGCCTTTTTCCTGGCCGATAACCATGACCGGCCGGTTTTTGAGTTTGCCAAGCCCCGCGATGATGGCCTTGTCTTCGGCGAAACCGCGATCGCCGGCAAGCGGTGTGAAATCCTCGATCAGCCGGTCGATATAATCCTGACAATGCGGCCGGTTCGGATGGCGCGCGACAAGTGTTTTTTGCCAGGGTGACAGTTTGGCGTAGCTTTGCCGCAATAAATTATCGGCTTTCAGCTCCAGCTTGGCGACCTCGTCGCTGATATTCATGGTCGGGTCTTCTGCTGCCAGCTGGCGCAGCTCCTCGACCTTGCCTTCCAGTTCGGCAATCGGCTTTTCAAAATCCAGATAAGTCCGCATTATTTCTGTCCGGCTCCGTTCATTTGTGCCCCTCCGCCGCCGCGCAAGGCAGCGGCGTAATAGCGGGCCAGCTTTCTTGTTACCTTGTCAGCAAGCCGTGTCAATCCCACCCCCTTGGTCGGCAGGGTGAATTTCAGTCTGGCTGTTTTGTCCCTCAACTGTCATGCCCGGGCTTGTTCAACCTTGCCAGCGGATGGTGCGTCTGGACAAGTTGCTGCATTCTGGCATCCAGAATATGGGTATAGATCTCTGTCGTTGAAATATCCGCATGGCCGAGCATCTGCTGCACCGCGCGCAAATCCGCGCCGCGCGACAGCAGATGGGTCGCAAATGCGTGCCGCAGGGTATGCGGTGAAATTTTCCTGTGGGGCAGTCCGGCCTGTATGGCCAGTTCCGACAGGATTTGCGCAAAACGGTGTCGCGTCAGATGCCCGCTCCTGGCGCGTGAGGGAAACAGAAAAGCGGTTCCTTTGGCGGTCTGGAAATCGGGCCGAAAGCGCAGGTAATTATCGAGGGCCGCGCAAGCTGCCGGGCTGAGCGGCACAAGCCGCTCGCGGCCCCCCTTGCCGGTGACAAGCAGCATGTCGCGCTCCCCCGCCAGGGCCGACAGCGGCAGGCCGACAAGCTCGCTCACCCGCAAGCCGGTGGCATAGAGCAGTTCCATCAAACAGGCGGTGCGTGCGCCCTTGGGGCTGTCTGTATCCTGTTGCGCCGTGGCAAGCAGCAACCCGACATCGGCTTCGCTCAGGCTGTGGGGCAGGGGGCGGCGATGTTTGGGCGCGGCGATCGTCTGTGTGGGGTCATCGGGCCGGATCGCCTCGGAATAGAGGAACCTGTAGAATTGCCGCAACGCGGACAAGCGCCGCGCAGTGGTCGCCGCCGACAGCCCCTGCTGTGCCAGCCGGCTCAGATAGGCCTCGATCCGGTCGGTGTTTGCCTGCTCGATCGCGATGCCCTGCTTTTTCAGGAACTGGCTGAAATCGGCAAGATCGCGCCCATAGGCGGCAAGGGTGTTGCCTGCCGCGCCGCGTTCGGCGCTCAGCATCTCCAGAAAGGCATCGATCAGATAGGTGTCTTGGGACATGGCAATCTGTCGGTGATGGGCCTCGGGCGGTTATAGTCCCGCGGCGATGGCAAGTTCGATGGCAATTTGTCGCGCCTCGGTCTCAAGCCCGACGGCACGCAGCGCCTGCAGCATTGCCGCAAGGGCTGCCGGTTCACCGTCCTGTGGGGTATCGGCGCGGGGCAAATTCAGTGCGATCAGCAATGTTCCGCCGACCCGGTTGTCCGCGGCTGCGATTTGCAGCAGCCGATCCAGTGTGAAGCCTGAATAGGTATGACGGGTGCCCGCGGTTTCGGCATCGCTGCGGGGGTTGCCATCCGCATGGGGGAAAAGCGCAAGTCGGGTAAGGGCGGGTTCGGAAACCGACAAGCCGAGCCCGTCCATCGCAGCCATCAGCAGTTCTGCCTGCATCCGGGTTTCAGGCCGTGCGCGGTCCAGATGCAGATCAAGCCACCGGACAAGCTGCGTCGGATCATCGGCCATCTGTGCCTCCGACAGGGCAAGGCGCATCAGCGGCCACAGAAACTGCGCCATGCGTTGCGCTTCGATATTGGCGGGCGAGGCGGCAAGCCTGACCATCTGGTACCAGCTGAGCGCGGCGCGGGAATCCCCGGCGATCAGCAGGCCACGGGTCAGATTGCCCGACAGCCACAGCAGTTCGCGCCCCGGCTGCAGGGATGCCATGGCGGTCAGATTGCTGCGCGCCACCGGGCCAAGCGTGTCGCTTTCATGGGCGGCATCGAATGCCGCCGACAGCGCCAATGCCCGTGCACGGCTTGCCTGTTGCGCCTGCACTGCCTGATAAAGCCCTGCATTGCGCAAGGGCGCGGTTATGGCTTTTGCGGCTTCGGGATCCTCTGGCAGGGGTGGGGCCGCAGTATATAGTTTGATGAGTTCAGATGTTGGCAATGCGCCGATTGCTTCCGCGCGTTCGGCGGCAGCAATGACAAGACCGGGATCCAGATCGCGCATCCGGGTCAGTGCCAGCAAGCTTGCCGGCGAGGCAGCGTTCACTGCCGCTTCGGTCAGGGGCAGGCCCAGCCGGCGGATCAGCAATAGCTGCACCAGTGTCGGGCTGAAATCGTCGGGTAGCGTCGCAGGCGCGCCCCCTGCCGCCTGCAGGAACAGACTTTGAAAGGCCGTATCAGTTGGGTCGAGTTCCGCAATCAGCTCGGCGGCAAGTTGCGCGGCAGATAGGTTGCCGGCGTCCAGCTTGCAGATTGCCGACAGTTTCAACCAGAAAATATCAGGGCTGTCCGCCACCAGTTGATCCGCAATCGGGCAAACGGTCCGCAGATCGTTTTGTACGAGCAGATAGTCGGCATGGCTGCGCAGGATTGCGGGGCTCTTGTCAGGTTCGGCAAGTTTGCCGACGAGTTGCCCGACCGCATCAAGCCAGCCGCCAGCCGCCAGCCGCTCAAGCCGCAGGGCCAATAAGGCATGCCCGTCGGATCGTTCACCTGCGGGCGGATTGGCCCGGCTGAGCAATAGCCGCGCGGCGATGATATTGCGGCTGCGCGAGGCGGCTTGCATTGGCAGCTGTGCGATCAGTGTTTCAACCAGCGGGCGCTCGGTCCGGGCCCACAGATCGGTGCCAAAGCCGCCATTTTCAGCGTCAAGCAGCCCCAGCGTCGATATATCGAAGGCGGGCAGTTCCCCGATCTGGATCGCATCGGGTGATGCAGCCGTGCTGTCAGTCGGCGATTGCATTTCGGCGGGGGACGTCTGAACAGGCGCGGGCGCCGGTGCCCTGTGGCCACGCATGGGC
>OBIY01000149.1_pt1 | contig 30156 bp, 28 predicted proteins | sample 1519841 | NCBI WGS metagenome assembly OBIY01 (sample SAMN03019774, study PRJEB22545) | beach sand metagenome | biome: beach; feature: sea beach; material: beach sand | place: USA: Municipal Pensacola Beach, FL | collected 2010-07-30 | depth 30-40 cm m
CCGCCTTGTTCGTAAAAGTCCCGTGTCTGCGCGCGCGACGGGTCTCACAACACCATACATTGCGACATTTCACTCACTCGGCGCCGCATTATTGCGAGAACATGCGCGCGAGTTGGGACTAAAGCGGCATTTTACAATATTTGACCGCACGGATAGCACGCGCGCAGTGAAGCACGCAGTGAAAAAACTCGGGCTCGATCCGAAGCAGTTTGAACCTCGTACCGTTCTCGGTATGATTTCGAGACATAAGGGAGACGGCATGGGTGTTGGAGACTATCATGCCGACATCGGTGATACGTGGCGCCATACCGTTGGTCGCATTTGGCAGGAGTACGAGGCGGTACTCGCAAAAGAAGGAGCGCTCGACTTTGATGATTTGCTGTTGCGTACATACACACTTCTGCGCGACAACGAAGTGGTGCGTACTAGGTGTCAGACTCGCTGGACGCATGTACACGTTGATGAATATCAGGATACGAACCGTGTGCAATTCGCGATTACACAACTCCTTGTGGGAGAAGCTGCGAACATTTGTGTTGTCGGGGACATCGACCAAACAATTTATTCATGGCGCGGAGCAAACCTCGCAAACCTTCTTTCTTTTGAGGAAGAGTTCCCCGGAACGACAGTAGTAGTGCTCGAAGAAAACTATCGCTCTACACAAACCATTCTTGCCGCTGCGAATAATGTGATTGCGAAAAACGTTCGCCGTAAAGAGAAGAAGCTGTTTACCCAGAATGGGGAAGGAGAGCCCATTGGTTTGTACAGCTCATTCAGTGAAGATGACGAGGCACGTTTTGTTGTTGAGAAAGCGGCGGAACTCATTGCGCAAGGAGTTGCTCCTCGAGAAATTGCCATATTGTATCGAGCAAACTTCCAGTCTCGAGCGCTCGAGCAAACATGTATGTATGCAGGTGTTCCATACCAAGTACTCGGTACCCGCTTCTTCGACCGTAAGGAAATAAAAGATGTCTTGAGTTATATTCGTGCAGCATTGAACCCTGACTCGCAAGGGGACATCGCTCGCATAGTGAGTACCCCGCCACGCGGCATCGGCAAATTGACGCTCACAAAAATGCTTGAGAAAAAAGAACATGAACTTTCTCCTGCAGCGCAACAAAAGGTTGCCGAGTTTACTGATCTTCTTAGTGCAATCCGCGACGTGGCCCTGCGCGAAAAACCATCAGAAACTATTCGTTTCGTAGTACAAAAGAGTGGTTTGGAAGGCAAACTAAAAGGCGGCACAGAAGAAGACCGAGAACGTCTCGAAAACATGAAAGAGCTTGCAACGCTTGCGTCAAAGTATGACGCGTATGCAGGCGAAGAAGGTATTGAAAAGCTTCTTGAAGACGCCGCACTCGCGACTGATCAAGATTCGCTTGAGAAAAACCACAACGCAGTAAAGTTGATGACCGTGCACGCGTCAAAAGGACTCGAGTTTGACTATGTGTTTATCGTGGGACTCGAGGAAGGGCTCTTTCCACACGAACGCTTCGATGATTCCGGTGACGACGAAGAGGAGCGCCGTCTTTTCTACGTTGCGCTGACACGCGCTCGTAAAAAAGTGTTTCTCTCGCACGCAGTCGTGCGCACCATTTTTGGTTCTCAATCAATTCAAACTGCCTCATCATTTATTGAAGACGTCGGGGAGGAGCATCTTGAAGCGCTCGAAGGATTTTCCCGACCGCATGAGCACAAAGTCGATTTAATTGATTTCTAGCGTCGCTCTTAACGTTTGCATGCTAGTATGTCGTATATATACGTATGCGCGCTAAAAAACACCTTGGGCAGCACTTTCTTAACTCAAAAGCAGTCCTCGCAGACAGCGTGGTCGCCGCACAAATCGTCCCCGGGGATGTTGTTATCGAAGTAGGTCCCGGTACCGGCGTGCTTACCCGTGCACTGCTTGATGCAGGAGCACGCGTAGTTGCAATCGAAACTGATCCGGACATGGTCGCGATTCTCGAAGAGACTTTTGCGTCATCCATCGCCAACAACACGCTTTCGATTATTTCAAAGGATATTTTGCAGGTGCCACTCACGGACGCATCGATGCAAGAGTTACTTGGTGGCACGCAACCATACAAAGTGGTTGCAAACATTCCGTACTACATTACGGGAGAAATTATCCGTCGATTTCTTACGGCGCAGGCACAACCTACAAGCATGACACTGCTTGTGCAAAAGGAAGTAGCTGAACGCATCGCTCGCAGCAAAAAAGAAAGTATTTTGAGTATTTCGGTTAAAGCGTACGGTACTCCACGCTACGTCACTACTGTGCCGGCGCGGTACTTTACTCCCGCACCTAAAGTAGACTCGGCAGTGCTCACTATCGGTGATATATCAAAACATTTTTTTATAGACTTCACCGAAGATCGTTTCTTTAAGATTGTTCGTGCCGGATTTAGCAGTAAGCGAAAAAAACTTTTGAACAATCTATCCTCGTTTGGCACCAAAGAGGCGCTACTGCATGCGTTGCAACGCTCCGGTTTAAATGAAAATACTCGAGCAGAAGACGTCTCTCTTGCGCAGTGGGGTACGCTTGTTAGAGAACTCGCGTCAACTTAGCGGCTTGTACCAACCATTGTCATGATAATCCCTGAAAAAGCAATGATGGGGTATGGCGATACGAGACAGAAATAAGGCGGACCGGCCAAACCGAGCCCGTATTGACCGGTATGTGACGGTGGTCCGTAGCTGAATGTTGCTGTCGCAGGTGTCCATATAAACGGGCCGCCACGAGGTGGTCCGGCGACGACATAAATCACCGCATTCCAGCACGGAATAACGGTTTGAAACTGTCCACCCCATTCAAATGCTTCTGCTCTTTGTGGCGCAATGCTAAGTGATCCAGCGAAAAAAATCAGTGTAATGAAGATGATAATTTTACTGTGAATAAGCGGTATGTTCATGTGCGTATGATAACACGAGGGCGAGTTGGTGGTTGATAGTTTATGGTTGATAGTAAAAAACTCAGCCAAATTGGTAGTTTTTTATTCGGGCTTTTGTAACCTAGAGCATCTGATGTTCAATCTGTTTGAGTCTGGACACACAACTAACAACTACAAACTATTAACTGTCAGCTAACTTTTGCGTGACGAGTATCACAACGCTCGGTATACTGTATTTTTATGTATCGTACGTATTTTCTCGCACTTGGTATGCTGGTGCTTATCGCACTCGGCGCAGCAGCGTCAACATACGTAGTGCGCGATTCTCAGAGAGGGGATGGACAAAGTACGAAGGGTACCTTCTCATCTTCTCAAACGGATTATCAGTTTGGAAATTTGTTTGCCTCAGACGTCACACCAGCAGCCACTACAGGTACCAGCAATCACAATACAGTCGAGGAAGTGACACTTGATGAAATTTTGCGAAACTGGGAAGCGCGGAGCGAATCGGGACTGGTTTCGTATTCAGAGCCGAGCAAACAAGTGCCACAGTTGAGTGATATATCATCAGAACAAAAAGGAATTCACGATATCTTTGCCGACTTGCTTGGTCCACGTCTTACGGATTCGTTAAAAGGAAGCGGTGACACCTCATTTACGAATGACATCGCTATCTGGACGGGGACGTACACCACGAGCAGTCCCGTCGTCATTGTAGACGAACAATCGGAAGTGCAGCGCGAACTGCATACGTATGGAAACGAATTAGGAGCACTTCTCACTGCATTCACCACTACACAGGGCGACCAGGTTGCGCTTCTGGACGCATTTTTAAAGAACCGTACCGAGACTGCTGCGTTGCGCGCATTAACTAACGCGTATACTGAACTCTCTGATGAGATCGCTTCTATTGAACCGCCTCAGGTAGCTCAGTCCACACATACGCGCTTGAGTGATGCGTATGCAGAGGTTGGCACCTTACTTTGGAACTTAACGACGGCGCAAGATGACTCAGAACTGGTTGCGCAGATTTTGACATACAATAAGGCTTCTGAGGCAGTGGCAAAACAGCACATTGCGCTGGTAAACCTCTTTAGTGCATACGATGTGACGTTTGACCCCGGAGAAGCGGGAAGTGTCTTTGTGTTTCCCGCACAAAATATGGGAACTCGTTAACGCGAGATAGCATCGTGTCCCCACGTTTCGCGGTTTTTGTTCCTAGAACGCATTGGTGCTTGCTATACTATTAGTGTGTTTAAGCATACACACGTCAGTGGCAAAGTTATTGCTGCAGCGCTTTTTGGCGTTGCGGTCGTGAGTATTGCCGCATGGAATACGTGGGTACCTACCCTGCGTGGCAGCGCAAGCACGATGTCTACACAAACAAACGATACCCTTGCCTCAAATCAATACGCAACTGATACAGACGGTGACGGTGTATTTGATTGGGAAGAAGTCTTGCTCGGGCTCGATCCTCAAAACCCGGACACTAATGGTGACGGGATTCCCGACGGGGAAGAAGTGGCTGCCGCACGAAAAGTATTTGAAGCTAGCGGTGAGCTAACGCTTGATACAGCAAGTACGACTCGAACCGATATACTGGCACGAGAGATATTTGGAGCATACATCCAGTCGAAACAACTCGGAACATACGACCCGGAGGCCTTTGACTTTGTTATTGCACAAGCAACAAACGAGCAGTTTGGTGCTGACCTCACACCCGAGTTCACCTTGAACGATTTGCGAACAACCACAGACACTTCAACGGGGCGCGTAAATGCATACAAACGTGCATTCCAAAACGCGATAATACCGATAACAGCTATACCGGAGTACGAACTGACTACGTACGGGCGTGCGATTGAAACAAATAATCCAAACGAGTTCGAAAAACTTGGTGACGCCGCTGAAATATATGAGTCGATAGCAGATGCACTACTTGCGGTTACTGTGCCGGAGGATGCGGCGCGTGCACATCTTTCCATCGTAAATAGTTTTTCAACTTTTGCGAAAGTACTGCGCACAATGGAACGAGTGCCGGAAGACCCGATTCTCTCGTTTGTGGCAACACGTGACTTCCTTGAAGGAGAGGATGCTATTAAAGCAGCCTACGGACAAATAGATATTTACTTCACCCTTAAAGAGTCGAATCTATGAAACGGGTAACGCTTACACTCTTTTTTATTGCTCTTGCATTCGGCTCTCTATCCGGTCCATTTGTACATGCACAAGAAGCACAAACGGCACAAGAACTTCTTCAGAGGGTACTCGACCAGCTCAACAACCCAACAAGCACACAGTCTTCGGTTGCTTCCGGTTTTTCTCGTGACGGTGTATACGGGTGTACCGGTGCGTCATATGGCTCTGTCGGAGCACAAGGTCCCAGTGGTTCGCATGTACCGGTTTTTGACAGTGCCGTGCATGATCAAGAACGACTACTAACCTACAAGGAGTGTTTGCTCGATGGTATTTACAACGCCAATCGTGAAGCGCTTGTTGCCGACATCATTCGCCGCACAGTGACGTGGGCTAATACCGGCTTTGACGGAAACCCTGCATATATCACCAATCTACCGCTACATATGTTGGAAAATGTGTCTGATCCGGAAGCGGAACGCATTATTACCGGACCGGAAACCGAAGTAATCGCGGCGCCGTTCAGACGCGACGTTCGTGTTGCACTTGCAAAAACATACTCACAAGAAACACGTGCTCCCGAAAATGCATTGCGGTGCAATGTCTCCGACACACAACTCACTTCTATGCGGTCTGGTGACTTCTATGCCGGAGGTGGTTGGGAGTCATTCTTCAACTTGGCTACGAATACGTCGTGTAATCCTCTGTTTGCATACTTCAACGCGCGAAACAGATTACAAGACTCAATTACCACCAAGCGGACTGAGGAGCAGGAGCAACTTAACTGGGGTAGCGGGATCCGACCACTCACCGTTAATAAAACTGTTGACCTTGGTGACGGTGCAACCACTACCGTCTCTCGAGTCGTGACGCCTGGATTTATGATTGCAGAAAATCTACAGAGCGCCATTGGAGCAGGGCTCCGCCAAACAGAAAATGCTGATGAGATTGATGAAATTGTTGCCGCACTCATGTCGCACATCGGCGTGCAGACAGTTTCCGGAACAAATGGCTTTGCAGGACTCGCTGAATCAATCTCCGGAGAATCATCGTACCTCGACAGACTCGTACAGGACTCGTCTGCACGAGCACGCAACAACATGACAGGAGCTGCTGCTTCGATTGTAAATAATACGGTTCGAATCGAACAAGAGTTCGTAAAAGCTCGCCAGAGTGCAGTTTCCAGTCTTAATAAATCGCAACGACAACTTGAAACATGGGAAATGACATGTTGGGACGGCATCGTTGCACAGGCCAAAGATGATTTGAAAGAACGAGTGCAAAATCGTGTGTGCAGTGGTAGAGGAAACAACACCTGTTCGACTCCGGTGACAGTTACAGCGAAGACCGCACCTGACGCCATCGTTGCTAAAACAGTTTCTGACGGAAAGATAACAGTCTCAGGGCGTATATCTCAAAATAATTCAACAGTTGACGTTATCGCTACCGGCAGTGGTGTAACAGTGGGACCGACTCGTCCGACAGTCAGCGCCGACGGCACATGGGTAACGGGTTCGATTGATCTCACGACTATCCCTGATGGCACCGTAACCGTGAGTGCAACCGAAACACTCGCAAACGGAAGTGGCACCTTCGCACCCGCGTCGGTAACCCTTGCAAAAGAAACCTCTGTTGCCGGCATTACGCTTACGCTCCCGATAGAATTACCAAGCGTGACTGTGACGGCAACAGCACAGAATGTTACCGAGTCGGCAACTATCGTTCGCAGCATGGAACACTCGCGCTCTATTGTTGACAGTGCTATTACTCCACTGTTGACTATCATGCGCGAAGAAATTGCACGTTCGATACAGGCACTTGAGGTGCTTGAGCGAATAAAGGCGGATCTCTCAGCAACGGTATCAGCAAGTGGGCAGCGATTTATCCTCGAGCGTATCGACGAACTCATCGCTGCGCGCGTATTGCACACCGAAGCACAACTGCGCCAAGCGCTTGAACACGTAGACGAAATTGAAGCGCTGATGAAAAAATTACTTGAAGACACCCGCGAAGAGTGGGAGGGTGGGTGGTGTAACCCAGATAATTGGGAGCAGCACACTGGTACCTAGTATATGAGTTTGAATTTGAATTTTATTAACGAAGCTTTTGCGTTTCTCTTAGGGATACTGATTACGATTCCTGCAGGAATTTTAGGATTGGTCGGAGAGGGATTCGATCAAGTAATGAAATACACCATCACTGATTTTCACACTACGTTTAGCATTTTTGAGCCTGGTATAACTACCGCCTGGGAGGGCTTTCGCGACATTGCAAACATCGTAATGATTGCCATGTTTGTATTCGTTGCCATCTGTGTCATCTTAAATATTTCAAAGTATGGACTCAAACAATTCGGGGTACGCATACTCATCGTTGCACTCTTAATAAACTTCAGTCTCTTTTTTACAAAAGCAATTGTCGATGTTTCAAACGTAACTGCACTACAATTTCGTAAGGCTATACAAGTAAAAACAGTAACTGGCGAAGACGCCGGTATAGCAGGAATCTTTATGCAGCAGGCAGGCCTTACCGAAGGGTGGCTCACGGGTGGAAGCACTGCCCTTAAAGGTATCATTGACAGCGGAGAGGGTAGTTGGGGAAGCGCTGTTGTGTACACGATTGTGACAATCTTTTTCTTTTCTGCACTGAGCGCCGTTCTCCTTTATGGACTCATTCTTATGGTCTCACGCATTGTGGTGTTAATGGTACTTATGTTCACATCAGCTGCCGCTTTCACGGCGTATATGATTCCCGGCGGGGACTCGTGGTGGAATAAATGGTGGGATGCGCTTATTAAGAACGCGCTGTTCGCACCATTGTTTATGCTGATGTTGTGGGGCGTTGTGCATGTCATGCAGGGCATGCAAAAAGGTGGTGGTGGCGCTGACTTTGCTTCACTGGTGTCAAAAGATGGTGGTTCATGGCTGTACACTCTCAACATGATGGTTGTCATTGGCTTACTCTATGCGTCGACAAAAATTGCCGACGGTCTCTCTATCAAAGGGGCACAATTTGCAAAAGACTGGGGTATGAAAGGGTTCTCTGGCTCCTTGCGTGCAAGCGGTGTTGGCCTCGCATTATACGGAGGTCTACGAGCACGAAACTGGGCAGCCGAACAAGCTGAAAAAGCACCTGGAGTGAAGGGTACTCGTCTTGGAGCACGTCTAAATGCAATGAAAGACAACAACAGCATTGCATCAACAAAGTTTGGGAAGGCGGCTGCAAAGCAAGGAGTGAGTTTCGGTAATGTTGAGAGTGACAAGGCATTCGCAAAATATATTGCAAAAGTTGGACTAGATAAGGAAAAGAAACTTGTTGGAGAATCATACGATAAAGAAATTAAGGAATGGAATGCTCTGTCGAAAGAGATGCAAAAAGATGCACAAGTAAAAACTACAGATTCTGAAAAACAGAAGGACGGTCTCGAAGAAAAGACCACAGCAAAAGAATCTTCTATTGGTGCAGAAATTAGTAAAGCAATTAAAGAAAAGAAGGGGCTCGAGGAAGATTTGCGTGACAAAACGTATGCTGCCGAGTCAGAGATTGATATAACTCCTGAAGAACGTTCAAAATTGCGTGATGCAGTTGGAGCTGCTCAGAAAGCGGTTGCTGGACAAGATGAGAAGATTAAGAACCTAAACGAACGACTTGTAAGACAACAACGACGTCGAGAGAAAATTGCCGATGCGTATAAGACACGGCTTGAAAATATAGACAAAGAGTCAAAATCGGTACAAAGAAGCATTGACAAAAATATTGGCGAGATAGAAATAAAAAAAGCACGAGCACTGAAGGATGCGAATGAAGATATTAAAAAGCGGGCTAAAGAAGGCATTGATAAAAGAAAATGGTTCACGACTGGCAAAAGCGTGAAGGAAATGGCGAAAGCAGAGATTGGCAAGAGTGCTGACGATCAACTAATTGAGAAGCTACGTGCGACTATGAAGGAAGAAAAGGGTGATTCTCAAAGCAGCAAGACAAATAAGGATAAATAATCAGCGTATATGGGAAATGATATAGAAAAGCAAATTCAAGAGCGTTTCGCACAGCTCCCTCCTGCTGTACAGCAAGCGATTACTGATACCAGCGTTGAGGAAAAACTGCGTGGTCTTTCTGCAAAGTATAAATTGCACCTTGATCAGTGGGTTCTTTTGGAAAACGAAATTATGCTCACCCTCCTGGGACTTGAAGAGCCGAAAAACATGGTTAAAAATATCGCAACAGAAGTAGGTGTTTCAGATGAAGTTGCACAGAAACTGGTCAACGATATCGCACAACAAATATTCAAGCCTATTAGAGAAATGATGCAGGGCACATTGAGCCGAGACGCACTGACGCGTAGCGCCGTGCGTACGTCAGACAACGAATCAAGCGCACAGGAAAAGCGTGCGCCATCTGATACATCTGCATACCAACGAGGGCAAAGTAGTAGTGAGCGTAGGGATGTGCAAGAAGACCCTTATCGGGAATCAATAGAATAATCACTGCCGTCCCCAGACACTCACGTGCATCGCAAAAGCAGTGTGCGATACTGTAGTTACTGAGTGCGGAATCAACACCTGCTGTGCCATGTGGTTTTTCTGCTCGCACATATGGTCTTGCTCTTCGCTCATACATAACAACCAACCGTGCAATTTCAAGTACCACAATTCACCGATGTTGAGGACAAAATCTTCGGGCCACTCACACTGAAACAATTCATCTATGTTGCGGGTGGGGGAGGACTGGGTTTTCTCATTTGGCGTGCCCTTCCAAATCTTGTAGCCATCCCTCTTGCACTTGGAGTAATCGGTTTTGCCGTGGCACTCGCATTTGTGCAGGTAAACAAAAAACCATTGATTGTCACTCTGGAGGCCGCATTCATGTATTTTGTGCGAAAGAAGTTATACTTATGGAACAGTAACTATAGAGAAAAGCGAAAGAAGAAAGCGCCGGACGCTGCGACCCTCCCTTCAGCAATACCCGAAGTCCCGTCACTTTCTGAAAATAAACTCAACAGTCTTGCGTGGAGCCTCGACATAAATGAGCGCATTAGACTGGACCGAGAAAAGAAAAAGCAACAAGAAATCCGCTAAAAATATGCCGCAACAAAAGACTTCAGCTCAATCATCTCAAGACTTCGTACCCGTAAAGGAGGTTCGTGATGGTGTTATTGTGCTACAAAACGGCGGATTACGGGCAATTTTAATGGCCTCGTCGCTCAACTTCGCACTTAAAAGTGAGGACGAGCAAAGTGCATTTATTTCGCAATTCCAGAGCTTCTTTAACTCGCTCGACTTTTCAATACAAATATACATCCAATCGAGAGAACTCGATATTCGCCCGTATATAGAAACGCTTGAGGAAGAGTTTAAGCGCACAATGGATGACCTCATGCGTATTCAGATTCGTGAATACATGGAATTCATTAAAAGTTTCGTTGAAGGTGCTGACATCATGACGAAACAATTCTTTGTAGTGGTCCCGTATAGCCCTCCGGCATTGTCATCAGTGAACACCGGGATCCTCGGAGCACTCCCATGGAGTCAACAAAAGGGAGCTTCTACTGGCAACAGCAAAGAGAAGAATGCCTTTGAAGAGCATGTATCACAACTCGATCAACGTATCGCGATTGTGCAACAAGGGTTAGTCCGCACAGGAGTACGCACCGTGCAGCTTGATACCGAAGAAGTTATCGAGTTGCTATACAAAATCTTTAACCCGGGAGAGCGCGACAAGCCGACACAAATGATTAAGGCGCTGAACTAACTCCCCAGCACAAACGTGTAGGTGGTATCTGCAACAGGTATAATGAATGTACGTATATGGCTTTGTTTGACTTATTTGGAAAGAAAAAAGAAACGCGGAACAGTGATATTGTTCCGATTCTTCCTGAAGAAATCTACAAACACGGCGTTCTCGAATTACAAGATGTCGTTGCGCCATCCGCACTTCAGATAACGCCACGTGAATTAAACCTCGGGGAGAAAGTCGCTCGTACCTTTTTTGTTATTTCATACCCACGCTTCCTCTCTACGGGGTGGTTTTCTCCAATAATCAACCTCGATAAGGTTTTTGATATCTCAATCTTTGTACACCCAATGGATACGACAACTGTGTTGCGTAAATTTCAAAAGAAGGTGGCTGAGGTTGAGAGTCAGATTACTATTCGCGAAGAAAAAGGATTGGTTCGCGACCCGGTACTCGACACCGCATATTCCGACCTTGAATTCCTACGAGACCGCTTACAGCAAGCACAAGAAAAAATGTTCCAGGTGGGGCTCTATATAACGATATATGGCGATACGCGCGATGAGATAGACAAAACCGAGTCTGAAATCCGCTCTATTCTCGAAGCACGTCTTGTGTACTTAAAGCCGGCGCTCTTCCAACAAGAACCGGGATTTAAGAGTGTTATTCCCATTGCTGAAGATGCACTTGGAGTTCACTCGAACTTGAATTCATCACCACTCTCAAGCATTTTCCCATTCGTATCGTTCGACCTCACGAGCGACAGGGGCATTTTGTACGGTATTAACCGTCACAACTCAAGTTTGGTATTATTTGATCGATTTTCTCTTGAGAACTACAACTCCGTCGTATTCGCCAAGTCAGGTGCCGGAAAGTCCTACATGACCAAACTTGAGATTGTTCGTTCGCTCATGTTTGACGCCGACGTCATCGTAATTGACCCGGAACGAGAGTATGAATATCTGGCAGAGACAACAGGGGGGCGCTATTTTAATATTTCTCTTTCTTCGCAACATCACATCAATCCGTTTGATTTACCTATTCCTCGTGAGGATGAAAACCCTGCTGACATTTTGCGCAGCAACATCATAACGCTCGTCGGACTATTTCGTATCATGTTCGGTGGACTGACACCGGAAGAAGACGCCATTATAGACCGCGCTATTACCGAAACGTATGCATTGAAGGATATTACGCCGAATTCAGATTTCACCAATCTTGAACCACCACTGCTTTCTGACTTTGAGCTGGTACTCTCCGGTCTTGAGGGTTCGGAATCGCTCGTACAGCGACTTTCGAAATATACGCACGGAACGTGGTCGGGATTCATCAACCGTCCAACAAATATAGACATGAACAAACGATTCGTGGTGTTCAGTGTGCGCGACATGGAAGATGAATTGAAGCCTGTCGCCATGTACTTGGTAACACACTATATTTGGAATATGGTGCGCAAAGAGCTGCGAAAGCGCTTGCTCATCATCGATGAGGCATGGTGGATGATGAAGTCTGAAGACACTGCATCCTTCCTCTTCGGAATCGCAAAACGCGGCCGTAAATACTACCTTGGGCTTGCAACCATTACCCAAGACGTTGCCGACTTCTTAAGCAGCACGTACGGGAAAGCCATGATTACCAACTCGTCGATCCAGATTTTGCTGCGACAGTCACCAACATCTATTGATCTGATTCAAGAAACATTTAAACTCTCCGACGAGGAAAAGTATTTGTTGCTTGAGTCAGACGTGGGGGAGGGTATTTTCTTCGCCGGATTAAAGCATGTGGCGATAAAGGTTATCGCCAGCTACACAGAAGACCAGATTATTACCTCGGACCCGTCGCAGATCCTTGCTATTAAAAAGGCTAAAGAAGAAATCTCTTCCCAACAATTAGAGGAGACGTCCGGATAATACTACGGGTAGTTTCATGGCCTCACACGAAGTACGTATTAATGGGTTTCATAAAAGTGCACTGCTTTCCGTTGCGTTTGCGGTAGATTTTTTGCAATTTATTTTTGTGTTCATCCCGATTCTCGGATTGTTTCTCTCAACCATTTTGACCGTATTCGCACGTATCGTGTTTTGGGTCTGGTTACGTATTCTTGGTGTTGGATTCGCTGACAAATCAAATCGGTACTTCTTGAATATTGCCGTTCTTAGTGTCGAGATATTGCCGTTTTTAAATAACGTCATTCCGGGTTGGGGTGTGGGAACATTTTTCATCATACGCCAAGTTGAAAAGGAAGACGCTGAAAAACAAAAAGAAATGGTTGCTGAGATGAAAGTTCCTATGGCGGCTAATGACAACGAGGTTACTCTCTCGAGGCAAAAGCGGCGCATAGGGTAGTACTTACACTTATCACGATGCCTTTCTGGGACTCAGCATAAAGCACTATATAATGTAGTGTATGCGAGGTTTTATCTCTGTAGTAATGTTGGCGGTCTTTCTTTTTTCACAGGCCGGTTTTGTATATGCTCAAGTAGTAAGCACCCCCAACGTACTTGCGATTACGCTCACACCAGAATACCCGCAACCGGGACAAGAGGTGACTGCAACAGTATCTTCTGACGGAGAAAGCGCTCGTAACGCAACAATCGTATGGGTACTTGATGGCGTTACTCAACAACAAGAACAAGGTGGCGTCTCTTTCGTATTCTCAGCAGGACAAAATGGAGTTTCACAAAAACTGGACGTATTGCTACGGACTCCTTCCGGAGACGTGCGTTCGAAATCAATAACTATTCGTCCGTCTGAACTAACCCTCCTCTGGGAAGCAGATACGTACGTTCCTCCGTTTTTTAAAGGAGCGAGTCATTACACACCAGGAAGTACCATTCGGGCGCAAGCGGAACCACACTTTCTAAAAGATAATGGTTCGGTGTATGCAAATGCTGAACTTATTTATACTTGGAGCAAGAATGGTACTGTTTTGGGAAGCCAGTCCGGTGTTGGCGCACGTTCTCTCATAACTGAGGGACCAAAGTTTTTGGGCGAGTACATTCTCTCTGTAGAAGTGCGCTCTCCTGACGGAACACGTATCGCTCGCTCATCCGCTCGAATCACCACACAGGAGCCACAAGTAGTATTGTATGAGCGCGACCCACTCATAGGAGTTCGTTTTCACGATGCAATAGTCGATAACTATGTATTTCGAGGGTCGTCACGTGTCGATATACAAGCCACCCCCTACTTTATGAGCACCACACACGGCAACAACCGTGAGCTTTCATACACATGGCGTATCAACAACACGATAGCGAACACACCAAGCGCAACACCGTCTCTCCTTACGGTCCAACTCTCCTCCGAAGGCAATGTTGCCACAACAATCCGAGTAGCAATTGAACATGCAACGCAGTTACTACAAGCTGCTGAGGGTGTTTTTCGAGTAACATTTGAAGGGTCAGCGCGAGACTCGCTATTTGGCATATGAATAAACGCATACTCTACATAACACTATCGGTCATCATTTTGTTACTTATTGGTGGGCTGCTTGGATTAGCTTGGTTTATCAATCAACAGCAACAAAACAGTACTGACCCAACACAAGATATAACGTACTTCGGAGGAGGAAACGGGGGCTCATCGTCTGGGGGGGGAGGTTTCTTTGGTGGATTGTTTGGTGGAACATCTAACACGGGGTCGAGCACACCAAGCGACACTGACTCTTCTGTAGAGCCAATGCTCCGACAGCTGTATAACTTGCCAATTGCCGGCTTCGTAAAGCGACGGGATGATGCTGTTCGTTTCGTTGATCGTGCTACCGGGCACATCTTTGAAAAGGAGCTTCCTGACGGCACCACGACGCGAGTTAATCAAACGACTGTTCCAAGAGTGTACAACGCAATATTCGTAAACGACGGTACTGCTGTTATACGCCAGTATCTCAATGAGGATGAAAGTGTAGCGAGTGTCTACAGTAGAATCAGCTCATCTGAACCTGCTGAACCATTTACGGGAAGTGTGCGTGCCATAGTCGCAAACCAAGATGGAAACAAAATTGCCATGCTGGAGGAAACGACAGGGGGTAGTGTACTGTATGTTGCGGATCCAAACGGAAGTTCACAACAACGAGTGTTCGAGTCAACACTACGCAATTGGAATATTACCTGGAACAGTGCTGCAATTCTCGTGTGGCAGAGTCCTTCAGCGTCGTTGATGAGTTCAGCCTTCATAATAAATCCGGAATCTGGAGAAAAAAGAAGTGTGCTGCGTCAACATACCGGTTTAAGTGCACAGATGAGTCCGAATGGTGAGTATATACTGTACAGCACAACGAAAAATGGTGCCCCGGCATTGAGACTCAAGGAGCTTAGCACTGGTCTTATAACCAGCCTGAGCGGTTCTACACTATCTGATAAATGTGTATGGCACCCACAGGAACCTGTTATTTATTGTGCCTTTCCTGACGAGTTGCCGGACGTGCCATACCCCGACGCCTGGTACCGTGGGGAAGTACATTTTACTGATTCGGTATTTAAAATAGATACGGAGACTGGTCTTACCGAGCACGTTTTTTCTTCTTCGGCGAGAAGCGGTATTTCACTTGATATGGAAAATCTAACATTCGATGCTACCGGTACTGTGTTGTTTTTTACTAACGCCCTCGACCAAACATTGTGGTCTCTAACGTTTCCACAAATCGAAGCGACTGAATAAGCTTATGTGTTCTGAGTGTCTCGCGTATAATAAAAAGACTGTCAGTATGTTTCTAGATACAATTAAGGAAAAAGGGGTTGCCCTCTTGCTCGGCGCCTTGTTATTTATACCAACTATTGTAGGTGCGCAGGAGTTTGTCCCTGTCTCTGGAGAGGCAATGGAGCGACTGGGTATCACCGGGCCTTCTCTTGGAACGTATTTTAATAACCTTTTTGACCTCGCTCTTACTTTTGGCGCTATTCTTGCAGTACTTATCATTGCTGTGTCTGGTCTTGAGTATATGACAACAGAAGCAGTGTCGGGGAAGGGGAGTAGCAAGGAGCGCATACAACAAGCACTCCTTGGACTGCTTATGTTACTCGGAACGTGGTTATTCTTCTACGAAATAAACAGGGATGCCCTCAATCTTGATTTCAGTCTTGGCACGATAACCACAGAAGTTTCGAGCGTGCAGGAACAACCTTCTACTGGTCGCTTGATTCAACCAGTAAGCTCTGAAGGAACAGTACATTGTGTCACTAAGGGATCTACAAAACTATGCTATCCATCCAAAGAAAAGTGTCTTGCTGAGAATGGGTCTGGTTTTGGGGTAGGAGCTTCAAATCCCAATTACGGAACAGGAGAAAATCTAACGTGCCAATTGCGAACCCCTGGAAGTACAACGTATTGTCACCCGAGCCCACAAAGGGATGCATGTTACACTTCAAAAGAAGCATGTGAATCTGGCTTGAGGAATCAGGACGTGGCACGAAATCCTTGCGTAAAACAAGAAACGCCCTTCAGAGAAGGGGGCGAGTATCAATTTAGGGAAGGTTCTGTTATTTAAGAATTGCTAGTCGACGTACTTGATGACGACGCGGCGGTCTTTACCGTCGCCATGTGATTCGGTTGCAATATGTGGCTCATCAGCAAGCGCTGCATGCACCACCATGCGCTCATACGCACTCATGGGGGACATTTCTACATTGTATTTAAGCGAACGAGCCCGTTCCGCCAATAACTGCGCGGTTTTCTTCAAATCTTCAATCTTTTGTGTACGGTACCGATTTACATCTATGAGAAACCGTGCCTTTTCTTCTCCGGACTCGAATGTTTTGCGCACAACATGGTTCAGCGCGCGGATGGTGTCGCCACGCGAACCAATGAGTTTCGCGCTGTCGGTGGTCTGTATTTGAAAGACGGTTTGTCCGGCACTCTCTTCAACAGTCACGGCATCATACGTAACGTCCAACTTTACAAGCAGTTCTTCTATATATTTTTGTATTGCGTTATTGTCCATTGTGTTCCGGTTCGTTTACTATCACCGCTTTTGCCTTTCGCAACACCAACAACTCTTGCCCAATAGCGAAAAGGTTGCTCGTGAGCCAGTATAATGCGATGGCAGCTGAGATGGTGTATGAGATAACAACGACAATGATTGGCATGACGTATTTCATCTGTAAGTGAAAGCTGTGTGCCAAATCATCCTTGATACTCGGGTTGTCGCCGCGTGGTTTTGGTGCCGGAAGTGCGTACATTGTGTGAATAAATTGCGTGACACCGGCAAGCAGCGCAAGCACGATGCTGCGTCCACCCATATCAAACAGCCCCAAGAAATGCATGTTGACCATTTCCGGTACCGGGACAAACGAGTACAACAAGTCTGCCTGGATATTTGGTAGTCCGCCGCGGAAAAAGACCCAGTAGAGTCCGAAGATGATAGGGAGTTGGATGAGCACCACCAAAATGCTGAGGAACGGACGGATGTTCTTCTCTTTGTACAGAGCCATAAGCTTGAGTGTCTGCTCCTGTTTGTCTTCTTTATATTGCTCCTTTATGGCCTCAATGTGTGGGGTGAGTTCGCGCATTTGCACCTGCATACGTGCAACCTTGTGTGCGAGGGGGAAGAGGATAATTTTTACGACGAGCGTTAAGAGTACCACCGCAAGGCCAACATCAGCGAGCGGAAGGATGTCTATCAAAAAAACCAACCCGTTGTAGAGAGGGTTGAAAATAATGACGTGAAAGGCTGTCACTAGCATTGCAGCATAGTAGCGCAGACACTAGGGTAAGTAAACTCTAGGTTGAAATGAGCTGCGAGAGCTCTTTTGCCATATCACTCACCGTGAGTGCTGTGGCTCCTTTTTTTGCGTATATTATGTATATTCCGCTGAATTTTGGTGCTCGATTTTGTTGTAACGCACTGCGAATACGACGCTTCAGTGTATTGCGTGCTACAGCGGTGGGTGCCACCTTTTTTGATACCACGACCGAAAAAGTGCTTATCGCGACCTTTTCCAGTGAGTTTTTGTGTATTCGCACTGAAAAATTATTCGACTGGCGAGTAAATCCACGAGAGAGAGCGTGCTTAACCTGAGTGGTGGTTGCCCGATTGTTCCTGCGAAACATGTTGTTGCAGTATAGCAACGATGTGTGCTAGACACTAAGCGCTACGCGACCACGGCGACGGCGTGCTCGAAGAACGCGACGTCCGGCAGGGGACGCAGAACGAGCGAGAAAACCGTGCTTTCGCTGTCGTTTTAGTTTCTTTGGTTGGTATGTGCGCTTTGTCGACATAAGCCACAATAGTACGTATAAAAATAAGAAAAGCAATACCTTGGCGGTACGGCGGTTTGCTATCCACACCATGTGTATAGACGCTGCAATGGGTTGTATTAGATGTCATCCTGCCTTGGTGGCTAAATACGTCTAAATATATAGAAAAAGTGTCCGTTATACACTACCCAGTTTGTGTGAACACACTCAGGGAGGGAAGGGGAGTACTTCTTATCCACACGTTACTCACATATTGCTTGTAATACATTTATTTTTCATTCGGAAAAAAACTCGTATATAATACTCTAACTTTTGAGTACGTATTATGTTGAGCGATCAAGAACTCTGGCAAAACACTCTCGTGTACATTGAGATGAACATCTCTGAAGCGAGTTTCCGTACATGGTTTAAAGACACCGCCATCATCAAACAAGACGCTAATATTGTACATATCGGGGTCCCAAACAAGATTGTGAAAGACTGGCTTCATGAGAAGCATCACTCTTTTATCCTTAAAACACTTCGTGGTTTTGACGATTCAATACGCGGAATCGAATATGTGGTTACTAAAAACGCCATAAAGCGCGCGTCGGGGGACCAGCGACCAAGCCAAAACAGTAACCAAAACCAGCTACTGCTTCAGGATATGTTTATAGATAAGCGGGACAACCTAAATCCTCGTTATACGTTTGACACATTTGTTGTTGGTACTTTTAACCAACTCGCGCACGCAGCTGCACAAGCAGTCGTGCAGAATCCAGGACTTACTTATAATCCTCTTTTTATCTACGGTGGGACCGGGCATGGAAAAACACACCTGATTCAATCCATTGGTAATTATTTAAAGAAGACAAACTCGAACAGAAAGGTATTCTATGTTACATCTGAACGATTTACGATGGATTTTGTTAATGCGGTGAAGATGGGAAAGGGAAATAATTTTAAAGACAAATATCGTCAGTATGATGTATTAATAATGGATGATATTCAGTTTATTGCTGACAAAGAGCGCACTCAAGAAGAGTTGTTCCATTTATTTAATGCGTTATATGACAATAATAAGCAGATTGTCTTTTCTTCAGATAAACATCCGAATAGTCTACTTGGACTAGAAGACCGCCTTAAAGGTCGTTTTAGTGCCGGAATGATTGCTGAAATACCCAACCCTGATGTTGAGTCCCGAATGGAGATTCTTCGAGAAAAAGCTCTACAACACAGTTTTAATATTCCTGAGGAGGTGCTTCAGTATATTTCTAAAGAAGTTCCCGGCAATATTCGAGAACTTGAAGGGTTACTTAATACACTTATTTGTAAGACGCAGCTTAAAGGAAAGGAATTGAGCTCACAAGAGGTCCAGAATGTTGTGAAACATACCAGTAAACCAAATAAGAATATTTCTGTTGGTGAAGTTGTTAAGAAAATTTCTGAATATTATGAAGTTGATGAGCAAAATATTTATAAAAAGACCAGAAAGAAAGAGGTAGTTCGTCCTCGGCAGGTAATTATGTATATTTTGCGAGAGGATTTTGGGATTTCATACCCAAGTATTGGTGAGAAAATAGGGGGGAGAGACCACACAACTGTGATTCACTCATGTGAGAAAGTAAAGAATGAAATTAAAACAGACAGTATTTTGGATCAAGAAATAAATCATGTTCGTACACTTATTCATAACTAATGTGTTGGTTAGTTGTGAATAAGTGTTTGAATGTAATAGGGATAACTAGGTGGATTACTATCTAGTTATACACAAACGATTCATAAATGTTCTTTTAAGTTTTGTTATTAACTTTATTGTTGTGTGTTATTCAAGTAGTAGTACACAGTATGAATATGTCTAAATACTTTTATTTTAATGAGGTATGATGACTTTATCCCCATACTCACACCACTAATAAGTAAAAAATTTGGGAAATAAAAAACGTATGAAGTTCGAGTGTTTAAAAAAAGATTTTGATGAAGCTGTTGATAGTGTTTCGCGCATCGTTTCAAACTCAGCAACACTACCAGTACTTAAATGTGTCCTTATTGAAGGGGTAGGAAACACCATTACACTTCGAACGACAAACCTTGAATTAAGTATAGAACGGAAGGTTTCAGCAACAATTAAAACTGAAGGAGTGATTGCAATTCCCTCACAAATTCTTTATTCAACACTTCGAACATCACCAACACAAACGAAATTAGTTATTGAAGAACAAGACGGATCGGCAATACTAACAATTGGTGGATCTAAAACAACTATTAAAACAATGTCACATGAAGATTTTCCACTCATTCCCCAACCTGAAACAACAGAAAGTTATGAAATCCCAAAAGAAACCCTCATAAAAGGAATAAAAAATGTTTTGTACAGTGCGTCAACTTCATTAATTAAACCAGAACTGGCAAGCATATACATATATAAAGAAGATGATTACTTGGTTTTTGTTGCAACAGATTCATTTCGGCTTGCTGAGAAAAGAATCTCCTTTAAATCAAGTGATGATATTCCACCGGTTATTATGCCGGTAAAAAATGCCACTGAGCTTATACGAACATTAGAGAGTCAAACAACGACAAATCTTAGTGTATTTATTGATGAAAACCAATACTCAATAAAAACAGAAACTAGTTATATAACCTCACGTATTATTGATGGATCTTTCCCTGATTATCGAAGTATTTTACCGAAAGAAACCAAAACAGAAGTAACACTCTTAAAGGAAGATTTAGTTAATACACTTAAAAAAGCACAAATATTTTCTGATAAATTCAGTCAAATAACCCTTCATATTTACCCAGAAAAGAAAACGTTCACCATCAGTGCACGAAATAATGATGTTGGAGAAGTGTTTGATTCGATAGACGCGGTATTAAAAGGAGAAGATTTAGATATTAGTTTTAATCACAAATACCTCATCGATGTTTTTCAGTCAATTACAACTGATAGTATCACCTTGTTGTTTGCCGGGGTGGGGAGACCATTGATTATTAAAGGGGTTGGAGATGCAACCTTTACCTATCTTGTTATGCCGATGAACCGATAATGTATATGAAGAGCCTCACGTCACTACTTGCGCGCTACACACATATACAAGCTCCTGACGCAACGTTAAAAAGGGCTTTCATTAAAGCTGTTGAAAACATTCTCGAAGTGTCTTTGGATGAAAAAGACATAACTATTTCAAAAAACACCGTGTTTATACACGCACCTTCAGTAATAAAACACGAAATCCGTGTGAATCAACAAGAAATTCTAAAAGAGGTTGGAAAAGAGGTGAGTAACACAACGGCACTTACCGCCGTTGTGTAAATTGCGCATCACTGCACCCTAAACGAGACTTGGCTTTCATACACTCCAGAAAGACGTGACGAACCAACTGCTTTTAAGGTGTGTGTACCAGGTTCGGTAGGCACAATTGTGAGTGAAAATGGATATTGTTGAGAACTTCCCATAAATACACCATTCATATAATATTCGACGGATTGAATAGGCGCTCCTGTTGTTTGTACCGAAACAGTTAAAACACGGTTTCGTTCGTATACTTGACTTGATGTGGGGTTAATAATACTAATACCAGTACTATTTTGGTTATTTTCTACGGTTGGAAACGAAGGGTTTTGTACACCACCGGATAACAATTGTGGCATGTTCTGCTGTACCCACACTTGAACTGCGTACTCCCATAACGAATATTGTGGGTCGTTCTGTGGATTTACTGGAATTGGACCGCGAGGATTACTTTTTTGTACCCAATGTAGTATTGAATGGACGCTTGGGGCACTCGAAGTATCTGAGCCTTGCCAGAAACCACGTAATACCGGCTTCAGTGTCGCTGTGTCTTCAGGTGCTGGAGGTTGAAAATTCTCTGCAGGAACTAATGGAAGCGCTCTGTCCATAAATTCGCGCCACATAGGTGCAAGAACATACCCAGCAACTCGCTTTACAATAGGAGAGTTGTCATTGTTACCTCCCCATGTCCCGACAGCTATTGTTGGAGTGTAACCCATAATCCACACATCTTTAAAGTCGTTCGTTGTTCCTGTTTTTACCGCAACTTGTTGTGAGCCAAACGAGAACGAGTTCTCTCCGTATGCCGGAACACGTGCCTGTATATCGCTTAACACGCTACTTATGGAACGTGCAGTCTGTTCGCTCAGTACGCGCTCACCCTGAGTCTCTTCATATTCTTCCAATACTGTTCCCGACGCATCCTCAACTCGCAGAATTGCCGTGTGGGGATGGCGTACACCATCGTTAGCGAACACGCTGTATGCACTGGTTAACTCAAGCGGGGACACTTCACCGCCTCCAAGTACGAGCGGGAGGCCGTAATGGTTTGCGTTCTGAGCAAGACTCGTAATACCAAGTTGTTCTGCGGTGGTGAGCGCATTTCTTACACCGACAAGATACAGCGCCTTTACTGCAGGAATGTTGATTGACTGCGCTAATGCGTCTCGAAACGTCATCGGCCCACGAAACACCCCATCGTAGTTTACTGGGGAATAACATCCATCAGTGCTCGTAAAGTTATTTTGCGCACAGTTTGTCGAAAATTGTGTCGGTACATCGAAAACTACTGTTTCCGGAGTGTACCCACTCTCAAATGCAGTGGCATACACAATAGGTTTAAAGGTAGAGCCAGGCTGTCGGTATGCGGTCGTTACATTATATTTACCATCTATGGTTTCATCAAAATAGTCTCGAGAACCCACCATGGTAAGTATTTGACCGGTCTTTGGGTCAATTGCCACTAGTGCAGCATTTTCAGCATCAAAGTCACGCTCATTCTTCTCTGCATACTCAGCAACGACTTCCTCACCCACTTTCTGCAGATCGTAGTTAAGGGTCGTGATAACTTTGAGCCCGCTTTCGTATACCGCGTCTGTGCCGTATGTTTCCTCTAAATATTCACGCACATAAAATACAAAGTGTGGCGCTTTAATATTCGTATCACCATATTGTTCAAAAGAAACGACCGTAGCAGAGGCTTCTTCGTACTCAGCTTCAGTTATAAAACCCTCATTACGCATTTGTGTGAGCACTCGGTTTTTTCGCTCTTCAAGAAGGTCTATATGTGTTCCGTATGGCGAATATCGTGTTGGTGCTTGCGGAAGCGCTGCCAAGTACGCCGCTTCAGCAAGCGTTAATTCGCTCGCCGATTTGCCATAGAAGTGTCGTGACGCTTCCTCTGCACCATAAATGTTTCCGCCATACGGCGCTTCGTTGAGGTACAACTCGAGAATCTCATCTTTGGTCAGAATACGCTCCACTTTGAGTGCGAGTATCCATTCCTTCACTTTGCGAGATATTTTTTTGTCCTGAGTGAGCAGCGTATTTTTAATCACCTGCTGCGTTATGGTCGAACCGCCTTGTCCGCCGAGTAAATCTCCAGTGGTTATGTTGTCAAAAACGGCCTTAAGCGTACGCAGCGGGCGCACACCGTGGTGTTCATAGAATTCCGTGTCTTCAATCGCAATGGTCGCATTCTTTAGATTGCGAGAGATCTCGGTTAGCGGGACAACGGTACGCCGGATATCTTGGTGTAGGTCAAAAAGGAGCACCTCACCGGTACGGTCGTAGATTTTGGTCGACTGTGTAACACGTCGGCTTTCAAAGCCGTCAAGTGTCGGTATCTCAAGCGTTGCAACCCAAATAAAAACCCCACTTATGACAAAAAGACCTGCGGCGAGGCCTAGAAGGAAGATGTTGCGAAACGTGTGTTTCATTAGCAAAAAGGTACCACGAAAGAAAGAATTGGTGTAGTATTTAACCCATGTTTTCAAAATTCTTTTCACGGCAACAAGTTACTACAGACGAACAGCAAATAGAAGAATTACTTACTCGCGGAGTTGATGAGGTGATTCAAAAGGACTCGCTTCGCAAGAAATTGTTGTCAGGAAAACGGTTGCGTATAAAACTCGGCATTGATCCGACGAGCCCGAATTTGCATCTTGGCAGAATGGTACCGTTACTCAAATTGCGAGACTTTCAAAATCTTGGACACGACATTGTGCTTATCATTGGAGACGGTACAGGAGTGATTGGTGACACATCGGACAAAGACAGTGAGCGTCCAATGCTCACCGAACACGATGTGCGAAACAACATGCGCAGCTACTTTACTCAAGCAGGTATGATTCTTGATATGTCTCGCGTTGAGAAAAAGTGTAACTCAACATGGCTTCACAAGCTTACCTACGAAGAAATCGGTGTGCACGCAAACCAGTTTTCAGTTGCGGACTTTATAGCCAGAGACAACATTCGTCGTCGCCTTGATGCCGGCAAACGCGTTTCGCTCCGAGAAGTATTATATCCACTCATGCAAGGGTATGACAGTGTTGCGGTGCGCGCCGATGTTGAGCTCGGTGGCGTTGACCAACGCTTCAATCTTCTTGCCGGACGAGTGCTCCAAGAGCATTTTGGGCAAGCACCACAAGACATTTTGATGACCCCACTGATTGCCGGTACGGACGGTAGAAAGATGAGCTCAAGCTGGGGGAACACCATCAACGTAACCGAGCGTCCCGAAGATATATACGCGAAAGTTATGCGTGTGCATGATGACTTGATTCCCTCGTACTTTACTCACTTGACGAGGGTTTCGATGACGGAAGTTGCATCAATTGAAGAAGGGCTCCGAGCGGGTACGACGCACCCGCGAGATGCGAAGATGCAGCTTGCACACGCAATTGTTACAGTGCTGCACTCAGAGACTGTCGCGCAGGCAGCAGAGCACGCATTTGTGCAGACCTTTCAAAAAGGTGACATACCCGAGGATGTACAGAAGGTGACATACGTAGATGGCGTACTACTTGTCGATGTATTGCTACAAACGCACATTGTTTCTTCAAAGAGTGATTTTCGTCGATTGGTGCGCGAAGGGGCGATAACACACAAAACCAGTGGAGAACGAGTCGGTAGTGAAGATGTAGAAGCGACAGTCGGTGTGTATAAAATAGGGAAGCATCGATTTATCGAAATTGTGTAGCACACAAAAAGCCGGGGTGAGCCCGGCTTTTTGTGTGTATTGCGTACGGAAACGTACTAGTATTCTTCGTCGTCAGAAAACGGCACTTCAGGAGCATCGTCTTCATCTTCTTCCTCGTCGTCCCATGAATCCTCCTCTTCCTCTTCTTCAGCGTCATCATTGTCTGCACCGAGTGCTGCCGCAGCAGCTGCCTCTTCCTCATCAAACGAGTCGTCCTCGAACGCTTCGTCGATGTTGTTTGTCTCTTCGTCCATCATATATATGATTCCTAAAATAATTACTACTACCGGCACTTTTGTATCAAACACACGTACTTTTTCAAGAGGGTATAAGATGTGGATAAACTGTGCTATTTCGGGGACACCCTGTAGAGGGAAGTGCGATACATGTGTATAAGACAGCTATTTTCTGTGGACAGCGCTGTGGGTAAGTGCGACCGCGATCGCATCATATTCATCATCAAGACGAGATGTGGTATCCAATGCGACAAGTCGGTGAACCATTGTTTCCACGTCTTTCTTTGACGCACGCCCGTTACCGGTGATTGCCACTTTAATTTGTGGCGGGGTGTACTCAAAAACGGGGAGACTGTGCTGGCCGCTCACGTAGAGAATGACTCCGCGTACCGCACCAACATCGAGTGCCGTTTTTTGATTGGTGTTGAAGAAAATATTCTCAAGTGCGACATGGTGTGGTGTATGCGAGCGCATCAATTCAGAGAGATGGACGCCAAGCGCATGAAGGCGTTCTTGAAATGGTGCCGATGGTTGCGTACGGAAACACTCACTGTGCACGAGTATTTCTTTGGACGTCTCTGTCTTTTCGATAATCGCGATACCCAAACGTTCGTAGCCGGGGTCAATGCCGAGAATGCGCATATACCCCATTGTACACGAACTTAGTTATGCTGCGTTGGTATACACTTCTTGCACATCGTCGTGTTCGTCGAGCATTTCCATGAGTGTTTCAAGCTTTCCGCCGTCTTCTTCAGAGATTTCGACGGTCATTTGTGCTTCATAGCCGTCGGGTCCTTTCGTGAACGCCCACGCAGCGCTACCGGGTGTCGCAAGCTCGTAACCGGTCTTAGAGAGGAGATGACGAATTTCAGCTGCGGTGCGATTTCTGCTGTCGGTAAGGATGTCTATCAAAATTGCGGTTCCACCCGGACCATACATTTCGTAGAGAATTGACTCGAGTGCTGCGGTCTCTGCTGAGCTTCCTTTTGCCACTGCGCGGTCGATGTTGTCTTTCGGCATGTTTACCGCACGCGCCGCATCAATTGCCGCACGAAGTCCCGGTGCGGAAACATCACCTCCGGCTTTCTTAGACTCAACAGCGATGAGTCGCGCCATTTTCCCAAAAACCTTGCTTTTTGCGGCGTCCGTTGCTGCTTTTTTGTGTTTAATTTTTGACCATTTATTGTGTCCGGACATACGGGGAGATTCTACAATATTCACTAATTCTTTGAAAGAAAGGCATCTTTAACGCGTCTTTGATATTATACAGCGATGGAAGCAGAACAGGCGTTCACGAGAGCCTATGAAGAGCACGCAGACGCGCTCTTTCGGCACTGCGCTTTTCGGGTGTCGAGTCGCGAGCGTGCGCTCGAACTCACCCAGGAGACCTTTATGAAAACATGGGACGCAGTGGCAAAAGGACAAGATGTACGAAACTACCGAGCGTTCTTGTTTCGCGTGTTGAACAATTTGATCATTGACGAATACCGCAAGAAAAAGAATCTCTCGCTTGATGCGATGCTCGAACAAGAAGGAGTGAGCGAGGGGAGCTTTGCTGACTTACAAACCGGAAGCCTTGAAGAGGTTGTTGAGAGACTCGAAATACACCTGCAGTCGGAACAGCTTGCAGAAGCGCTTAACACGTTACCAGAATCATACCGCACGGTACTCATTATGCGCTTCATTAATGAGCTGCGCCCGAAAGAAATAGCACAGATTTTAGAAGAGAGTGAAAACGCCGTTTCAGTACGCATCAATCGCGGACTTAAAAAGCTCCACGAGTGCATGAGTGACAATACATAAGCCATGAAAAAGTTTGAAGACACAATGAAAAACCTACGAGCAGAGATGCGCCTTTCTCAAGACGAGAAAGAGCGTATGCGTGCGCGTGTGCATGAATACATGGCACACACACCGCGACGACTCGCTGAAGCAAACACGACGACGGTCTATACATCAATTTCTTGGTTCATGCACTACCACCGCATTGGTGCAACCTTTGTCATTTTTGCACTGTTGTTTGGCTCAGGTGTGGGAGTATCGTACGCGGCGACAGACGCATTGCCGGGAGAGACACTCTATGCCGTGAAAGAATTGAAGGAAGACCTTGCGCAGCGGTTGATTATCGATGAGGTTGAACGGACTGAGTACGCGATAGAGCGAGCACAGAATCGATTGCGAGAAATTGAGATGCTGGCTGCGAAGGGGAAACTTGATGCAGAGACGGAAGCGCTTGCCACAGAAAAGTTCGCGGTGAGCGTGCAGCGAGCCCAAGAACGTATTGCATTGCTTGAAACAACTGATGCAGCAGAAGCAGAAGCACTGCACATCGCATTTGTGGTTGGGCTTGAGGCTCGCGCCGATGCGCTTGCTACGCCGACACGTGCGGCAACCGGAATCGAAAATGACGCTCGAACACGCATTGCACATATCGCACAAGCGCAACTTGCGTCGCGATTCGACACCACTACATCCGTGGCACTGATGGCGTACGGGGCAGACACAGGTGAAGAGCATGTCAATGACGCGTCGCAAGGGGTGACGCGAGATGCACGGAGTGCGAAAAGCGCACTGGCTGTTGAAATGGTTGCAACAAATACCGTCGACGGAGTCGCGGCAAGTACTCCTGCGCCCGAAGTGGGAATGATGGCTATGGTGCAAGAGGATGACGAACACGGCGGAGTTGGTGGCGCGAGTGTCGCGATGATGGCTGAAGAATCGTCGAAAACGGCACCGGCAACAGTAACCGCACTGATGCGTACTCTTGTGAAGGAAAAGGAAAAGCTCGTTACATTGCAAAAAGCAGCAACCACTGCCGTGGTGCGCGGAAAGCTCGAAGTAGTGTTAAAGAATGTAAACGAGAAACAAGACGCGATTGCGGTGGCACTCACGACAGGAGACTACGTGCGCGCGGAAGTACTTATACAAGAAGCACTTCGTACGATATATAAAACACATGCGTCACTTGATGCATCACTCGAAATAGATACGTCAGCGTCAGCTACTCCCGTCGTGCCAGCGGACATTATTGAAACGCTCCCACCGGACGCACCGAATGTGATAGAAGAAGCAGTGCCAATTTCAAAAGAACGTTCGTTGTTTTAACTTTTGTGTATAAAAAGAAGGCGCCGTGCGTAGTGATGCACGGCGCCCGAGGCGGAGGAAGAGCGTGTTGTTGCACGTCCATCCTCATTTTTTTGAAACCTTAACGATCTCGGGAGAGAAACACTGATACCTGAAGGTAATCTTTTCAGGACAGATTTCCCCGGCAGAAACTGCGACCGAACAAGCAAAATCCCTCAGGATCATGTGCTGTCCAGGGTTGCAGGTCGCTGCCTGAGTGCTTCCCACCCAGAGTGTTACTGTGCGGATTTCTTCCGAAGATATCCGCACTGCTCCGTCATAGGGACCATCCCCTTTCTCACTCTGTGCGAACACAGGAGAAGCGAAGAGGAGAAGTCCGACGACGGAAAGGGATAACAGAGACCTCACACCTACCTCCTTTGGTCACACCCCTGCATGTGACGCTTTTTGATGAAGAAGCACAGGGGTGTTTGAGCGCGGAAATTAACCCACACACAAACACCCAAAAACTATTGACATCAATCTATATTCACTTTGTAATAAAATGGTACCTGCCGAAACGACATACGTCAAGAGCTATCCAATCTATACCCAATCGCACAACATCTTTGCTGAATAACCCAAAGAAGAGCGGTATTATGTATACATAATGATGTATCGCATCACATTTCTCTTTGTGTGCGTGAGCTTTCTTACAATAGGGGCGACACTTTCTTCCGAAACCCTTCTAAAAAACGTGGCAAGCCTGAGAATAAACACTGCAAATGCACTCTCTACTCTGGCGGCTGACACTTGGAAGGACGACATTAGCGGTGGGGAATGTTCTGGTTCAAAAGCTGATGCAGCGGACTGTAGTAATAAATACATAACAAAGTACATATTTCCCGGAATTCCGGCAGAAGTTATTTCCTGCAAGATGCATCCGAGCGTGGTGCAACAGTATTGTGCTGGTCAAACACAACAACAATGCCAAGCACTGATTGACTCCTTGGTGGAAACACTTACTAAGGCAGAAGGAGATGCTGAGGTAGACTCTCTCTGTGAAGACGGAAGCAACTATGGCTACCGTGGCAACGTTGCGTGTTTTGAAGCGGTAGTTGCACGTTCAGACAATACACAACAGGCAGCCGTGCTGAGCGCGATTTCAGGCGGATGGGACTGTTGTAAAGAGGGGAGTACAAAATGCACCAACAAATTGAGTGCAATACAAGGGATCCAGGCCGCGTCTCTTACTTTGGAAAGCTCAAAGTCCGGCTCCATTACGGTTGATAATTCAAATTCAAATGTTGGCGGGGGTTTAGTTATGGGTGCAGACGCTGGCTTCTCTGAAAAGTCCGGAGCCATAACCGCAAACAATCAACCGGTCATTAATACCGAAGCGGTCACAAAGTCTGGTGTTGTTACTGCCACTAATCAGTCAAGCTCTGTAGTTGTTACAAAAAGCGGTATAGTTCAAGCAAACAATCAACCCGTGATTGCTAATACGGAAGGCATTGTGCGTTCAGGGACTGTGGTCGCAAACAACCAGCCCGTTGTGGCTTGGTCGAGTGGTGTACGTACGCCAAATACAGTGGATGTAATCGGGACAGGCTCATCCGAAAGAGGTGTACAAACTCAAAACAACGATATTGCACAAAACTCCTCGCGAGATTTAGTAGATGCATTTATCGGTACTGGCGGATTGCTTGGCCGGTTTACCAACTTTGTAACCGGAAGTCAGGTGCCGCCGCGTGCCACACCGCCGGGAGCTATCGGCACGATACCAACCACACAGGTGGTATACGTGACGCCGGAGTTTACCGCACCGGAATTTGACACGCAGCCCATACAGAATATTCAAGCAATTGCGCGCGAAGTATCTGCGACAGTACCACAAACACTGACACGCGCAGACTCAGGCAACTCTCGCCG
>OBIY01000150.1_pt1 | contig 30141 bp, 28 predicted proteins | sample 1519841 | NCBI WGS metagenome assembly OBIY01 (sample SAMN03019774, study PRJEB22545) | beach sand metagenome | biome: beach; feature: sea beach; material: beach sand | place: USA: Municipal Pensacola Beach, FL | collected 2010-07-30 | depth 30-40 cm m
GATGCGGAATGACCTCGACTCCCCGGATGCGACACCCTACGGCCAGGCGTTGATGGAGACTCGCTGGGTGCACCCGGCCGGAAGCCGGGGGCGCTGGATCCTGCGCCAGCAAAGCGGTGCGACCGTGGCCGATACCTTGTCGGATGTCCCGTTGTCCAAGCGCTTTTTCGCCGGCGGCGATAACAGCGTGCGCGGCTACGACTACCAGGAGCTGGGCTCGCGCAACGAAGCGGGGCTGGTCCAGGGTGGGCGTTACCTGGTCACGGCCAGCGCGGAATTCGAGCAGTTGCTGTGGCGGCAGTGGGGCGCCGCGGTCTTCGTGGATGCCGGCAACGCATTCGATGATACCGAGATGGATCTGAAAACAGCGGCGGGATTGGGTTTGCGTTGGCGCAGTCCGGTCGGACCGTTGAAACTGGATGTCGCCCAGCCGCTGGATGAGCCGGATGCCGGGTGGCGGCTTCACCTGAGTCTGGGATCGGAGCTATGAGGTGGGCATGGCGCATTGCAGCAGCTGTGCTTGCCGGGCTGCTGTTCGGACTGGTCGCGCTGCTTTTGGCACTGTGGGGGCTGCCTAACGGCCCTGACCGTCTGGCTCGATGGCTGCAACCCCATTCTCCGATCGCTTTTGATTACGTGCGCTTCGAGGGTCCTCTGCGAGGGCCATGGCGCATCGAGCAGCTCACCGTTCGAAGCGATCGCTGGGACCTGGCGGCTGAACAGATCGAGCTGGCCTGGCATCCGGCAGCGCTGCTGCGGGGCACGCTGCATGTGGAACGGCTGGCCGTGCAGCAGATGCGCTTTCGCAACGAACCGCCCGCCGAACCGGAACCGCCACGCGAGGCGACACTTCCGGCGCCTTTGCGTTTGCCGCTGGCCGTGCATTTGGACCAGTTCCAACTCGATGACGGGTGTTACCAGGCGGGCGACGCCGAACCCGAATGCGTCGACGGCCAGATCACGAATCTGCGTCTGGACGGCAGTGCGTGGGCGGTTGATGCGTTGGCACTGGCGCATCCGCGGCTGCAGCTGAGCGGTCGCGGGAACGGCGAGGCCGCTGGCCGCTGGCCGTTTTCGGCGCGCTTGCGCGCTGAAACCGAGATCCCGGACTGGCCGCTTTGGACCGGCGAGTTCGCGTTGGACGGAGATCTGATCGAATTCGGTGTAGCGCACGCCGCGGCACCGCCTTACGCCTATCAGCTCGCTGTAGGTGAGTGAGCCCTTGGGAGCGCTGCGCTGGCAAGCCGAGTGGATGACGGAGGCGCTGCGTCCCCATGCGTTCCGCACCGATGTGCCGGAGGCAGTCGTGCTGAGCGGAACCATTCAGGCAAACGGCACGGCGCAGGCCGCGGATGTCGAGGCGGCACTGCATGCCGATGGCGCGCCGGAGGGACCGTGGGATGCCCGACTCACCGGCATGGTGGATGCCGGTTCGGGACGCATCGACCGTCTGACGCTGGATGCGCCCATCGGTCGGGTCCGGGGGCAGGGGCAGTATGTGTTCAGTGGCGCCGACACCGACGTGCTGCAGGCCGATTTGTCCTGGGAGGCGCTGCGCTGGCCCGGCACCGCGCTGGACAGTCCGGAAGGCAAGCTTTCGATCAGCGGCCAGCCGACACGCTATGACCTGAGCCTGCAAGCGCGCCTGGCGGGCGCTTGGGCCGGTGGCGGCCAGGCCAGCATCGCCCTGGCAGGCGAGGGGAATCGGCAGGCGTTTGAGTTCAGCCGGATCGAGGCGCGCAATCTGCTCAAGGGTCGACTGGACGGACGCGGCCAGGTCGCGTGGGCGCCGGAGCTGACCTGGGATCTCGCCCTGCGTGGGCAGGGATTCGATCCGGGTGCGCTCGACGCGCGCTGGCCTGGACGACTGGCGTTCGATGCTTCCACCCGTGGCCAGCGCGACGACGCAGGGCTGGCCGCTGAGCTGCAGGTCGACACGGTGCAGGGGCGATTGCGGGGACGCGCGGTTCAGGGTCGGCTGGCGCTGCAGGGTGCGGGATCCGAATGGACACTGGAACAATTGGATGTCCGCTCGGGTGAGGCGCGGATGCGCGCCACCGGCCGATGGGGGCCGCAGATCGCGATGCAGGCTCGTTTGCGGGTACCGGATCTTGCCGATCTGTGGCCGGGTGCAAGTGGACGTGCCGAACTCGATGCGCGTGCCGACGGGCCTCAGGACGATCCGCAGGTGGAGCTCGAGGCTTCCGCGCGTGAGGTTCGGATGGAATCGCTGCGGGTGAGCGTCCTGGATCTGTCCGGCAGCTGGGGCGGGAAAAATGAACCGCTCCAGGCTGATGCGTCGATCCGTCAACTGGAGGTGGGATCGAACACAGTGGATTCGATCACGCTTGACCTGCGCGGGCGACCGGCTGACCACCGCTTGTCGTTCACCGTCGATCGGCGTGACCTTGCGCTGCAGTTGGCGTCGGCCGGCGGTTGGACGCAGGAGCGCTGGGTGGGGCGGCTGACGGCGTTGTCGCTTCGCCCCCCGGCCGGTGCGCCGTGGCAACTGGATCGGCCGGCGCCGTTGCAGCTGAGTATGCGGGACGCCGCCCTCGAGGGTCTTTGTCTGCGCGCATCAAGCCAGTCGCTGTGTGCCGATGGTCGGTGGAGCGGTGCCGGGTGGCAGGCGCAGCTGCGTCTGGCCGATCTGGATCTCGCGCCGTGGCGGGTCCTTGTGGGGAATGAATGGACGCTTGCGGGAACGATTGGCGCGACGGTGGATGCCCGGGGTGATGCGGAGCGCCTTGCAGGGACGCTGAGCGCGCGCGCGGACGGCGTGGTGGTGGAACGGCGCAGTCCCATCGCTTCATTGCCACCCGAACGGCTGCTGACCATACCCGAGCTGCGTTTGTCGGGTGAAGCAACAGATGATGGGCTCACCGCCGGGTTGAGTGGCGTGCCGGGCAAGAAGGGTCGGCTGGAAGCGCAGTTGGCGATGCCGGGCTACACCGGGCGCTGGCGGGAGCTCAGCCGTCTGCCGGTCGAGGGTCGCATGGTGCTGGAAACCGACGAGCTTGCGGCGCTGACTCTCCTGAGCCCCCACCTCGACCAACCCCAGGGGCGTTTCTCGGCCGATCTGGCCTGGCGCGGTCCGTGGCAAGCGCCAGTCTTTTCCGGCGGTGCACGTTTGGCCGGCGGGTCGGTCGACGTACCGGTCGCCGGTCTGCAGCTGCGCGACATCGCGCTGGAGGCGAGTCCGACCGCCGGGGATCAACTCCAGTTTGCCGGGCAACTCACATCCGGCGGCGGCGATCTGTCGCTGCAGGGGCAGCTGAAGCTGCAGGCGGGTCAACCGCAATTGCTGGCGCAGCTGAAGGGCCGCGATGTTCGGGTGGCCAATACGGCCGAAGCGGAGGTGTGGGTCTCTCCGGACATTCAGGTGGGCTACGCGCCGGCCGGCCTGTCTGTGCAGGGGCAGCTCACCGTGCCGCAGGCCCTGCTCAAGCCCAAGGAATTGGAGGGAACCGTTCGTCCCAGCAGCGATGAGATCATCGTCGGAGCAGCGGCCGAACCGGAACCGGAAACCCTGGCCTGGAATCTGGATCTACGCCTGATCCTGGGCGATCGGGTGCGATTCGAAGGATTCGGCCTCAAGACCGATATCACCGGTCAGTTGGGCTTGCGTGAAGGCCCAGGGACCCTGCCGGTGGCCAGCGGTGAGCTGGTGCTTGATGGGCGCTATCGAGCCTATGGTCAGGATCTCACGATCGAGCGGGGGCGGATTCTCTATACCGGCGTGCCGCTGGACAGCCCGGGGCTCGACTTGCGGGCCAGCCGCGAATTCCAGGAACAGACCGTCGGCGTCGAAGTGCGAGGCCTACTTCAGCAGCCTGACGTGAAGGTATTCTCGGCGCCGCTGCTACCCCAATCCGACGCCCTGGCCTACCTCGTGCTCGGGCGGCCGTTGAATCAGGCCAGCAGCGATGACAGCGCCGCCATGAATCGGGCGGCCGCTGCCTTGGGTCTGGCGGGGGGGGAGCTGCTCGCCCAGCGTATCGGTGGTCGTCTGGGTGTACAGGATGTCGAGATTCGCAATTCGGGCGACGTGGCAACCAGTGAGTTGAGTTTCGGGCGCTATCTCACGCCCAGGCTGTATATCAGCTACGGCGTGGGCGTCTTCAATGCCGTGAGTACCCTGCGCACCCGCTACGAACTCAGCCGACGCTGGACATTGCGAACCGAAAGCGGCGTTCAGTCCAGTATCGACGCGATCTATACCCTGGAACGGTGAACGCACCGCCCGTCAACCGGGCCTCGCACGCGGTGCTCAGGAAACCGCCGGACTCGATGTGGTCGGCGGCGTGTCGAGCAGTTCGGCGGCGCGCAACCGCGCTTCGCCCATATTGCGAGCGTATTCCAGGCGGCCGACGAGCCGGCGGATGCCCACACGCCGCAGCTTGAGAACCAGCCGGGGAGACAGGCCGCACAGCAGGACAGTCTGGCGGCGTCGATGCGCCTGCCGGATGAGGTCTTCCAGGGCCGTCATCCCCGTCATGTCCATCAATTGCACATCGGCCATGTCCAGGATGAGCACGCGCAGGCTCGGATCGACGGTGTGCAGGGTGCGCAAGGCCTTTTGTGCGGCACCGAAAAACAAGGGGCCGTTGATGTCGTAGATCAGGAGGCCGGGTAACTCCGGGCCCTCTGATCCGGCGATCTCGTGGTTGCTCAGCAGGCGACCTTCGGTAAGGTCGATGACGCGCTTGATGAACAGGATCGCCGCCAGGCCCATGCCGACGGTCACCGCAACCACCATGTCGAACAGGATGGTCAGGCTGAAGCAGGTCAGCAACACCATCACATCGCTGCGGGGCGCGTGGCGCAGTACGCGCACGAAGTGCCGGGCTTCGCTCATGTTCCAGGCCGTCATCAGCAGCAGGCCGGCCAGCGCGGCCATGGGTAGATAGGCCAGCAGGTCGGCCAGGGCAACCACCGCAAGGAGTACGATGCCGGCATGGCTGACACTCGCCAGCGGCGAGTGTGCGCCGGCGCGAATGTTGGTCGCGGTGCGGGCGATGGCAGCGGTAGCCGCCACACCGCCGAAGAACGGCGCGATCAGGTTGCCCAGGCCCTGCCCGACCAATTCGGCGTTGGGGTCATGGCGTGTCCCGGCCATGCCGTCGGCCACCACCGCGCACAGCAGTGATTCCAGGGCCCCCAGCATCGCGATGGCGAATGCCGGTCCCAGCAGGTCCTGAAGCAACCCAAAGGACAGACCCAATGGCTTGCCGTCCGGGCCGGGTTGCAGCCATGGCCATTGCCATTGCGGCAGAAACGGCGGAATTCCCTGACCGTTCTGGCCGCCGGTCGTCCAGGTGAATCGGGATCCGATGGTCTCCACGGTCCAGTCCGGTCCGAGTCGCGCCAGCAGCAGCGACAGCAGGGTGCCGGCCAGCAGGGCGACGAGGTGCCCCGGAAAGCGTAGCCCCAGCCGTGGCCAGGCCACCATGATGGCCAGGGTCGTGGCCCCGACGAGTGCGTTGGCGGCATGCATTTCCGGGACGGCGGCCAGCAACGTGCCCAGCCGATCCCAGTAGTGGCCGTCCAGGGCGCCCACCGGCAGGCCCAGGAAATCCTTCAGCTGCAATGTAGCGATCACCACAGCGATGCCGCTGGTGAAGCCCACCGTCACCGGATAGGGCACCAGTTCGATGAACCGCCCCAGCCGCGCCAGGCCCATGAACAGCAGGATCACGCCCGCCATGGCACCCGCGGTGAGCAGGCCGCCGAGACCGAATTGCTGGGCGATGGGAAGCAGGACCACGACGAAGGCGGCAGTGGGGCCCGACACATTGACGCGCGACCCCCCGGTTAGCGCGATGATCGCGCCCGCCACGATGGCCGTATAGAGGCCGTGCTGGGGGGCAACGCCACTGGCAATGGCCAATGCCATGGCCAGCGGCAGGGCGACGACACCAACGGTGGCGCCGGCGGTGAGGTCGCTGATGACGTTCTGACGCGTATAGCCGCGGTTCAGGGTGTCTTTCAGGGCCTGGGCAAACGGCAGGGACTGGCGATGATCCATGGCGGATCCTTTATCAAAGAGCATGCGGGCTGAGCGCGGGAGACGTGCGTTATGTTAATCGATCCGGGTGTTATGCGGGGCTGTGCAGCGCCCCAACGAGCCGCGATAATGCTCGCTGGACCAAATTCATAACATGGATGATTGGAGGAGCTTCATGCACAAGCCGCGTGCGATTTTCAGCGAAGAACACGAAATGTTTCGCCAGACCTGTCGCCGCTTCTATGAAAAGGAAGTGGTGCCCTATCACGATCAGTGGGAAGAGGACGGACAGGTGTCCCGGGAGGTCTGGCTCAAGGCCGGCGAGGCGGGCCTGCTGTGCATGTCGCTGCCGGAGGCCTATGGCGGCGCGGAGGCCGATTTCCTGTTCACCGTGGTGCAGGCCGAGGAACAGACCCGCGCCGGCGCCTCCGGGCCCGGCTTCATGCTGCACAATGAAATCGTCGCGCCCTACATCTTCAAGTACGGCAACGACGAACAGAAACAGCGCTGGCTGCCGCGCATGGCCAAGGGCGAGCTGATCGGCGCCATCGCCATGACCGAGCCCGGCACGGGTTCGGATCTGCAGGCGGTCAAGACCCACGCCCGGCGTGAAGGCGACCACTACATCCTGAACGGCCAGAAGACCTTCATCACCAACGGCTATATGTCGGATCTGGTGATCGTGATCTGCAAGACCGACCCCAGCAAGGGCGCGGCCGGTGTCAGTCTGCTGGTGGTCGAGGCGGGAACCCCCGGGTTCGACAAGGGTCGCAAGCTCAAGAAAGTCGGCATGAAGGCGCAGGATACGGCCGAGCTGTTCTTCGACAACTGCAAGGTGCCGGCAGCCAATCTGCTGGGCAAGGAAGGCGGCGGCTTCGGCTACCTCATGAGCGAGCTGGTGCAGGAACGCCTGCTCATCGCCATGGGCTCGATCACCGCCTCCGAGCATGTGCTCCAGCACACCATCGACTACGTCAAGCAGCGTGAGGTGTTCGGCAAGCCTTTGTCCAAGTTCCAGAACACGCGGTTCAAGCTGGCCGAGCTCAAGACCCAGGTGACCATTGGCCGCATCTTCGTGGATCGGTGCCTCGAACTGCACCTGCAGAAGAAGCTGGACGTGACGACCGCAGCCATGGCCAAACTCTGGACCACCGATCTGCAGTGCGCACTTACCGACGAATGCCTGCAGCTGCATGGCGGCTATGGCTACATGCTGGAGTATCCGGTGGCCAAGGCCTTCGTCGACGGTCGGGTGCAGAAGATCTACGGCGGCACCAACGAGATCATGAAGGAATTGATCAGCCGCAGCTTCCTGTGATGCCCTGCGTCCCGCGTGCCCGAGACGCGGGACGCCGCCTCATCAATGGGCGCAGCCGCAGGCGTGTTTGCCGCAGGGCATGAGCGGTGCGGATGGGCTGTTGCGGGTGATTACGCCGCCGCCGGTGATCAGGCGCTCGATGGCGGCATCACCTGGGGTATCGCCCAAGGGTTCGCCGGTTTCCTGACACAGTTCCGCCCAGGTCGTGAGTTCACGGCTGATGCTGTGCCAAACGGCAGCCGTGCGTCCATTGGCGGGGCAGTGATAATCATAGGTCGGCATGGTTCGGCCTCGCAGGTTGAGTGCAGTTCGCTGCCGGTGCATCGATCTGTGCCATTGAGTGTAAACCAGGCGACGCAGCTGGCGTAGCCGCTTTTCCAGTTTCTCCAAGTCTATCGGAGCGAGAATGAATCGACGCGGTTTTCTTCAGGGTTTCGGGGCGGTGATGCTGTGGGCGGGTTTGCCCCCGCTGGCCAAGTCGGCATGGGCGCAGGCCGAGGGATTGAGCTTCGGGCCGGCATTGCCCTTTTCGTTCGAAGCGCTGCAACAGCAGGCGCGAGACTTGGCGGGCCGCCGGTTCCAGCCACGTCCAATCAAGGCGGATGCGACGCTGGAATCGATCGATTTCGATACGCACCAGAAGCTGCGCTATCGCAAGGACAAGGCCTTGTGGGGGGGAGCCGAGCGCCCCCATGGAGTACAGTTCTTTCATCTGCATCGCTGGGTCCGCCAAGGCGTGAAGATCCATGTGCTGGAAGATGGCCAGGCCCGCGAGCTGATGTATCGGCCGGATTATTTCACCTATGGCGGCACGGGCCTCGACAAGATCCTGCCCAAGGATCTGGGTTTTGCCGGATTTCGGGTGCTCAACGAAGGCAAGGAGGGGCCCGACTGGCTGGCCTTCCAGGGTGCGAGCTATTTCCGCACCAGCGGGCCGTTCGACCAGTACGGCTTGTCCGCGCGCGGTGTGGCGATCAATACGGCGCTGCCCGAACCCGAAGAATTCCCCCTGTTCACACAATTCTGGCTGGAGCAAGCCGAGGGCGGAAAAACCGTCACGATCTACGCGCTGCTTGACGGACCCAGCCTCGCCGGGGCGTACCGGTTCGTCTGCCGGAAAGAAAAGACCATCACCATGGACGTTTCCGCGGCACTGTTCCCGCGTACCGCCATCACCCGCATGGGCATCGCCCCATTGACCAGCATGTTCTGGTATTCCGAGTCCAATCATCGGCAGGGATCCGATTGGCGCCCCGAAATTCATGACAACGACGGCCTGGCCTTGTGGACCGGGGCTGGCGAGCGCATTTGGCGGCCGCTCAACAACCCGCAGTCCGTGATGACCAACAGTTTCTTCGACAACAACCCGCGCGGTTTCGGTCTGCTGCAGCGCGATCGCGACTTCGATCACTATCAGGATGACGGCGCCTATTACGATCGTCGGCCAGCCTTGTGGATCGAGCCGCTGGGTGAATGGGGGGAGGGTACCGTTCAGCTGGTTGAAATTCCCACCAACGATGAGATCCACGACAACATCGTGGCCTATTGGCTGCCCAAGGCGCCGGTCACGGCGGGATCGCGTTGGGCCTTCGACTATCGCTTGCACTGGGTGGACCAGGAGCCCTATCCACAGGACGGCATCGGGCGTGTGGTCGATACCCGCATCGGCCGGTCCGGGATTCCGGGGCAGGAAAAGGGCATCCGACCGGAGAACGCGCGCAAGTTCGTGATCGACTTTGCCGGGCCGCATCTGGCCGAAATGCCGCAGCGTTTCGACTTGTTGCCGACCATTTGGGCATCACGCGGCCGTATCGTGGACAGCTATACGCTCAAGGTGGTCGGAACCGACCGCTGGCGCGCGGTATTCGACCTGCTCGATGTCGAAGGCACCCAGCCGGTGGATCTGCGCTGTTTCATCCCGTTGCGCAAGCAGCCGTTGACCGAAACCTGGCTCTTCCAGTACCTGCCGGAGGTGCATCGGGTTTAGCCTGGCGGTTCGCTGCGGCCGGTGCTAAGTTCATGGGATGCGGTGCGTGTGCCGTATGATTTGGCTCGTTTACATCAGGGAGGATGGACGATGAGCTTTGGATTCGAAGGGAAAGTGGCCATCGTCACCGGCGCGGGCCACGGCTTGGGTCGTTCGCATGCGCTGGAACTGGCGCGGCGCGGCGCCAAGGTCGTGGTCAACGATCTTGGCGGCAGCGTCGACGGCACCGGCGGCTCGAGTGAAGCGGCAACCGCCGTTGTCGAGGAGATCAAGGCGATGGGCGGTGCGGCGATTGCCAACGGTGGTTCGGTGGCCGATCCGCAGGGCGCTCAGAGCATGATCGACGACGCCATGAACGCCTGGGGGCGTATCGATGTGCTCATCAACAACGCCGGCATCCTGCGTGACAAGAGCTTCAAGAATGTCACCATGGAGGATTTCCGCTTGGTGCTCGAGGTCCATCTCATGGGCACCGTGCTGGTGACCAAGGCAGCCTGGCCGATCATGAACGAGCAGGAATACGGCCGCATCGTCGTCACCACCTCCGCCTCGGGGCTGTGGGGCAACTTCGGCCAGACCAACTACAGCGCGGCCAAGCTCGGCATCGTCGGCTTCATGAACACGCTGGCCAAGGAAGGCGCCAAGAAGAACATCCGCACCAATGCCATCGCGCCCATTGCGGGTACGCGCATGACCGAGGGCCTGATGCCCAAACCCATGCTCGACCAGCTCAAGCCCGAACTGGTGACGCCCGGGGTGGTGTACCTGTGTACCGACGATGCGCCCAACGGCTTCATTCTGCAGGCAGGCGGTGGCCGTTTCTTCCGTGCCCAGATGATGGAAAACCAGGGGGCCAGCATCAAGGAGCCGACCGTGGAATCCGTTGCTGAGCAATGGGAAAAAGTGGCGGACATGAGCAAGGCACGGGGTCACTGACCGGCACGACGGGGTTCCGTTTGCACAGACAGTCCAGCAGGACCGGCCGTCCGGGCCGATGCGCAATGAGGGACCATGAACACGGTTCAGTCCCAAGGATAGGGATTCAACATGGCTGAAAATCTCAAACAACGATTCGATCTGACCGGCAAGGTCGCGGTGGTGACCGGGGCCAGCAAGGGAATCGGGGAGGCGATTGCCCGTGGACTGGGTGAATTCGGTGCCACGGTCGTGGTCTCCAGCCGCCGCATCGAGGCCGTACAGTCCGTGGCCGACCAACTGACCAGCGCGGGTGTGCAGGCCAGCGCCGAAGCGGCCCACATGGGTGATATGGAGCAGGCGCGCACGCTGGTGGACAAGGTCGTCGCCCGTCACGGCGGCGTCGACATCATCGTCAACAATGCGGCGACCAATCCGGTCTTCGGGCCGATGATGAATGCCGATGAATCGGTCTTTCAGAAGATCATGGCGGTCAACGTGCAAGGCCCGCTGGAGCTGTGCAAACGGGCGGTGCCGATCATGCGCAGCCGTGGGGGCGGTTCGATCATCAATATCGCCAGCGTTGGCGGCCTTAATCCGGAGCGCATGCTGGGCCTCTACAGCGTCAGCAAGTCGGCCTTGATCAGTCTGACCAAGGTCATGGCCAAGGAGTGGGGCGGCATGGGCATCCGGGCCAATGCGATCTGCCCAGGTCTCATCAAGACCAAGTTCAGCCAGGCGTTGTGGCAAAACGATCAAGTGCTCAAGCAGGCGCTTGCGATGGCGCCCATCAGCCGGATCGGCATGCCCCAGGATCTGGCTGGTCTGGCGGTGTTTCTGGCATCCGAGGCCTCGACATACTGCACGGGTGGGGTATTTGTGGCCGATGGCGGTCTCACGGTCTGACCCGGAAGGCGCGATGTACAAGATCTACGGTTTTGGGCTGAGCAATTACTACAACCTCGTCAAGCTCGTGCTGCTTGAAAAAGGCTTGCCGTTCGAGGAGATTCCGGTATTCCCACCGGCACGGCCGGACTTTCTCCTGAAAAGTCCGATGGGGAAGATTCCCGGTCTGGAGGTCGATGACGGACGCTATCTCAGTGAATCCCAGGTGATCCTCGAGTATCTGGAGGAAACCCATCCGGAGCCTTCACTCTATCCCGGCGATCCGTTCACCCGGGCCAAAACGCGCGAACTCATGCGGATCATCGAGCTGTATCTCGAGTTGCCGGCTCGGCGGCTTTATCCGGCGGCCTTTTTCGGCGGTTCGGTGAGCGAGGAAATCAGCGGAGAGGTGCGTGCACAGCTGGAAAAGGCCTGCGCCGCATTCGGCCACCTGGCGCGTTTTGACGCCTATCTTTCGGGGGAGACGCTCTCCTTGGCCGATTTGGCGGCGGTCGTTCACCTGCCGGTGGTCTCGCTGGCGACGCGCCGGGTCTATGGGGAGAATCTGCTGGCTATTCTGCCCGAGCTCGCGGGCTATCTGGCGCGCTTGCAGGAAAGGCCCTGCGTGCAAGCGGTCATGGCGGGTCAAAAACAGGCTTCCACCCAGTTCATCAAAGGATCGCGTTAGACCGAGTGGATGGTTCTCGCAGAATCTCCTTGACAGGAAGGGACCGCCTCTCGATAATTCGCGGTTCAACGCGCCCGTAGCTCAGCTGGATAGAGTACCTGGCTACGAACCAGGTGGTCGGAGGTTCGAATCCTTCCGGGCGCGCCACTTTAAACCCCGGTCTCCGGGTTCTTGACCCGGATCAGCCAGACTGGCGTTCCCTGTGGGAGTGCTGGACCGGATGAAACCCGGGAATTCTCACCGGTTCATGGTTAGCCTCGTGCCGGCCTGCATCGCGCCTAGGCTCGGTGGGTTTGCAGTGTTCGCTTGACTGATGATTCTTCCGCCTCCTGAACCGGCATCGCAGTGCATGCGATGGGGTGGCGTTCAGGAGCATAATGATGAGTTTTCAAACCCTGGGCCTTGGCGCCGAGCTGCTACGTGCTTTGTCGGAGGCCGGTTACGCTGAGCCGACGCCGATTCAGGCGCAGGCGATTCCTTTGGTTTTGGAAGGGCGCGACCTGCTGGCCGCTGCGCAGACCGGAACGGGAAAGACCGCGGCATTCGTGCTGCCGATCCTGCATCGACTGGCGAGCGGGCATGGGCATTCTCCGCGGGCGTTGATTCTGGTTCCAACGCGTGAGCTGGCGGCCCAGGTGGCCGAATCAGTGGATACCTACGGGCGTCATCTGCGGCTGCGCAGCGCCGTGATCTTTGGCGGCGTCGGGATCAATCCGCAGATCGAGCGGCTGCGTCGGGGGGTCGATCTGATCGTGGCGACGCCGGGCCGCCTGCTGGATCACGCCAAGCAGCGCACCGTCGATCTCAGCGGAATCGAGACCCTGGTTTTGGACGAAGCCGACCGCATGCTCGACATGGGCTTCATCCACGATATCAGGCGACTGATTGGCATCCTGCCCCGCCAGCGGCAAACCTTACTGTTTTCGGCCACTTTCAGTGACCCGATTCGCGCGCTGGCGCACAACCTGCTGAAACAGCCGGCTACGGTGGAAGTGACACCGCGCAACACGACAGCGGTGCAGATTGCCCAACGCGTGCACCCGGTCGACAAGGCGCGCAAGAGTGCGCTGATCGCCCATTTGGTCCACGCCGGCGACTGGCATCAGGTGCTGGTGTTCACGCGCACCAAACATGGCGCGAATCGCTTGGCTGATCAGCTGGCCAGAGCCGGAATCCAAACCGCTGCCATCCATGGGAATAAATCCCAGAATGCACGCACCAAGGCCCTGGCGGACTTCAAGAGTGGACAGGTCCGGTTGCTGGTCGCTACAGATATTGCAGCGCGCGGCATCGATATCGATCGGCTGCCTTATGTCATCAATCACGAGCTGCCGAACGTGCCCGAGGATTACGTGCACCGGATCGGGCGTACCGGCCGTGCCGGCAGCTGTGGCGAGGCGATTTCGCTGGTCAGCCTGGATGAGCGGCCTTTGCTGCGGGACATTCAGCGACTGTTGCGGTGCGATATTCCGTCGAGTGTCATCGCCGGTTTCGAGCCCGGATCGGCGCCCTTGGCCGGCGAGCAACAGACCCATCCAAGCCCGCCGCGTGGGCGCCGTCCGGGTCAGCATCCGTCACCGCGATCGGCGTCCGACAGTGTGCCCGGTCAGCGCCCTAGAAGGAGCGGGAACGGCCGCCGCCCCATCTAACCGAGGCATCAGATGAGGCGGAGCACGGATCAGGCGTAAGATGGATTTCGCGCCAGGGTGAAGCCCGGAAGCGACGCGTGCTCAGCATGGGGCCGGCTCCAGAACGTCGCAGGAAACGTGCCTGGCCGTGCCGGCCTTCCGGGTGATGCGCCGCCACCATGGCCGTGCAGGGTCGTCGTTCCCGCTGGACCTTCGCCTGAGTGCGCAGCGAGCGCGCCGCCCAGAGGCTGCCACGACCGCGTCGGCATGGCGGTTCGCGCATGTGCCGGTTTCCCCGTCGTTCACATCGATACAGGCGACTCCTCGAGCCGGCGCTTCTTGTGTCAGGCCCTTGGGAGCCGGATTGCAACGCGCAGGCCGCGGCCGTGTGTTCCGGTCTCGAGATGTGCGGTACCGCCATGCAGATCCAGAACACGACGCACGATTGAAAGGCCCAGTCCCGAGCCCGGTGCTTGCATGCCGGGGGGGCGGAAGAAGCGTTCCCAAACCCGTTGGCGCAAGGTTTCCGGAATGCCCGGGCCGTTATCCTCAATGACCAGCTGCGCCATGCCGTTCTCAACACTGAGCGCGACGTTAATGGTTCCTTCCGCGGTAGTGTAGCGGATGGCATTGTCGAGCAGGTTGCGCAGCATCACGGCCAGCGCCTCAGCATGGGCATGCTGAAGCAGGCAGGGTGTTTCAGGTGCGTCGAGGCCCAGCTCCTGTTTCTTTTCCAGTGCAGCCGGTGCCATCTCCGCAATGGCGGAGGTTACCAGTGCGGTCAGATCGACGCTGCCGATGGGGAGCCCATTTTGCCCCTGCTCGAGTCGGGCGAGCTGAAGCATCTGGGTGACGGTCCGGGATAGCCGGTCGATGCCGCGAAGCAGTTCGTTCTTGGCTGCGGTGCGTTCCGCTTCGCTGGCGTGGGGATCAAACGCTTCGATTTGAAGCCGGACCAAGCCCAGTGGGGTGCGCAGTTCATGGGCGGCGTCGCTGGTGAAGCGCCGCTCCTGGGCCAAGGCCTGGTCCAGGCGCAGCATCAGGCCATTGATGGCGCCGACGATCGGGCGCAGTTCACTGGGCAGTCCCGAGGTCGCCAAAGGCTCAAGCCGATTCGGTCGGCGTCGCGTGATGTCGATTCCCAGCGTTTTCAGAGGCGACAGCCGGTAGCCAACCAGCCCTGTAATGAGCAGGGCGGCGAGTGGAATCAATGCCAGGCTCTTGCTGAGCGTGCGGCGCGCGATCAGTTCGGCCATCTCGCCCCGGACATCGCCCCGTTCGGCAACTTGGATCATCAGGCCATGATCGGGATCCGGCAGGGTGAACACGCGCCAGTCGGATGCTTCCCATCGTGCATCCTGATAACCCGGTGTCAGCGGCGCATAGGACTGATCGGGCGGTGCGGATGCGGATCGCGCGATCAGCTCGGTTTCACGCCAGACCTGAAAGCTGAGTTTTCGCTCATAGGCATGGCCGATTCCCTTGGGTTCGATCGGTGCGGACCAGACTAAAGGAGGCTGGGAGACGGCGGGAAGTGCGTCAGCCAGCAGATTGTGGACGATGCGCGCGTACTGGGCGAGGTGTGCATCGAAGATTTCCTCGGTTTCGTGATAGGTGTCTCGATAGCTCCAGGCGCTGTCCAGAACTGTGAGGCCGGTCAGGATGAGCAGCAGGCCCAGCAGCAGCTGTATGCGGATGCTTTTCATGCCGAGGGGCGTTCGATCAGGTAGCCGACGCCGCGGATGGTTCGAATCAAGCTCGGGTTCAGCTTGCGACGCAAATGGTGGATATGCACCTCGATGGTGTTGCTTTCGACATCCTGCCCCCAGCCGTAAAGTGCTTCTTCCAGTTCGGCGCGCGACAATACCCGCCCAACGTGGGTCAGCAGGATCTGGAGCAGCGCAAACTCGCGGCGGCTGAGCTCGATGGTCCGGTCGTCGTAGCATACCTGCATGGAGGCCGGATCCAGCGTCAGGGCACCATGGACGAGCCGGCCTTGGTGCTGCCCCTGGCGGCGACGCTGTACGGCCCGTAGACGCGCAGACAATTCGTCGATCGAAAAGGGCTTGACCAGATAGTCATCCGCGCCGGCATCCAGTCCGAGAACGCGCTCCTCGACCGCATCACGCGCCGTCAGGATGATCACCGGTTCGCTGTACCCCGCTGCACGCAGACGCTTCAAGAAGTGCAGTCCATCCTCACCCGGAAGCCCCAGATCAAGCAGCAGCGCGTCATAGACCTCGGCCTGCAGCAGGTCACGTGCATGGCCAGCGGACTGGGCCCAACCCAGCTGATGCCCGGTATGACGCAGCGCACTGGACAACGCCGCGCCAAGATCCAGATCATCTTCAACGATCAATAGCCGCATGCGATGTATGTTAGCCTGCTGGACAGGCCTTGTTCAGCGCGTCGCCTGGATGGATCCTTGATGGCCTTGGATCTGGAGCCATTCAGGCGGCCTTTCGGCGCAACAAAGACCAGCGGAGTCGGCTACAATGAAATGCCCCATCCGACTGATCATCAAGGATTGCGCCAGCGACTGGGCCGGCTGGACGCATCAGCCACGGAGCGGGGATGGCATTCAACATACAAGTGATATAGAAGCGATATACAAGCTGTTTTCTCAATGGATCGAGGAGGATCATTTCGTCATGTACAAATCCAAGCAGTTCGCCCGCAAGGCGGTGGCAGGACTGGGTGTCCTGGCCTGCGCCGGCTTGGCGCATGCCGCTCCGGAAGGGAACCTGAGTGCTGCCCAGGCCATGGAAGTCGTGACCGTCCGAGGCAGCGATCTGGCTGCGCTCAAGGGGCAGTCGTTCAGCGACTATTCGGTCATGGTGGTATCCGGCGACAAACTCGCAGCCATCCCGTTCCAGTTCGATGACATGAATGAGCGTGGCTTCCCTTATGTCCCGGGTGGCAAGCTCAAGATCGATGGTACGGAAGGTAAGCTCGACGATAAGGACGAGCTGGTGTTCATGCTGAAGGATACCGGCCCCAAGGCCAGCCCGGAAATGCTGTCGGCTGCAGGCAAGGTCGTTTCGGAGCTCAAGCTCAGCGACGGCGGAGTCACCGGCTATGCTTATGTAGTCGAGGGCAACGCCGAGCGCAGCGACAAGGTCTATGCCCGGTATGATCAGAAGACCGGCTTGGTCAAGACAGAAAACTGGAGCCTGCAGCTCGATCCCAATAAACCGCTGAGTTGGAGCGATATGAAGGTCAAGACCTTCAAGGAAGATCGCACCATTCTCGATACCATGAAACTGCGTGTGCGGGCGAAGCTGGGTTTCATCCGGGCCACCATCAATAACAACATGGTCCCGAACAAGGTCATCGCCGTGAAAAACGGGCCGGTGCGCAGCATCGTCGAGGCCGACGCTTCCATTTCCATCCTGGGCATCCAGCTGCTGTCTGCCGCTGCGGACTTCGTGGCCTCGGCGAATTCCTTCGAGGTTCCGGTCCTGGCAACCATTCCGTCGGCGGCTTCCGCGCTGAGCGATCTGGCCATCGAAATCTCGTTGGACTTCCATGAGCTCGACGGCGCCATGGTTCGCACCGCGCTGACCCCCCAGCCGGTCATCTCCGGCAAGAAGGCTGCCCAGCCCCTGAAGGCCTCTTTGAAGGACAACTGGCTAAGTGGCAGCCATCCCGATGGGTTTGATATTGGCGCGTTCTTTTCCGTCACGCCGGGCGTGAAGGCGAATCTGGACGCGCTGTATAAAGATGCAGGCAACGGCGATGAGCCGGACGAGCCGGAGCGCTTCAAGGGCAGCCATCCGCAGGTCGGCTGGGCGCTCACCGACATTCCGACCGGTGTCGATCTGGACCTGATCGTCAAGTTGTACTTTGGCGACAATCTGTGGAAAGGCAATGATCCGACTGCCGCAATGAAGGAGCTCAGCACGCCGGTGAAGGCTCAGGTGACGGCGCTGTAATCGACACGCCGAGCATCAACGAGCACAAAAAAGGCCGGTCGCAAGACCGGCCTTTTAGTTTACAGATCGACGATTCGATCGAGCTGTATTGCCTGAGCGGCGCGTGAATCAGAAACGACGGGGACCGCCAGGACCGCGACGCGGACCACCTGGGCCAGCCGCCCGATCCATGGCTTCATTCACGCGCAGGCTGCGGCCATTCATATCGGCCCCATCCAAGGCGCTGATGGCGGCGGCTGCATCGGACGATTCCATTTCCACGAAGCCGAAGCCGCGCGGACGACCCGTTTCACGATCCGAGATCAGCTTGACGGAAAGCACGCTGCCATGTGCTTCGAACAAGCTGCGGACTTCGTCTTCGGTAGCATTAAAAGGCAGGTTACCGACATAAATGGACTTAGGCATAAACAGATTCCTAAACAAAAAAATCAGGTGACCCAAACGGCCGCCTGTGACCGTGGCGAAAACCTGAAACGCCTCGCCACACCGAACAATCACGGCGCCGGAAAACCTGCGCAGCGACGAAACCGAGCCACCGGAGCGAATCGGTACGGTTAGTATGCACCTATTCATGCGGCAATACATTAAAAATTTTCGACACGGCTGACCGCGTCAAGAGGCGCCCGCCCGGGGGGAGATCACGGGGGTGATAATCGCAGGCTTCCAACCAATTGGGAGATGTTCGCCATGCCATGCATTTGGAGGTAGGTGCGCATTCCAGCGGTGATTTTGGGCGCGATGAGCGGATCGTAGAACAACGCGGTGCCGATGCCGATCGCGGTGGCGCCCGCTGCGAGAAACTCCAGTGCATCCTCGGCGCTGGAAATCCCGCCTTGGCCGATGATGGGAATTCCATGCGGCTGTGCCACCTGCGCGACCTGGAAAACCCGCAACAGAGCGATTGGCTTGATGGCCGGACCCGACAGTCCGCCTTGCACATTGCCGAGGATGGGTTGGCGTGTGCGCAGATCGATGGCCATGCCTTGCAGTGTGTTGATGACAGCGAATGCATCGGTTCCCGCGTCGATGCAGCGGCGTGCATTGGCCTGGATGTCCGTCTGGTTCGGGGAGAGCTTGGTAATCAGGGGTTTGCGGGTTTCGCGTCGGCACGCGGCGACCACGCGTGCGGACATATCCGGGTCGTTACCGAAGGCCACACCGCCTTCTTTGACGTTGGGGCAGGAAATGTTGATTTCGATGGCATCAATGGGCGAATCATCGAATCGCCGCGTGACCTCGGCGTATTCCTCCACTGTCGATCCCGATACGTTGGCGATGAATCGAGTTTCAGAGAAATCGAGCGTGGGCAGGATGTCGCGCACCACCACTTCCACACCAGGGTTCTGCAGCCCGATCGCATTGAGCATGCCGCCCGTGGTTTCCGCGATGCGATGCGGCGCATTGCCCAAGCGGGCCGTTGCCGTGGTGCCCTTCAGACAGATCGCACCCACGTCCCGGTTGGAGAACCCCGCCACCCGCGTATACTCCTCTCCGAATCCAACACAGCCGGATAACAGGACGATCGGATTTGTAAACGCCAATCCGCAAAAATCGATGTTCAGGGGATCGGCGGACGGGTTTTTTTCGGGATGCACTGGAGCCATCGGTTTTCCTTGCCAGAACAACATGGATGCGAGGGTGAGCGCCATCTTATCAACTCAAACGGACGAAGCGGGATCGACACTGCATGTCCTGCTCTATGAGCCGGAAATTCCGCCCAATACGGGCAACGTCATCCGACTATGCGCCAATTCGGGGGCTCGCCTGCATCTGATTCACCCGCTGGGCTTCACGCTCGACGAAGCGCGCCTGCGCCGGGCGGGACTGGATTATCGGGAGTTGACCGTCATCGAAGAACATGCCGGTCTGACGGCCTGCCTGGAACGTGTCCGGCCCAGGCGACTATTTGCGCTGTCGACCCGGGGCAAGGGCAGTCTGTTCGATGCCCGCTTTGAGCCGGGTGATGCCTTGTTGTTTGGTCCGGAGAGCCGCGGTCTGCCCGAAGCTGTGCTGGCGACGTTGCCGCAAGATTGCATCCTTCGCCTGCCGATGCGGCCGGGAAATCGCAGCCTGAACCTGTCCAATGCCGTGGCCGTGAGTGTGTTCGAAGCCTGGCGCCAGTGGGGATTTCCAGGCGCCGAATGATCCGGTGCAGAGGCTGGCAACCGACGACTGTCGGCACCGGTGAGCAGGAGCTTACAGAAACTCCGGTTTGGCAGGGCCCTGAGTCAGGATTTCCACCGCCTCATGGGGGCTCAGCCCTTCATAAAGAATGCGATAAACCTGTTCGGTGATGGGCATGCGCACGCCTTCGCGCTGAGCCATTGTCCACACCGCCGAGGCCGCCTGGACTCCTTCGACCACCTGGCCGATTTCCTGCTGCGCCTGGCTGCTCGACAGCCCGCGCGCCAGGGCCAGACCCATGCGGCGGTTGCGCGACTGGTCGTCGGTGCAGGTGAGGACCAGATCGCCCAACCCCGCCAAGCCCATGAAGGTCGACGCTTGTCCGCCCAGCGCCAGTCCCAGGCGCATAATCTCGGCCAATCCGCGGGTGATCAGTGCCGCCCGGCTGTTGGCGCCGAAACGCAGTCCATCGGCGGCGCCGGTGGCGATGGCCAGGACATTCTTGACCGCGCCACCGATTTCGACGCCGACCAGATCCGGGCTGGTGTAGGCACGGAAGCGGCCGTCATGGAACAGCTCGGCGACCTCCCGGGCGAAATGCTGGTCGCGCGAGGCCACGGCGACGGCGGCCGGGAGGCCGGCCGCAACTTCCCGGGCGAACGTCGGTCCGGAGAGTGCCGCCATGGATCGGGCGCCCAGTGTTTCTTCCACCACCTGGTGGGGGAGGTGGCAACTGCCCTGTTCCAGCCCCTTAGTGGCCCAGATTAGGCGGGTTTCGGTGCCAATCAAGGGCTGGAGACGGCGGAGCACGTCGCGCAGCGCATGGCTCGGCACCGCGACGAGCAGCAGATCACGGTCGTACACCGCAGCCGCAAGATCGCCTTGCACCGAGAGGCCATCGGGGAACTCGGCGTCGGGCAGGTAGCGGGTATTGCGCCGCGCGGTGGCCAAGGTGGTGGCATGTTCGGGGCGATGCGCCCAGAGCGTCACCGGATGGCCCTGGCGGGCCAGGTGGATGGCCAGGGCCGTTCCCCAGGATCCGGCGCCCAGCACCACGATGGCCTGTGGGGCACGAGTTTCCGTCATGCTCGGCTGGAACCGCTCAGGCCGTGGGCTTCGCGGCGCCGGCCTGGCGCTGCTGCAGGCGTTGGGCATACAACAGATCGAAATTCACCGGTGCCAGCAGCAGCTGCGGCAATCCACCCTTGCCGACCAGGTCCGAGACTGCTTCTCGGGCATAGGGAAACAGGGCGTTCGGGAAAAAGGCATTCGTCACCGCGTCGAGCTCCATGGTGTTGAGTCCTTTGACCAGGAACAACCCTGCCTGATGGACTTCCACCATGAAAGCAGTCTTGCCCTCGATCTGCGCGGTCACCGAAACGCGAAGCACCGCTTCATACTGCTCCGCATTGATCTGAGTGGCGTTATGGTCCATGTCCACTTTCATGGCCGGTTGGGCGTTCAGGCCGAACAGCGCCGCGCCCATCGGCAGTTCGAAAGAAGCATCCTTCAGATACAGCTTGAGGATCTGTAGCTGGCGCGCACTTGAACTGTCTTGGATCGGTTGCATGGGCATTGTTTCCTTTAAGAATATTTAAAATGGAGGCCCGGTCTTGCGGGAGGCCGCCGTTCATTCAGGACGCAGAATCTTGTGCAATCGGCCGGACCGATCCAAGGCGAGCATTTCTTCGCAATCCCCGATATGGCGACCATCCACGAACAACTGAGGCAGCGTCGTGCGGCCGCTGCGGGCTTGGATCGCTTTTCGCCGATCCGGATCGCCATCAAGGGGAATGTCTTCATACTCGACGCCGTAGCGGTCGAGTAACGCGCGGGCCCTCAGGCAATAAGGACACCAAGATAATGTGAACAGCTCAACCTTCATGGTCGTGTCAGCGCTTTTCCAGTGGAAGCTCGGCTTCGCGCCAGGCCCGCAGCCCGCCGCGCAATAACACCGGCCGACTGAATCCGGCCTGAGACAGCCGGGTGACCACCGAGGCCGCGCGAATACCGGCTTCGCAGCAAACGATTACCGGTCGATCCTTTTGGGGCTCGAGACTTGCCAGGGATTCATCCAGGCGCGCTTCAGGTATATTTTTCGCCTCGACGATGTGGCCTTGTTTGAATGTGCCGGAATCCCGTACATCCAGTACCCAGGCGTCTTCGCGATTGATCATCTGAACCGCTGTAGCGGGATCGACGCCGCCCCCGACTCGGCGTGCCCGCTGGATCTCCATGACAACGATGGCGATTAGAACAAGCCCGAGCGCGCCGAAAAGGACGGGATGGGCGATGATGAAAGACATGATGGACATTCGGATTATCCGGCGTATGGCAAAAGCAAGAGGTCCCTTTGGCGGGCATTTGTCGCACCATTATAGCTTTGGCGCCATCCGCTCAGATACCCGGCGCATTCGAATCATCATGATCGCAGGCCTCGTCTGTCTCGGAATATCGACCTCCGGCATGGCGGATACCGATGAAGCGCGTCTTGCGACCATCGAAAAACGTATGGCCACGCTCGAACGCCAGATCGAAAAGGACCGGTCCACCCATGGTCGAGCGGTGGCCGCATTACGGCGCTCGGAGCAGGCCTTGGCCGACGCGGCTCGGAAGCAGAGCGAGCTGGAGGCCCAGCAGGACGCGACGCGCCGAGAGCTTGAACAGATCAACGCCGATATCCGCCGCCAACAGCTTCGTCTGCGTGACAACCGCGCCATGTTGGCAGCACAGCTTCGGGCGCGTCAGGCGATGGGTGACGACCCATGGCTCAAGGTGCTGCTGAGCCCGGCGGACCCTGCGCAAACCGGGCGCATGCTGTCCTACCTGCAGTACCTTCAGCATTCGCAAGTCAGCCGGATCGAGGGCGCGCGCACGCAACTTGCGGAATTGACGAGCCTTCATGAGGCCGCGCGCAAGACCCAGGCGGTGGCTGCGCGTTTGGTGGCGGAACAACGGGAGATCACCGAAAATCTGCGTCATGCGCGGGCCGAGCGCGAACGCGCGGTTAAGCGGCTGGCTGGGACGGTGGCCGGGCGGGCCGAGGCATTGGATCGGCTGCGCCAGGATCGGGCGCGCCTGGAGGCGGTCGTTACTGCCTTGCCTGCAGCGGCACAGCCCTTCGCATCCAGCGCCACCGGCAGTTCAGCTTCCGCGCCGGAAATCGCAGCGCTTTTCCCAAAAGGACCGATTCGGCGCCTCAAGGGACGCTTGGGTTGGCCGGTGCCCGGCACGGTGCAGGCGCGCTTCGGGACGCAGCGGCAGGAAGGACGCATGCAGTGGCAAGGTCTGTTGATTGGAGCAGCCGAGGGAACCCCGGTGCGCGCTGTGGCGGACGGCGAGGTCTTGTTTGCGGCCTGGATGCCCTATTACGGACTGGTCGGAATCGTGGACCACGGGGGCGGTTTTCTGAGCCTGTATGGTCACAACCAGTCCTTGGTGCGGCGTCCCGGGGAGCGGGTGCGTGCTGGGGATATGCTGGGGCGGGTCGGGATCAGCGGTGGGCGCCAGACCCCGGCGCTGTATTTCGAGATCCGGCAGGGTGGAAATCCAGTCAATCCCGAGCGTTGGCTGGCGGCGACGAAATAGCGCTCACCGCGCGTGCGAGAAGGGTGTGAATCCGTCGTAAAAGCCAGAAATCGCGTTATAGTGTGATCGGATCCGCGGCTCTGCATTTTGATATCCATCAAGTGGGACAGGACCAAGGACTTGTCTTTCTGAAGTCATCAAGGGCGTACCATGAATTCCAAAGGACACGGTGGGTGGTTCCTTTTGTTGGGACTGTTGCTGGGTGTCGGTCTCAGTGTGGGCCAGGGCGTCCTGGCGGATCGGGCTGGGACGCAGAAAGTCCCGCTCGACGATATTCGCAATTTCGTGGAGATCTTGGAGCGGGTCAAGCAGGAATATGTCGAACCGATCGATGAAGGAACGCTGATCCAGAACGCTGTCCGCGGCATGCTCTCCGGCCTTGATCCGCACTCGGCCTATCTCGACGCCTCCGAGTTCAAGGAAATGCAGATCAATACCAGCGGCCGGTTCGGCGGCTTGGGTATCGAAGTGCAGATGGAGGACGGGTTCGTCCGGGTCGTCGCACCGATTGACGATACCCCGGCGGCCAAGGCCGGTCTGCAGCCCGGTGATCTCATCATCAAGCTCGATGACACCCAGGTCAAAGGCTTGACCCTCAACGATGCGGTCAACCGCATGCGGGGCGAACCGGGAACCTCGATTCGTCTCACCATCCTGAGAGAAAAGCTGGATGCGCCGTTTGTCGTGACCCTGACTCGGGACGTGATCAATGTCCAAAGCATCAAGCGGCGTGTGTTGGAACCTGGATACGGCTATGTCCGTATCACGCAGTTCCGCAATGATGCCGGCAAGGATTTGGAAGACGCCCTGAAGAAACTGGTGAGCGAAAACAAGGGCCCGCTGCGCGGTCTGGTATTGGATCTGCGTAATAATCCGGGCGGTCTGCTGACGGCCGCGGTGGAAGTCGCCGATGTGTTTCAGGATTCTGGATTGGTGGTCTATACGCAGGGCCGAAATGGCGCCGGTCGTCAGAATTTCCAGGCTCGCCCCGGTGACGATCTGCTGGGCGCCCCCATGGTGGTCCTGATCAACGGCGGTTCGGCATCGGCCTCCGAGATCGTCGCCGGTGCGTTGCAGGACAACAAGCGGGCGCTGGTCGTGGGGACTCGCAGCTTTGGGAAGGGTTCGGTGCAGACCGTCTTGCCCTTGCCGAGCGGCGATGCAATCAAGCTCACCACCGCGCGGTATTACACGCCCAATGGGCGCTCGATTCAGGCTGAAGGCATCGAACCGGACATCCCCTTGCAGCCGGTGAAGGTGAGCAGGGTAGAGCAAGCGATCGGTCCGGTGCGCGAGTCCGAGCTCAGTGGACGTTTGGCGCCGGAAGCCAAGCCGGTTTCGGGCGGTGTGCCCGCGGAAGCGGACGAAGCCGATGGGGGCTTGGTCGCAGCGGACTATCAGCTGTATGAAGCGCTCAACCTGCTCAAGGGGATGACGCTGCTGCAGTCGCGGCGGTGAGCGGGAAGGCCATGTCCGATCGCATCCCTCGCGTGTTGGTGGTGTTGGCCGATGGCTGCGAAGAGCTTGAGGCCGTCACCATCATCGATCTGCTGCGCCGCGCGGACGTGGCAGTCACGGTGGCAGGTCTCGAGCCCGGCCCGGTGACTGCCAGCCGCGGGGTGCGGCTGCTGCCCGATATTGCGCTTCATTCGATCGGGGGCGAGTCTTTCGATCTGATCGTACTTCCAGGCGGCGCCGAGGGCGCGCGACGATTGAGCGAGAGTGACCGAATTGGCGAACTCCTCATGCAGCAGATTCGGGAGGGACGCTGCGTGGCAGCGATCTGTGCGGCACCCACCGTGTTGGGGCGGCTGGGTCTGCTGGATCATCGCCGTGTTGCCGCCTATCCCGGGTTTCTCGAACCTCTTGAGATTCCCGGCGTAGAGATCGAGGCAGCGGCCAGTGTGGTCATGGATGGGCGCATCATCACCTCTCGCGGGCCAGGCACCGCAATGGATTTCGCCCTCTTCCTGATCGAGCACCTCACTGATCCGACCACCCGCGATCGGGTCGAGGCTGGCTTGCAGCGTCCTGCCACACATCACAGCTCTGCGACAGAGGGCATCGCGATTCGCGTCATGCGTTGATGGTTCTGGATGCGGCCATTTGCCGCAGCGGGCGATCGGCCTGGCGCCGTATAATCACCAGATGAATCCACACCAGTCATTGCGCGGCCAGACACACGTCCCGGCCAACAATCTGCACCGGTTGGTCCTGCTGCGTGGTACGGCGCATTTTGGTCTGGCCGCGGTGGTGGTCGTGGCGCACTGGTTGCTCGGCTTGGCGGTGCCGCTGGGGCTGCCGCTGATCATTTTGGGCGTCATGGTTATCGACAACGCCAGTGCGTGGCGCCTGACGCAACACATCGATTCGGTCAGCCGTCCGCGGTTTCTGCGTCATCTGCTGGTCGATATCGCGGGATTGACGGCACTGCTGTACGTCACGGGGGGGCATGCCAATCCTTTCGCATCGCTCTATCTGCTTCCCTTGGCGGTTGCGGCGTCGACCTTGCCGGCGCGCGACACCGGAACTCTCGCCCTGGCGAGTGTGGCTTGTTATACGGCGCTGATGTTCTGGAACATTCCCCTGGCTCACTCGCCGGCGATGGCGCATGATTCGTTCAATCTGCATTTGTTCGGGATGTGGGGCAGCTTCGTGCTGGCTGCCGGCGTGATGGCGTTTTTTGTCGCCGCCATGGCCGAGGAGCTGCGTGAGCGAGAGGAGGTTCTGGCACTTGCGCGGGAGGCAGCTTTGCGCGATCAGCAAGTCGTCGCCTTGGGGGCTTTGGCTGCCGGTGCGGCGCACGAGCTCGGAACGCCGCTGTCCTCCATGACCGTATTGGTCGACGAACTGAGTGAGCGATGTCCGGATGAGCCAGCGGTTCAGGATGATTTGGCGCTGCTCAAGTCCCAGGTGCTGCGTTGCCGCGAGAGCCTCGGTCGTGTGCTTGCCGCCGGCGGCGAACTGCGGGGTGAAGGGGCGGGGGTCGGAAACACCGAACATCTGCTGCGTCAGACGCTCGAACGCTTCAAGGCGCTTCGGTCGGATCATCCGGTGCGGGTTGCCTGGGCCAAACCGCCGCCCGGTCCCGATCTGGTGATCGAGGAGACGCTGATCCAATCGGTGATCAGTTTGCTCAACAATGCAGCCGATGCAAGTCCACAACCGATTGGTATCGAGATCGATTGGGATGTCCGGTGGCTGCATCTGTCGATACGGGACGAGGGCCCCGGTGTGTCGGCCGATCTGCTTCCCCACCTGGGACGACGCGGGGTCAGCGGAAAGCCGAGCGGTCATGGTCTCGGCTTGTTTCTGGCTCAGAGCGTGATCCGGCGCATGGGCGGGGAGTTGGCACTGGAATTCAGCCGTGGCCATGGCAGTTGTGCGCGGGTGACGCTTCCGGTGCTGGCGCCGGCTGCCGCGCGGGAAATGAGTCATGCCAGCGAGGATGGACATGGAATCGCGCCTATTGTTGGTTGATGATGACGAGGTCTTCGGGGCGGTCATGGCCCGGGCGCTCGCTCGCCGTGGGTTCATGGTGAACTGGGCCCGGGAGGGGGCGCAGGCGCTGCAATTGGCGCGTCAACACCATCCAACCCATGCGGTACTCGACCTGCGTCTGCTTGAAGGCGAGTCTGGGCTCGATTTGATCGAGCCATTGCGTGAGATCAATCCCAGCATCCGTATCGTCGTCCTGACGGGATATGCCAGCATCGCGACCGCGATCGATGCCATCAAGCTGGGCGCGGCGTATTATCTGCCCAAGCCGGTGGATGCCGATGCCATCGTGCGTGCTTTCGGGCACGCGCCAGGTGGCGGCGAGACAGCCGTTCCGGTCACGGAGGCGGAACCGCTGTCGGTCCGGCGACTCGAGTGGGAGCACATCCAGCGGGTTCTGGCCGAACACGGCGGCAACATCTCGGCCGCCGCGCGCAGCCTGAACATGCATCGGCGCACGTTGCAGCGCAAATTGGGCAAGCGCGCCGTCAACCGCTGAGCGGAGCGTCCTGGATGACGAGCTCGGCACGATAGCGTTTGGCATTGTGCACATAATGCTGGGCGCTCAAGGCCAGCATCTGGATTTCCGGCGGCGTGAGCGGGCGCACCACCTTGCCCGGCGAACCCATCACCATCGAGCCATCGGGGATTGTCTTGTTTTCCGTGATCAGCGTGTTGGCACCGATCAGGCAATTCTTGCCGATGACGGCGCGGTTGAGGATCACGGCGTTGATCCCGATCAGCGTGTTGTCGCCGATGGTGCAGCCGTGCAACATGACCTTGTGACCCACGGTCACGTTCTTGCCGATGGTGAGCGCGATGCCCGGATCGGTATGCAGCACCGAGCCATCCTGGACGTTGCTGTTCTCACCGACGGTAATGGTCTCGTTGTCCCCGCGCAGGACTGTGTTGAACCACACGCTGGCGTTCTTTTCCAGAACCACAGAGCCGATGAGCACGGCGTTGTCGGCAATGAAATTCTCCCCGTGGCACACCACTTCACGCGTTCCGATGCGATAGAGCATGTCTCCATTTCTCCCTGTATGGACGATTGCGCCAGTCTGGGGCGCGCTCCGGGCACCAGCATAGACCGCCCTCATGCCCGTTAGAATAGTCAGGATGACATCGCCGACCGATCTTCGCTCCGACAGCGCCCGATCCGGGGCGGATGACGCCTGCCCCGGGGTGCCGGAACACTGGGCGTGCACCTACGACGCGGCGGGATGGTCGGTGCGCGATACGGCTTCACGTCTGGGTCCACTGCGGGTGGATTTCGCCACTGGCGCGTTGGCCTATCGTCGCGCACACGGACGCGACAGCCAGCGCGGTCTGGGTCGTGCAACCGGCAAAGCGAATCCCGACGATCCGACTCTGATCGATGCGACCGGCGGGCTGGGCAAGGATGGCTTCATCCTGGCCTGTCTCGGCTGGCGGGTGACCCTTCTGGAGCGCTCGCCGCTGTTGGCGGGATTGCTGGCCGACGGCGTGGCGCGAGGCCGGCATGACGCCCGCATCGGCCTGATCTGTCGGCGGATGCGCGTGCTGCATCAGGAGGCAACGCACTATCTGGAGGGGCTCGCATCGACCGCCCGGCCCCGGGTGGTGTATCTCGACCCCATGTATCCGGTGGATCCGGGCAGCGCCTTGCCGGGGCGCGAGATGCAGTATCTGAGGCGACTGCTGGGTGATGCGCCATCCGATCCACGCTTGCTGGCCGCCGCGCGTGCAGCGGCGAAAGAGCGGGTCGTCGTCAAGCGGCCGGCCGGTGCGCAGCCGTTGTCGGACATGTTGCCGACCCATGTCATCCGGATGGGTGGAACTCGCTACGATGTGTACTTGACCCGCTCTTGATGGCTGCCGTGGGCGGGCAACCGCGCATGGCGGCGCTCACCCCCGGTCGCCGGTGCGGTCAGAAGACCCGGCCCAGACTCAGTGTGTAGATATACGGATCGACCTCGACGTTCACGTTGGCATCCGACCCCCGGAGCTCGCCGGCCACGCCGCCATCGGTCACGACGTTCGTGATCCGGTTGTCGAAATCCACGTCGACGCGCATCACATCGATGCCCAGGAACCATTTGTCGGTAAGGTCGATATCGACACCGGCCTGCAAGATGCTGCCCCATTCATCGCTGACCTCGAGATCGGGCGCCGTACCGGGGTCACTGCGGCGAGTCCACAGGCTGGGATCGACCAAGCGCTCGTTGTAGGTGATCGTGTAGGTGGCACCGGCGCCCAGGTAGGGGCGCACGCGGCGATCCGGGCGGAAATGATAGATCAGCTTCGCGTTCAGGGGCGCTGCTGTGACATCGGCCAGCTTCCCGTCCAGGGGGCCAACCTGGACATTGGTCAGCCGTGGAATCCGGATCCGGACCAGGGGTGCATCTTCCAGGCTGCCGCGGCCGACGTTGTCGAATTTGAGGGTGGGCAGCCCCAGCGCCGTTTCGATCGAGAGATGCGAGGTCAACAGATAGCCCAAGGTGATCGTTGCGATTTCATCCGGCGCCACGGCAATGCCTGAGCCCGCCACCGGCCCTGCCGGAAGTACGGTGCCGAGAATGGGAACGCGCGTGTCTTCTTCGAAGGTCAAGGGGCCGGAACTCGAGGACGGATCAAATCGGCTGACGCCAAATTTGGCATAGAAACTGCCTTTCTCCAGCGGATTCAAGGCTGGCTGGTCAAGCCAGCTTTGCGCCTGGCCGGACAGTGGCAGCGCCAGCAGCGCTGCGATCCACCCGGGTCGGGTCCGCCGTTTGATGGAAGCGATGGTATTCATGGACCGATCTCCCGCACTTGGTGTTGTCTATTCAGCTTGTTCTTCGGGCAGCTGGGCACAGCCCTGCGCTGCCCTGCTGCAGCACAAGGCGCGAAGGCTGATGCGCTTGGGCTGCTGGTTATTCGACCGTAACAGACTTGGCGAGGTTTCGTGGCCGATCCACATCGGTTCCCTTGAGAACCGCGACGTGGTAGGCCAACAGCTGCAGCGGCAGCGTAAACAGGACGGGTGAGAGCATGGACAGAGGGACCGGCAGGGACAGCACACGGACGCCCGGTGTGGCGGTCAGGTTTGCGCCAGCTCCTGCAAAGACCAGCAGCTCCCCGCCCCGGGCGCGGACCTCGTGGAGATTGGACAGCAGTTTTTCCAGCAACGCGTTGTTGGGCGCCACTGCAATTACGGGAACGGCTTCGCTGACCAACGCCAGCGGACCGTGCTTGAGTTCGCCGGCCGCATAGGCTTCCGCGTGGATATAGGAGATTTCCTTGAGCTTGAGCGCGCCTTCCATGGCGATTGGATATTCCACCCCGCGGCCCAGAAACAGCGCATGCTCCCGGTGCACGAGGCGAGTCGCCAGGGCCGCGACGCTGGGTTCGAGCGCCAGAACCTGTTCCACCTGATGCGGCAAGGCGCGTAGGTCGGTGACGATGCGCGCGACTTCTTCCGGGGCCAGGGTCTGCGCTTGACCGATGCACAGGGTGAGCAGCATCAGCGCCACCAGCTGGGTGGTGAACGCCTTGGTAGATCGGAAGAGCACACGTCTGAACTCCAGTACCAAGGCGTTCACCACCC